>Ga0209567_10001228_pt1 | contig 13494 bp, 10 predicted proteins | sample COG_12_FD_184756 | JGI IMG/M metagenome (GOLD analysis project Ga0209567, IMG submission 184756) | Pelagic marine sediment microbial communities from the LTER site Helgoland, North Sea, for post-phytoplankton bloom and carbon turnover... | ecosystem: Environmental > Aquatic > Marine > Neritic...
CTATCCACTCGTGATGGTGCTGCACGGGGCCGGCACCGACGGGCGCACCGAGACCGGGTACCTCCAGCTCTTCAACTTCGTCGATTCGAAGCAGTTCATCTTGACGTTCCCGAACGCGACCGCCGGCGAAAGCGGTCGACCATCTTGGAATAGCGCCGCTTCTGGCTCCGACAATGGCCGTGCCGACGACACCGCGTATCTCAGCGGGCTCATCGAAGAAGCCAAGCAGATTTACAATATCGATCCGAAGCGCGTGTATCTGATCGGTCACTCGAGTGGCGCCTTCATGTCGTTCCGCCTGGCATGCGAAGCGTCGACGTTGTTTACCGCGATGGTGGACCTGGCGGGCAGCATCAGTGACCCCGACAACTGCAGCCCCGGCACCCCGCCAGTGAGCGTGCTCGTCGTGCACGGAACGGCGGATGACACCGTACCCTATGAGGGTGTTCCCGATGCGTATCCGGGAGCGGTCGAGATCGTCGAGCGGTCCGCGGCGGACGCAGGCTGTGACCCTGCGTCTCCGACGTTCCTCGAATCGCTGGATCTGGTCCCGGCGGTCGAGGGCGATGAGACCGATCTGTACGCGTACTCGACGGGATGCGACGAGGGGCTGGATGCCGAGCTTTGGACGATGAACGACGGCGGGCACATCCCCTTCTTTCAACCGCTGAGCTCAGGCAAGCCGCTCTTCCCCGATCTGGTCACCGACTGGCTCTTCCGGCACAGCCGCTAAGCCGGGATCGAAGTCGCCCGCGATTGTCGGGACCAGAACCAGCGGGTGAGCATAGGCTCGCGCGAGGCTTTCACCTGGAGCGCGCGGTCGAGCCAATCGTCAATGTAGACGCGGTGATCGCGCCATGACTGCTTCGGATCGGCGCCCGGTTGGAGGCAATCGTCCTGAAAGCGCTCGAGGTCCTCGGCGAAGCTGACCCGGCGAGCGTGGTAGTCGACGAGACATGCGCGATGGAGGCGTTCGTGAGCCCACCAAATCTCTCTTGCGTCGAAGCGCGCATCCGCCACGGGGCGCGGTGGCAGTAACTCGGGGTCGAACGGGGCGGGTTTGAACACGCTCAGGCATGGCGAAGACGTCCCGGTCGCCCACACCGTCGGCCCAGATGCTTCGAGCCGCCCGATGATCGAGCTGGTGGTCTGCGCGGAGGTCCGTGTTGGAAGCCAGGACGCATGGGCGCAGGGCGACTCGCTGCGCAACCCCTTCCCAGGTTCCGTCGCGCCATGATCGGTGAGCGCACGGATGAAGTCGCGTGCCCGAGGCTCGCGAACCCCGGCCAACGAGCGGCCGGTACAGGCGCTTCGAACGCGAGCCCCCGCCAGCAACGTCATGACGGGATCGGAGAATGCACCGGCAAAGCTGAAGCCGTCGGCGGACTTCACCCAGCCGCGCTTTCGCGCAAGCTCGTAGGCTTCACTGTGTACGCGATCGAAGTCGTCCTCGATTGTCAGCGCGTTGGAAATCGTCGCCACACCGTGCACGCGTTTCGCGGCCCAATACTGACCTGCGGTCTCGAAGACCCAAGCAGTCGTGGCGTCCGCGATCATGAATGAGCTGTGGTAGCGAAACGAACGGTGGCGGTGCCCCATTGCGCCACCTTGCGTGAAGCGTTCGGTAAGCTCGATCAGTTGCTCGAGGGCGTCGTCTGCCGTTTGGCAGGTCGTCAGAGCGACGCGTTGGAAGTCCATCCCTGTGTAGCCGGCTTTCGGAACAGGCAATCGGGTAAAGACCGCCTCATTGCCAATGGCGACGCCGTGCGCATTCACGCCCATCTCGCAGCCCCACATCCATGCAGGCCGACTCAGCAAGAGGCGCGCGTTACCAGCTGCATCGGGCAGGCCTTCGGGAACCGCTCCCGCCGTAGAGCCGTCATGGCATTCGAAGAACTGCGCCTCACTCGGCTCCCGGTCGCTGTTCTTCGCAAACCAAACAGGCCCGCCCTCGGGCACCACGGCCACCGTGTCACACACAGCTCACCGTACCACGTCTGAGTCGACTGCCGTCGGATCTCCCGGATGCCTTCGGCAGCTGTTTGTCCCGCCCCACCGCCCCCACACTATCGCCTAGGAGCCGTGGCGGCCGGCGCCTTTACTGAAGTGTTTGGCGCCGGTGATGGTTTCGCCGCTTTGGATGGTTTCTAGCCCTAGGTTGAGCTCGTTTTTCATCGCTTCTTCTTCGGGCAGGCCCCATTGCTCTATTGCGGAGCGGCGGTCGCTTCGCATGCACCGTTGGGGGTGGCTTGCGATTTCTTCGGCGAGCTCGATCGCGGCGTCGAGCGCATGGCCGGTGGGGACGACGCGGTTGGCGAGGCCCATCCATGCAGCCTCCTTGGCCGGCACGGGGCGACCGGTGAGGATCAGATCCATCGCGCGGCTGTGGCCGATCAAGCGCGGCAGCCGGATCGTGCCGAGGTCGATGAGCGGCACGCCGAAGCGGCGGCAGAATACGCCGAGGACGGCGTCTTCGGCGACGACGCGCAGGTCGCACCATAGGGCGAGCTCGAGGCCGCCTGCGACCGCATGCCCCTCGATGGCAGCGATCACCGGCTTGCTCAGATGCATGCGTGTAGGACCCATCGGCCCATCGGCTTCGGTGGAGATCTCGCGCGGCTCGCCTGCGGCAACCGCCTTGAGATCGGCGCCAGCGCAAAAGGAGCCTCCGGCGCCGGTCAACACGGCGACGAGCGCCTCTTCGTCCTTGTCGAAGCGACGGAATGCGTCTGCAAGGGCATCGGCGGTTGCGGCATCCACCGCATTGCGCACCTCGGGTCTGTCGATCGTGACGATGGCAACTCGATCCCGAAGCTCATAACGAACGCTCATCGTCAGCTCCGCAAGTGATACTCGGTGGCGTAGAACGTCTCGGTCTTCTTCATGTCGAGGAAGCCGTTGATGTCGGTCACGATGCGCACCATGTTGGGCACCATCTTGACCGCCCCTCCGAAGAAGCTTGCCGGATTCAACAGTTTCCCCCGAGTGCGGCACGCCTCGAGGACGATGCCGTCGGATGGGTCGGCGCCGTCGGTCACAGGCCCGCGGATGACATTGCGCTGGTAGTACCAGAGCGGGTGCACCTCGAGCGAAAGCGGTGTGTGTCCCTGATGCCAGCGCCGAATGTACTCGTCGGTCTCGATGCCCGCTTTCTTGCGCAGCATCGTGAGAAGAATCGGAGACGGCGTCGGCTCACCGTCACTCCACGCCCTTTCATAGGTAACGGGATACGCCTCCTCGACCTCGTACCCGGACATCGAGCCCGCCGCGCTCTGCAACACCTCGGAGAAGCGAGAAGGATCCTCTGCGTCGTCGTACACGTTGAAGAGCGCGATTGGCTGACTCTTGAAGGGAAACAACGACAGCTTGGGAGGCGGGGCCTCGGTCACGGTCAACTGGAGCTTTGCCGGCCCGAGCGCCAATAGCTGCTGGCTCACCTCGTGCCGCATGCGGTCGCTCCACGCCCGGTGGCTCTCGCCATCGCCGCGAAGCATGTACATCCATTTCCGTGAGCTCATCGGGCGGTTCTAGTCGCCAACGCCGGGGACGGCAATCCTCACCGCCTTTAGGGCGAACCGATGTGCGCTTGACGAGACTTCCTCAATCGTTACCTTCGGCGCCGGAGGTTCCATGAAACGCACTTGGCTTATTCTCGTATCTGTATTCTTGGTCTCGGCCTGTAGCGAATCCGGCAGCAACTCACTCAGCTATCCGCTACTCGATTGTGACCCGCTGGTCCCCGATTTCTGCGGCTACCCCTTTCCTTCGAACGTCTACACCGTCCAAGATTCGACGACGGCAACCGGCCGGCGGGTCCGCTTCGGCGAAGAGATGCTTCGCGGAAACGATTCGCGCCCCTGGGACCACAGTGACGGTTTCTCGGCAGGCACCTCGATCCTGGTCTTTCTTCCGGGCGCGTCTGGGGACGAGCTCGGTGGCCCTGCCGACATCGATCAGTCTTTGTCGGAGTCGTCCCCCACCATCCTCCTAGACGCGGAGACGGGTGAGCTCGTTCCGCACTTTGCAGAGATCGACGCGCTGGCTCGCAACGCCGGCGAGCGGTCGACGATGATTCGACCCGTCGTGCGCTTGCGTGACAACGCCCGTTACATCGTGGCGTTCCGCAACCTCACCAACGATGACGGTGAGGTCATCGGGGCAACCGACGCGTTCGCTGCACTTCGTGACGAGACCGAGAGTAGCGACGAATCCGTCGAGGCACGGCGCGCTCTCTACGAGGACCTCTTCGCGAAGCTCGAGGCCAAGGGCTGGGCGCGCGACAACATTCAAATCGCCTGGGACTTCAACACGGCAAGCGATGCCAATAACACGCGCTGGCTCGAGCACATGCGCGATACCGCGTTCGGGCTCATCGAGGCGGATGGCGGTTTCAAGTACACGATCACCGAGGCGGAAGCGAGCGCCGACGAAGAGGCAATCGACCCGGAAAATATCGCCTACCGGATCTTTGGCACGTTCAAGGTGCCCTTGTTCATGAGCTCCCCGGAGGCCGGCTCTTTGCTACTTCTCGACGAAAACGACATGCCCATGGTCAACCCGGACATGCCCTGGGCGGACATCCCGTTCGAGGTGCTGATCCCGCAGAGCGCGATAGAAACCGCCGCTCCAATCATCGAATACGGCCACGGTCTATTTGGCGAAAAGGAACAGATCGAGTCGAGCCATTTCCGGAGCTTCATGAACGAATACAACTACATCTTCGTCGGAACTGACCTTCAGGGCATGTCCGATCCCGACGTCGATGCGGTCATCGATGCGCTGAACAGCGGTCAGTTCTCGAGTGCGCAAACGATGTGGGATCGGCTCCACCAGGGCTTTCTCAACCACCTGGTCTTGCTGCGCATGATGAAGACCACATTCTCCGAAGACGAAATGTTCGGTCAGTACGTGAAGGGCGACGAGGCATATTACCACGGGATCAGCCAAGGCGGCATCATGGGCTCGGTGATTCTGGCCTTGAGCAACGACATCGAACGTGGCGCGCTTGGCGTGATGGGCATGCCCTATAGCTTGCTCGTCTTCCGCAGTGTGGACTTCGACCAGTTCCTCACATTGATCCGTTTGTTCTACCCGGATCGCCGCACGAACCAGCTCTTGATCGGTATGGCGCAGATGCCCTGGGATCGTGTCGAGCCGATGGGCTACGCCCACCACGTCGTAGAGAACACGCTGCCCGACGTGAACCCAAAAGAGGTGTTGATGCGCTCCGCGATCGGCGACCATCAGGTGACGACTCTGGCCGCGCACATCCTGGCGAGGACGATGGGGGCCCCGCTGCTCGACTCGGGCCTGCAAGACGCTGGAATCCGTGACCAGCCGTGGGGGCTCACGACAGTCGACTCGACGGAGAGCGGTAACTTCTACATCGAGCTCGACTTCGGTCTGCCGGGCGAGCCGCTCTGCAACGTGCCGCCGGAGGGCATCTGCGAGGACCCGCACGAGTATCCACGACGGCGCGAGGCGTCTCGCAAACAGCTCGACGAGTTTCTCCGGAACGGGACGGGCACCAACCACTGCCTCGTGGACGACGCGGACGAGGAGCCAGCAGTTGCCGATGGCGTCTGTAGCTTCCCGTCGCTCAGTGGCTGCACCAACGAAACTGAAGAAACCGTCGAAGCCCTTTGCATGCCCAACTGAGGGCTCGAGACACCTACTTCGGGAACCACGGCACTAGAGCGCTCACGCGCTTCATGTGGTCGGCGTACTCCGGGCGTCGCTCGGAGCTGCGCCGATCCATCCATGGGATCGAGACGCCCAGGAACATTCCCGTCATCATGAGCGGCCCGGCGATCGTCCAGACGTAGCTCGGGTTAGCCGCCAACCCGAAGAGGTAGAGCCCCCACCAAAACGAGAGCTCGCCGAAGTAGTTGGGGTGCCGCGAGTAGCGCCAGAGCCCGGTCTTGATGATCTCGCCGGGTCGTTTGACCTTTGCGAACGCTACCAGCTGCTGGTCGGCCACGGTTTCGATCGTGATCGCGCCGGCCGTCACGATCAGCGCAACCACATCGATCCACGACAGCGCGCCGGTGCCCTGAGTGAGGGCTACCCATGCACCGCTGAGACCGAGCAACACCTCCACCGTCGGAAACAGGTGAATGCCAAAGAGGTCGGTCAAGAACCACACTGACGGCGCCTTGTCCCTCATGATCAGGTAGCGCCAGTCGGTGTGGTGCAGCCCGGGCCAACTCCGTGCCCAGTTGTAGGTGAGGCGCACGCCCCACCAGGTCACCAGAAACAGAACCGCACCGGCGCGGATCGGGTTGATCGCCTCTTCGGCATGGAAAACCCAATAGAAGACGATCACGATGGGCGCGATCGACCAATACGCGTCGTACATGCTGGAGCACTTGAGCCCGCGCGAAAACGCGAAGACCACGAGGGTCGCCGCAACGTCAGCGACCGCAACGGTCCAAAAAGAATCGAGGTCTTCCGGAACGAAAAGCAGCGTTACCCACGCGACGGCGAAAGCCCCAACGTAGCCGCCTGCCCACCAAGCAAACGATGCCCGACGGCTCCAGCGAGGCGCGGTCATGTGACTGCGCTCAACCGCTCAGATTCTGATTCGCGAAGTCCCAGTTGACGAGCGAATCGAGGAACGTCTTGATGTAGTCGGGACGCGCGTTCCGGTAGTCGATGTAGTACGCGTGCTCCCACACATCGATCGTGAGGAGCGGCTTGGCGCTCGTTGTGATCGGCGTCTCGGCGTCTTTGGTCTTCTTGATGGCAAGCTTGTCGCCCTCGGCTACGAGCCAGGCCCAGCCCGAACCGAACTGAGTCGCGGCGGCATTCGCAAACTCTTCGCGGAACTTGTCATAGCTGCCGAAGCTGCCATTGATCGCGTCGGCAACCGCGCCGCTCGGCTGACCGCCGCCGCCCGGTGCCATGCTGCTCCAGTAGAAGGTGTGGTTCCAGATCTGGGCTGCGTTGTTGAACGTCGCTCCACCCTCGCGGATGATGTCGACCAGCGACTTGCTCGCGAGCTCGGTGCCCTCGATCGCAGCGTTGAGCTTCTTTACGTACCCCGCGTGGTGCTTGCCGTAATGGTACTCGATCGTCTCGGCGCTGATGTGGGGCGCCAGAGCGTCTTGGGCCCATGGAAGGGCAGGCAGTTCGATCGCCATGTGTTTACTCTCCGTGCTTGGTGAAGGGCCGTCCTGCGGCCCGGGAAGGCGCAACAGTAGGTTCCCTCGGATCCTTGATCAAGCCCTAGGGCTACCTGGGCCCATGTCCAGGTTAGGAGGCCGCGGGCGGTGCGTCGTCGTTGGGGGTTTCGGGGCTGTCCATCTCGACGACGTGCTTCTGGCCGTTCAGCATCGCCCAGCTGGCATCGAGCGATTCGTTGCCTTCATCGATGTCGATACCATCGAGCAGGTACCAATCCGCCTGGGCTTTGTCGGCCTGCACGTCGAGAACGAAGTAGCCCCTTCGTTCCTGTTCCACGTAACGAACGACGGGGTCGAAGGCGCTTGGATCGAACATCTGCAGAGCAGCGTCCATGGGCGCCGTGATTCCCGGCGCAATGAACTCACCGGCGAGAGCACCCTCTCGCGTGACGGGGTCGTAGCTCTCGGAGTCGAGCGTCACATCCATAGCCCACGAAGAGTGGATGTCGCCCGTCACGAAGACCGTGTTGGAAATGTCGCTGTCGCGTAGGAAAGTCATGACCCGTTCGCGTCCCGCCGGGTACCCCTGCCATAGGTCCGTATTGATGATGCCCTTGTCCCCTTCGGAGTCGGTCACCAACAGGAGACCCACCATCACCTGATTGCCGATCACCTTCCACGTGGCGGTGCTGCTCGTGAGCTGCTCCTTGAACCAGGCCTCCTGTTCGGCGCTGATGATGTTGTCCGGCAGCGGATCATCGAGAGAAGCGACGATGGCGTCGAATTGCTCTTCGCGCCCCTCGATGCGTGTGTCCAGCATGATGATGTCGGCCAGATCGCCGTACTTGATCGTCCGATAGAGCTGCTGACCGGGGTTGTCGCGAATGGGTATCCACTCGAAGAATGCCTGCCGCGCGGCCGCAACGCGCTCGGGCCAGGGACCCTCGGTCGCGGGTTGGTGGTTCACCGCACCGCCCATCCAAGAGTTATCGGCGGTTTCGTGGTCGTCCCAAACGACGATGAAGGGATGCTGCCGGTGGCATTCCTGCAGGTCCGGATCGCGCCGGTAGAGGCTCAACCGGATGCGGTAGTCCTCGAGGGTTACCGTCTCGTGCTCCGGCACGACCGGGCGGAGCTGCTCCTCCAGGCTGGGATAGTCACCGTTCTCGTACTCGTAGGTGTAGTCGCCTAGGTGAATGATCGCGTCGAGGTCGGCCCGGGCAGCCATGTGACGATAGCCGTAGAAGTAGCCAAAGCCGTAGTTCGCACATGAGCAGACCCCGAACCGAAGCTGATTGGCCTCGTTGCTCTTGGGCACGAGCCGCGTTCGGCCGATGGGGCTCTGGCGACCCTCGGCGAAGAACCGATAGAAGTAGTTTCGGCCCCACATCAAACCCGGCACGTCGACCTTCACGGTGAAATCGCGCGAGCCGTCGGTCATGACCGTGCCCTGCGCGGTGCGCTGCTGGAACTCCTCGTCGAGCGCCATCTCCCACCAGACCCCTACGGGTTCTGTCGTCCCGGTATTGGCGCGGGTCCAGATGATGACGCCGTCGGTCAACGGGTCGCCACTTGCAACGCCATCGGCAAACATGTCCTCGGGCCCCGGGTCGCCAGGCCAACTGTACTCGGGCAGGTTCTCGGGAAGGGGTGGATAGCTTGGTCCGTCGTCGCTCGTTGCACATCCACTGAACACGAGCGGGGTGAGACCCGCGGCTCCCATTCCCTTGAGAATCTCTCTACGACTGAAGTGCATCTCTACCTTCTCTCGAGCTTCGCCCAGCGCAAGTCCGGCGAGACTATTCTCATTCGCCGAAAAGTGCTACCGATCACTCCCGGGCAACAGGGGATATCCATGCCGATCAAACGAGTCGACGCCATCGCCGATCCGACGCGCCGCCAATTCCTTCGCAAGAGCTTTGCCGGCGTGGGGTGGATGATGGCCGGCGGGGTGCTCAGCCGGTGCGGTAGCAGCAGCGACGACGGCGGTGGCGCCGCAACGATGAGCAACATCGCCAACCTCGGCCCCTTGGGGGATCCGGACGAGAACGGGTTACGACTACCGGAGGGCTTCACCAGCCGAATCATCGGGCGATCTGGCATGCCCGTCGGAAGCACGAGCTACGCGTGGCACAGCGCGCCGGACGGGGGCGCGACGTTCACCACTGGCGACGCCGGCTGGATCTACGTGTCGAACTCTGAGGGGTTTGCTGCTGTCGGCGGAGGAGCGAGCGCGGTTCGGTTCGCCTCGAACGGCGACATCGTCGATGCCTATCGAATCCTCGGAGGCACCGACCTCAACTGCGCAGGCGGCCCCACGCCGTGGGGGACCTGGCTCTCATGTGAAGAGAAACCGACGGGCCGCGTATGGGAATGCGACCCCCTCGGCGAGAACGAAGCCGTGGTCCATCCGGCGATGGGAGCGTTCGAGCACGAAGCCGCGGCGGTCGACGACGCAAACCTGCACGTCTACCTGACCGAAGATGTTCCCGACGGACGGTTGTATCGATTGGTCTACGACGCGTCAGGCGACCTGAGCACGGGCGAGCTCCAAGTGGCTGAAGTCATCGGCACCGGGCCCGAGGGGGCCGTCGAGTGGCACCCGCTCCCGGACCCAAGCGGTCAGACCGGGGAGACACGGTATCAAGTGCCTTCGAGCACAATCTTCAATGGCGGCGAAGGGATTTGGAACCACGAGGGCATCATCTATTTCGGCACCAAAGGGGACAATCGCGTTTGGACGTATGACACCAAGACATCGATGCTGACGATCTTCTACGACGCGGCGACGTCGAGCATGCCGATTCTGAAGGGCGTGGATAACCTCACGGTGACGCCCGCCGGAGACGTAGTGGTTGGCGAGGACGGCGACGACATGCAGGTCGTGGCGATCAGCGCCGAGGGCCCCGTGGTGCCCCTAGTCCAAATCACCGGCCAGGACGGTTCGGAGGTCACGGGCCCAGCGTTCGACCCAAGACTGCAGCGCCTCTATTTCAGCTCTCAGCGCGGAGCCGACGGCCTCGACCTTCTCGGGATGAGCGGCATCACCTACGAGGTGAAGGGGCCGTTCTTCATCTGAGTCGTTAGCCGAACACGCGAACGATCAGAGCAAAGGTGCCCACGGTGGCGCCGACAAACGAGGTCGTGTCGACGACCACAGTACCGAGGTCACGGCTTCGCGCCCATTGCAACAGCGGCCATATACACGCCACGAGCGCGAGCTGGCCGAGCTCGACGCCAACGTTGAAGCCGAAGAGTGCTTGGACCAGTTGTGCGCGTGGGAGCTCTTGTTCGAGGAGCACGCCCGAAAAACCGAGGCCATGGACGAAGCCGAAGAGACACGCGACCACCCAGCGAAGACGTCCGACGCCACCGAGCGTCCGCAAGAGCGCGAAATAACAAACGGTGAACAACGCGATCCCCCAGAACGCGGGCAACCCTCCGAACGCGGCGCTCGCGGTGAAGAGCGCCACCGCCCCGAGGATGACGAGCGCACCGCTTCGCAGGCGTTCCATGCCAACGTTCTCGAGTGCAACGAGCAGGATCGACGCCGCGATGGTGGCTTCGACGGTGCGGGCATGGGGGACCACGACCCCAAGCGCGGCCGCTGCAAGCGTAACACTGTGACCGACTGTGAACCCGGTGATGAGAATGGCTACATCGCGAATTCGCCGCGCGACCACGATCAACAGGAACAGAAATGCGAGATGATCCCAGCCGGTGAGAATGTGCTCGACGCCGAGGCGCAAGTAGCTCCCGATCCCACCAGCCCCTGCGGCCTCCCCCGTCCAATCGAAGACCGCCCTTGGAGCGGTTGAAGACAGCACGACGTCGATCGGCACGGGGCCGAGGACCGTGGCGAGGTGCACGTGGTTTGTCAGGGAGGTGAACAACTGGCTTTGAAGCCCTGTCGGCGGCGAGTCGCACCTGACCTGCCATTCGACGCGAAGCCAACCGCGCTCGGCGGGAAGCCAAACGGTGCTCGACGGAATCGCTCTGCAAGCGGCGGCGTCGGCTTCGACGATGAGGTTGCTCTGAAGGTATCGGAGCACGTCTGACTGGTCGGCGGGCGACGCTGCGCCATCGCGGACGATCGGGAGCGACGTCAGCTCTAGCCACCGAACTCTCACCTCGGCGATGGCCCCGTCTTCGACCAGGGTCCACTTCGAATAGGAGGCGCTCTTCTGGTGTGCGAGCGCGAACGCCGGAATCAGCAAACCGAGGAGGAGCGCTCCGGCCCAGAGGCGCCTCACCGCTCCGCCTCTACGCGGATGTCGGTGCGCTGACGGGCCACCTCGAGGAACTCACGCACGGCGGTTTCGCTGCGGTCACGAAGATAGGCCGCCTCAACGGCGTCGCGCGCCTCGTCGAAGGGCACAACTACGCCATCGCGCCGCTCGAGGAGGCGAACCGTGTACCGTCCGTCGCCTTCACCGATGTCTACCGACTCACCGACCTCGAGCTCGGTCACCATCCGGGCCGCGCTCGGGCCGAGCCGCTGCTCGATTTCCTTGGCCAAGACAAGCCCGCCCGGGAGAGGAACCGCCCCGCCTTCCACCGCTACGCGATACTGCGGGCTGCGCTCGAAACGAAACCGTTGCTCCTCGTAGAAAGCGCGGAGCTCAGCCTCGTCGGCTGCCGTCGCTTCGTCTTCGGCTCGGCGCACCAGGAAATCGATCATCGTGGTCGCCAACTGGTTCCGAATCTGTGGGTCGCGCTCGTGTAACCCAAGCTCGATCGCGCGGTCGATCAATAGCTCCTGGTCGATCAGGCGCTGGAGCACCCGCTCGCGATCGTCTTCGCGCAGCGTGCCTCCTTTGCGATCGCCGGCCACGGCTTCGAGCGCGCGCTCGTAAGACGCGCGAGAGATCGAGCGATCGTTCACCCAGGCGACGGCGTCGGTGGTGGGCTCGGCTATGTCGGGCACGCGAACGATGTAAAAGACGGCCAGGGCGGCTCCGACGAGCATCCCGCCAGCGAGCAGCCACGGCCGGCTCATGGTTCCGAACCGGCCTTCAAGTAGATCGGCGACGACCAGGCACGCTCTTCGGAATCGACGAGGCAATCGTCGTTCCCCGGAGTGCGGAAGTTGCCATAGCAGGGCTCGCACTTGCCGCCTCGGCATCGGAGGCCACCACCGTTGACGGTGGGCGTCGGCTCTTGAATGGCGCGAACGTAGTACAGCACATCTCGCTCGCCGTACGAGGGGTCTTCGAACTCGACGACGCAGAGCTCCGGCCCGTCAGGACAAGGAATCGTCTTCCACGGATCCTCGATGAGGTCACCGACGGACTCGTCCTCGCTGCGCTGCCGTTGGATGCGGATCACCTCGATGCGCGTGATACGACGGCGACGGTCGCCCGGGTTGTAGCACTCTCCGGCGCAGATGCGCTCCAGGCGCTCCTCACCGAGGGACTGAATCACGTCGGGGGGACAACCCGGCTTCTGCTCGAAGGAACCCGCTGCGCGCACCTCGAACTTGGGCGTAGCCGTGAGCTCGAGCTCACTTCCCATCGGCAACGCGCCGTCCGGCCCGTTTTGCAGATCGAACCACAGCAGGATCCGATCACCCGAGGTGCCGTACACGTTGCGATTGTGCATCGCGTCCCAAATCGCCTCGCGCGACCGCTCCGGCGCGTGCACCGCCACGAGCCCGCCGGTGATGAAGAACGATGCCTGCCGCTCCATCCACATCAGCTCGAACGGTGGCCGTTCCATCAAATCGTCGATGGTGTACGTCGTCGACTCGGGCTCGGGCTGACCCCGGTCGCCAAACATCGATGCGCGCCATGACTCGCTGGGCGCCCCGCGCGCGTCGGTCATTCGCAGCCGAGCGAACTCTTTGTAGCCGGTGCCCGGGCGCGCGCTGTGGTTGTCGCTCGACGCGATCAAACCCATCGTCGCATGCCGAGGCTCGTCGGGATTTTCGAAGTCACCCTTGGCCAGCATGTACTGCACCGAGCCGGCCGGCCGGTACTGATACGCAGGTAGGTAGCAATCGGTGCATTGGCCGCACTCGCTCCAGTCCGGAACATCCTCGCCGGGAAGCGTCACGTGCCCAGCAAGCGCCACCCGGAGGTAGTCCGCCCTCGCCTTTTCGACCCGCTCCTGACAGAGGTCGGAGTCCGGGTCCTCACATCGCTCCCGGATGACCTCTCCGGCTTGCCAACAACATGCGTGGTAGCTCTCGGTGGGCTCCGGGCACTCCATTCCGTCCTCGGTGAAGTTCGCCGAGCGGAAGCTTCGGTACTCTTCGGAGTTGCCGTGCCCGGAGAACACCTCGACCAGGCGCTGCAGGTTCGCATCGTCGAGATCGGCCCGGAGCTGCTTGTCCCAAGTGTAGCCGAGCGGCGTGTAGAAACCCCAGGTT
>Ga0209567_10001229_pt1 | contig 13491 bp, 13 predicted proteins | sample COG_12_FD_184756 | JGI IMG/M metagenome (GOLD analysis project Ga0209567, IMG submission 184756) | Pelagic marine sediment microbial communities from the LTER site Helgoland, North Sea, for post-phytoplankton bloom and carbon turnover... | ecosystem: Environmental > Aquatic > Marine > Neritic...
TTGTAGATATTGTCTCCAATGCTATTGCTGCCAGTGAGATAAGTATTCTGTTTACGGCTTCGCTTCTCATAATCCTTATGTTATTTATGACCGAATTAATGAGTAATGTTGCCCTGGTTGCTGTTTTGGCTCCAGTGGTAGCGGGAATTGCGATAGGCCTGGACATACCAATAATATACCTGTTGATCCCGGTGACAATTGCCAGTAGTTGTGCATTTATGTTACCAATGGCCACCCCCCCAAATGCAATTGTTTTTGCCAGTGGCTATATTAAGGTTCATCAAATGGCAAGAGTTGGTATAATTTTAAACCTTATTGCTGTTGTTTTATTGATCTTAGTTTTCCAATATGTAATCCCAATATTGTTTTAATAAAAAAGCCCCGATACAATGATCAGGGCTTATTAATTTTCTAATGTTTTAATTAAAACAGGGAATTATTATTTATTGATAAAGTTCTTGCATAAGGATTAAAGTCCACTGGTAAGTACTGTTCAGTTTCGAACTCCAATTGTATTTCGTCCATTGGATCAATGTAACTCACATTTCGGAAATCCGACGGATTTGCAAATACATCAAAATGTCTTGGTAAATTCTTTTCATTATCAATATAAACATAAACATCCTCCACATAAGAAATGGAATTCAGATCAAAATAATATTTATAAGGATCGAAATCTTCCGGAAGGTATTCTGATGTATTGAAACCAAGATCAAAATCTTCGTCTTCTATGTATACAATGCTGCTAACATCAAAATGATTATTATCATCATTTGGATTCTGAGCATTTATACCATTGATAGATGCTACTATCAAAAAGCTACTTATTATTATTTTTAGTTTTTTCATAACGCTAATAGGTTAATATTTTAGCAAAGATAAACAGAGAAATACGCTTATTATTGCTCTTCTTATACTCTTAACAATTGATTAATCTGGCCTTAAAAACGAATTTCTCAGTTTCCGGTGATAAAACTTAAGAACAGTTCAAAAGAGCACTACAAAATTTATCAAGACCAGCCTAACCAATTACAGTTTTTAGCAATTCTATATTCAGCCATTTTAAGTTAATTTTTTGTTAATTTACGTTTAGATAATATTGAAAAGCTACAAAATTAAGGTAGGCCAATAAAAAAAGCCTTTGCAGAACAAAGGCTTTAATGGCGACTAACCCAATAATTCGATAGAAATAAGATATTCTATCTACTTATTATCTTGATAAAGGATCAAATCCAGCTGGTAAATAATCCTCAGTACTAAAATCAAAATCTAATTCTTCTTCATCTTCTATATACTCTACAGAATCCAAATCCAAATAGAATTCATAAGGATCAAAATCTTCCGGTAGATATTTTGTTGTATCAAATCCCAGATCGATAGTTTCTTCTTCTATATAATTAATTCCATCTATATTATTGGGATTCGCATATGCATTAAAATTTGCAGGTAAATACTCCTCCGTATCAAACCCAAGCTCTGTCATTTCTTCATCCATGAAAACAATAGAATTTACATCAAAATAAACACTACAAGGATCAAAGTCTTCAGGTAAATACTCCGCTGTATCAAATCCTAGATCCAGAGCAGGCTCTTCTTCAATAAATACAATTTCAGAAACTTTTATATCTTCTGGTGCATTAACTAAAACTCTGCTTACTAGTTTAGGCGCTTTCCATATGGTTTCAGTCTCCATAGCAAGTAAATCATGACTATTTACATCTTCCATACTTACATGAATGCTATCTTCAGATGTGGTACAATTTGAAGACAATGTATTCTCTTGCGGTGTGGTGGTTGTGCCCAGCATTACCAATCCACTTAATATTAATAATTTGTTCATTTTATAATTTGTTTTTTGTTGATCGTTGTTTGTATATAAGACGGTCGAAAAATTAATTTGTTACACTATTGGCTTTTGATTAACAACTAATACTTTAAGTGATAACACTATTTACCGATGTGCTTATGGTATTTATATTACTGATTAACTGATAGTTATATTCCCATTCTGCTATATTGTAAAAAAATATGCTTATGATTTAATTAACAATAGTTTCGATTAATTTTTCAGTTCTTTGGCAAATTCGTATCAAAACTCTATCACTATTAAATGGCAAATAAAATTATTCCACTACTTGTTTTGGCAATAGTTGCTTTAGGTACCCCAAGCAATGCTAATGCACAAATCTTTAAAAAGAAAAAGGACAAAACAGAACAAACTGAAGGCAAGACAGATTCGAAAAAGGATAAAATACAGCCCTATTCCAAAGTGATCACCAAAGACGCCATTACAGATAAAGGGCTGTTTAAAATCCACGTTGTTGAGGATAAACATCTTTATGAAATACCCGATTCTCTTTTCAACAGGGAAATGTTGATGGTAAGCAGAATCTCTAAAACAGCATCAGGAATTGGGTTTGGGGGTGGAAAAATTAATACCCAGGTATTGCGCTGGGAAAAGAAACCTAAAAAAGTTTTATTACGGGTAGTAAGTTATAATGTAGTTGCAGACGATTCACTCCCGGTCCATGAAGCTGTGGTAAATTCCAATTTTGAACCCGTTTTATACGCCTTTGATATTAAGGCCTTCAATAAAGATTCTCTAAATCCTGCCACTGTAATTGATGTCGATCATTTCTTCATCAAGGATGTTAAAGCCATAGGCATGCCGGAGTTTTATCGAAAGCGTTATAAGGTATCCAAATTGGACGAGAGCAGGAGTTTTATTGAATCTTTAAAAAGTTATCCGTTAAATCTGGAGGCAAGACATGTAAAGACCTATAACGCCACTAATCCGCCTTCAAATGCGAGCCTTGGATCTATCTCTATAGAAATTAATAACTCAATGATTCTTTTACCGAAAACGCCTATGAAAAGACGATATTTCGATAAACGAGTAGGCTGGTTTTCCAGGGGTCAAACAGATTATGGTCTGGATGCACAGGAAAGTAAAACAATAAAGTATCTGGATAGATGGCGCCTGGAAGTTAAAGACGAGGATATTGCAAAGTTTAAACGAGGTGAGTTGGTGGAACCCAAAAAGCCTATAGTATATTATGTAGACAGAGCTACTCCAAAAAAATGGGTCCCATATATTAAACAAGGTATTGAGGACTGGCAGGTTGCGTTTGAATATGCAGGATTCAAAAATGCTATTCTGGCAAAAGATCCTCCATCAAAAGAAGAAGATCCGGAATGGTCACCGGAAGATGTAAGATATTCAGTGGTTAGATATTTGGCTTCTCCTATACCTAATGCCAATGGCCCACATGTAAGTGACCCCAGAAGTGGAGAAATTTTAGAATCCGATATCAACTGGTATCATAATGTAATGTCTCTCTTACGCAATTGGTTTTTTGTTCAGACGGCAGCTATTAATGATGAAGCCAGGGGCCTGGACTTTAAAGATGAAGTTATGGGGCGTCTTATACGCTTTGTTTCTTCGCATGAGGTTGGCCATACTTTAGGATTACCTCATAATATGGGTAGCAGCGTAGCATACTTCGTAGATTCACTACGTTCTGAATCCTTCACCAAAAAGTTCGGAACCGCCCCTTCAATTATGGACTATGCCCGTTTTAACTATGTAGCGCAACCAGGAGACGGCGACGTAGCACTTATGCCCAATATTGGTATTTATGACAAATATGCCATCAAATGGGGCTACAAACCCATCTTAAACAAAACAGATAAGGAAGAGAAAAAAATTCTGGATAGTTGGATTCTTGAACATGCTGGGGACCCGCTTTACCGTTTTGGGCATCAGCAGGTTGGAGATGTGGTGGACCCAAGTTCTCAGACAGAAGATTTAGGAGACAACGCAATAAAAGCGGGCAAATATGGGATTGCAAATCTAAAAAGAATTGTTCCTAATTTAATTAAATGGACAGAGGAAGAAGGAAAAGATTATGATGATCTGGAAAAATTATACGGGCAGCTAGTTGGGCAATTCAACAGGTATATGGGGCATGTCTCAAATAACATAGGAGGTGTATATGAAAATTATAAAACGTATGAACAGGAGGGTAAGGTATATACTCCAGTCCCCAAACAACATCAGAAGAAATGTTTGAAATTTCTTCAGCAAGAATTATTTAATACCCCCGAATGGTTATTGGATGATGAGATATTTGGAAGAATAGAATACTCGGGATCTGTTGAAATGGTAAGGGCCTTACAAGTGCGATCCTTAAACAATGTCCTGAGCCTTGGTAGAATGGCGCGACTTATAGAGCAGGAAACACAATTGGGTGTCGATGCCTATTCATTAAATTCCATGATGAAAGATTTGAGCAGCGGTATATGGTCTGAACTTAAAAGCGGCCATAAAATTGATACCTATAGAAGAGATCTGCAAAAGGCACATATAGACAGGTTAGAATTCCTTATGACGGCCGAAAGCAAAATTAAAAAACCAGTGAATGGAGGCTATCGAAAGGCCACGGTTATAAATACCAGCCAGTCTGATATCAGGTCCGTTGCAAGGGCAGAATTGAATGGTCTAAAAAGGAATATAGAGAAAGTCATCCCAAGAACTTCGGATAACATGAGTAAATATCATTTACAAGATGTAAGAGAGCGCATAGATCAAATACTAAATCCGGTATCTTCACGCTAGTAGTGCTCGGTGAATTACCTTATTAAAGCTATTAAATGTAAAGTGCTTTTAGATAAAATCTGAGAAGAAATGAAGCAGACCACAAATAATGCATTTTTAACCCTAATATAGGAGGTATTCACAACATTCATTCTACCAGGCTCATTTTTGGTTATACTTTAGTGATGAACATAAACCCCCATTATTATGTCTTATAAAACTAAGAGTCTGCTTTATTTTGTTTGTTTTGTATTGTCTGCATTTAGCTATTACGTTTTGGACAATAATCAAAATCATGAACAGGAATATACGTCAGTTGAAGTTGTAGAAATTACTGATGAAAATTTAAAACCTGCATTCCCAATTCAATTTGAAGGTCCTAATTAGTAAAACAAATCCATATATAATTCCCAAATAAAAGGGTTCGGTTAAAAACCGGGCCCTTTTTGTTTTTAATTAATAAGGCTATAAAACATTCAGCATTGGATTCACCTAAACTAATTCTCTGTGGTGTTAAAATTTTTACAATATCAAAATGTGGATTAAACCAAATAATGAAATAATAATCTAAGGGATATAACAAAAACATAAACACATGAAAAAAGTATTAGTAACAACTGTATTATTAATTGGCCTGATGGGTTATACTCAAAGAGGCCAACATTTTGATTCGGAACAAAGGGGTATGAAAGATATGACTCCGGAACAAATAGCCATACTTAAGACAAAGAAGATGACTTTGGCTTTGGATTTAAGTACCGCTCAACAGAAGGAAATCGAAAAGATAAACTTGGAAAATGCCTCAGAGCGCAAGGCCTTAAAGTTAGAACGGATGGCGAAAAAGGAAGAGGCAGAACAATCTAAACCAAGTGCGGATGAACGTTTTGACTTTCAAAATGAACGATTGGACAGAATGATTGCCCAAAAAGGAAAGATGAAACAAATTCTTTCAGAAGAGCAATTTCAAAAATGGGAAGGTATAAACCATCATCGCAGAAATCACAGCAAAGAGGGTAAAAGAGAACATGGTGCCGGCAGGAGGCATGGTAAATAGGTCTTGAGTCTAAAGGAAATCGGGGTATAGAATTTAGTTTAATTTTTCTATATTCCGTTTCTTTATTAATACTGCATTTCAAACCAAATTAGGAGCAATCTTCTTTAAGGCTTCAATTGTACTATCTAAATCTTTATATGTTATAGCATCATTTAAGAAATAGCTTTCAAAGGCACTCGGCGGAAGATATATTCCTTGCTCTAACATGCCGTGAAAATACTTTCTGAATAACTCATTGTTTCCTTTAGCCGAACTACTAAAATCTATCACCGGATTTTCAGTAAAATGAACCGAAATCATCGATCCAAAACGGTTAATTTGATGAGGAATACCATGTTCCATTAAAACAGAGGACATGCCCTTATGTAGATAAGCTGTTTTTTGGGCAAGGCTTTCAAAAATCTCAGGTCTATTATTTAACTCTGTGAGCATAGCTAGTCCGGCACTCATGGCCAAAGGATTACCACTAAGAGTCCCAGCCTGATAAACAGGCCCTTCGGGAGCAAGATGTGCCATAATTTCATCCCTGGAAGCAAATGCCCCTACAGGAAGGCCTCCCCCGATTACCTTTCCGAAAGTTACAATATCTGCATCAATTCCTAAAGCCTCTTGTGCCCCACCGCGACCAAGCCTGAATCCTGTCATTACTTCATCAAAAACCAAAAGAATATTTTCCTCTGTACATATCTTTCTAAGCCCGTCCATAAAAGAATCTGATGGAACAATACAACCCATATTACCAGCTATAGGCTCTATGATAACAGCGGCAATTTCACCTTTGTTAGCCGCAATCAGGGTAATCATACTTTCCAGGTTATTATATTCTGCCAATAAGGTGTCTTTAGCCGTACCTATAGTCACTCCTGGGCTATTAGGACTGCCAAATGTTACGGCTCCACTTCCCGCCTGAATTAAAAAGGAATCTGAATGTCCGTGATAACATCCGGCAAATTTTATAATCTTTTCTTTTCCTGTAAATCCGCGGGCCAGACGAATAGCACTCATACAAGCTTCTGTTCCGCTATTTACAAATCTAATCTTATCAATATTGGGAACCATAGAAACTGCCAATTGAGCAAGATTTGTCTCTATTTCGGTAGGCATTCCAAAAGAAGTACCAAGCCTGGCTTTTTTAATGACTGCATTAATTACAGGTTCATAGGCATGCCCCAAAATCAACGGACCCCAGGAAGAAATATAGTCAATTAACCTATTACCATCTACATCATATAAATAAGCTCCTTTGGCCCTTTCAACAAAAACAGGGTCACCTCCAACTGCCTTAAAAGCGCGGACCGGAGAATTTACACCACCCGGAATATATTTCTTAGCCTCAGCAAATAAGGCGCTACTTCTCTGATAAATCATATTAGTTTATTTTATTCTTTCCGATTTAATCTTCAGTTCCTGGCCAATAGACAAGTTACTGGAGTTCATATCGTTGAGTTCCATCAACTCATCGACGGTAATAAAATAGGTTCTGGATATAGAATATAAGGTGTCTCCTTTTTGGACAACATACTTTTTGTAATCATATTTCTTAGGTTCTGCCTGAACCAGATATCCCTGAGACAAAACTTCATTGTCGTATTTGTAGAGCTGATACCTTTCAATAAAGGAAATCAATTTTTTAGGATAGCTTTTATCAGTAGCATAGCCTGCTTTCTTAAGCCCTTTTGCCCATCCTTTATAATCATCTCGCCTTAATTCAAAAAGGGAAGCATAGCGAGCCCTGGATGAAAGAAAAATGCTATGATCACGAAATGAGTACATTGGATGATTGTATTTTCTAAAACACTCACCTTTTTCATCATCATCGTGATATTCAAACTCCCCATCCCAACTATTATGACATTTAATCCCAAAATGATTATTAGTTTTTAAGGTAAGTGCTCCCATTCCATAACCACTTTCCAAAATCCCCTGAGCCAAAGTAATACTGGCCGGTATACCATAGGCCTTCATTTCAAATTGGGCGATTTCTGAATAGGTTACTAAATATTCTTCTATAGATGACGTGGAAAAGCGCATAAACTTTCCGGAATCTTCAGGAAATGGATACTTCGTTCGATCTTTTCCGGACTTGTTGGACTTTACGACTTCTGAAGATGTTTTCTTAGAATTGGTAGTTCTTTTTTTAGTTCCACAACTTAGAAGTAAAAAAACCAATACAACTGCCAGTGTAGTGTGTTTCATATATCGATTATGGGTAAATTTTTGCTTTTCAAATATAAATTCATTCCAGCTATTCCTTGCAATCCACCAGTATGAATAGCCAATATTTTAGTCTTCGGTTTAAAATAATCGTTGGCAATCATGTCTAATATACCATATATCATTTTTCCCGTATAAACCGGATCCAAGGGTATACCGATGATTTGATTCATTTCATTTATAAACGATATTAACGCTTCATCAACCCTGGCATAGCCCCCAAAATGGTATTCTGTACACAATTCCCAGTTCCCATTTTCGACAAATTTACAAATATCTTTCTTTAAAAAGTCGCCTTTAAGAGCAGGAAAACCTAATACCCGTTGGCTGGAAGTAGCACTATTAATTATTCCTGCCAAAGTACCTCCGGTTCCAACCGAACAACAGATTACATCAAATTCCGAGTCCTTAGGGGTAAGAATCTCCTCACAACCTTTAATAGCTAATTTGTTTGTCCCCCCTTCCGGAACCAAATAGAAATTACCAAATTCCGCCTTTAATTTATCTAAAAATTCAGCAGTTTCTTTTTTCCTGTAGTCTGTCCTGGAAACAAATTTAAACCTCATTCCTTGCTTATGTGCAGCAGCCAAGGTTGGATTGCTTGTCCATAAAGCAGCTAATTCTTCCCCTCTTATCACCCCTAGAGTCCGCATCCCGTTCAACTTTCCGGCGTAGGCGGTTGCTGCAATATGATTTGAGTAAGCTCCTCCAAATGTTAGAATAGCATCATTCTTCAGTTCCTTTGCCTTAAGTAGATTGTACTTAAGTTTACGATATTTATTACCTGAAATTTGAGGATGAATCAAATCCTCACGCTTTATATGAAGTTCTACTTTCTTTTTCTCTAAGATGGGAAGGGATATTTTTTGATTGGTGACCAACACAACTTCAGGGCTTAGTGGCTCCAAAAATATTTAATAAAGCTAAAACGTTTTCTTTTTGTAAGATATTCCATATTTATTTCATTATGATAGGCTTCACGTTCAAAACTAATATTTTGATATGCCTTATAGCTGTCAAAATAAAGCAAAGATCTAAGCAACCATTCCGAGAGATATAAAAAATAAAAAGGAATAAGAAGAAGTTCCTGTTGTTGTTGCAAATGAATCCTTTCGTGATTAATTAAAACAGCATCTTGTTTTAAATTAACATTCTTGAGAATAATAAACGGCCATAGAGACAGGCCTACATAATTCTTATAAAAAAATTGTCTAATTACCACAATCATAAGCAATTGTATTAACAGCTTTAAACAAAGATAATTGTTAAATTTTATATTAGCCCATAAATCAGAAGAGCTTACCAACATATTCGTTAAGTTAATAACATTATAATCTGTGGTATTTTGTCGGGTTTTGAATTATCCTGTAATATTTTATTGATAATTATCTCGTAATTTTACACAAATGAAAAAGATATTACCAGCGGAAGAAGGTGATTTTTACCTATCTGAAGAAGGCTATCGCGTTTTCACAAAAGAATATCATCTTAAACGCGGGTATTGTTGTGAAAGTAGCTGCAGGCATTGCCCTTATGGGTATAACATAAAAACAAATATGCAATAATTTAACCGTGTATTTGGCATGATAATTGTGCTAATATCTTATTCTTAATGGTTGACGAACCCAAAAAGTATTATTATGAAAAAGATAAAAATAGTTGCAATACCGGTACTTTTCATTTTCTTCTTAAGTTCTTGTGCCTCAGTAAATGTTTTAGCAGATTACGACCAGCAAACCGATTTTAAGACTTACAAAAGTTACGCGTTTTACAAAACAGGAATAGACAAGGCTCAGATTTCCGATCTGGATAAAAAGCGAATCCTTAGGGCAATTGAAACTGAAATGGATTCCCTTGGCCTTATTAAGTCTGATCAACCTGACCTTCTTATAAGTATTTTTACAAATGAGAGAGTGGAGGTCGATGTATATAACGGCTGGGGCTGGGGCTGGGGTTATGGTTATGGCTGGGGCTGGGGCTGGCCCGGTTATTACGGTTATTATAATCCTTATTATTGGGGACCGGGTTATTATGGTAATAATGTAAGTACCAGAACAGAAGGTTCATTATATATTGATTTAATAGATACCGCAAAAAAAGAATTAGTTTGGCAAGGTAGAGGTGTTGGCACCCTGAATAATACCAAAAACATAGAAAAGAAAGAGCAACGTATTCGTCAATTTGTATCCCAAATATTGCAACAATATCCTCCCGAGGTTATTGCTTCGAATTAAATTTATAACCGCCCGCTTTGGGCGGTTTTTTGTATCTTTATAAGGCATTAATGAACTGTTATGTCTTTTGAAAGTAACCCTATTTTAGATAAACTTCCCTCTCATCTTAAACAATATATTAAACCTCAGAACTATGAGGATTATACGGCCATAGACCAGGCTGTCTGGCGTTATGTTATGCGAAAAAATGTGGACTATCTGAGTACCGTAGCCCATAAATCATATGTAGAGGGACTTAATAAAACCGGAATTTCTGTAGATCACATTCCTAATATGTACGGGATGAATCGCATTTTAAAAGAAATTGGATGGGCTGCAGTTGCCGTAGATGGGTTTATTCCTCCGGCCGCTTTTATGGAATTCCAGGCCTATAATGTGCTTGTTATTGCTTCAGACATAAGACAACTTGAGCACATTGAATACACCCCGGCACCGGATATTATCCATGAAGGAGCTGGACATGCACCAATCATTGCAAATCCTGAATATGCAGAATATTTGAGAAGGTTTGGTGAAATAGGCTCTAAGGCCATTTCCAGCGCAAAGGATTATGAGCTCTATGAGGCCGTCAGATATCTCTCCATAATAAAAGAAGCTGCAGGTACTCCCCGGGTTGATATTGAGAAAGCCGAGAAACATATCGAAGAATTACAGCTAAGTATGGGTGAGCCCAGTGAAATGGCCCTAATTAGAAATTTACATTGGTGGACCGTGGAGTACGGGCTAATTGGAACGGTAGACCAACCAAAAATTTATGGTGCCGGACTTTTATCTTCTATAGGCGAAAGTGCCTGGTGTATGACAGAAAAAGTTAAAAAACAACCTTATAGTATTGAGGCAGCGCATACTTCTTTTGATATTACAAAACCACAGCCCCAGCTCTTTGTTACACCTGATTTTGCCTTTCTGAGTCAGGTACTTGAAGAATTCGCCAACAGCATGTCTTTAAGAAAAGGTGGCCTTATGGGGGTAACTAGATTGATCAATGCTAATGAACTGGGCACCATAGAACTTAGCACCGGATTACAGATATCAGGAATATTCAGCAATGTAATTTCATATGAAGACAAGCCGGTATATCTCCAAACAATTGGAGAAACTGCATTGTCTTACAGAGAAAAGGAACTGGTTGGCCATAGCAGACAGGATCATAGCAATGGTTTTGGATCTCCCATTGGAAAACTAAAAGGGATAAATCTGGCCATAGAAGATATGAGCCCGCGAGATCTGAAAGCATATAAAATCTATGAAGGTGAAACCATCTCACTTGAATTTGTAGGGGATATTAAGGTCGATGGGGAAATTATTACGGGTACACGAAATCTAATGGGTAAAATTATTCTTATAACATTCCGGAACTGTACCGTAACCCATGACAAAGAAGTACTTTTTAAACCAGATTCCGGTTTATATCATATGACTGTGGGAGAACGTGTAATTTCTGCTTTCAATGGGCCTGCGGACCTCAGCAGTTTCGATTTAGTTACCCACGAAGTTTCCTCTGAAACAATTAAACCAATAAAATCTGAAGCTCGTAATAAACTGGAGCTGTATTATAAGCAGATACGAGATTATCGTGAAGGCAGTAATACAACAATATCAAGAAACAAGGTATTTAAAGAAATATGTGAGAAGTATCCAAATGACTGGCTTTTATCTATTGAACTCTACGAATTGGCGAAAAACAATAACGATCTTGGATTTGCTCAACAGATCCATTCACATCTGGAAGCCGTTAAACTTAACAATCCCAAAGTGGGTCATTTAATAGATGACGGATTATCATTAGTTGATGGTCAACTGGTTAATTAATAATTAATTATGAGATATTATGTCTTGTTTGCCTGTGTTTTTCTTTTTCTTCAAACTATGAATGCTCAATTTGTTGCTAACTATGATGAATCTAGGGTCCCGGAATTTGATCTGCCCGATCCCTTAACCACTTTTTCTAATAATCAAATTCTGACAAGTGCTACCTGGAACGAAATAAGAAGACCAGAATTGATTACTTTTTTTGAATCCCAGGTTTTTGGTAAAGTTCCCGGAACTTTAGATGCTATTGCATTTGAAGTTGTAGAAGAAAGTAACTCCGCGCTTGGTGAACTTGCCAAACGAAGACAAATAAAGGTAAGCGTTACAAAAAATAGTAAAACATTAAGCTTTCTGATACTTTTATACCTGCCAAAAATGGTTGACCGGGCCCCTCTTTTTTTAGGTTATAATTTTCATGGAAATCACACAGTTATTGACGATCCTGCTATCATTATCTCAAAAGCCTGGTCGCTGAATAATGAATCAATAGGTATTACCAACCATACTTTAACTGAAGAAAGCAGGGGAATGCTATCGAGCAGATGGGCAATAACCAGTATAATTGAAGCCGGTCTTGGCCTGGCTACCATTTACTATGGAGAAATAGATCCTGACAAAAATGATTTTACAGATGGTCTCCATTCTTTGTTCTACGAAGAAGGCCAGAAAAGACCTGCCAAGGATGAATGGGGCGCCATTGGGGCCTGGGCCTGGGCCTTAAGCAGAGCCATGGACTACCTGGCAAATGACCGGGAAGTTGATAAATCAAGAGTGATTGTTTTTGGCCATTCCAGATTGGGCAAAGCTGCATTATGGTCCGGTGCAATGGATGAAAGGTTTGCAGGAGTAATTTCCAATGATTCAGGTTGTGGTGGAGCTGCCTTATCTAAACGTAAATTCGGGGAAACGGTGGCTCAAATAAATGAAGGTTTTCCTTATTGGTTCTCTGAGAACTTCAAAAAATACAACAATGCAGAAGAGCTCCTACCTGTAGATCAACATGAATTACTTGCTTTAATAGCTCCCAGGCCTATATATGTTGCCAGTGCACAGGAAGATGAATGGGCGGACCCTAAAGGAGAATTTCTTTCCACATATTATGCCACTCCGGTTTATTCATTATTTGGAAAAACAGGCATCCTATCAAATGAAATGCCCAGCGTAAATTCTCCAATTCAAAATACGGTGGCCTATCATATTCGAACCGGTAAGCACGATGTTACTGAATACGACTGGGAGCAGTATATCAAATGGGTGGTTGAACAATTCGATTAAGAAATAAACTTTTGTTTCTGATAAAATCAGTTAGAAGGGAAAGTTTCAAAAGTTTCTCCTTTAACGATCTCATTATTATAGGAAAGCGTCCATCCCAATGATTTAGTCAGTATGTAAAACTTGGAAAGTTCGCTTATTAATCTGTTTTCTGCATTCTTTTGTAGAGAAGAAGCTTTTACTTTCTTTAGCAAGGAAGCCTTTACGTTATTCTTAATCTTATTATAATCTTCGGCGCTAAACTGGTTAAAATAATCTGCGGTCACATCATAATACTCAAAATCCGGATTAATTTTAATCTCCGGCTC
>Ga0209567_10001231_pt1 | contig 13471 bp, 16 predicted proteins | sample COG_12_FD_184756 | JGI IMG/M metagenome (GOLD analysis project Ga0209567, IMG submission 184756) | Pelagic marine sediment microbial communities from the LTER site Helgoland, North Sea, for post-phytoplankton bloom and carbon turnover... | ecosystem: Environmental > Aquatic > Marine > Neritic...
CCGGCGCTGCCCCAGAGATGGTCGGCCCCGCAGCGTGTTGAGAGCGAAATCCGTCTCTGTGCCCTCAACGCACCATGAAGCGCACATCACTCGGTCCCGGCTCCGCCGATGAGCGTATCGGCCTCGGTGCTCCCTGCGATGTTGTCGTCGCCGCGACGCCCCCTGATCAGGTCGCGGCGGATTGCCCGTCGAGACGGTTGTCTTGCCCATTGCCGATGATCACGTCATCCCTGAGACTCCCAACCACGTTGGTGATCGGGACGAGGGTGTCGCTGCCGAACCCGGTGGCAGTTCGGGCCAGCAGATTGACCCTAACCCCATCGGGCGCATCGCTGAAGTTCACGGTGTTGATGCCGTCGATCACCTCCAACGTGATCACCAGAACCGGGACCGGCCGAGCCGCGACGATGCCGGCCCGGTCCCGCCGTCTCGAGAACCGACTCGCGTCGTGGGCGGGTCACTCTGCCATGGTGTACCTTCGGGTAGTCGTTGGAAGGTGAGTCATGCGTATTCAATCGGGGCAACTCGTTGCCCTTGGCTACGGCAAGTACGTGCGTTCGGATGCCGTGACCGCCGTCGAACCGATCACTGAGGGGCGCGGCCCTGGGCGGCGTTCGTTGGTGTGGGTTCGCGGTATCCCCGAGGCGATGGTGGCGTCGCGCGCCGAGGGATCAATCGTGGATGACCTCGTCACGCCGGCAGATGAGGCTGCGCGGATGAAGGCGCAGCGGTCCGTTCTGCGCAACGTTGTGCGAGCCGTGGAAGCAGCGTCTCCTGGTGTCCGCCGTGTCCTCGATGAGGAGAGCGATGGGGAGCTTGCTGGTCTGATCGACGAGGCAAACCGGGTACTCGGCTGAATTGATCCGGCTCTCGGGCCCCCGAACCGCAACTGAGAAGCGGGTTGTCCGCTTGACCGGACAATGTCACTTTCGCTGAACGCGGGCGACGGCGTACAGAACACCCAGCGTCAAGCTGAGCCATCCTCGTTCTACGCGAACCGGATTCTCGGGTCGCGGCCTAGGTCGGCGAGCCACGTGACAGCCCACACCAACGCATCCAGGCGGTTGGGTGACCAGTTGGAGTCGTCGGGGTCCCAATGCGTCATCTCGTACTCGAGCCTCTGACAAGCGATCATCGACGGGAACAGCGGCGTCGCCTTCGGAACGTAGTGCCAGTTTCAGCCGCGTTCGCAGGCGGTCGGGCCGGTGCGGGTTGTCTGGGGTCGGTGCGAGTCGGCGACGAATCAGGCGTTGCCGCGGTCGATCTCTCGCTGGATCTCTTCTTCCGAGATGGGCTTCTTGAAGTAGGCATCCCAGCCGTTGATCAGCAATCCGACACCCCATCCGAGGATGACGAAGATCGGCCAGAAAAAGCCTCCATCGCCGAGCGCCCAGATCCCGATCAGGAAGAGATTCACCACGACGTACACGACGACGTGGCGCCTGAAGTCCCGCTTTGCCTTCACCCGCTCGACAGCGGCCTCACGGCGGTCCTGGTTGTTGTCCATATCGTGACTCCTCACCTGGGCCGGTGGTCCATCTCAGATCGTCTCGTATTCGGCGCTCCGCCTGAAGAGCAGAAAGTCCCGCCAGCAGGGACGCACCTCGCCAGCGAACGGAACGGGCTGAGGGACGGATCCTCTACGAACACAAACTGGCCGAAGCCAAAACCAAGAAAGAAGCCATCCGAGTATTGAAACGACGCCTCTCCGACGTCGTCTACCGCCACCCCGTCGCAGACCAACAAACGCGTTAGGGCCTGGGAGGCACCCACGACCGTCCCTGTCGCGTGCGCGGCCGCTACTTCACCCCGATCAAGCGGCTCCTCGGTTCAGCCACCCCGGGCCACCCCCCAGCCTACGCCCATCAACATCACCTCGGCCACCGCCGAGACACTCAAACGCGCCCCGAAACCCCCTTGACAACCAAACAGGCATCGATCTGGTGCACTCGGCGGAATGCTCGATCGTGAGCACGATTTAGCGATCGGGGTGGGTTGGCCAGGGTTCCGAGGACGTTTCGATTCCGATTGACCCTTCTTGGGTATCGTCGGGCTGGTCGAAGTCGTCTGAGAGGAGCCGCGCATGGACGTGACTGCGTTCACCTGGATCGTTGCGGTCGCCGGTCTCGTGATCATCGGGATCCTCGGCTCGCTGCAATTCGTCGCCGTACTGAGGCCCCGCAGCGAGTGGACCATGAAGAATGTCTACGGGTCGAGCCCGGACAATACGGACCCCACCGCCTATTTCGCCTACAACCAAGGCCTGGCCTGGGCGGACGCGTTCTTCTGGGCGCCATTCCAGGTCGCCGGGAGCATCGGGATGATGCTGGGCGAGCGATGGGGGTTCCTGCTCGCTCTGGCCGCCTCGGTGCCTTTCTGGTACACGGCGATCCCCATCTACATCTGGGACCGCGACATGGGCTTCCGGAAGAGCACGCTGTACTACTGGGTGGTCGTGTGGGGCATGTTCCCCGCATTCGGGATCCTTGAAGGTGTCTACACCTTCGTCCGGCTGCTCGAGTAGCGGAGCGGGCCCACCCAACACTGAGCGGTGCTGCAGGTCTTCGACCGGCTCTACCCGACCTCCCGGGACATCCGAAGGACAGCGTCTCATGGGGGAGTACCGCGATACGGATGGGTACTACATGAGCGACCCTCTCATGGTTGAGCGGCCCTCCCGCGCAATAGTTAGCGGCGACACTGACATGCTGAGGGGACGGTACGAGACCCTGACCGAGGGTTCGTTGGTCCTGGGGTTCGTGGACGAACCCGATGACGTTCGTGTGCAGGGTATCTCTTCGGGGTCCAGCGGTCTCTTCTTGGGTATCGCTCCTGCCGGGGCCGTCGACTCGTACCTCGAAGGGGTGACCCACGACGCCATCACCGATTAGGATGCCGACCTCGCCGCCAACGATCCGCTCTCGAGTACACACCGCATCAGGGAACGTCCCTGCCGGGCCCTCCGGGCATCGAGACGTTCTGGGAGACCTCGGCTACCGGTGCGGGACCGCAGACGCTCGATTGGACCATCGAGTCTGGCGACTGGGCGGTGGTCATCATGAACGCCGACGCCTCTGACGGGATCACCGCCGAGGTGGCGTTCGGTGCTGCGCCGTCGACAGATATCCAGGCGATCGCCCGGACCTCACTGGCGATTGGGGCTGGTGCACGGCTTGTCGGTGGGTTGCTGCTGTACATCGGTGTCAGCGGACGCGACTGGTGACACCTACCTAGCAATCACCGATCACAGCCGCTGGTGCGCGCCCGGCACAGATCACCCACCGTCCCGAACGATGCCGAGCACTCCGTTCCGGACCGGCCGGCAACAGACTCGGCTTGCGAGCGCACCGAGATCAGATGCCAAGCGGTGCGGCCAAGCAAGCGGGCACACTTCGAAGGGTACGTCGGGCGCGTGAGGCCTCCTGGCGCGCACCGAGAGGCGTCAGGCGGGGGCGCCATCGACGATGCCTCGACCGTATTGCCACATCTTGTTCAAGGGCTGGGGTCACGTGCGAATAGGTGTCGGGCGTGATGGACACGTTCGCGTGGCCAAGCGTTCGGAGACGACTTTGGGTTGCGATTGGCCTGTAGCGCGACCGTTGTGTGTGTCAGGGCCGGTGCAGCGTCAAACGGTCAATGCCGCTCTCCACCAGCTTGACGAACGGTTGCGTGAACCTGTCCGGATGGCCCGTTTCGGCAGTCTGGTGGGTCGCCGTCGAGTCGTGGCGCAGAGCAACGCTCCAGACCCCGGAGGCGTCACGTACGGAGGCTCGGGAAGTCGGTAAGGAGGCCATCTGCCTCGATCTGGTACAGCCGGTGGCTGCCGCTTAGACCCGAAAGGTGATGCTTCCCCAGGCTGTGTTGCCTCACGTCGGCCGGAACTGCGTCACCGGCCGCGCTGCGTGTTTCATGAGATGCCACGATTTGGCCTCCATGTGCTGCCGCGCACACCCGAGCCGCCTTGTGGATGGCAAGGCCGATGTATCCGTTGCTGGTCAGTCTGGCCTTTCCCGTGTGGAGTCCCGCCCGGACGCGAACCTCCTTCTCGCCGGGAAACGACGTGGTCCCGATGATCCGCTGGAATGTCACGGCAGCTTCGACGGCGGCGGCGGCGTGCTCGAATATCGAAAATGTCTCGTCGGCCCGGACCTCGACTTCGACGCCGCCCGCCGCGAGCACGCTCCGACGAATGACGTCGCGCACAATGTCGAGCAGGGGCTCGTAGTCGTTGTCCAGGTCCCGGAGTAGGGCAGTTGAGCCCTCAATGTCCGTAAAGACCAGGGTGACCATGCCCTTCGGGAGGTCGGGCGTGTCGCTGGGTTCGGCGACCTGGGCTTGTGGGCTCAACCGGAGCTGGCGGGTGATGAACCCTATCGGCATGATTCCGTGTCGCTTGGCCGCCTTCAACAGTCTGTCCCGAGCCTCTTCCTGGGCCTCGGGGGATTCGTACTTGACCTGATCGAAGCGAGCGAGCGCATTGCGGACATGCGACTCGTCGTGGATCGGCAATCGACGGTCCCCGCGAGAGTCGACGTACGCAAATGCCCGATCGGGAAGTCTTGCCCTTTCGGCAGCGGTCAGCCGAGCCATTCCTGCAGCGTACTCTCCAACCCAGAGGGCCCAGCAGGGGCAGTCCGCCGGACCCCATGCTCACTTTGGGTGAGCGCGCCTTCTCCGACCGACATTGAGACCGCAAGAACTCCTTAGCCCACAACCAAGCGCGGCCCGACCAGGGGTGTCCTCATCAGGTGACACGATGTGTGGCCAAAGCGTCCTCGGTACGGTGTGGATGGTGTGGATGGTCCCTTGGTGCTGTGGGGGCTATTCGGCAAGCGAGGAGTTACCTACGGTGTACGGAGGAGGAGACATGGCGAACGGCGAGTTGATACCGTGTCCCGGCGAGAAGCTGCCCGAACGGAATCGGTACTTCCCGGGCAAGCTCATGACCCCGGCCGATTTCACCGTCGACCAGGACTATCACCGTGCCAGGCAGCGGGTCCACAATCGTTTGCTCCACGGGCACGGCACGGTGTGTGGGCTTACCGTTGAGCCGATTCAACCGGCCTCCGCCGTTGTGGTGGTGCGCCCGGGTGTGGCGATCGACTGCTGTGGACGGGAGATCCAGGTGGTCGAACCCGTCACCATCGATCCACGAGCGTTGCTCGGGGATCGAAGAGCGCCCGGCCGCGTCTACCTCACCGTGGCGTATGACGAGGTGGAGGTCGACCCAGTTCCTGCGCCGACCGGCGATGGCGGGTCGGGAGACACCGGCGAGGCCGGCCGGGTGCGCGAGGTTGCGCGAATCGGGGTCTCCATCGATCGACCGGGGGACCAGTCCGAGATCGATGCCGCAGCGGCGCCGCACCAGTGTCTGCCGTGTTGGGACCCCAGGGTGACCCTGGCAGTGATCGATCTGGCGGTGGCTGGTCCCATTGCGGAGACACAGATCGACAACACCGTACGTTGCGTCGTTGGAGTGCACGGAGGCACACGCGCGGCCCCCGGTCGTGTTGAGCACCTGCAGCGCCGTGTGCTGCACCTGCAGCTAGCCCTCGGGGCGGCGGGAAGCGTCGCGCTGGTCAGGTGGTGCGCTGGCCGGTTGAGGCGGCGTTGAGGCGAGAAGCAACCGGGCTCAGCGCGTCGAGCCCGCTCGGCATTGGTCGTTCCTGCGCCTGCGGCGACGCCGCACCGTGACTGCCACAGCCAACCACGGCGACCACGGCCGTGACGACGGACCCTTCGGGAGTTCCATCTTGCGCGGTCGGCCGCTCCCGCGGGGTTCTCGGCGCCCCGCAGGCCACGTTCGACGTAGCGGAGCCGGGTCTGGAGACGCGCCACCTTGCGTTCCGGCCTCGATCGTGGTCATGTCGGTCTCCTCACCGAACCGGTGTTCGGTGGGGCCCAAGATGGCGTAGATCGGCACGGCAAAGGTGCCGCGGTTTGTGAAACCGGACGGCTCCTGCCACTCGGCACCGAGCCGGAACATCCAACTCCCACGCGGTGGGTGAGGCATTGCCCGTCGCCGAGGCGATTCGATCGGTAGGTTCGTAGGAGATGGAACGGAGGAGGAGTCATGCTGTTCCACATCAAGCAACACCCACACGTGGGAGACGTGTCCGTATCACGACCCGGAGCGGGCCCAGGCGACGTTCGGGAAGGCGATGGCGGGCATCATGGAATCCGATGTTGAGTTGGTCGGGGCCTATGTGGACGGACCGGCCCACACCCCATACCTCGTACTCGATGCTTCTTCGGCGAGTCAGATCGAGGAGGCATTTGCCCCTGCAATCGACCTCGGCTGGGCGGAAACGCGCCCGGTGGTGAGCTTCACGGAGATCATGGGCCGTGTGACAGACGCCGGCTGATCCGGAGATCAACGCCAACGCCGGCGCACCACCACATCTACCAGCGGTCATCTCGCGTCTCGGCGATGTGTCTGCGGACCACGTCTGGGTTGGGAATCTGCAGTGGCCGGATGGAGAGGTACGATGCCTCGCCGAAGGGAGGCGCATGAGAGCGATACTGATCCACAAAGACGAAGACGGTCAGCGGGTCGAGGTTGCCGACGTCGATCAGAGCGATCTTCCCCAAGGCGATGTCACGGTCCGTATCGACTACTCGACCCTCAACTACAAGGACAGCTTGGCGCTTACGGGTGCATCGCCCATAGTGCGCTCGTTTCCGATGATTCCGGGGATCGATTTCGCGGGAACGGTTGAAGCCAGCGATCGCGCTGAGCTCAGCGAAGGCGATGGCGTCGTTCTGAATGGTTGGGGTGTCGGCGAATCCCATTGGGGCGGGTTCGCTGCGAAGGCGAGGGTTAGTGGTGACTGGCTTGTGCCACTGCCCCACGCCTTCACGACGAGGCAGACAATGGCTATTGGTACCGCGGGCTACACGGCCATGCTGGCGGTACTGGCGCTCGAGGACCACGGGGTAGCTCCGGACGCCGGAGAAGTGCTCGTGACCGGGGCGGCGGGTGGGCTCGGTAGTGTCGCCGTTTCCGTGCTTGCGCGGCTCGGGTACACCGTCGTTGCATCCACGGGGAGACCGGCCGAGAGTGGGTATCTGACGGACCTCGGTGCCAGCAAGATCATCAACCGCACGGAGCTATCGGAGCCTGGTCGCCCACTTGGGCGAGAGCGATGGGCGGGCGCAGTAGACGTCGCAGGTAGCCACACGCTCGCCAATGCTTGCGCGGCGACCATGCGCGGCGGGGCGGTCGCTGCGTGCGGGCTTGCTCAGGGCATGGATCTACCGGCAAGCGTGGCACCTTTCATCCTGCGTGGTGTGACCCTGATCGGCATCGACAGTGTGTACTGCCCGCGGCCACGACGTCTGGAGGCATGGGATCGGCTTTCAACCGATCTCGATGTCGACCACATCGACCTGATGACCAGAGAGGTCGGTCTCGAGGACACGATTCGAACGGCAGTCGATCAATTGGCTGGTATGACGCGGGGCAGGATCATCGTAGATGTGAACCGCTGAGCGAGCACGCCAACGTCTGTGACGGCTGGAGTCGCACCGATGCATCGGTCTTGCCGAGGCGGTAGGTTGATTCCATGACGGAGTCGACGTTCCCAGAGCTCTACAGCCGCTCGCTTGATGACCCATCTGGCTTCTGGGGGGAGATTGCCGAAGGCATCGAGTGGTACGAACCTTGGGACACGGTCCTCGATGCCGACACCGCGCCGGCGGCTCGGTGGTTCACGGGTGCCATGCTCAACACCTGTTACAACACGCTCGACCGCCATGTGATGAGTGGCCGTGCGGACCAGCCTGCGCTGATCTATGACAGCGCCGTGACCGATCAGGTCGTCACGTACACCTATGGAGACCTCCTCGACAAGGTGGCGCGTTTTGCAGGCGTCCTTGCCGGACTCGGCGTGGGTAAGGGTGACCGGGTTGTGATTTACATGCCGATGATCCCGCAGGCGGTGATCGCGATGCTTGCCTGCGCACGGATCGGTGCGGTGCACTCGGTGGTGTTCGGCGGCTTCGCATCCAAAGAGCTGGCAACCCGGATCGACGACTGTGGGGCAAAGGTGGTTGTCTCGGCATCCTGCGGCATCGAGGTGGACCGCATCATCGAATACAAGCCGCTGCTCGATGCAGCGATCGACATGGCGGAGGTCAAACCAGAGCACTGCGTCATTTTTCAGCGCCCAATGGCCGGCGCGACCATGGAACCAGGGCGAGATCGCGATTGGGAACAGGAGATGGAGACAGCCGAGCCACACGACTGCGTCCCTGTGCTCGCCACTGATCCGCTGTATCTCCTGTACACATCCGGCACGACGGGGCAGCCGAAGGGGATCATCAGAGACAACGGAGGTCACGCCGTTGCCCTGAACTGGACGATGCGCGCCATCTACGACGTGCAGCCCGGAGAGGTGTATTGGGCGGCATCTGACGTTGGGTGGGTCGTTGGCCACTCCTACATCGTCTACGGCCCCCTGTTGTACGGATGCACGACGGTGTTGTACGAAGGAAAGCCGGTCGGGACCCCAGACGCCGGGGCGTTCTGGAGGGTCATCGCCGATCACGGTGTGGTCTCGATGTTCACCGCACCGACGGCGATCAGAGCGATACGACAGCAGGACCCAGAGGGCGACCTGATCAAGAGGTACGACCTGAGCGCTTTCCGTTCTCTGTTCCTCGCAGGCGAACGCTGCGATCCGGACACGCTGGCATGGGCAGAGCAGAAGCTCGGTGTTCCCGTGATCGACCACTGGTGGCAGACCGAGACGGGATGGGCGATCGCTGCAAGCTGTCTCGGTATCGATTCCCCAATGGTCGTTCCCGGCTCTCCCGGGAAGCCCGCACCGGGATGGGATCTGGTTGCGTTGGGTCCGGACGGCAACCAGGTGCCGCCCGGTGAGGTGGGTGCGCTTTGTGTGAGGCTGCCGATGCCACCTTCCGCTGCGCCATCTCTCTGGAACGCAGAGGAGCGTTTTGTCAAGGCATACCTCGCGGGCTTCCCTGGGTTCTACGAGACCGCCGACGCCGGTTTTGTCGACGCGGACGGCTACGTGCATGTCATGGCGAGAACCGACGACATCATCAACGTCGCGGGTCATCGGCTCTCAACGGGTGCGCTCGAAGAAGTGCTCGCCTCACACCCTGATGTCGCCGAGTGTGCCGTGGTTGGGGTGGCAGACGACCTCAAGGGTCAGATTCCTGTCGGGTTCCTCGTTCTCAAGGTGGGTGCGGCTGCTGAGGATGATGTCGTTGTGAGCGAGATCATCGCTTCAGTCCGCGAAACGATTGGACCGGTGGCTGCCTTCAAGTCCGCTGTGGTGGTTGACAGACTTCCGAAGACACGCTCGGGCAAGATCCTGAGGGGCACGATCGTCCGCATCGCCGACAACGCCTCGTGGGACATGCCTGCAACGGTGGACGACCCGGTGATCTTCGACGAGATAACCGATGCACTCTCAACGATCGGATACCCACATTGACCAGCCCATCAACTGGATCGAAGCGTGAAAAGGATCAGGGCGGCGATGTCGAGCAGCGACCATCGTCACCTCGGAATTGTTGTGCACAGTGCCGCCGCACGCGCCGAGCTTCGGTGGTAGCGTCGTAGCATGTCTGACGCACCAACACTCGACGCCCTTCGCGGTAAGCGCACCCAGGTCGCGGCCGATCTGGCCAATCTCGATCATGCCATCGCTTCGCTCGAGGCGCTCGAGCAGAGCCACATGGTCGATGCTGCATGCCCGCACTGCGACTTCGTCGTGGAACAGGATGGCGGGATCGAAGCGCATCTCATAGACGTGCACCCGAACCCGTTGGTCTTTCCTGACGCTACGCAGCAATAGCGGTAGGTGACACCCATCGCAGCTCGTACGAGCATCGCACGGGGAACCGGAACGAGCGCACGTGCTGGTGAAGCGCCCACGCCCCCATATAGGCTTTGATGATGGCTGTTCCAAACACGGTAGATGCGCTTGAGCAGGCTCTCATTGGGACTGGGTACATCCCCGACCGCGGTTTGGCGGTCTCGACGCACCTCGCACTGCAAATGGGTCGACCTCTCTTCCTCGAGGGCGAGCCAGGTGTTGGAAAAACGGAGGTCGCCAAGGTCCTGGCTGAGATCACTGGCGGCGAACTCATCAGGCTGCAGTGTTACGAGGGGCTCGATGCATCGCACGCCCTCTACGAATGGGACTACGCGCGCCAGATGCTCGCCATCCGCCTCTCCGAAGCACGCGGAGACGGTGTCGGCGTCGCGGACATAATGAGCGAGGAGTTCGTGACCGAACGACCGTTGCTGAAGGCACTCCGGTCGTCTTCCAACGACAAACAGGCGGTTCTCCTGATCGATGAGCTTGATCGGGCAGATGAAGAGTTCGAGGCATACCTGCTCGAGTTCCTGTCCGATTTCCAGATCACCATTCCTGAGGTCGGGACCGTTCGTGCCTCCACCCCGCCGATCGTTGTGATCTCCTCGAACCGCACACGCGAGATTCATGACGCCGTGAAGCGGCGCTGCATATACCACTGGATTGACTACCCGACGATCGACAGGGAGATCGCGATCCTCAAAGAGAAGTCTCCAAACACGCCGAACACGCTCGCAAAGGAGCTGGCTGTTGCGATGGACAGGCTTCGTCGCCTCGACCTGTTCAAGCCTCCCGGTGTTGCCGAGACGATCGATTGGGCGAAAGCGATCGAGGTTCTCGGCGCCACCGACCTCACGGCGGATGTTGTCGACGACACGATCGGTGTCGTGGTGAAGTACGAAGAGGATGTCGCCGTGGTGCGTGCGGCGGGCGACACACTGGCTCCGTGACAGCTTCAGGCGACGTTGCTTACAGGAACCTGGCGGGGTTCGTTCGGGTGCTACGACACGAAGGTTTTGCGGTGACCGCCGCCACAACCGCTCAGCTCGTCGATGCAGGCAGCCTTGTTGGCCTGCATCACCCCTCGGATGTCCGTCGGGCCTTCAGATCGATTGCCGTAGCAAGCCGTGCACAGAGCGACCAATTCGATGAGCTTTTTGACGGCTACTTCACCGGTGACGTGCTCGTGAGCCTTGACACGGTCCTCGAGAGCTTCACGCAGCGTCGTTCGGTGGCTGCAAACCCAAGGGTCGGTGCGGTGGCTGGCGAGGATGACCAGATGGATGCCGAGATGGAGCAGGTGTTCGAGGTCGTTGGTGCATCCGCGGTTGAGCGCCTCATGGATGTGGATTTTGCAGACCTGAGCGAGGACGAGGCCGCAGCGGTGGCCGGGTTGCTCACTGGAATGATCTGGACGGTCTCGTCGCTCCGTTCGCGTCGGTGGCGGCCCTCGAGTCGCGGCACGGTTCGGGACCTTCGTCGCACGTTCAAGGCGATGACTGGTCCGCAGGGCGATCTGATCCCCCTTGCATTCTCGGAGCGTAGGCCGAGGCAGCGGCCGCTCATCGTGCTGGCCGACATCTCCGGTTCGATGGAGCGGTACTCAGAGATGCTGCTGCACTTCATCCACGGCGCACAGACCCGGTTCCGCAGGGTTGAGGCGTTTGTCTTTGCCACCAGGCTCACGCGGGTGACCAGGCAGCTCAAGCGCCGCGATGCACGACAGGCTCTCAAACAGGTAGCCGGGGCGGTCCCAGACTGGTCGAGCGGCACACGGATCGGAGAGTCGCTTCGGACGTTCAACAAGGACTGGTCCAGGCGGGTCGCGTCGGGAGGTCCGGTCGTGTTGATCGTTTCCGACGGTTGGGACACGGGCGACCCCGTGCTGCTTGCCGCAGAGATGCGCCGACTGAGACGATCGGTACACAGGATCATCTGGCTCAACCCGTTGGCCGGTCACGAGGGATTCACACCGGAGGCCCGCGGGATGGCTGCTGCCCTGCCGTTCGTAGACGAGTTGGTAGCGGGCGGAACCGCTCGTAATCTGCAGGAACTGATCAGCCTGCTTCAGGAATCGCAGGACGCACAAGGAGCCGCAATCGCATCATGAGAGACGTGCTCGCAGTTCACGATCGGTGGACGCAAGATGGCAAGGACGTTGCTGTTGCAACGGTTGTTTGGGTGAAGGGGTCTGCTCCTCGCGGTGTCGGGGCCAAGATGCTTGTCTCGTCTGAAGGAGAGATGGAAGGAAGCGTCAGCGGGGGATGTGTGGAAAACGACGTGCGCGAACACGCCGCAGCCGTCCTTGCCTCGGGTGTTCCCAAGCTGGTGACCTACGGCATCTCTGACGATGAGGCGTTCGAGGTTGGGCTCACGTGCGGTGGCACGATCGAGGTCTACATCGCACCATGGTGAACCCTGTCGTCGCATCCGTGGCCGACCTGCAACGCACGGAGCGTCTTGGCGCGCTGATCACCGTGATCGAGGGCCCAGACGCGGGGACCGCGTTGGTCATTGACCGCGAGAGGAATCTGCTCACTCCACGTGAGGCGTGGCTCACAGACAACGTGCTCGCCGATGCGATCAATCTGATGGACCGCGAGGAGAGCAAATCTTTGACCTACGGTGAACGTCGGATCTTCATTGATGTGATCGCGCCGCCGCCGGTGATGTTGATCTTTGGCGCGGGACACATCGCCCAGCCACTTTCGCTGTTCGCCCGCGAACTCGGGTTTCGTGTTGTCGTCTCAGACGCACGGGCCACATGGGCAACGAGAGAGCGGTTCCCCAACGTCGACGAGCTCATCGTTGGTTGGCCGGATGCAGTGTTCGACCAGTACGCACCTGACCACAGGACCTACGTCGTGCTTCTCAGCCACGATGCACGTTTCGAGGTCCCCGTATTCCAGGAAGTCCATGGGAAACGCCTCCGATACCTCGGTGCCATGGGTTCCAGGCGGACACACGGCATGCGGGTCGAGCGGCTCAGATCCGAAGGCTGGACACAGGAGGATATTGCGGAGATTCATGGACCCATCGGACTCGATCTCAAGGCGAAGTCTCCGTCCGAAACGGCGATAGCCATTCTTGCGGAGGTCATTCGAGTGCGATACGGCGAGGGGAGCGGCGAGTCCCTGTTCGGGACCGATGTCGCAATCCACACCGGATAGGGAGAGCGCATGCAGATTTCCGAGCAATTCACTGTGACACAGCCGATCGAGGAAGTGTGGCGTCTGTTCAGCGACATCCCACAGGTGGCGAGCTGCCTTCCGGGTGGGGAACTCAAGAGTGACAACGGAGACGGCACGTACGACGGTCTTGTGGCTGTGAAGCTCGGACCGATCTCCGCCTCGTTCGATGGAACTGCCACGGTGGAGTTCGATCATGCCAACTACTCGTCGAACATCAAGGGTCGGGGGGTCGACCGAACTGGCGGGAGTCAGGGGAGTGTCGACGTTGACGTGCAGCTGGAGGATCTCGACGGGGAGCACACGGACGTCCGCCTTGAAGCAAAGGTGATGCTCGCAGGACCGATCGCTCAGTTCGGGCGGACCGGCCTCGTCAACGAGGTATCGAAACGCCTCATCGACCAGTTCGCAGACTGTCTCCACGCCAAACTC
>Ga0209567_10001232_pt1 | contig 13471 bp, 10 predicted proteins | sample COG_12_FD_184756 | JGI IMG/M metagenome (GOLD analysis project Ga0209567, IMG submission 184756) | Pelagic marine sediment microbial communities from the LTER site Helgoland, North Sea, for post-phytoplankton bloom and carbon turnover... | ecosystem: Environmental > Aquatic > Marine > Neritic...
GGCCCTTTTCCCGGGGAGAAGACCTGTGAATACGAATCCCGGCCTCATCGGCACCAAGCTTGGCAATACCCAAATCTTCCTCGACGACGGGGAGGTACGGCGCGTCACTGTAATCAAGGCAGGACCCTGCGTCGTGGTGGGGAAGCGCACCCCGGACAAAGACGGCTACGCCGCCCTTCAGCTCGGCTTTGGCAGCCGCCGCGAGAAGCTGGTGAGCAAGCCCGAGGCTGGCAACTTCAAGAAGGCCAGCGTCGAGGCGCCGCGGGTGGTTCGCGAGTTCCGCATCGACGAGTCGCTCCTGGAACGATTCGAGGTCGGGCAGACTCTCGGCGTGTCTGACATCTTCCGGGACGGACAGTTCGTGGATGTGTCCGGCACGAGCAAGGGTCGAGGCTTCACCGGCGTCATGAAGCGTCACAACTTCGCGGGCGCAGGTACGGTCGGCCACGGCACGCACGAATCCAAGCGTGGCGGCGGCTCGATCGGTATGAACATGACGCCCGGTCGCACGCATCGCGGTACGAAGATGCCGGGCCAGCATGGCAACAAGAAGTCCACGATCCTCAACCTCCGCATCGTCAAGGTGCTGTCCGAGGAGAACATCGTCCTCGTGGACGGTGGCGTTCCGGGCTCGCGCAACGGCTTCGTCACCGTGAAGGGCTCGATCAAGAAGGCGACGATGCCGCTCCCTGAACCTCCGGCCAAAGAAGAGGCCGCCGAGGCAGCGCCGGAAGCCACCGAAGAGGGCTAACTGCCCCGCCGCCGCAAGCAGGATCACCACGGACGCCGTGCGCGGCGCGAAGGCTATCCTGCTCGCTCGGTGTACAAGCTTCAGGAAATCGACCGACGCGTTGGCCTGTTCAAGAAGGGCCAGCGCGTTCTCGATCTCGGAGCGAGCCCCGGCTCCTGGACGCTCTACGCAGCAGAGCAAGTCGGGCCGAACGGCCAGGTGCTCGGAATCGACCTCCATGATCCGGGAGTCGCGCTCCCAGCTCAGGCACAGATTCTCACCCTCGACGCCTTCCAAGTCGATCCTGAGACCCTCGACGGCCCATTCGACCTGGTCATCAGCGACATGGCACCGAAGACGAGCGGGCAGCGCCATGCCGATCAGTACCGAAGCTACGAGCTCGTCATGCGCGCTTTAGAGCTCGCGAAGTCGGTGCTCAAACCGGGCGGCACCTTCGTGGCGAAGATCTTCCAGGGCGCCGAGTTCGAAGACGCACGCGGCGCCGTTCGCGAGCTATTCGCCAAAGTGCGGATCATCCGTCCGAAAGCCACTCGAGACGAGAGCTACGAAGTATTCCTGGTCGGCTTGGACTTTCAGCCGGTTAGTTCTTGAGCGCTTCGAGTCGTGCGCGCGCGCGATCGGCGTACGGCCCGTCGGGATCGAGCTTGGCGGCGCGCCTCAAGTGTGCCCGAGCCTTGCCGAGCTGGCCTTGTTTCGCGAGGATCGAGCCGTAGGCATACTGAAGTCCCGGGTCGAGCTCGTCTTGCCCGACGGCGCGACGCATGGTCGACTCTGCGCCGTCGAGATCCCCGGTGGCGTAGTAAGCCAGCGCAAGCTCGGCGAGAAGCTCCGTGGGTGGCGGATCCGGCGCTTGGCCCAACGTGGTGCGTAACAAGGGCACTGCTTCCTCCGGAAAACCAGAGCGCCGGAAACCCTCGCCTACCGCAATGGCGAGCAAAACGTCGCCCCGCACCATCGGACGAGCGGCGCGTAGCTGCACGGCGGCGTCCTCGGGCCGCCCCATGTCGAGAAGCATCATCGCGAGGTTGATCCGGGGAACGGGGTCATTTGGGAGCCGATCGATCGTTGCGAGGTACTCCCGCTCGGCCTCAGCGAGCTTTCCCTGCTCTTCGTACGCGAGACCCAGATTGAATCGGGCGGCAGAGAGCTGCGGGTCCAACGCGACTGCGCGCTCGAGCATAGTCGTCGCTTCGGCGAGCTTGCCTCCCTCGCGCAAGAGCACACCGAGGTTGTTGAAGGCTTCGGCAAAATTGCGGTCGAGCCCGGTGGCGCGGCGATAGGCCTTTTCGGCGGACACGAAGTCTCCCTTCGCCTCGTGCACCAGTCCGAGGTCGAGCCACGCGCGCGGATCGTTCGGGTCATCATCGAGCGCCTGTTCGAAGACCCGCTCAGCTTCTCCGACTTTGCCCTCGGTCAGCAGACGCTCTCCCCGAAGCACATCCGGGCTCGCTGCCGGCCGGCTCACGGCTTCGACCGCTGGGGGGCTGGCCGGAGGGCTCTGGGTGGAGCCGCAACCCGCCGAGAGCGCGCTCAGGAACACGATGAATACTGGCCACCGACGAAAGAAACCGGGCCGGGCCTTCACGGGTCCTCGGCGCGAGCGTGGAGAGCGAGGATGCGATCGTAGAGAACTCGCTGTAGACGCTTTAGGCGATCGGGGTCTTGCACCTTATTCCCATCGGCGTCTGCGATGTAGAACACGTCCGCCACGCTCTGCCCTTCCGTGTTCACCTTGGACAAGGCAATGGTCAGATCTAGCTGATGAAGAGTGCGCGCAATTTCATGCAGGAGGCCAATGCGGTCTCGAGTGAATACGTCGACGATGGTGTATCGCGACGACGCGTTGTTATCGACGCTGATATGCGTGGGAACATCAGGCCCCGGTCGCACGGACCATGGGGGTGGCGTGCTCTGCCGAGCGATCAAGTCCTGGGCCGAAACGCGATTGGTGGCACGCTGCTCGATGTCTTCTTGGAGCGCTGCGGCGAGCCGGGCAGGCATCGGGGTGTTGTCTCCCACCTTGACCCAAAACACGTCGAATACTTCGTCTCCCGACTTGCGCCGGCGCGTGTAGAGCTGCGCCGTGAGGATCGAGAGGTCGTGCGCCGCGAACACCGCGGTGAGGTCAGCAAGGACGCCCGATCGATCCGTCGATACGACCACGACTTCTTCGACATCCGCGCTTGGACCGGGGCCGACCCGCACGGTTGCGAGCCCCTCGGCACGGTCACGCGAGATTCGGGCGTGATGACGCACGACGTCGACTGGATTGGCGAGGAAATACCGCTCCGGCATTTCGTCGATGAAGCTTTGGAGCTCTTCTTGGCCGGCATCTCCAGCAAAGCCGACGATGGCCTGCAGCTTCACCTCCAAAACGCGGTTCTCGGTCTGCGCCGGAACGCTACCCGACTCGAGCTGGGCGAGGGTCGCGAGGTAGAGGTCCTCGAGGGCACGAGCCTTCCACGATGTCATGGCCTTTGGATTGACGGTCGAGATGATCGTGACGGTGCATAAGAACAAGTCGCGAAGCCGTTCTGGGGTGCCCACCAGTTTGACGACTTCGTTCAGGCTCTGAGGATCATGGATGTCACGCTGCGTCGCCCACAGATAGAGCGACCTGTGCTCGCGAACGAGCCACGCGACGTGCTGCGCATCGACGGCACTGAGGCCAAGACGAAGCGTCACGCTCTCCGCTAGACGGGCGCCCGCTGCCTCTTGGTTGCGCCCGCGCGTCCGCCCGAGCGAATGCAACAGGACTGCCAAGAACAAGGGAAGGCGCCTCGGGGCCTCCGCCGCAAGGCGAGCAGACAGGGCGCGGCCCTGGCTCTCGCCTCGGGCAAGCGCCTGCAGCAGCTCGAGCGCTTTGATCGCGTGAATGTCAGCGGTGTAGACGTGAAATACGTCGTGATAAACGCGACCGACCAGTGGCTCGAACTCGGGAACCATCGCGGAGACCAGCCCCACCTCGTGCAACTCGGCGATCGTCGATCCGCTTCGAAACGGGGACTCGTCGACGTTCTTGAGCAGCCCCAAGAAGAGCTGAGTGGCCTCCTCGGAGTCCTGCAATCGAAGCCGCCACCGTTTGTCGGGCGCAATCCGGGCGATGGCATCCAATGCCGAGTGATCCGGCCGCTTCTGGTGGCGCAACGCTTGACGATAGAACCGGAACGCGAGCGCTGGGTCGCCGTCGAGCCGTTGAGGATTCTCCAGCGTGATGTTGGCGTCCGCCAGAATGATCCCGTGCGCGAGCTTTCGGAAGGTGGTTGCACGCGTGCGATTGCGCGGGCGTGCGCGGTCGAGCATTCGCTCCGCGGTGAGCGCTACGATACGGGCGTGCCTGTAATAGGCTTGCATGAACTGCTCGACGCCGAGGGTCACGCCATCCACGAAACCAAGCTCCTGCGCGATATCTTCCTGATCCCCGAACGTCAGCCGGTCCTGTTGACGGCCGGCGCGCAGGTGCAGAAGATTGCGGACGCGCCAGAGCATCTCGCGGGCATCCTCGAGCTCTCGGACCTCACGCGCCAGGAGTGCCCCGGTTCGGACGTAGTCCTGCTCATCACGAGCTCCCCAGCGAGCCCGTGCCGCCCATTCGGCCACGTCCAAATCTCTCAAGCCGCCGCGGCCCTGCTTTACGTCGGGCTCGAGAAGATAAAGACTGCCTCCGAAGCGACGGTGGCGCGTCTCGGTGTCGTGCTCGAGCGCACCGAGGAAGTCGACCAGGTACGGCTCGAAGACCTGCTCGCGCGCGCCGCGTTCGAGGTCATCGAGCAGTGCGCCGCTGCCGGCGATTCGCCGGAAGTCGATCAGCGTCGTGGTGGTGCGGATGTCCTCGCGAGCCAGGCTCAGCATCTCGTCGATGCTTCGGACTGCATGCCCGATGTCTACGCCGAGATCCCACAATGGATAAAGCAGACCCTCGGCCAACGCACCGACGAAGGGGTCATCAGAGTCGTCACAGAGGAACACGACGTCCACGTCGCTGTTCAGGCCGAGGGTCAAGCGGCCGTAGCCGCCCACCGCAGCAAGCGCGACACGCCCACGGGGCTCCCGCCCGAGCGCACGACTGGCGGCGTCCGCAGCGCAGTACAGGGCGCTGAGCAGACCGTCGAGGGCGCGCGCGTGCGCATGTGCCGTGTCGACGCCCGGGTCTCCACGGCGCACCGCGTCCTCGAACGCTCGGCGGTATCCGCCGAGGTACCCGCTACAGGTCTTGCCGAGCGAAGGTGCGAGGCCACCAAGATCGACGACCGGACTGGATCCATCCGACAACGGTCAGCGAGTATGACCGTCTGTCCGGGACTGGGCAACCTATCAGCCTATCGGGCCAACAGGTACGAAGCGATGCCCGAGGCGATGCCGTCGGCAAGTGCCCGGCGATAGTTGTGACGGGTCAGCGCGCGCGCTTCGGGCTCGTATGTCACAAAAGAGGCCTCGACCAACACCGATGGCATCCGAGCGCCCACCAAGACGTAGAACATGGCCCGCCGCACACCGCGATCCGCGAGCTTGGGGAGAACCGAGCGGCCGCGCTTCAGGGTATGTCGCTGAATCTTACCGGCCAAGGTCAGCGAACCTTCGGCTTGGGTCCGCCGATGGTATTTTGCAAGCAGGCCTTGGATTCCGGTCACCTCCGCTACCCGAGTTCCGTTCTCTCGCGCGGCGAGTCGAAGCGCCTGCCGGTTGTTCGTCGTGTCGAGCACGAAGGTCGTGACGCCGCCTTTGCGGACTGGCTCGTGGCTCGCGTTCAAGTGGATCGAGACAAATGCGTCCGCCTCCATCGCGTTGGCGAGCGCACACCGTTCTTCGAGCGACAGATCGACGTCGGTCGATCGCGTGAGCATGACACGAACGCGGGGCATGATCGCGCTCAGTCGGCTCGCGGTCAGCTCGGCCAAGTCGAGCGCCACCTGCGACTCGACGAGCCCGTACTGGTCGTTGGCCGCACCCGGCTCACGACCGCCGTGCCCAGGGTCCAGCACGACGAGCGGCCGTCGCTTCGGGCGGGAGCGACTGACGGCGCTGACATCGACGACAATTCGATAAGGGTCCGTGAGATAGAACAGTCGCCCTGTCGCCCCCGGTTGCAGGTCGAGCACGACTCGGGGATTGGGGGTGGCGAGCCGCACGCGCTGCAGCCCACCCCGCTCGACGGACTGGGAAACGGGCACAGTGTCGCCCCACTCGACATCTTCGAGCTCGATCGCAATTCGTGCCGGCAAGATGCCCTCTGCCGGAAGCTGCTTCTGCTGGAACAAGGGCGCCCCTTCGAAGAGAAGGACCACCCGAGCCCCGGCGGCATCCTCGGCTGCAGCGCCGTACACGTCGATGCGCACCAGTCGAGCTTTGTCACGGTCCGGCTTGGCCCGCTCGGGAAGCTCGGGGAGCGGCTTGGGGAGAGCCCGGTCGGGCTTCGGGGACGAGTCACCCTGGCAGCCCGCGGCGGCCAGCAGCAACCCGAGTAGACAGAGTTTCGATGTGTTCTTCCGGCCCTGAATGCACGCGTGTTTACGCGACGAGCCCTCGACCGTCAACGAAGCGCCGCTCGTTGACCCGCCCCAACCGATCGCCTAGCTTCCGCGGCATGGCGGGCCTGACCTATCGCGATGCCGGCGTCGACATCGAAGCCGGCGAGCAACTCGTCGAACGGATCAAACCGCTCGCGCAATCGACTCGATCCGAGCACGTCCTCGGTTCGCTTGGCGGCTTCGCTGGCCTCTGTTCGCTGCCGAGCGACATCGAGGACCCGGTGCTCGTCTCCGGAACCGACGGCGTTGGCACCAAGCTGAAGCTAGCCTTCGAGCTTGGGCGCCACGACACCATCGGCATCGACCTCGTCGCGATGTGCGTCAACGACATCATCACGGTGGGCGCACGGCCTTTGTTTTTCCTGGACTACTTCGCGACGTCGAAACTCGATGTCGATCAAGGCGAGGCCGTCGTGAAAGGCATTGCCGAAGGGTGTCGCCAGGCAGAGTGCGCGCTGCTCGGAGGCGAGACAGCAGAGCTACCAGGCTTCTACGCATCGGGCGAATACGACCTCGCAGGCTTCGCGGTCGGCGTCGTCAGCCGAAAAAGCATCATTGACGGAACGGCGGCTCGGCTGGGCGATCGAGTCGTAGGAGTCGCCTCTTCGGGCTTGCACTCGAACGGGTTCTCGTTGGCCAGGCGCGCCCTCTTGGATGGTGACGCGCCACTCTCGCTCGACGACGCATTCGATGGGGGAGGAACCCTCGGCGACGCGCTGCTCAGTCCCACGAGAATCTACGTGAAGGCCGCGCGAATCGCACTCGAACACGGCGTACACGCCATGTGCCACATCACCGGTGGCGGGCTTCCGGAAAACCTCCCTCGGGTTACTCCTGAAGGTCTTGGAATTGCGATCGATTCGAGCTCCTGGACACCCGGCCCCATCTTCGCTCTCATCCAAGAGCGAGGCGGCGTCGCCGACGCGGAGATGCGACGCACGTTCAACATGGGCGTCGGCTTCACGATGGTGGTCCCCCCCGAGCGCGCTTCGAGCCTGGTCGACGCACTCAACGCGAGCGGCGAACACGCCTTCGTCATGGGTGAGGTCACCAACCGCGAAGGTGTTTCCTTTTCGGCGTAGAGCTCCTGATGGACGTAGTGGTTCTCGTTTCTGGTCGCGGCTCCAACTTGGGAGCGATCTGCAGTGCGATTGATGCGGGCAGCTGCAGCGCAAACGTCGTGGGGGTCATCTCGGATCGAAGGAAGGCCGCAGCGTTGGAGTTCGCCGAGGCACGGGGGATTCCAACGCGAACGGTGTCGCTCCGGAAGGGCGATGATCGCGACGCATGGAACCGGTCACTTGCCGACGAGGTGGCCTCGCTGAAGCCCGATCTGGTGGTCTTGGCCGGGTTCATGCGCGTACTCGGTGCGCCGTTGCTCGATCGGTTCCCCGGCCGGATCATCAACGTGCACCCTGCCCTGCTCCCTTCCTTCCCCGGGCACAACGGGCCGCAAGATGCGCTCGACGGCGGCGTGCGTATCAGCGGGTGCACAGTGCACATCGTCGACGCGGGCGTCGACACGGGACCGATCCTCGCGCAGGCCGCAGTCCCCGTGCTCGCGAACGACACGGCAGAGACACTTCACGCGCGAATTCAGATTCAAGAGCATCAGCTCTTGCCGCGGGTGATTCACCAGATCGCAATCGGCGCGATTACGCTCGACCCATTGACCGTGAGCACCTCAGTCGCGGACCCCACTCGATCGCTGTCCGTGCCGGACGCGTAGACCGTGCCGACCAGCTTCTACGACGTCGTCGTCCTGGGCACATATCTCGAGCCACTCCTGTGCGCAGCGCTGCTGGCGCGCGAAGGCCTAAGGGTGCTCGTGCTCGGCCAAGGTGCGCCGGCTCCTTTCTATACGCTCGGAGATGTCGAGGTCGAGTCGCACGGACTGACGATCACGGGCGTGCAGAGCCCCATCGTTCAGAACACCTTGGATGAGCTCGCGCTCAGACAGGACGTTCGCCAACGCCTGGTGGATCGGAGCAGTGTCTTTCAGCTGCTGCTTCCAGACCATCGGCTCAACGTCTACCCGGACGCGGACAAGTGGCTTGCGGAGCTCGCGCGCGAGCTCCCCGGCGTCGGACGCCAGGCTGCAGACATCACCCGAACGCTGGGCGAGGTCGGCGACGAGCTAGATGCAGTGGTGGGCCGCGAGCTGGTCTGGCCGCCGGAGACGTTCATCGAGCGACAGCAGTTCTCTTTGGCCACGACGGCGCAGCGCTACGACCGGCAGGGGCAGGGTTGGACATCGTGGAACCAACTCGCAATGAAGCATCCGTTGCGCACCGCATTCGAAGCCGCCCTTCACCACGTCTCCGGTTTGCTCCCTTCACAGCACTCCGATGCCACACGAGCACGATTGCATGGCCACATTCTGTCGGGCGTGACGGAGCTGACGGGTGGCTGGACCTGGTTCCGCGAGGCACTGTTTGCGCGCATTCGTTCTTGGGGCAGCGATGTCAGGCCCCGGGACCGGGCAGAATCGCTTCACCATGAAGGCCGGCGCGGTCACACCGTGCGACTTGCTCGGACCGATGAAGAGATCGGCTGCTCCCACGTCGTGCAAGGCACGCCAATCGGCGAACTTTCGCAACTACTTCCGGAACGCGCGCCGATGACCGCAATGTTCGAGCGAGTCGGTGAGCCCCGCTCTCGTGCATATCGCAGCTCGGTGCACGTCCTCGTCGACAGGCGGGGAATTCCCAACGCCCTCGAACCTCTCGCCCTGCTATGCACCAGTGCGACCAATCACGAGAAGGCGTTCATGCTACGAAGTCGCGATGTCGGTGAAGAGCGAGTTCTGCTCACCGCAAACCGCTTGATCGAAGAACATCTGATCGACACCGGTTCGTCGCCGCTTCGCTTCGTTCGCGCCGAAGCCTTGGATGCGATCCGCAGCGTCGTTCCGTTCTTGGATGAGCACGCGATTTGGATCGATAGTCCCCACGACGGCCTGCCTCCGCAAGCGCTCCGTGGTGACACCGAACTTCCGTGCAGTGATCCCTGGACCAGAGGGCCATATACGATGGGGGCGGTGTACGAGTACCCGACGCGACGAGCGCTCGGCGTTTGTGCGCTGCCGACGCGTACCCCCGTGCGGGGAGTGTTCCTCTGCAATGAGCAAGTGGCGCCTGGCCTCGGTTTCGAGGGTTCCTTTCTCACCGCCACGTCCGTCGCAAAGATCATCGGCTCGCAATACCGCAGACAGGACTGGCTACGGCGGGGCCCATGGGCGCGCCGCAGCGTTTAGGGCATATCGTTTGGCCCTCTGGTATGCTTTGGCCCATGGCAGCACCTCAGGAGGCACCGACACTCACCCTGCGACAGTTGCTTCGACTCATGGTCGAACGTGGCGCTTCCGATTTGCACATCACCACCGGGTCACCGCCACAATTGCGTATCGACGGCTCGCTGGTTCCTCTGCGCACGCCGCCGCTAAAGCCTCGCGAAAGCAAGGCGCTCTGCTACGAGGTCATGACCGAAGACCAGCGTTTGCGTTTCGAAAAGGGCCACGAGATCGACTTTTCCTTCGGTGTCAAATCGCTTTCACGCTTTCGAGCCAACGTTTTCCTCCAGCGCGGAGCCGTCTCCGGCGCATTCCGCGCAATCCCGTTCGAGATTCGACCTCTGTCCGATCTCGGTGTTCCGCCGGTCGTCGAAGAGCTCTGCACGCGGCCCCGCGGCCTGGTGTTGGTGACGGGGCCGACGGGCTCCGGCAAGTCGACCACCCTCGCCTCGATGATCGACAAGATCAACAGCGAGCACCGTCATCACATCGTGACGGTCGAGGATCCGATCGAGTTCCTCCATTCGAACAAGCTTTGCGTCGTGAACCAGCGAGAGGTTGGATCCGACACCTCCAGCTTCAAAGACGCACTCAAGTACGCTCTGCGTCAGGACCCCGATGTCGTTCTCATCGGCGAGATGCGAGACCTGGAAACGATCGAAGCAGCGCTGACAATTTCTGAAACAGGCCACTTGGTGTTTGCAACACTTCACACCAACACCGCGGCGCAGTCGATCAACCGTATCATCGACGTGTTTCCCTCTGGGCAACAGAGCCAGATCCGCGCGCAGTTGTCGTTCGTTCTTCAAGGGGTCCTGAGTCAGATGCTGCTGCCGCGTGCCGACGGACCGGGCCGCGCCATGGCTTGCGAGGCGCTCGTTCCGAACGCTGCCATTCGAAATCTCATTCGCGAGGACAAGATCCACCAGATGTACGGCATCATGCAGACCGGCCAGGGTGCCTCGGGCATGCAAACGATGAATCAGTCGCTTTTGCACCTGGTTGCCCACGGTGCCCTCGATCGGGAGCTCGCCGAGATCCGCTCGCCCGAGCCCGACGAAATGCGCCAAATGCTGACCCAATTAGACCAAAAGGGTTATCAGCAGGCGATCCGCGGCGGCGCGTGATTCGGCTTCCCGCCAGATTTTTATTATTGTTAAGGCGGGATTTAGGTGATGGGAACCACAACCAAAAGCCAGCGAGGGACACCAGCGCTCGCTTTCACACTTTGCTTGCTATTTTCCACTGTAGCCGCAGCTCAGGGATCGGCGTCTGGCGCACAAAGCATCTCCGTCGAAGATCGATCAAAGGCGGCCGAGGCGTATGACCAAGGAACCTCGGCGTACCTATCGGAGCGCTACGAGCTCGCGGCCCATTGGTTCGAGCGCGCGTATCGAGTGGCGCCCACATCTACTGCTTTGCTCCAAGCGGTGCGCGCGCATCACAAGGCCGGCAACTCGATTCGAGCCGCCAACCTCGCGCTGCAACTGCGAGACGAGTATCCGTCGGACGCGCGTTCGAAAAAGATCGCCGACGCAGTGATCGCTACCGTGAAGCCGACGAGCGTTCTCGTCAGTGCCGAGTGCGAAAAGGCATGCACCCTCGAAATCGATGGGGCCTTGGCCCAACATCCCACATTCTTCGTCACGCCCGATGTGGAGCACTCGCTCAACGCCGCGTTCGACAATGGCGAGACCTCGACCTTCGTACAAGGCACCGCCGGAGCCATCAAGAACGTAACGCTGGCCGCGCCCGCGCCGGCACCGCCGCCGCCGGTCCCGCGATGGGCTTTCTTCTCCTCGCTCGGTGCGACCGTGGCATTGGGCGCAGTCGCCGCATGGTCGGGGATCGACGCCAACAAGGGCGTGAGCGCGTATGAGTCAGCCGCGAGGAGCGCCAACTCACCCGGTATCAACACCGGAGGGTCCCCGACTCCTCAAGAGCAGGCCTCGGCGTTGCTCGAAGAGGGCCAGCAGAAGGAGCGTCGCACCAATATCCTCATCGGCGTCACCGCGGGAATGGCGGCGACCACTGCCGTTCTAGGCGTGTTCACCAACTGGAAAGGCGAGTCTCGCGATGCCTCGTCCAAGCGTATCGAACCCTCGATCGGGGTCAGCACAAAGGGCGGCGCCTTGACGATCAAGGGACGCTTCTGATGAACGCACCTGCCAGCGTTCCAGGAACCGATTGGCTGTCGCGACCCATGGCGGGTCGTCAACTCGGCCGCTACGAGATCCTGACGCAGCTGGCCTCCGGCGGAATGGCGTCGGTATACATCGCGCGCTCACAAGGTGTCGCAGGCTTCGAGCGACTCGTTGCGATCAAGGTATTGCATCCCCACCTCGCCTACGAGCAGGAGTTCATTTCGATGTTCCTCGACGAGGCGCGCCTCGCCGCGCGGATTCGTCACATGAACGTGGTGCCGACGCTCGACATCAGTGATAGCCCCGGCGACGGATACTTCCTCGTGATGGAGTACATCGAGGGCAACCACCTCGGTGCGCTTCTCGGTCGCGCAGCCAAGAACGGCGAGAGGCTTCCGCGGCCATTCGTGTGCCGGGTGCTCATCGATGCACTCCAGGGCCTCGGCGCTGCGCACCGTCTCACCGACGAGCATGGAAGGCCACTGAAGCTCGTCCACCGCGACGTCTCGCCTCACAACATCCTCATTGGGACGGATGGCATCGCTCGGCTCACCGACTTCGGTGTTGCGAAAGCGGATGTGCGGATGGCATCGACGCGCGCAGGCCAGTTCAAGGGCAAGCTCTCTTACATGGCGCCCGAGCAAGCGTCCTCGAGCGAAACCGACCAACGCTCTGATCTCTTCAGCGGCGGAATCATTCTCTGGGAGTCGCTGACGGGGAGGCGCCTGTTCAAGGGTGAATCGAACGCTGCCACGCTCAACAAGCTGCTCAACGACACGATCATCAAGCCGTCCGAATTGTGGCCGGATCTCGAACCGTTCGACGACCTGGTGATGAAGGCCTTGAGCCGCAATCCTGAAGGCCGATTCCAAAGCGCCGACGAGTTTGGTGAGGCGCTCGACGAGGCGGCCGGTCGCGCCGGGGTGGCCAAGACGCGAGACGTTGCCGAAGTGGTCCGCGCCTTGGATGCCGACAACCTCCAGGCCGAGCGCCAGCGAGTGCGCGATTCCATCGAACTGCTTGGGCGCGCCGAGATCGCAGAGTCGAGTGTTCCGATGCCTCGGGAGGGCGTTGCCGCTGCGAGTCAGACCTACAATCGAGATGCGGGCACCGGGTCGTATGTCCACGGGAGCGTCTCCGGAGTCCTCAGCGACGGTACACCCGTCGTGGTGCGAACCGCGACCACGGACTCCGGTGCGTTGAAGTGGTTCGTCATGGTTCTTGCGGTCGTTGTCTTCTTGTACGCCGGCTTCCTGGTTTGGCAGCTCTTGCGGACTCCGGCGGCGCGCGAACCCGCGGAAGGCACGCGAAGCGTAGAGGTCGAGCAGGCGCCGCCTCCCCCAGCAGAGCCGGTCGCCGCCGATCCCATGGAGATGGCGACGGACCCTGCCCATGCGGAAAACGCGCCCTCGCCGCCCGAGGAAGCCAAGAAGGCACCGGAACGCAAGAGCAGCACCGCAACGCCTCGGCCGCGCCGGCGGCGGGCTCGCCCGAAGGGCCAGCAGGTCAACAAACCTGCCACCCAGCAGGGAAAGCCTGCGAAGCAGGCGGCTCCGCCCCCACCAGCTCCCGCGCCCGAACCGGATCCGGTCGATATCGACATCCAGAACCCCTACCGGAACTAGTCCGGCGCGGGCAGCTACAACGGAATTACGCCTCGCTTTTGACCACCCGATCCGAAATCAGCTAGGATTTTGAAAGACCCAGAGGGGATCGGGCGGAGAATTCATGGCCGAGTGGGTATACGAAGCGCGCA
>Ga0209567_10001235_pt1 | contig 13464 bp, 11 predicted proteins | sample COG_12_FD_184756 | JGI IMG/M metagenome (GOLD analysis project Ga0209567, IMG submission 184756) | Pelagic marine sediment microbial communities from the LTER site Helgoland, North Sea, for post-phytoplankton bloom and carbon turnover... | ecosystem: Environmental > Aquatic > Marine > Neritic...
GGGTCACGGCGATTCGCACCTCGAGTAAGGTTCTCGTTATCGTCGACCAGGTCCGGGATCGGGTCCCGGCTTGGGTCCTGGGTCGGTCGGACTCATAGAGCCATCGGAGTACGTTCCGGCTCGTAACGTCAGAAGTAGAGCTGGACGCTAGGGCCGAGCGTTTGGATCCGACGCGTGAAGAACTGCCCATTCGGCGAGTAGCCGTTGTAGTACTTGAAGAGAAAGTCCACTCGGTAACTCGATTCCCCGATCGGATCGAGCGTCGCGCCAACGATGAAAGAAGCATCGGGAAGCCAGTCGTTCTGCTGCCAGAATCGCAGATCGACAGCCATCAGAAGCTGGAGTCGACGCTTCGTGGCGGCGGTTAGAGGACGGAGTTCAACTCCGCCTTGGAATGACCAGCGATCCAGGCTCGAAGGCTCACGCCGCAGCATGACCGCGGTGCCGCCGTACGCACGCAGCCACTCGAGCGGGTCATAGGAGAGCAACAGATTCAACTCTTCAAAGGAAAAGTTGACGCGCTCGACTTCATTTCCCAACAGGTACTCGTCACCGAGATGGGAGCTTTGATGCATGACCCGAGTCAAGATGGAGAACGAGTCGAACGCGTAGACAAACGTGATGCCGCCAAGATAGTCCGCGTTCACCAAGTCGCTGGAGGGCGCGTCAAAGTCGAAGATCGCGAACACGCCTCCCTGGATACCGACTTCCCAACCGCCTCGACGGCCTTGGTTCTTCTGGACAACGGCAATCGAAGCGCCGGCGTCGACAGCGCCTACGTTGGCGAACTCCAAATCATCGAGGTAGCGTTGGTAGCTGACGGCAAACCGAGGCCAGCGCGGATCCGCTGAGAGAGGCGCAAAGAGGGAGTCACGCGGAAACACACGCAGGTTTGGCTCTTCCTCTGAATGCGCCCGTGCCGACCAGGGGCGAAGCGCCGATATCACCAGCGCTGCGAACACCAGAAATGGCGAAATCCGCTCTATCATGTTCCCCAACGCCACCATAGCGGCTGGCGCAGGAACACGGCAATGACCTGCGAACGATGCGTGGAACGGCGAGTCGTTCGTGAGGACTAGAAGAACACGAACGCCGCTCCGAACATGAGCGCCGTGAGCCCAAAATAGGTGAGAGGAAAGATCCATCGGCAACGTCGATCGACGAGATCGCCGGCCTCCACCTTTCCCTGCCGATCGAGCGCGCCGACCACGAGGTTGATCACGACCGTTGCGCACATGATGAAGAAGCTGAGGTTCAAAACCCCGTTCATCAAGGTCACATAGGAAATATGGGGCAAGATCTCGCTCACCACGATCTGGTAGGCGACGGCGGTGAGGATACCGATGAACGAGACGCTGATCCGATCGCCCAAGGAGGAGCGTTCCATCCAGAACACCGACCACGAGAGCATCACGATCAGCATCAGAGGAAAGATCACCAAGCGAACCATGAAGAACGATTCTCTTCGTACGTCCATGCTCACGACGAATGCCGAGGCGACGCCTGCGCTTCCGGCATAGGAAGCTTGTCGATCCTGAGTCGAGGTGTGGATGCCTTCGAGACCCCATTGGGGCACCCGGATCGACTCATCGGCAAGGCTCTGGGCTTCTGACTCCGGCTGCAGCACGACCTCGCTCTGGTCGAAACCCAGCACTTCGAAGATGGCGTCCAGTCGTTGCGCATCAAACGGATATCGCCTCAATGAGAGTTCGGCCTCCGCGGCCGCGTCCAGCGTCTCGATCAGGGTCAAGGTGCCGTCCGGCTGCACGCGGAGCACCACTCCATGCTTCTCGTACAGCCCCGATTCGTTCACGAGAATCACCTGCGGAAACCATCCAGTGAATACCTCGTTGAATTGGAAGGCGCCGAGATAGACCTTTTCATCGACTCCCACCTCAGCAGGGTCGAAAGCCTGTCGTTCGTCGTGCCAAGTTAGCGTTAGAACGCCCGCGAACTCGAAGGTCTCGGCCTCATCGTCGATGTCGTTGATATCTCGCAGATGGAAACTCGCCTGGACCACGACGGGGCCGGCCTGCTGTGGAGGGCCGGTCAGAAAGGGCTCGCCGGCGGTACTTGGAGACGTCGCGGGATCGGGACCGCCGACCGGCTGCGCCTCGGCGATACCTTCGCCGCACATCCCGGCGATCAGCAACGTCACGGCTATTGAAACGACCTTGTGCATTCTTGCGTTACCTCGGTGCGGGCTTCACCCGACAGGTTCGTTCAACGAATGAGGCCTTCCGCCTTCATTCTCTTCGCGACGCTGGAGCTCACCGACTGGATGATCTCCCCGACGGAATCGGGGTTGACCGTGTCCGACCGCGCTAGCCATACCGGCATCCCGTCGCGGATCGAGTACAGAGCGGTCTCCACCCTGTACTTGATGTTCGTCCGGTAATACCCCGGGTCGCTATTGACGGCGTAAGCATCGTTGTAGCCGGACATGTAAAGATCGCTCGAAGTCGGGGGCTTCCCAGGAACGTACTCCACCTCATCGTCTACGCTCAGGAGGCGCGCGATCACGACTGCATCGAAATCCCCCTTACTGACTGCGCTCATGACCTTCGCCGCCTCGAGCTTGTCGTTCTCAGGGAAAAGCACCCAGCTGGCCTGTGCCCTTGCACCCTCTCCTTCGAGCGCGCGAACCATGCTGTCCTCGTAGAGTCGCCGGTAGTCGCCGTTCCTTCCTACTCCGATGACGAACAGCTTGCTGAACGGCGCGCCGGTGAATTCCGGATTTCGCCAAGTGGCCGGGATTGTGGTTTTGGTCTCGCTCTTGCTGCACGCGCCAGCAGCGAGCATGGACAAGGCAAGGACGGTTGCGCCAACAACGGCGGTTCTTCCAAACACCCGCGCGAACCTAGTTGCCCCCAACGATCGGCGCAACCGCGGAAACACGCTCCCTCCCCTCTCCCCCAATGGTTGCCAGGACTTGGGAGCCACTTCGCGACAACCATCCGACGGTGGCCAAGGTGATCACAATCTGGGCCAGTATGACGAGCGTCAAGGTAGTCGGCTGTCCGGCGAGCGCGGCTTCGATCCCGACTAGCTGAGGAAGGAACATGCTCACGTTGGCCACGTTGAACCCAATGATCCCAAGCAGCAGCCATCGGGATCCTCGGTAGATGCGCCAGCAAGCAATGCCGAACCCAAGCTCGAGCAGGAACGCCAGGAAGGGAACGCTGCCGTAGAATCCCGTACCCAGTTTTTGCATTGCGAGTCCCGGCGCGATTGCGATGTCCGGACTGTGGGTCACGAGGTCCAGGAGAAGATGAGACGCCATGCCGAGTGCGACGGCGATTGCGGTTTTTGGTTTGCCGAGCGCGAACCGAATCAACGCCCACGCAACTACGGCGAAGACCAACGTCGTGGCAATTGAATGGGACCACGGCATGTGAACGAGATGAATGTTCTGCACTGAGCGAACGGTTGGGTCGGTTGTCGTGGTTTCGACACCAATCAGATTCAAAGCCACCCATAGTAGCTCAACCGCCTGAACGGCTAACAAGATGAACGCCATTCGAACTGTCGGGTATTGTCGCTTGAGTACGAGCGCAGTCGCAGCATGATTGATCGCAAACATCGGTGGCTCCTTTTGCATGGTTAGCAAGCGCTAACCTTGAGGTTAAAAAAAAGCCCTAGCGCTCTGCCAGGGCCAAAATCCGCTCTGTGAACGACTCAGCCCAATCGGTGGCTGGACGCTCGAGTAGCCCGAGGTACCACATCCGGGAAAGCTGCTGTATCCCACCGATGATGATCGCCGAGGTGAGATCGGTGTCGAGGTCATCGCTGATCTCTTCCCGGTCGATTGCTGACATCAGCATCCGGTTGATTTGCTCGATGAATGTGTCGCCGGCGACGTCTGCCTGAACTGCGGGCCAGAAGTGTTGGATGTTGTCGGAGATGTAAATGACGACCTCGGGAGCGGTCTCGAATCGCCGAAAGAATGTTGAGCTGTACGCAGCAAACTGCGTCGCAAACGATTCGAAGTCGCCACGGACCACTCTTTCGAGGGCGGAGTGGAGCCACCGATAACAGAAGACGAACAACTCCTGGGCCAGCGCATCCTTGCTCTCGTAGTGTTTGTAGAGCGCAGGATTCGAAAGCTCCGCCGCCGCGCCGATGTCGCGGATGCTCGTCTCGCAAAGGCCCTTTTCGGTGAACAAGCGAAGTGCCGCACGCAGAATGCGCTGTTTGCCTGCCGCGGCGCCCGGTGCGAACTGTATGCCGTCTTTGGTCATCGCTGGATTTCGTCCCATTCGTTCGGAAGTTAGCGCACGCTAACCTGCTTGTCAACTACTTTCAGAGATCGAATCTGGGCGGCTCCGGTTACTATCGTTCACGATGACCGAAACCAATTTCATGTTCGAAAACCGGCCGAACGACATCCCGTCCACCGAGCTCGAGGTGGAAGGAACGGTCCCTGCCGCTCTGCGCGGTCGGTTTCTCGCCAATGGGCCCGGCCGGATGCAGATCGACGGCCAGAAGCTCCACGTCTTCGACGCCTACGGCCGCATCCTCAGTGCCCAGTTCGAGGATGGTCGCGTCACGCTGGCTGGAAAACACGTGCAAACGCCATTGCTAGAGCAGGAGCTCGCAAAAGATGCCGTGGTAAAGCGCCGGCTGTTCGCCAACAAACCTTCACGATGGTCGAATCTTTTCGACCTCGATCTCGGGAACAGTTGCATGCACAACGTGTATCCATTCGCTGGTCATGTCGTGGCAGCACAGGATCCAGGTCATTTCATCCTCGACCCGGAAACCTTGGCCGTCACAGGCAGGCTCGGCTGCAGTGGTCTGATGAAGAAAGGGATGAGCGCAACGCCGATGCCGCGCGTCGACCCGGCGTCGAACCGGCTCGTCCTGTGGCTGCAGAAGCCAGGGCCGAAGGACACAGTGACGATGGTCGAGCTCGACGAGTCTCTCGAGGTCACGCATCAACAGACTTGCAAGCTTCCCCCCGGCCTGCTGCACGACGTGACGTTCACCGAGAATTTCTACGTGGTGTCTCGGTTTGGTGCGCTGAACGTCTTGAAGGTGCTCTGGGGAGCGGCACCTGTCTTCAGTGCGATACAGTTCAACGAGAAGACTCCGGTGCTGCACCTGATTCCGCGTCAAGGAGGCAAGCCGCTCACAGTTCCGCTTCCAAAGCGTATGCATTTTCATTTCTTCAACGCGTTCGAAGACGACGGAAGCGTCGTGGTCGACACGATTGGCTACCCGGGCCAGGTGACCTTCAGTACGCTGTTCCCGGACGGCGAGCGGGAGCGCGCGGGGCTTCCTAGGATCGAAACCCCCGTTCCGGAGGTGGTGCGCTACCGCATCTCCTTGGAGACCTTGGACGTGGAAGAGCGCGTCATGCCAGGCATCGCGTGCGAGGCCCCCGAGGTGAACCGAGCTGTCCGTGGCCGCCCGTATCGCTACGGCTACGCCAGCGCACGGACTGACCGCGACGTGACGATTGACCCTGGCGCATACGTTTGGTTCGGTGGCCTCGGCAAGCTGGATTTCGAGCAGAATGAGGCCGAGGTCTGGGAGGCCCCGGCCGGCTCCAGCTGTTCACCCCCCGCATTCGTGCCTGACCCCGAACGCTCAGGAGAAGACGCCGGCTTTCTCCTGTCGTGGATTCAAAATCCCGAACAAGGCCGTTCGTCCCTCGCGGTATTCGACGCGCAAGATCTCGGGCGCGGTCCCGTTGCCCGGGCCCAGGTTCCGGAGCTATTGGGCCTGATCAGTCACACGAGCTTCCTCGACGCGACGTGAGCCCCAACCTTCGTCGAATCTTTTCGAATTTCGCTCTCGCCAGGTAGGAGAACCCGTTGCATCATGCGGCAGCAAATGAGGGATAATTCCATGGCAAGAATCGAACGAGTGGCACTAAATCTGTTGAGCGTCGCAATCGTCACGGGGATCAGCGGCTACATTCTCGGCTGCGCGCCAGTGGAGCGCGAGCCTGCGTCACAGGCCGCTACGGAGCCGAAAGCGCAGCAGGAGGAGGCTGGGCAAGGCGACCAAGTTGGCGAGCAGCCCGATCAAGCTCCTGAAGGCGCGGATGCGGCGGGGCTGTATTCCCCGGTCAAAGCGCGCGCTCGCGATTTCTACGCGCCGAACACCGAAGACCTCGGGCCGGACGAAATGCGCTTGATCGCATGCGGCACCGGTATGCCCACCGCCCGTCCGAAGCAAGCAGCCTCGTGCTGGCTCCTCGAGCTCGGCAACGGCGACAAATTCATCTTCGACATCGGGACCGGCTCGGCGGAGCGCGTCTCCGCACTCCAGATCCCTTACAACTACCTCGACAAGGTCTTCCTGAGCCATCTTCACACCGACCACTTCGGTGACCTCGATGCGCTGTTCGTCGGTGGCGCGCTGGCCGGCCGGCAGAAGCCGCTACGGGTTTGGGGACCAAGCGGCGCAACGCCGGAGAGAGGCACGAAGTACGCGTTGGATCACTTGCGAAAAGCGCTCACCTGGGACATCGACGGCCGCCAAGGGCTGACTGACCCCCGGGGATTCCACCTGAACGTCACCGAGTTCGACTACATGGGAATGAACGAAGTCATCTACCAAGAGAATGGTGTGACGATTCGGTCCTTCCCCGCCATTCACTCCCTGGATGGTCCGGTGAGCTTCGTCGTCGAATGGAACGGATTCAAGTTCGTGTTTGGCGGGGATACCTATCCGAACAAGTGGTACGCGAAGTACGCGAAGGGCGCCGACCTGGCGATTCATGAGTGCTTCATCGCCGTGCCGGACATGATCGAGAAGTTCAAGTTCACTCCGCAAAGCGCCCTAGCGGTGGGCACCCAGATCCACACCGCACCTGAAGCCTTCGGGAAGGTGATGTCGATCATCAAGCCGCGGATGGCCGTCGCCTATCATTTCTTCAAGGACTTCGACACCACCGCTGCGATCAGTGATCGCATCCGGACGACCTATGACGGTCCCTTGAGTCTCTCTATCGACTACATGGTCTGGAACATCACCAAGGACGAGATTCGCGTGCGCATGGCGGTCGTCGATGAAGACGTCTGGCCCCCGCCCGCCACCGAGAAGCCGCAGCTACCAGATGCGACCACGAGGATTCCCTACTCGCCCGAGATTTCGGGCGGCAGGCTCGACATGAAAAAGGTGCTTCAGCCGACGTACGACGAGATCAACAAGCAGTACGGGATCCACGAGAAGCAGGAATGAACCTCGATAGGTCGCCCGGGCCTGCCCTGCGGCAGGGTTCCGCCTGCCGGCGCCCCTGAGGAGCTCCCGCCATGGCTCATCGCCGGCATCCTAGAGATGAACGACACCATCAAGGCCTACTACGCGCGACAGGGCGTCGGGGGCCTCTATGAGGTTCAGGTGCCGAAGAAGTAGGCGCTGTGCTTTTGTGCAATCGCGCGAGCGCACATTGAGTCCGAGCCGTGCTGGGCTACATTCGCCAACCAGTGATCTCTCTTCGCGATGTCCGTTTCGAATATGCACACGGGGGCTTCTCTCTCGACGTCGGCGAGCTGACGGTCGCCTCGGGAACTAGAGCGGCGGCGATTGGGCCGAGCGGCTCGGGAAAGACCACGCTGCTGAATCTGATCTCCGGCATCGAGCGGCCCGGTTCGGGCGAGGTCAGCACAGCCGGGGTGCGGGTCGATCGCTTGCCACCCGCAGCGCGGCGCTCGTTTCGCATCACGACAGTCGGTTTCGTGTTTCAGGAGTTCTTGCTCCTGGAATACCTCGATGTGCTCGACAACGTCCTCTATCCGTACCGACTCCACCCTGAGCTTCGCCTCGACGCCTCGGTGCGATCACGCGCGCGCGGGCTAGCTTCGAACCTGGGTCTCGCCGGACTGCTCGACCGGCGTCCCAGCGAGCTGTCGCAAGGTGAGCGGCAGCGCGTCGCGATCGCCCGCGCGCTCGTCACCGCGCCGAGCCTGATCCTTGCCGACGAGCCGACCGGGAACCTCGACCCCGCAACCAAGCAGCGGGCACTCGACCTCCTGTTCGAGCAGTGCGAAGCGCGTTCGACCACCCTTCTGATGGTCACGCATGATCACGGGCTCCTCGATCAGTTCGCGCAGATCGTGGACCTAGAAGCACTGGGCCCAGCCGAGGCATGAGCCGATGAGAGACAGCATCTACCTCGCCTGGCGCTACCTTCGTCACCACCGGACCAAGACGCTCCTGCTCGTGCTGTCTCTTTCGGTGTTCCTGGGCCTACCGTTGATCATGCGTGCGATGAGCCGAGCGACGCAACAGTCGTTGCTCTCCCGCGCCGAGGCGACGCCTCTCTTGCTTGGCAAGAAGGGCAGCAGCCTCGATCTGGTCGTGGAAGCCCTGTACTTCCAGTTGAAGGGCGCCGAGCCGATCACCAAGGCCGATGTCGACGCACTCCAGGCGACGGGTCTTGCGCTCGGGATTCCCATCCGCACCGGATTGATGGCGCGTGGATTTCCACTGGTGGGTACGAGCCTGGACTACTTCCCGTTCCGAGAGCTTCGTATGGCGGACGGCCGAGGTCTCGCCATGATGGGCGAGTGCGTCTTGGGCGCCGAGGCTGCTCGTGCGCTCGGCGTGGGCCCGGGGGATGCGCTTCTGACCTCACCCTCCACGCTTTTCGACCTGGCGGGCGTCTATCCCTTGAAGCTCCACGTCGTGGGCGTCCTCGAGCCGAGCTACGGGCCTGATGACGAGGCTGTCTTCGTCGATCTCAGAACCGCCTGGGTCGCCGAAGGCATGGGACACGGTCACCAAGATCTGGCCCGCGCTGGGCCAGATGTGGTCCTCAAGCGCAAAGAGGGCGCGGTCACGGCCAACGCGAAGCTCGTTCAGTACAACGAAATCACCGATTCCAACGTGGACAGCTTCCACTTCCATGGGGATCCATCGAGCTATCCGGTGAGCGCCGCCATCGTGGTGCCTCACGATGAGAAGTCCGGCGTTCTGCTGCGCGGCCGCTTCGTCGATGCGGAGACGCGGCAACTCGTGCGTCCTGCTCAGGTGGTGGACTCGTTGAACAAACAAATCTTTCGCTTTGAGCGCGTCTTGGAGATTGTCGTCTGGACCGTGGGCTTGGCGACCGCTGTCATGTTTGTATTGGTGATGGTGCTTTCCTGGAGGCTTCGGGCCGAAGAGCTCCGCACCATGACGCGGCTCGGTTGCAGCCGATGGAAGGCCGCGCAGATCATGGGCTCGGAGATTGTGCTCATGGTGGGCGCCAGCGTGCTGATCGCCGGCGTCTTTGGAATTGTCATGGCGCAGTATGGTGAGACCTGGCTTCAGACCCTCATCTTGAGGGGGTCCTGATGCGAATGGCGAGATCTACACCAGCGAGAGCAGTGACGATCGTGATGATCGTCGCGCTCGTCGCGATGACGGTCGGTTGCTCGAAGAAGTCCGACCCCGAACCAGCCTCGGGCCCGATGCAACCCGCACAAGCTTCCATCTACACGGTCAACTACCCGCTGAGCTACTTCGCGGAGCGGCTGGCGCCGGCTGACGCGCGGGTCGTGTTTCCCGTGGCTCCGGGAATCGACCCAGCATTCTGGAAACCTTCGGCAGAGGCGGTGCAGGAGTACCAAGCGGCGAGCTTGATCCTTTTAAACGGCGCCGGCTACGCACGATGGACGAGCTACGCGACTCTTCCCCAAGCCCACATCGTCGTCACGGCCGACGGATGTCGAGATACTTATCTTCGCACTGAGCAAAGCGTCCGGCATCAACATGGTCCCGAAGGGGCGCATGCTCACTCGGATCTAGCCTTCACCACATGGCTCGACCTCCGGCTCGCAGCTTGTCAGGCGAGCCACATACGCGACGCAGTGGTCGAGCGAATGCCCGCAGCGAAGGACAGCATCTCCGCGGAATTTGAGACCCTCGAGCGCGATCTCCTCGACCTCGACGAGCGGCTGCGAAACCTGGGCAAGGCTCTGGGCAATCAACCGCTTCTCGCGTCTCATCCTGTCTATCAGTACCTTGCGGACGCATACGGCATTTCAATCCAAAGCCTGCATCTCGAGCCCGACCGGGAGCTGAGCGACGACGATTGGAAAGAGGTCGATGCGATGTTGGAGCAAGATCGCGCGAACTGGATGCTGTGGGAGGCCCCTCCCCTCGCGGCCACCGAAGCTCGCCTCCGCGAGCGCGGCGTGACGACCGTCGTGTTCGATCCTGCAGGACAATCTCCCTCCGAGGGCGATTTCCTATCGGTGATGAGGGCAAACGTCGCTCGGCTCGAATGCGCGACGGGAGTGAAACCATGTCGCTGAGCGCCCGCGGCGTGCTCCTCGTCCTGGCCGTCACGCTCCCAAGTGCGGCGTCCGCCGATGCGGTGATGGTCACGCGCGCCATGACGGCGAGCACCATCATGGAAGCGTTCGTCAACGAAGATGCGATCCTGGTCGAGCTCGAGATCGGTGAACAGGAGCTCGCAGGGTTCCCTTCGCTCGTCGAGGCCGCCACCGGCGCCAAGGGCTTCCCGGTGCCGATTCCGCCCGCGTTCAAGCTTTCGTTCGTGGCAGACGGAGCGCGACTCCGGGGCACCATCGAAAGCGCGGAACGCCGCAAGAAGGTGGAGCGCGACGAAGTCAGCGGGGAGCCTTTGCCCACAGCCACGGCTCAAGAGGTGCTGTTCGTCGTGCTGCGATACCCGCTTCGGAACCCGCCCAAGACGCTCGTCCTCAGCCCGCCGTCGAAGGACGGTTACGCCACCGCAGACATCGGCTTCGTCGTCTACCACCGTGGCGTTGCGGTCAACGACTTCCGGTACCTGGCCGCCTCGGAACAACTGGAGCTCGACTGGGAGGACCCCTTCTATTCGCAGTTCGAACGCAGGACATTGAAGCGGCAGTTCAGCTCGCCGATGAACATCTTCCTCTACGTCGAGCCCTTCGAGGTTCGAAAGGAGTTCGTCGTCCGACCGCTCGATCTCGCTCGCTTCACGGACCTCGACATTGAGCCACACCAGCCTATCGCGGCTGAACGAAGAGACGCCCTACTCACGCAGATCGCAGAGTTTCTCTCGAAGCGCGCACCGGTCACGATCGACGGAGAGCGGCCAGAGCCGATCCTCGACCGGATCCACTTCCTGAAACGCGGGCTACGAATGACGCGGGTCGTGACTCCGGATGAGCCGGTCGACGGCACCAATGCGATCGTTGGCGCGATCTTCGTCTACCCAGTCGACGGCCTGCCCAAGGATGTTCGTCTCGACTGGGACCTCTTTGACGAGCGCATCCAGCGCGTACCTGCCTCGGCGACCGACGAGGCCGGGCCCATGCCCTCCTTCCTCGTGCCCGCCGATAGCCAGCTTCACTGGGTCAACTACCTCAAAGGAACCGCTCTGCCCGACGAGCTAGAGGTCCAGTCCCCGAAGTCGCACGTCTCCATTCCAATTGGTTTCAGCGTCGGATTGATCCTCGCGCTCGGACTCTGGATCGCGGCATGGCGTCGGCGCTCCTGGGCGCTCGGCCATGCGGCAGTCGCCTTAGCGGTGGTCGCCTGGTTCGTGCCCGCTCCTCCGATCGATGTCCGGGTCCCATCGAGGGTGCGTATGCCGTCGGGCGAGGAGGCGGCGCCGACGATTCATGCCCTGCTCTACAACGTGTATCGCTCACTCGACTTCCGAGATGAAGAAGTCGTCTTCGATCGCCTGGCACAGAGCCTCTCGGGCGAGGTGCTGGAGCGGGTCTACCTAGAGATGCGAAAAGGGCTTCGGCTCGAGAACCAAGGCGGCGCGCGCGTCCGCGTCCGCGAAGTCGCCCTCCTCGAGGTGGTCCCGGCGCCGGCCGAGGAAGCAGATACCCTACGCTACCGCGCCAAATGGAATGCGACCGGGTCCGTGGGGCACTGGGGCCACACCCATATGCGCACCAACCGATACGATGCGCAAATCACTCTCGCTCGCATCGAAGGTCAGTGGAAGATCGCCGACATCGAAATCTTGGAGGAGCAGCGCGTGCTCGCTGCCCAGGCACCGGAATTGCGTCGTTCCAGGTCGGATGTCGACTTCCCCGGAGACGAAGAAGGCCGTTTGGAGTTACCATCCGCCTTGCAGTTTCAGGGTTATCCACAACTCGTGGCAAAACGCTAATTTGATCAAGGAGAGGAGCTCCGATGTCGATCGAAGCCAAATACCTTCCGCTCGAGAGTGCCTACCATTGGGAGAGCGAGACGCCTGATCGGGTCTACATGGTTCAACCGGTCGGCGGTGGCGTGGTGAAAGAATACACGTGGTCGCAAACTCTCGATCAAGCCCGCCGCATGGCCGCGCACCTCAGGTCGTTGGAGCTCCCGGCGGGGAGCTGTATCGGAATCGTCTCGAAGAATTGCGCGCACTTCATCATGGCCGACCTGGCCATTTGGATGGCAGGCCACGTCTCGGCGGCGTTGTTCCCAACCCTGCACGCAGAGACCGTTTCCTATGTCCTCGAGCACAGCGAAGCAAAGCTCCTCTTTGTCGGCAAGCTCGACACTTGGGAAGAGATCCGACGTGGTGTGCCCGAGGATCTGCCGGGCATCGCGTTCCCGCTGAGTCCACCCACCGACTACCCGAGGTGGGATGACGTTGCGGCAGCAAACGAACCCATTGCCGACAGCCCCACCCGTGCCCCCGAAGAGACCGCGCTGCTGGTCTACACCTCCGGGAGCACCGGCAGACCCAAGGGCGTGATCAGCACCTTTGGCAACATGGGAGTCGCCACACGAGGGGCCGGTCAAATCTTTGCAATGGGACCCGAGGATAGGCAGCTATCTTACCTTCCGCTGGCGCATTCCTTTGAACGCGCCGTAGTGGAGAATGGTTCGTTGCATTTTGGCGACCAAGTCTATTTCGCCGAGTCGCTCGAGACCTTCGTCGACGATCTCAGACGGGCGCGCCCGACGATCTTCCATTCGGTACCCCGGCTGTGGCTGAAATTCCAACTTGGGGTCTTCGCCAAGATGCCGGAAAAGAAACTCCGCCGACTGCTGAAGATCCCGATTCTAAGAGGCATCGTACGGCGCAAGATCATCGGCAACCTGGGCCTCGGTGCAACTCGCCTTGCAATCAGCGGCTCAGCGCCGATACCAGCGGAGTTGATCACCTGGTATCGCGACCTCGGTCTCGAGCTCCTCGAAGGCTACGCCATGACCGAAAACTTCGCCTATTCACACGCCAACATGCCGGGCAAGACGCGGGCGGGCTTCGTCGGCAATTGTTTGCCCGGCGTCGAGTGCAAGATCAGCGAGGAAGGCGAGGTTCTGGTCAAGAGCGAGGCTACGATGCCGGGTTACTACAAGGCGGAGGAGCTAACGGCGGAGGCTTTCACCGACGATGGTTTCTTGAGAACAGGCGATCGCGGCGAGATCGATGATCAAGGCCGATTGAAGATCACCGGGCGCGTCAAAGAGCTGTTCAAGACCAGCAAGGGCAAGTACATCGCCCCGGTACCGATCGAAAACCTACTCAACGCGGATAGTCACATCGAGCAATCTTGCGTC
>Ga0209567_10001236_pt1 | contig 13464 bp, 12 predicted proteins | sample COG_12_FD_184756 | JGI IMG/M metagenome (GOLD analysis project Ga0209567, IMG submission 184756) | Pelagic marine sediment microbial communities from the LTER site Helgoland, North Sea, for post-phytoplankton bloom and carbon turnover... | ecosystem: Environmental > Aquatic > Marine > Neritic...
AGGCGGCTATGCGGTGCATCTTCCGGCGGTGCGGGGACGAACCGATGTGTGCGGCTGCTTTCCAACGGGGCGCCACTATCCAGGCATTGCCGACCTGATCGCTGACGCGATCCAAAACGTCGAAGGCCTGTGCAAAGAGTTCGAGCCAGGTGCCTCCTGGGCGGACATTCCGATTACAGTCATCGACTTCGAGACGACCGGTCGAGACTCGGCGACCGACCGGGTCATCGAGATCGGACTGGTCTCGTTTGAGAAAGGCCAAGTGAGCAGAAAGGAGAGCTGGTTGATCAACCCCGGGATCCCGGTGCCCGAAGAGTCCCGGGCGGTGCATGGCATCACGGATGAAGAGCTCCGGGGCGCGCCCGACTTCGCCACGGTGATGCCACGACTTCTGGAGCTTCTGCAGGGCAAGCTCCCGGTTGCTTACAACGCGTCCTTTGATCGCGGGTTCCTGCTGGCAGAGATCGCGCGCGTCGCACCAAAAGGAATGACGCCCGGTGACATGCCTCCTGCAGCGCGCGAGGACGTGGTCTGGCTGGACCCGCTGGTCTGGGCGCGAGAGATTCTCAAAGAGCTCAAGAGCCGCCGGCTCGGCGATGTGGCAAAGCACTTGAGCATCCCGCTCGAGCAAGCTCACCGCGCAGCGGGTGATGCAGAGGCGACTGGAAAGGTGCTGCTTGCCTTGGAGCCGCAGCTGCCGCGCGTCTACGGGGAGCTCGTGCGTCTCCAGAAACGCTACGCAGCGTTTCAAGACGCCGAGCTCGCAGCGTGGAAACGCTTTCGTTGAGCCCGAAAGTCACGAAGTCACGCTTGATTTGGGTTCCATTCGCCCTGATGGCGATCGGCAGTTGGACACCGGTCATCGGCATGTGGCTCAACGGGATCGAATGGTCGGGAGCCGCCGGACGCGCCGTCTCGGTTTGGTACACGGTGCCCGCGCTCGTCACGATTCTGCTCGTTCAGGGACCCTGGTTGAAGCAGCCCATCCTAAAGCCGCTCGGGATTCAATTTTCGGTCAATCGATGGTGGGGGATTGCCTGGCTCCTTCCTGTCGGGATCCTCTTCGTCGGAATGCTAGTCACCTGGGCCGCAGGCTTCGATCCAGTACTGACGGTCGACCAGCTGATCGAGAACAAACGTTCGGCCGTGCAGCCAGACCAACTCGCGCAGTTCGAACAGTACCTGGCAGAGAGCCCACCGCGTCATCCCCTGACGCTGATCGCCATGGGGATGCCTGCGGGCTTGACGTTCAATCTCATTCCCGGCCTCTGCGAGGAAATTGCATTTCGAGGCTACTACTTCCGCGAGGTGCCCGGCGGCTTCTGGAGCCGCTCGACCAAGATCGGTTTCCTGTGGTGGCTCTGGCTGGCCCCATCGGTGGCGATCGGAAACCTCTACGGCGCGCCGGGCATCGAAAGCGTCTTACTCGCCCTTCCCTGGTGTATCATCGCGTCCTGGGTGCTCGTCTACCTGCGCGTTCGGAGCGATTCGGTGATCGCCGTCGCGATCGCACGAGGGACGATGCTGGCCCTGACCGCCGCCGCGCGCGATCTCACCTTTGGTGCGCCGACCTGGCTTGCACCGTTCTACGGACTTGGCGGCATCGTCGGGCTTCTCGTCATCGGGGTGGCCTTCTGGATTCATGATCGGAGTCGTGCGAACGGCCGACTGACGACGAGCTGAGGAGAACCACGTGACAGACTCGGACAAGCTCGGGCTCCACGCCCGCTATGGAGGCTACGCGCTCGTCACCGGCGCGGCACGTGGGATCGGACGCGCGTTCGCCAGCCATCTGGCGGCGGACGGCTTCGACCTTCTGCTCGTCGATCGCGAGGGCGACGAGACGATCGCGCTCGCCGAAGAGCTGAGCTCGGCACACCGAATCGATGCGCGCTCGCTCATTTGTGACCTCGCCGATCCTGGACTCGAGCACAAGGCGCAGGAATGGGTCGACCGCTTTGAGATTGGGCTTCTGGTGAACAACGCGGGCATCTCCCTGCTCGATCCGTTTTTCGACATTTCACTGGACGCCCACCTGAAGACGCTCGATTTGAATTGTCGCGCGACGCTCGTTCTGACCTACATCGTCGGCAAGGCGATGGCGGCCCGGGGTCGCGGGGGGATCGTCATCGTCTCGTCCGCGTCGGGGCTTTCGGGCTCGCCTTACTTCTGTCACTACGCCGCCACCAAGGGCTATGGCTTGAACCTCGCCTGTGGCCTCTGGTCGGAGCTTCGAGGCAGCGGCGTCGATGCTCTCGCCGTTTGCCCCGGCATGACGGACACCAAGCCCGTCCAAGACCAGAACCTCGGCAAGGACCTGCCGTTCTACATTCCGATCAATGAGCCAGAACCCGTCGCACTTGGCGCGCTCCGCGCACTCGGCAAACAACCGGCTCTGATCCCCGGCCTGGGCGACCGCATGTCTGCTGGCTTGCTCTCGAAAGTTCTTCCCAGAGGCTGGACGCTCTCGATCATGAAGCGGTCGATTGAAAAGATGCGCGGCGGCTAGGCGCGCGCTCAGCCCTGGCCCGGCGGCTTTCGCACCTTGAGCCTTCCTGCGCGCCAGCCGTCGACCCCGCTCGTGTACCACTTCGAAAATCGGCGATCCGAAGGGCCACCGCAAAGTGCAGAGTGCAGGACCGGCGCGCTCATGTCGGCGACGAAGCGAAGCGATGGCGTGAACGAAGTGAGCCTGCCGGCGGAGCTGTAGATCTGACCCTGATGCGGCGTTGCGCGTCCGCCGGGGATCGGAATGGGGCCTTGATCGAAACCGAGGAAGCGTGGGAGCTTGCCGCCAAAGAACATGTTGCTCAGGGTGAGTCGATTTCGCTGGCCCCAGGGCTCGGGCCGCTCGTCGGGCACTCGGGCCAGCGCGGCCCGCCAGACCCCCTCGCGCGTTCGTGAGCCGAGCCAGGGGGACGATTCAGCCACGAGGATGCGGTCGAAGTTCTGATAGAAGTCGATGAATGTACCCGTGGCGTCTCGTAGGTGCTCGATCACCTGCGCACCGGATGCCGGACCGAACATCTCGACGAGCAGCTCCCCGTAGAAGAGCTCGAACGCGGTCGGTCCAGTCGAGTCGAGCTCGTACCGGCAGTCCCAGGTACGAAGGGCGTCGCCGACGGGACCCGTTCCGAGAAGCGGCTCGAGAATCTCGAGAATCTCGGCCGCCTGGATCGAGTACGTGTCCATTTGAATGGCGCGAAAAGAGTCCACGTCGTGATCGTCGCGCGTCTGCAAGCGCTCGGTGATGCGGCGCGCGCGGTAGTCGCCCATGGGCGCGTTGATCGGGTTGGCCAGGCCGAGGTGGTTCAGGTCCTGGTTGGCGGTCACGATCATACCGTCTTGCGGGTTGTGGACGCGCGGTAGCTGGTCGGCAGGTACGAACCCCCTCCAGTCGAATCGCTCGTCCCAGCCGGGCCGGGGCGCGAAACCCGACCAATCGTCAGGACGCTTCGGCATCAAACCCGACATCTGATAGCCGATGTCACCTGCGCTGTCGGCGAAGACCCAGTTGAAGGACGACTCTACGTCTGCGAAAGCCGCCATTCCCTCGGTCACGGTGCGGGCCGTCCACATTGGGATCAGGACGTTGATCGACTGCGACCCGCCATCGGCACCTGTCCACCTCGTGGCCAGCCGGTGCCCTGGCCGCATCGCGTCTCCATCGAGGACGCCGTGCTGGTTTTCCCAAAAGGTTTCGACGATGGCTTCGCCCTTCTTTCGCTTGATCGTCTCGACGCGTCGATCGAAGTCGACCCAGGCGTCGGCACGGCGAAACTTTCCGTCGCGGCACTCCTCAACCCAGGAGTCGATCGAATCCATGAAGGTGTACGTCGCGCCCCAGGACAGGTGCTCGTTCCGCCCGACCAGCGGTACTGGCAAACCTGGCATGGTCATGAGAAGCGCGTAGCCTTCGGGCCAACGGAAGCTCTGTTCGACCCATACATTCGGAAGCCGGTTCGTTTCGAGGTGCGGGTCGTTGCCGAGCATCGCCGCCCCGGATGCCGTTCGTGCGCCCGAGACGCACCAGTTGTTTGAGGCCATCATCCGCGGCGCAGCGACTCCCCATTTCACAGCTTCCGGAACCATTCGTTCGCCGAGCTCGACCTGAGACAGCATCGAACGGTCGAGCCCTTGCGTGCTTCCTGGAAACAACGCTTCGAGGTGCGCGTCGTCGATGCCGGCTTGAACCATCTCGACGAAGAGCCGCTCGACCTCTCCCTGTGACTGAGCCAGGGTGAGAAATCCGGCCATGCGAGCGAGCAACAAGCTGTCTTCAATCGTCCATGGCTCGGGCCGGACCCCCACGAGCTTGAGCTCCCAGGGCATCGATTCGGAAAACCGGGCGTTGACCCCGTCACGATAGGCCTCGCATGCGGCGCGGGCCTCCGGGCTGAGCGTGTTTGCTGCCTTGGCGGTCCCGCCACTCCAGTTCATGCGCCGAAAAAACCGGTCGACCTCCACCATTTCGTCGCTTCCATCGAGCTGCTCCGCCGCCCGGCCTTGGCCGAGGATCCGCATGATCAGCATTTGCAAGCCCCGATCCATCGCGTGGCAGTAACCCATGCCCCAGTGCAGTCCGCTGATGTCGTCGGACACGATCTGCGGTATTCCGTTTTCGTCGCGGGTCCAACGGGCTCTTGGCTCTTTTGAAGCGGTCATGATCAGAACGCGTCCTTAGCTTCGCGAAGCGCGGTGAACGAAGCGACTGGATCTCGTCCGGCGGCAACGGCCGGATCGTCGAAACGGAGAAACGGATTGGTCGCGAGCTCGAGGCCTAGCCGCCCAGGCACGGTGAAACGCTTTGCTTCACGCGTGGCGACCGCTTGGGCGAGCGCACTGGCGACGTCGGGGTTACCCGGTTCGACGGTCGCCGCGAATCGAAGGTTATTGACGGTGTATTCGTGGCCGCACCAGACCTTCGTGTCTGCTGGCAGCGCGCGAAGCTTTGAAAGCGACTCAGACATCATCGCCATGGTCCCTTCGAAGACGCGGCCGCAGCCGGCGAGGAAGAGCGTGTCGCCGCTGAAGAGGTTGCCTTCGGAAATGAAAGCGATGGCTCCAAGGGTGTGGCCTGGAATTTCGAGAATGTCGACGGACGCGCCGCCGAAGTCAAAGGAGTCTCCGTCTGACAGGGCATCGGTTTGCCGAGGGATGCGCTGCTGTTGTGCGTCGTACTTCGAGCCCCGAACGTGCTCGATGGGACACTCTTCGATCAGCGGCTCGATCCCTCCAATGTGATCCCAGTGGTGGTGGGTGAGCCAGATCTCGCTGAGCTTGACCCGGGCCTCGTCGATTGCCCTCAGAACCGGGTCGGCCTGAGAAGGGTCGACGACGGCTGCACGGCCGTTCCGGATGACCAGGTACGCATAGTTATCGCTCAAACACGGAACTGGGACCACCTTCATGCCGGGGAAGATACGACCCCGTGGTCGCGCTGGCTAGGTGCATTGAAGCGCTGCGCTGGGTCCTACCTTCGTCGGCGCCCGATGCCGATCCCACCGAGCCCCGGCGATCACTCCTCTTCTTTCCCAACCGCGTTCGGGCTATATGAGGCCGATGGATCTGAAGTTTGCGATCGAGAAAGGGATTCCGTTTGCCGGGCGGACGGAGGTCAAAGTTCTCGAGCTCGAGCCTGGGTACGTGAAGATGATGATGCCGCTCGAGCCGAACATCAATCACGTCGGTACGATGTACGCGGGTGCGCTGTTCACGCTGGCCGAGCTCCCCGGGGGCGCGATCTTCTTGTCCACATTCGATGCGAGCCAGTTCTTCCCGCTCATCAAGGGGATGGAGATCAAGTTCCTCAAGCCTGCGACGACCGACATCGTGGTGGAAGTGCGACTCAGCCCCGAGCAAGCAGCGAAGATCCAAGACGAGGCGAACGAGCACGGCAAGGCCGACTACGACTGGGACTGCGAGCTCAAGGACGCCAACGGGCAGGTCGTCGCGGTGTCGTCGAATCGTTACCAATTGCGCCGAACGAAACCGACGGGTGCTTAGGGCCGACGAAAGACTGCGCGCCCAAATCGCCACAAACCTCGGTGCTCACGATCGGTCCGCCGAGCTCGATCCTTCTCTTCGCCCAGCGGCGGTCGCGGTGACCATCGTGGCGAATGCGGTCGGTGAAGCCTGCTTCGTCATCACTCGGCGCGTGGCGACCCTTCGCAATCACAGTGGCCAATGGGCCCTCCCCGGTGGACGCATCGATGAGGGAGAAGATCCAGCCGGCGCCGCCCTAAGAGAGCTCGAAGAGGAGGTGGGCTTGCAGTGTCCGCGCGACCGAGTGCTTGGGCTTCTCGACGACTACCCCACGCGCTCCGGTTTCCGAATCACGCCGGTCGTCGTCTGGGCCGGGCTGGACGTGGTTCTCCGGCCGAACCCACGCGAAGTGGCTGAGGCGTATCGCGTCCCCATCAAAGGCCTCGACGCACCCGGCATCCCGAAGCTCTTCAACATCGAACAAAGCGATCGCCCGGTGCTTTCGGTGCGGATTCTCGGCCAAGACATCTTCGCCCCGACCGCCGCGGTCGTGTTCCAGTTCCGAGAAGTGGCCATCCACGGACGGGACACCCGCGTCGCCGACTACGATCAACCTTTGTTCGCGTGGCGTTAGGCGTTCGGCCTAGCGCTCGACGGTGACGCCCTTCCAGAACGCGACGTGGTCTTGGATGTTGGCGGCCGCGTCTTTGGGTGTCGGATAATACCAAGCGGCATTCTCGTTGCGCTGACCGTCGACGACGACGTGATAGTAGCTGGCGGTGCCCTTCCAGGGACAGACGCTTTGATGGGCGCTCGGCTCGAAGAACTTTTCGTCGACGGCGCCCAGTGGAAAATAGACGTTCCCCTCGACGACCTCGAACTCATCCGACTCCGCGATCACCTGCCCCTGCCATAGCGCCTTTGCCATCATGCCTCCTGGTGGTTGCAACTTAGGGCGCGCGGCTGCCGCGTCGAGCCCCGTTGACCTGAGCGTGGAGATCCCCACAAACTCTCACAAATCGATGGCGAACCACCTGCTCCATGAGACAAGCCCCTATCTCCTCCAACACGTCGACAATCCGGTCGACTGGCACCCCTGGGGTGCAGAGGCGATGCGGCTCGCCGCGGAGCAAGACAAGCCGATCCTGCTCAGCATTGGCTATGCCGCCTGCCACTGGTGCCACGTGATGGCCCATGAGTCGTTCGAAGATGACGCGACGGCGGCACAGATGAACGCCGACTTCATCAACGTCAAAGTCGATCGCGAAGAGCGCCCCGACGTCGACAGCATCTACATGCAGGCGGTCCAAGCGATGGTCGGGCGCGGGGGCTGGCCGATGACGGTCTTTTTGACGCCAGATGGAAAGCCTTTCTACGCCGGCACCTATTTCCCGAACGAGCCCCGCCACGGGATGCCGAGCTTCCGGCAGATTCTGACGGGGGTCTCACAGGCTTGGAACACCGACCGCGAGAACGTCGTTGGAAGCGCCGGTCAAGTCGCCGAGCAACTGCAAGCACTTTCGGGTGTCGGATTTGAAGCGCAGGACCTCGACGCGGAGATCCTCCGAAGCGCGGTTCGGGGTCTGCAGGGGCGATTTGATCCGAGCTGGGGCGGATTCGGCGATGCCCCGAAGTTCCCACAGCCGATGACCATCGAGTTTCTGCTGCGCGAGCGCGTCCGCGTTCACGACTCCGACGCCCTCGAGATGGCGGAGGTCACGCTTCGCAAGATGGCGCAGGGTGGGATGTACGATCAGCTCGGTGGCGGTTTTGCGCGGTACTCCGTCGACCATCGCTGGCTGGTCCCGCACTTCGAAAAGATGCTTTATGACAACGCCCAGCTTGCGCGCGTCTACCTTCACGCCTGGCAGATTACGGGCAATGAGCTGTACCGCCGAATCACCGAGGAAACCCTCGACTATGTCCTGCTTGAAATGCGCCACGAGGGCGGCGGCTTCTACAGCAGCCAGGATGCGGATAGCGAAGGTGTGGAAGGCAAGTTCTACGTCTGGTCCGCCGACGAGATCCGCGAGGCGCTGGGCGAGGACGCGGACACCTTCATGCGGATCTATGGTGTCTCCGATGAGGGCAACTGGGAGGGTCACAACATTTTGAATCTGCACCTCGACCCGGATGCGCTTGCAGCGCAGATCGGCATCGATGCCGGACGGCTGCAGGCACGCATGGCTGCAGCTCGCTCGGCGCTCTACGGGCTTCGCGCGAAGCGAATCTGGCCCGGTCTCGATGACAAGGTCCTGACCTCCTGGAACGGTCTGATGCTCGCCGCCCTCGCTGAAGCCGGGCGGGCCTTCGACCGTCCCGACTACATGGAAGCCGCCAAGTCGAACTCCGAGTTCCTGCATCGCACCATGCGGGGCGAGTCCGGGCGTCTCTTCCGAACCTGGAAAGCGGGCACAGACGCCAAGTACAACGCCTACCTCGAAGACTATGCCTTCCTTGCCGATGGCCTGCTGGCGCTGTACGAGGCGACGTTCGAGCCGCGCTGGTTCGACTGGGCACGCGAGCTCGGGGAGCTGATGCTGACTCATTTTCGCGACACGGAAAATGAAGGCTTCTTCGACACCTCGGACGACCACGAAGCGTTGATCCACCGACCGAAAGACCTGCAGGACAACGCCGTGCCCAGCGGAAGCTCGGTGGCCGCAACCGTGCTCCTCAAGCTCAGCCTGCTGACCGGCGACGGCGACTACTGGCAGAGCGCCCAACGAAGCATCGCGACCATGGGCAAGTTCATGAGCCAATATCCTTCCGGCTTCGCCCAATGGCTCAATGCCACGAGCTTCATGCTCGCGGAACCGAAAGAGGTCGCTCTGGTCGGAAGTCAAGATCAGCTCGGGCCCTTGCTCGCCGTCCTACGCACCGGCTACCGACCGTTTCAAGTGCTGGCCGCGGGCGCCGGGGGAGCGGATTCGCCGGTGCCTCTTCTCGCGAGTCGCGGCCAAATCGATGGCAAGGGAACCGCCTACGTCTGCCGTCAGTTCACCTGCCAGGCTCCGGTGACCAGCCCAGACGCGCTTTCCGACCAGCTGGAGCCCGCTTGAAGCGTCGCTGGATCTTGTTCGCCATGATAGCCCTCGGGGTCACCATGACCTTTGCAACGGCGGCGAGAAGCTCGAATGCGTGGAAGGCTTTGATCTCCGCACGCTTTCCCGATGTTCGCTGGGTCGACGCCGAAACGCTGGCCAGCTGGATGCGCAGTTCCGAGACAAGCGAGCTGGTTCTCCTCGACGTGCGCAATTCGGAGGAGCAGGAGGTGAGCCAACTGCACGGCGCACAATACCTGGACCCCGTGCATCCCAATATCGCAGCCCTGAGGATTCCGGAAGACGCCACGGTCGTCGTCTACTGCTCGGTCGGCTATCGAAGCGCTGCGATCATCGAAGACTTGGAGCGCGCTGGAATTCAAAACGTCTACAACCTCCAAGGAGGTCTCTTCGACTGGGCCAACCAGGATCGACCCATCTATCGGGGAGAGGAGCGCGTCGAAGAGGTGCACCCCTTCAATCGTCTCTCGGGCCTGCTCCTTCGCGCAGATCGAAGGTCCGCCCAGTAGCGGAGGGAAACGCGCTACGGCGACGGTGGTTCGTCGATGACGACAGGATTGCGCGCCGGAGCATCGGGCGTCCCAGTAGGCGGCGCCGGCTCTTCGGGAAAGTCCGGAACGGTCCAGTCGATGCCGTCATCAGGCTCGGGGTCGGGCGGAGGCACGGGCGCTGTCACTGGCGCTGTGACTGGCGCTGTCACTGGCGCAGTCTTCTTCTTCGGCTTCGTGCGCTTCTTCTTCGGCTTCGGCTTGCTGGGCTCGGGTACCGGCTCCGGCGTGGCTTCCTCCAGCTCCAGCGCCTCGACCGGGGGCTCTTCCAGAACGGGTTCCTCAACCGCCGGGGCCTCGCCGAGGACCGCGTCGGTGCCGACGTCGGCGACCGTGGCGTCCTCGTCGACCGGAGCCGGCGGCGCCGCAATCGGCTCGGGCGTCTGCTCGTCGGCGACAGCACGGGGACCGCGCTGCGACCACCAAGCACCGGCTACAATAATCCCAAATACGAAAGCCAAGACGCCCAATGAAGCCCAAAGCCAGGCGTATTTCCTTCGTTTGGGCCGGGTCACAACCGGCAGCTCGTGCGAGGTGGTCCCAAACGGCGTGGGCGCCGACGACAGAAACGCTTCGTCGTCGGGATCGCGGGTCACGGCGACCGGCAGGGTGGCGGCCAAAGGAGATGGCGAGCTCGGTGGTGCACTCGAACCGAGGAGCTCTCCGAGATAAGAGCCCGGCGCCGCGAGCTCCTCGCCCCAGATCGTGCCGATGAGCAGCCCCCGCGCGTCTTGCAACAAGCCCGCGTTGCCCGCGGCCTCTGCAAGCGAATCGAGGAACTCCGCTAGCGTTTGCTGTCGCGCATCGGGGTCTTTACTCAACGAGCGCATGACCACGCGCGCGACCTCGTCGGGGACCTCGGCGCCCCGTCCTTTGGTCTGAAGGAGCGGCGGCTCCTGATGCACGTGCTGCATGAGGACCGCCCCCGCAGTCTTGCCCTCGAACGGGAGCACGCCGGCGAGCAGCTGATAGGCCAGGACACCCAGCGAGTAGATGTCGCTTCGCTGGTCGGTCTCTTCACCGGTGGCCGCTTCCGGCGAAATGTAGGTCGCCGTTCCAAAGACACGCCCGCTTTGCGTGGTCGTTGGCCCAATCCCGTCGGCCTCGAGAACGCGGGCGATTCCGAAGTCGACGAGCTTGACGAAATCATCGTCGCGACCGCGTTTCACCAGGTAAACGTTCTCTGGCTTGATGTCCCTGTGCACGATGCCAGCGACGTGCACGGCGCCGAGGCCGGCGCAGAGCTTCATGATCAGGATCAGAGCGCGCTCGAGCGTCAAAAGGCCGTTCTGCTCGAGCTCTTCCGCAAGCGACCGGCCCTCGAGCAGCTCCATCACGATGTAGAGCCGTCCATCCCCGAGGCGGCCGGAAAGAAACACGCGCACGAGGTTCGGATGGTCGAGCGAGATGGCGAGCCTGGCCTCGCGCTCGAACCGGAAGACAGCGTGCTCGTCGCGCGCAAGCTCGGGCTTCAACACCTTGATGGCGACGTCACGGTCCACGGTGGTCTGGCGGGCGCGATAGACCGTGCCCATGCCGCCGGTCCCGATCTGCTCATCGATCCGAAACTGCTCGAGCAAGACGCTGCCCAGCAAAGGATCGGCAATGTCTGCGTCGGTGACGAGCAGACTGCCATCGTGAGGGCAGTACTCTGATCGGCTCCCAAACTTCGAACCGCAGCGAAGGCAAATCTTCCGCATGTCGGTAAGCTTCCCTAAAGTCTCGCGAGGCGTAGCATCTGGCACCGGGTAGTACAATTCCCCCCTCCGACGCAGGTTTGGCCCCGAGCTTCAGTTTTACCTATTCTTTTTAAATGGGAATTGGGGGCAAATGACCAAGTGGTGCGGGGGATTCTCGCTTTTGGTTGCCGCGCTCGGCTGCTGCCAGGTTGCCAGTGCTCAAGATGAGCAAAATGAGGTCACGGTCGCCGTGCCTGGGCTCCGGGCTATCGACGGTGACGATGGCGTCGCCAATGAGCTGACCGGTTGGCTTCGTGCGGGCGCCAGCGCCGTCGAAGGTTGGCAGCTTCACACAGCGGCGGTTTCGCTCGAGCAGTTCATGATCGTTCACGGTTGCGAAGACGCCAACGAAGATTGCCTTTCGAAGATCGCAGAAGGCATCGCGGCGGACCGTTTGATCTCGGGCTCGGTGTCCAGGGTGCTCGCCGAGGATGGGGATGGATACGACTTCGAAGCGGAGCTATTCTATTTCGACGCATCGACCGGCGAGATCGAGAAGACGTCGACGCTCCGATTTCCGAAGTCCCAGAGCACGCCGCAAGAGCTTGCAGTGATGGGGCAGGTTGAAGTCCAGGCGCTAGCCGATGCGCCGCTCGACGAGCTCGGCAAAGAACAGGCTCTGAATCTGATCTTGAGTCGAGAGGCTGAGCTCGGCTTGCACCAGTCAACTCTCGATCTTCTGACCGGACGGCCCAAGGAGTTCCCCGCCTGGCCCGCTGCGGTCAGCTACGCGGGAACGCTCGTGTTTCTCGGGCTGTCCGCGTGGAGCTGGAGCACCATCCGGAACGTCGAGAAAGACCCTGCCTTTCAGCGTGCGCGCTTGCTCGCAGGCCCGGACGTGAACGATGTTTGTGCCTCGGGCAGTAACTTGGGAGTTGAAGAGCTGGGCTCTCTGTGCTCCAAAGCAGATCGACACGAGACGTTGCAGTGGGTGTTCTTGAGCATGGGATTGGCTTCGGCAGGCGTGGGTACTTGGTTGCTCGTGAAATCGGCCAAGAGCAGGAAGCGCCCGGACCGTGCGCGGTTACACCTCACACCGATCGCAGGCAGGCGACGCGGCGGCGTGACGGCTCGACTCGAGTTCTGAGGTCATGCGCATAGTCGGGGGTCGACTTTCGGGTCGCCGGTTTGGCACACCGGGCGGACGAGGCACGAGGCCAACTTCGGACCGCGCGCGAGAAGCCCTCGGTTCGGCGCTCGAGTCGCGGGGCGCGTTCGATGGCGCTCACGTGCTGGATCTCTTTGCCGGCACGGGGGCTCTCGGCTTCGAAGCACTGTCCCGCGGCGCATCGGACGCCGTCTTGGTGGATAGCGATCCTCGCGCCGTCCGCCAAATCAAGCAGAGCGCAGACGAGCTCGGCTTGGGCCAGGCAATCCGCGCGGTCCGTCTCGACCTTCTGGATGACCCAGCGAGCGTGGTTCGGAAGCTTCCCTCGATGACGACGGCGTTCAGCTTGGTGTTTGCCGATGCCCCGTACGCCGAGGTAGGCGCGATCCCAGACATTCTGGACGCACTGGCGGCAGCGGAGCTACTTGCCGCCGGGGCCTGGGTCGCGATCGAGCACCCGGCAAGCCACAAATGGAGCTGGCCAAATGGGCTCGCGCCGGACGCGGACTACCGCTATGGTCGCAGCGGTATCAGCCTCGGCGTATTTGCAGCCGAGAAAGGCAGGCAGTGAGAGGCATCGCCGTTTATCCCGGTTCGTTCGACCCCATCACCAAAGGTCACACTGCCATTCTACATAGCGGCTTGGTCGCGTTCGAGAAGATCATCGTCGCGGTCTTGAACAACGACAACAAGAAGCCGTTGTTCAGCGTTGCCGAACGAATGGAAATGATCCGGGAGTCGGCCGACGACATGGGCGCAGATCCAAAACGCATCGAGGTCGACTCCTTCGACGGCCTGTTGGTCAGCTACGCTCAGCGGCGCGATGCCCGCGTCATCCTTCGAGGCCTCCGCGCCGTTGCCGACTTCGAGTATGAGCTTCAGATGGCCAACATGAATCGTCACCTCAACCCCGAGGTCGAAACGGTGTTCATCATGGCCAACGACGCGTACTTCTACGTTGCGTCCAACCTGGTCAAAGAGGTCACGAGGCTGGGCGGCAACGTGGCGGACTTGGTCCC
>Ga0209567_10001238_pt1 | contig 13453 bp, 10 predicted proteins | sample COG_12_FD_184756 | JGI IMG/M metagenome (GOLD analysis project Ga0209567, IMG submission 184756) | Pelagic marine sediment microbial communities from the LTER site Helgoland, North Sea, for post-phytoplankton bloom and carbon turnover... | ecosystem: Environmental > Aquatic > Marine > Neritic...
GTCGAGGGGAGCGTGTTCGCGGTGGACGGCGACGTGATTCTCCGTCCGGGCGCCGCCATCCACGGGGAGCTGGTGGTGCTGGGCGGCGGACTGTACTCGTCGAAGCTCGCCACCGTCGATGGGGAGACGCTGCTGCGGGCCGCCGAGGAGTACCGGGTGCTGCCGGCGGGCACTGACTACCGGATTGAGCTGCTGCCCGGCCCCCCGGCGACGGTCGAGCTGCATGGGCTGTACGGATTCGAGATACCCTGGTATCAGCGGGTCGACGCGGTGACCCTGATCTGGGGGATCGAGGGTCAGCTCAACACGATCCCCTGGAACCCGAGTCTGGAGCTCGTGGCCCGACTCACGACCCGCAACGGCGCTTTCGAGGGCACCGCAAAGCAGTTCTGGCATCCCCGCCGCGACCTGCACTTCGGCTTCGTCGCAGAGCGGATCACGCGCACGCGCGATCGTTGGATTCGGGGCATCCTCTCCAATTCCGCCAACTATTTCCTGGTCGGAGACGACTTCGCCAACTACTACAAGGCGAACCGGGTCCTCTTCAACATCGGTCGCTCGCCCCTCTCGACCTTCGCGCCCTCGCTCGACGTTCAATGGGAGCGCGCGAGTAGCCAGAACGCGGAGCCGTATTTCGTTCTCTTCCGTGACGACAACCGGGTTCGCCCCAACCCGCCGATCGATCCGGGCGACCTGTGGAGCGTGGTCCTGCGGACCGCCTTCAACCACCGGACCCCGGGCAGCCGCTTTGGCGCCGAGCTCAGCCTGGAAGGCGCCGATTCCACGATCGCCGGCGACTTCAGCTTTCTGCTGGGCGAAGTCCGCCTGGCGTGGGAGGGTGGCGGCTTCCTGGACCACGCGGTCGAGGCGAACGGCATCGGACGAGGAGACCTGGGGGGAACTCTGCCGCGGCAGCGCTGGTCGGCGATCGGCGGCCGCGGGACCCTGCCGTCGGTGCCCGTGCTGGCGCTCGATGGTCCGCGGTTGCTGTACGGGGAAGCGACCTACCTCATCCCCATCACGCCTCTGGAGCTCAGTATGGTGGGGCCACCCTGGGTCTTTTTCCGGGGAGCCCTCGGCTCGGCGTGGGGCGAGGGAGCGGACCCGAATTTCACCGGCAATCTGATTCTCGGCCTGCGCTGGTGGGGCGGCGAGCTCTACCTGGCGGCGGACCCCGGGGACTTCGAGCCGCGGCTGTATCTGGACTTCGTGATCCGTCGCCGGATCTAGCTACCGGCCAGCTCCGAATGGGACACTCCGCGCGCTTTGACCTCTACCCCGAAGCGTGTTAATCTTCCGCGCGTGCTATACTCTTCACGCAACCGATCCTTCCGGGCATGATGCCCGTCCTGTGCGTCCTCCCGGCGCGCCTCCGCAGCCAGCGTATCCCCCGAAAACCACTGCAGATACTGGCCGGACGGCCATTGCTGCAATGGAGCTGGGAAGCGGCATCGCGGGTGCCGGCCTTCGACGAGGTCTGGGTGGCTACGGACTCGGTGGAAATCGGCGACGTGGTGGAGAGTTTCGGCGGCCGGGCGGTGATGACCGATGGGGCCCACGCCTCGGGAACGGACCGGGTCGCCGAGGCCGCGGGACGGCCGGAAGCGAGTCGCTTCGACACCGTCGTGAACTTTCAGGCCGACGAGCCCTTCGTGGATGCGGACAGCGTGGCCGCCGCGGTGGACGCGGTCCGGGAAGACCACGAAGCGGTGGCGACCCTCGCCGTGCCGATCTCGTCGCCGGAGGAGTGGCGCTCGACTGGAGTCGTAAAAGTGGCGCGCGCGGCCGATGGTCGCGCTCTTTACTTCAGCCGGGCTGGCATCCCGCGCATGCGCGACGGAGAGCCGCGTCTGGATGGCAGCGAAACGGCCTTCCTGCGACACGTCGGCATCTACGTGTTTGGCCGGCCGGCGCTCGAGCGCTGGGTTACACTGGCGCCATCCCGACTCGAGGAAATCGAGAAGCTGGAGCAACTGCGCGCCCTCGAGGCGGGTATGACGATACGAGTGGTAGTGGGGCCCCCGACCGAACGCGGAATCGACGAACCCGCCGACGTGGAGCGGGCTGAACATATACTAGCAGGTCGCTGAAGAACGACCTGCCTAGCGATGGACCTGAGCACAGATGGAAGGTGACTACATGCAACACAGCGAGTCTTCACCCACCAAATACATCTTCGTCACGGGCGGCGTGGTGTCGTCGCTGGGGAAGGGGATCACGGCGGCTTCGATCGGCCGGTTGCTGGTCAACCGGGGGCTGAGCGTCACGATCCAGAAATTCGATCCCTACCTCAACGTGGATCCGGGCACGATGTCCCCGTTCCAGCACGGGGAGGTGTTCGTCACCGATGACGGGGCGGAGACCGACCTCGACCTCGGTCACTACGAGCGCTTTATCGACGAATCTCTATCTCAGGCGAACAACGTCACCACCGGCAGGATCTACCAGGACATCATCACCAAGGAGCGGCGCGGCGACTACCTCGGTGCGACGGTTCAGGTGGTGCCGCACGTGACGGACGAGATCAAGACGCACATCCGGCGACTGGCGCCGAACCGCGACGTGGTGATCACCGAGATCGGCGGCACGGTAGGCGACATCGAGTCGCTGCCGTTTCTGGAGGCGCTGAGACAGTTCCGCCAGGACGTGGGCCGCGAGAACTCGCTGTTCGTACACCTGACGCTGGTGCCGTACATCGCGGCGGCGGGCGAGCTGAAGACCAAGCCCACCCAGCACTCCGTCCGGGAGCTGATGGAAATCGGGATCCAGCCGGACATCCTGATCTGCCGCACGGAGCGCCCGCTGGGCGATGATGTGCGGAGGAAGATTGCGCGCTTCTGCAACGTGGACCTGCAAAACGTGATCGACTCGCGGGACGTGGAGACCATCTACGAAGTGCCTCTGCGCTATCGGGACCAGCGGCTGGATGACGACATACTGCGCCTGATGGGAATCGATGCGCCGGAACCCGACATGTCCGCATGGGAAGAGCTGGTCGAGCGGATCAAGCGGCCACGAAGCGGGCGGGTGAACGTGGCGGTGGTCGGCAAGTACACATCGCTCGTGGACTCGTACAAGTCGATCGCGGAGGCCATCGTCCACGGCGGGATCGCCAATGACGTCGGCGTGGACATCGACTGGATCTCGTCCGAAGAGCTGGATACGGGTGGGACGCAGATCCTGGAGGGCTACGACGCGGTGCTGGTACCCGGAGGCTTCGGCGTGCGCGGGATTTCGGGCATGCTCGAGGCGCTCCGCTACCTGCGAGAGGATGGAATACCGTTTCTGGGCATATGCCTCGGACTCCAGTGCGCGATCATCGAGTTCGCGCGGAACGTATGCGGCCTGGTGGACTCGCACTCCGCCGAGTTCGATCGCGAAACGTCCGACCCGGTCATCTCGCTGCTCGATTCCCAGCTCCAGGTGACGGATATGGGCGGGACGATGCGGTTGGGCGCATACCCCTGCCGGCTCACGGAGGGAAGTCGGACGCGAGAGATTTATGGCTCCGACGAAGTCTCCGAGCGGCACCGCCACCGCTACGAGGTGAATCCGGCCTATCGGGAACGCCTCGAGGAAGGCGGAATGTCGTTCAGCGGGCTGTCCCCGGATGGTCAGCTGGTGGAGATCGTGGAACTGGCCGACCACCCGTTCTTCATCGCGACCCAGTTTCACGCCGAGCTCCGCTCCCGTCCGAGCCGACCGCATCCCCTCTTCGCGGCCTTCATCGCGGCGGCCGTCGAACAGCGGGCGAGGCGCGAAGGCACGTCGAGGGAGCAGACGGCAGGTGATGCGGAGCGGATCCACGTAGTCCGCTGATGCCGTTTCGATTCCCTGATTCTTTCTTCCTGATTGCCGGGCCCTGCGTCCTTGAGGACGCGGGGCTCAACCTCGACATCGCCCGGCACGTGGCCGGAGTGAGCGAGCGGACGGGAGCCCCGGCCATCTTCAAGGCCTCGTTCGACAAGGCGAACCGGACGTCGGTGGAGTCGCCCCGCGGCCCCGGTCTGGAACGGGGGCTCCAGCTTCTGGGCGACATCCGGGAAGCCACGGGTCTTCCTCTCCTCACCGATGTCCACGAGCCGCGGCAGGCCGAAGAGGTAGGCGCCGTGATCGACGTGCTCCAGATTCCGGCGTTTCTGTGCCGGCAAACGGACCTGCTGGTCGCGGCCGGGGCCACTGGACGCTCGGTGAACGTCAAGAAGGGGCAGTGGATGGCTCCGGAGCTCATGCAGCACTCCGTCGCCAAGGTTCGGGCCGCAGGCGGCCCGGATGTGGCGGTTACGGAGCGCGGGACGGCGTTCGGCTACGGGCGCTGGGTTGTGGACATGCGGTCATTCCCGCTCATGCGCGAGAGCTGCGCCTGCCCGGTCATCTTCGATGCCACCCATTCAGTTCAGCTGCCTGGCGGTGCGGGCGATGCAAGCGGAGGGGAACCGCACTACATCGAGACCCTGGCCCGGGCCGCGGTGGCGGCCGGTGCGGACGGACTGTTCGTCGAAGTGCATCCCAAACCGGCCGAGGCAGCATCGGACGGCGCGAACATGCTCCCCCTGGACCGTCTCGAGCCGCTGATCACCGATCTCCTGCGCCTACGCTCGGCGATGGGCGGAACGGCATGAACGGGGACCTGGCACGCCGTATTCGACTCGTCGTACTGGACGTGGATGGCGTACTCACGGACGGAGGCATCTACCTGGCCGAGTCAGATGCCGGTCAGGTCGTCGGGTTTCGCCGTTTCCACGTTCAGGACGGGATCGGCGTCTACATGCTTCACCGCGCAGAGATCGAAGTCGCCCTCGTCTCCGCCAAGCAGTCCGCCGCCGTGCGCGAGCGCGCCCGCCAACTGAGAATCGAGGAAGTGCACCAGGTCCATTGGGATGGCAAGGTCGGCGCCGTGGAGGGTATGCTCCAGCAGAGAGGCATCGATTGGGGCGACGTCGCGTGCCTGGCCGATGACCTGGCCGACCTGGCGCTGCTGGAACGAGTGGGGCTTCCCGCGGCGGTCGCCAACGCCGTGGCGGAAGTGAAGGACGTTGCCGAGTGGGAGGGAAGTGTGCCGGGCGGGTCCGGAGCGGTTCGCGAGTTCAGCGAGGCGCTTCTCCGCGCCCGGGGAGAATGGGACGATCTCGTGACCCAATACGTGCGGCGCGCCGGAACGGAACACGAGCAATGACCACCGACAACATGATCGCGCGGGCCGCCGAGGTGCTGCGCGTCGAGAGCCGCGGGATCGAGGGCGTGGTCGATCGACTCGACGAGCGGTTCGTGGCCGCCGTTGAGCGGATACTCGCCACGCCCGGTCGCATCGTCGTCTCGGGAATCGGAAAGTCCGGCCTCGTGGCGCGCAAGATCGCTTCGACCCTGGCCTCGACCGGCACCCCGGCCCTCTTCCTCCACCCGGCCGAGGGCGCCCACGGGGATGTGGGCATGCTGGTGCGGGGGGACCTGCTGCTGGCCGTCTCCAAGAGTGGCGAATCGGTCGAGTTGGCGGGACTGATGCCGGCGGTCAAGCGGCTGGAGATTCCGGTAATCGTCCTGACCGGCGAACCGGACTCGACGCTGGGGCGCCACGCCGATGTGGTCCTCGACGCGGGCGTGGACGTGGAGGCCTGCCCGCACGACCTGGCGCCGACGGCCAGCACCACAGCGGCCCTGGCTCTGGGCGATGCACTGGCGATCGTGCTGCTGGAGCAGCGCGGATTCGGGGCCGAGGATTTTGCCCGCCTCCACCCTGGAGGCCACCTGGGTCGGAGGCTACTGTGGCGGGTGTCGGACGCCATGGTCTCCGACCCCGATGAACTGGCCGTGCTGGGACCCGAGGCCGCGCTGGCCGAAGGCATGAAGCAGATCGCGCACCGGCGCGGCACGCTCGCGGTGGTGGACGAGACACGCCGGGTGATCGGAGTCCTCACCGCCGGAGATTTGACCCGCTTTGCCGACTCCCGACCCGACTTTCTCGAGCACCCGGTCGTCGATGCGATGAACCCCTCGCCGCACCTCATCGCGGCCGACGCTCTGGCCGTCGAGGCCGTCCACGCCATGGAGAAGCACGGCGTCATGGCGCTCCCCGTGGTGAACGGCAACGCGGAGCTGGTCGGCATCGTTCACCTGCACGACCTGCTGCGGCAGGGGGTCGCGTGAATCGGCGACTCGCCGTGGCCCGTATGGCCGTGGTGGCTGGCGGTTTCGTGGCGCTCGGGTGCGGGGGGGAGGATCTGCCCGACACGGTGGGCCTCGAGCTCCTGGCGGAGGGCGCCGATCAGGTCATGGTCTCCGTGCAGCATTTCATGACCCGCGAAGGCATCCGGAGAGCCACGGTCCGCGCCGACACGGCGTACGTCATGGACGACGAGTCCACCATCGAGCTCCGGCACGTCCGCCTCGTGTTCTTCGACGGCGAAGGCGGCGAAGAGTCCGTGCTCACCGCCGACGGCGGATCGTACCACATCCAATCGGGCGACATGAACGCCGAGGGGAACGTGGTCGTCGTGCAGTCGGACGGCACTCAGCGTCTGGAGACCGAGCAACTGTCCTACGACGCGGCGGCGGACGAGCTGCGCAGTGAGACGCCGTTCGTGTTTACGCAGCCAGACCGCGTGATCCGCGGCAGCTCCTTCGTCTCGGATCCGTCGCTCGAGAACCACAAGATCGATTCGTTTTCGGCGGTCACGGATGTCGATGACCAGTGATGGGTGAGGAAGTCGGCAAGCCGGCCCGGCGCGTTCTGGTCGCCCTCGCTGTGGCGACGGCCACGCTGCCATCGGCGCTCTCCGCGCAGGAAGGGGCCGCGGAGTGCAGTCGCCTCAATATCGCCGCCGCCCAGAAGGGGATCACACCCGCCGGGATCGACCTCTTCTGGGGTAACTTCCGAGCGGAGTGCGGCGACGCCCGTATGAGCTCGGACAGCGCTTTTGTGCGCGAGCGATTCGGCGTACTGAGTCGGGCCCGCCTGATCCGGAACGTTCGCTACCAGGACAGCACCCGCTCCCTGACCTCCGACTCGCTCACCTACTCTGGTGCTGACGATCGCGTGGTGGCGATGGGGAACGTGGTCCTCACCATGCGAAAGAGCGGCGCCCGGCTGAGCGCCCCCCGGGTCGAGTTCCATCGCCTCACTCGCTCGGGTGCCGAGCGCACGATCGCCACCGGGCGACCGCAGCTCATCATGGAGGGCGCGGCAGGCTCCGAAAGTCCGCCCACGACGATCGACGCGGACCGGATGGAAATCTTCCGGGAGGACAACGCGTGGTACTGGGGTGACGTCGTGATTCGCCGGCCGGATGCGGTCAGCTACGCGGACAGCTCGTTCTTCGACATGGTGAACGAGACCGGCGTGCTGCACGGCGGTGCCCGCATGGACGGAGAGGACTTCGAGCTCAGCGGCGACAGCATCCGCCTTGAACTCGCTGGCGAGGCTCTGCGGGGGGTGCATGCGTTTCACGGCGCCACGGCGACGGGCGAGGACTTCAACATCGCCGCGGAAGAGGTAAGGGTCGAGTTCGCGGACGGAGAGGTCGAAGAGGTCGTGGCGTTCGGTAGCCGCAGCGCAGCGCTATCCGAGGGCTACCACCTGCTGGGCGATTCGCTGCGGTTTCGGCTCCGCGAAGGCGCCATGGACTCGACGTTCGCGATCGGATCCGCCGTGGCGCTTGAAGACACGACGGCGGGCCTGGGTATGGAGCCGTCGCTCTCGGTGAGCGGCGATGCCGGGTGGCTGGCCGGCGATACCATCGTGGCCAGCTTCCGGCGCCTGGCTCCAGCGGATTCTGTTGCGGCCCAGCCACCGCCCGACTCGGCCGCACCCGACGGAGATGCTGTGGGCGTCGCGGAAAACGTGGTCGCGACGGACACCGCCAATCTCGAGGCCGCGGCCAGCCCGGAAGAGACGCCCCGGAGCGAGCTGGAGCAGATTCGTACGATCGGAAACGCCCGCGCTTTCTATGTGGACCTGGACACGACCAAGGCGGGTCCGCCGGCCCGCAACTACATGATCGGGGAGCAGATCGCGATCTTCTTCGAGGACGGCAAGCCGGTGAGGGTGGCCGCGGAGCAGGCGATCGGCGTGTACCTGGACCCCGATCCCAACGCGGTCGTCGATGGGCTGCCGGCCGGGCGAACGGACTCTCTTCCGGCTCAAGAACCGCCGGCAGAGGACGGGGCAGGAGTGGCTGAAGGCGAAGCCGACGGCGCGGACGACGTGGAACCGACCGAAGACGACGGCGCCGGCGAGGAGCAACCTGCCGAGGGCGAGGAGCAACCAGCCGAGGGCGAGGAGCAACCGGAGAAGCCTCTCACACCGCTGCGGGGTGAATCGCCATGAGTTCCCGGCAGCAGGTGCTGGACGTTCTCCCTGCAGGCGAGCCTGTTCTGTGGCTGGCCATGGGCTGCCTCCTGCGCCAGGCGGGAGACGACGGTACGGCCAGGGTGGACGGGGTGGCCCGCCAGCTCCGGGATGAGTATCTGACCTACCTGCGGGACACCGAGGACGCGAGCGCGGAACGCCTGCTCGACGTGCGCCGCATGGAGGTGAGCACGGTCGCCGCATACCTGCGCGACAATCTCTTCGGCCGCCTCGGCGAACTCGGCAGCCATTCGCCCGGCGAAGCGGGCCGGACCGGGTCGTTCCGGTTCGATTCCACGGTCTGGGAGGAGCTGCGCGACGATCGCGATAGGCTCACCGAAGAGATTCTGAGTCGAGCGACCAGCGAGCCGGCCGCGATCTCGGTTCGGCCGGAGGGCGGACCGCAAAGTGTGCCGGACGGCTGGCCGAGCGAGCTGCGGGCCGAAGGCCTGGTGAAAGCGTTCCGCGGACGGCGCGTGGTGGACGATGTGGATCTCGAAGTCCGGCAGGGTGAGATCGTGGGGCTGCTGGGTCCGAACGGGGCCGGGAAGACCACCACCTTCTACATGATCGTCGGTCTGCTGAAGGCCGACGCGGGGTCCGTGTCGATCGACCAGACGACGGTGACGCGCCTGCCCATGTTTCGGAGGGCGCGGGCCGGCATCGGGTATCTGTCCCAGGAACCGTCCGTGTTTCGCAAGCTCACGGTCGAGGAAAACGTCATGGCGATTCTGGAGACGCTGGACGTGAGTCGAGAGGAGAGAAACCAGCGTCTGGAGGAGCTGTTGAACGAGCTCTCGATCGAGCATCTGCGCAAAAACAAGGCCTTTTCTCTGTCGGGAGGCGAGCGCCGGCGACTCGAGATCACGCGCGCTCTGGCGACCCGTCCGAAGTTCATGTTGCTCGACGAGCCCTTCGCGGGGGTCGATCCGATCGCCGTGGACGACATCCAGCGGATCGTGGCTGAGTTACGCGAGCGCGGCTTAGGCGTCTTAATAACGGACCATAACGTACGTGAGACGCTGTCGATAACGGACCGCGCGTACCTGATGTTCAACGGTCGTATTCACATAGAGGGCCCGGCAGAGACTCTGGTGAATGATCCGGAGGCCCGGAAGATGTACCTGGGCTTGGACTTCGAGCTTTGAGCAGCAGGGGTGCCGCGGCGCTCAGCCGACAGTAGGTTCGTATGGTTCGACGGGGTGCCCGACGGGTCTGCGGGCGTTACGGGATGGGGTGCGGTGAGTCGAACGACGATGATCGGACGGCGGTATGAGCCTTAGGCTGTCACAGAACCTGCGCATGCGGCAGGAAATGAAGATCAATCCTCGCCTCTATCAGGCGATGGATCTTCTCTACATGCCGCTGCTGGACCTCCAACAGCACCTGAAGCAGGAGTTGCTCGGCAATCCGTTCCTCGAGCTGGTCGAAGAGGAGCCGGAGGAAGAGGTTCCTGATCAGGAGAACGACAGCGACGACGAGATCGACTGGGAGGAAATTCTCCTCAACGGCTTTGACGCCGGCGGTCGTCGCGCCGAATACGAACAAACCGAATACCACCAACGGACACCGTCGACCACCCGCAACCTGTGGACCCATCTGGAAGAGCAGTTGGGCCTCTCTTCGCTTCCGCCCCGCGACCTCCTGATGGGTGATGAGATCATCGGGAATATCGACCGTGAAGGCTTCCTCAGTTGCCCTCTCGAAGACGTGGTCACCTCGCTCAACCAATACATCACAGACAGCCCCTGGGTATATCCCCACGAGCCGGTCGAAGAGCCGGAAGTGAGCGAGAACGGCACCGAGCCCGAGCCGCCACCGCCGCCCGAGCCGTACACGCTCGAGGAGGCGGAGCGCGTGCTCGAGGTGGTCCAGGCCTTCGACCCGAGCGGCGTCGGAGCCCGGAACCTCCGGGAGTCGATCCTGACTCAGCTCCGCGACAGAGGCGAGACGGACACGCTTTCATTCCGGATCGTCAACGACCACTGGGAAGAGTTGGTCAACCACCGCTGGAGCGAGCTGTCCAAAGAGCACGGCATCTCGCCGCGCGACGTTCAGTCGGCCGCCGACGAGATCGCCAAGCTGGATCCGAAGCCCGGTCTCCGGTTCTCCGAAGGTGCCGAGAATTACGTCACGCCTGACCTGGTCGCGGAAAAGGTGGACGGCGAGTACTACGTCTACCACAACGACCAGTCGCTGCCGCGGCTCAAGCTGTCACGAGCCTATCGGGAAGTGGCCAGGGACAAGAGCAAGTTCCAGGGCGACAGCAAGCAGTTCATCTCGAACAAGCTCAATAGCGCTCACTGGATGATCCAGGCGATCGAGCAACGCCGGCAGACAATGCTGAAAGTCATGAACTTCATCGTCGACCGGCAGCGCGAGTTCTTCGAGAAGGGCGTGCAGTATCTGAAGCCGCTCACGCTGCGCGAGGTGGCCGAACACATCGACATGCACGAGTCCACCGTGTCGCGAGTCACCAACGAGAAGTACGTGCAGACCCCGCGCGGAGTTCTACCTCTGAAGTTCTTCTTCTCGAGCGGATTGGCGACGGACTACGGTGAGGACGTGTCGGCGCGAGGTATTCGTGCCCGAATCAGCAAGCTGGTGGACGACGAGGATACGAAGTCCCCGCTCACCGACCAGGCGATCGTGGATATCCTCAAGAATGAAGGCGTTCAGATCGCGCGCCGTACGGTGGCCAAGTACCGCGATCAACTCGGTATCCTGTCAGCTCGCATGCGAAAGAGGGTATGACCGAAGAAGGTCTGTCCGTCCTCGAAAAAAGCGATCGAATCTCCGCGGCTGACAGCCGCCCCGCCGAAGTGTCGATAATCATCCCGGCCTACAACGAGGCCGAGGTCATGCCGGAACTCTTCTCGGAGCTCGCCGACACCCTGCGTACGCACGGCCTCGACGCCGAGGTGGTGCTGGTGGACGATGGCTCCGACGACGGGACCTACGAGGCCGCTGAACAAGCGGCGGCCGAATCGGGTCTCCCACGCGTCCGGCTGCTTCGACACCGCAACAACCGGGGCAAGACCGAGGCGATGGTGACGGCGGCGCGGGCGACCGACGGCGAACTTCTGGTTCTCTTCGACGCCGACCTCCAGCATTCGACCGAAGAGATTCCGCGGTTCGTCGAGGAGCTGCAGAGCGGCTACGACGTCGTCACGGGTCGGAAGGTAGGGAAGTACGACAAGCGCGTCGTCTCCGCAGCGTATAACCGGCTTTCCCGGGCGATCTTCAAGGTCCCGGTGCAGGACCTCAACTCGATGAAGGCGTTCCGGAAGGACATCCTGGCCGACCTGCACCTGCGCCACGACTGGCACCGCTATCTGGTCGTGCTGGCCCACGCGCAGGGCTACCGGGTCACGGAGATCGACATCGAGCTCCACCCGCGCCGCCGGGGCGAATCGAAGTACACCGGAAGGAAACGGATCCTGGTCGGAATGCTCGACCTGGTCGCCGTGTGGTTCCAGCTCGTGTTCAGTCGAAAACCCATGTTGTTCTTCGGGGTGACGGGTCTGGTAGTGCTCGGGATGGGTGCGCTCACCGGTCTGATCGCGCTCTACATGCGCTTCGTGATGGGGCAGGGGTTCCGCCCGCTGCTCACCCTGGTCGCGCTCCTGACCACTGTGGGGTTACTATTGTTCATAGTTGGTTTCCTGGCTGAGATGATCGCAACGATGCGGGGTGAGGTGGAGGATCTTCGGCGGGAGCTAGAGCGCTGACGGAGACCCGGACGGGGCTTAACCCCTCCCGGGTCGCGATCTGGAAAGATCGCACAACACTGAAGGCGACGACGCGGCACCTTTTTTCCTGGGGCCTGGCCGCAATCGTGGTCCACTTCGTCGTCTCTTCACTTGTCTTCGACCCTACCCTCGGCTGGCAGCGCGGTAACTACACCCTCATGGTCCTCGCCGAGGCGCTGCGCACGGGCGCCGGCTATCGGGACCTCTTCCTGGTCGGCGCACCGCTTCACTCGGCCATGCCGCCCGCTTACCCGGGCCTCCTGGCGTTGCTGGGCATCGTGGGTGGCGTCGGTCTGTACAAGCTGGTTTCACTGGCGCTGACGATGGGGTCCGTCGCTCTGGCCTACGCGCTCGGGTGCCACTATCTGCCTCGCCGCACGGCGGCGCTGGCCGCTGTGATCGTCGGCGTGAGCCCGGCCCTCCTGGCCGCGTCGCATTCGGTGCTGCCGGCGGCGCAGCTTCTCTTCCTGTCCATGCTTACCCTGTGGGCGGCCGCCGAGGCGAGCCGGGCCATATCGGCTTCCGGCGGGACGGCGGCGGTCCGGCGGGCGTGGCTGGAGGCGTTGGTCATCGTCAGCGTGGTCGTGGCGTTTCTCACCCACACGCGGGCGTTTCCGCTCCTCGTCGCGACGCCGATCTACTTCCTCTCGCGGGGGCGCCGGAAGACCGCGTTGGTGGCTGCGGTCTCCGGGATCATGGTCGCTGTGGCGTGGACGGCTTTTCAGCTGCGGGCGGCGCCCGGATCCGAGTCGTTCCTGGCCGACCTGCTCTTCCTGGGCTCCGAGCTGCCGGGCGGAGGACGCGTGGGGGCGGCCGAGGCGCTGACCGCGGCATCCCGCACGGCATGGGCGCGGGCGGGTGGCGTGCTGGGCGCCTACATGGGAGAGCTTCCGATGCTGGCGACCTCCAGCCCACGCTACCTGCCGGGGAGCCTGCTGGCGGCAAGTCTGGCTCTGGTCGGCTGGCTGCGGGTGAACAGCGGCGGGAAGTCCGGCCTGGCCGATGTCTTCGCCCTTGTCTACCTCTTCTTCGCGATCATCGGTCCGGCCGAGCCCTCCACGGCCGCCAACCTGCTTCCGATCCTCCCGCTCGTGGCCATCTATTCACTGGTGGCGGCGTCATGGCTTGCCGCTCTGCCCGCGCGACGTCGTGGGGCTCCCCTCAAGTGGCCGGCCATGACGGCGGCCATCCCGGCGGCGGTGGCCATCGTGTTCACGGTCCCGGCCCTGGTCGAAGTGTCCCGCCTCGCCCCCGATCGCGTCGCGTGTCTGCGGGCCTATGCGGCGGGAGCCCCGTGCGAAGATGAGAGCGTCTCCGCGTTTCGAGAGGTGGCGGAACTGGCCCGAGAGCGAACTCC
>Ga0209567_10001239_pt1 | contig 13453 bp, 8 predicted proteins | sample COG_12_FD_184756 | JGI IMG/M metagenome (GOLD analysis project Ga0209567, IMG submission 184756) | Pelagic marine sediment microbial communities from the LTER site Helgoland, North Sea, for post-phytoplankton bloom and carbon turnover... | ecosystem: Environmental > Aquatic > Marine > Neritic...
CGCGCTGAAATTCGCCAGTACGGTACGCGGGCTCAGTATCGGTGCGCCGGTGGAGTACCGCGGTATTCGCGTTGGCACCGTGAAACATATCATGTTGGGCGAAGACCCGCAGCACGAGGGGGTCGTCAGCCCGGTTGTCATCATAGACATCGAACCCCAGCGCACCATGGGTTATGGTGATGCGGATACCAGCGAGGCAACCAGGCAGGGCATTGAGCAGATGGAAACCAGTCCGCACGAAAGGATAGAGTTTCTGGTCAAACAGGGATTGCGCGCACGCTTGCAGACCGGGAGCCTGGTAACTGGGCAGTTGTTTGTGGAAGTGGATATTTTCCCCGATGCGGAACCGGCAACGGTGATCAAGGGCGGGCTGTACCCAGAACTTCCGACCCTGCCGAGTTCTCTACAGGGCATGATTGCCAATGTTAACCGCATACTCAACAAGATAGAGCAATCCGATCTGGAGGGTACGCTGACCAACCTCAATGAGCTGATGGTTTCGACCAACAGCCTGGTGTCTGCGTTCGAACAGGAGGCACCAGGGCTGATCAAGGACCTGGACGCAACACTGCAGGCTGCCAGCGATACTCTGGAGACGCTGCAGACGTCGGCATCGGCGGACGGTGAGATTGGCAATCAGCTACAGGATGCCTTGCGGGAAATCGGTGCGGCGGCACGATCGATACGGGTGATGGCGGAATACCTGCAACGCCACCCGGAGGCGATGTTAAAAGGCAAGAGTGGCAACCCTTGAAGGATCCCATGATGAGTAAATACAGTTTATGGTTCGTTATTGCACTGGTGGTGTCGCAGGCAGGCTGCAGTATCGGTCAGCCGTCACGCCCGTCAGAATTCTATGTATTGAGTGAGGAACCGGCACCGCCGGTCAGTGGACGCTCCGATCCGGCCGAACCGCTGTTGCTGGGACTGGGGCCGTTATCCATGTCGGATGTCTTTGACCGGCCGCAGATCATCACGCGCCCTGACCCCAATCAAATCCAGCTGGCTGAATTTGATCGCTGGGCAGGTGACCTGAAGAAGAACCTGGAACAGGTGCTGGCGCAGAACCTGATGAGCCGCCTGAATACCGACAGTGTGGTTATTCATCCCTGGTCGAGTCGCACGGAACCGGACTTCCAGATCGCCGTGCACTTTTTCCGTTTTGACGGCCAGGTTGGGCAGCGTGCACGGATCGAGGGCGTGTGGCGTCTGCTGGACGGGGCGAAGGGCTGCGAATTGTCCGCTCGGAGTTTCAAGTATGAAGAACCCCCGGTGGGGAAGGGTTACGCTGAATTCGTCGCTGCCATGAGTGGCGCGGTTGCCAAGCTGAGCCAGGAGATCGCAGAAAAGGTGGCGGCGACTGAGCCGGGTTGTCGGGGTGGAATCTGAGATAGTAAATAGGGGACAGACCACTTACTTAAGCTAATGGCATGTAAATAGCCACGGAAAACGCGGAAGGCACGGAAAAGTTTTATCATTTTTTCGGTGATTTCCGTGTATTCCGTGGCTAAATTCAACGCAGTTTGATCGAGGATGGCATTGTGGTCTGCCCCTATTTTACGCGAGACTTGATCTCGCTAGATCATGGCTTTATTTTCAGCAGTTTTCCGGCACGGCGGAAGACATCCTCGGGTACGCCAAAGGCCACTTTCAGCGCGACGTCCTGATCCCACTTGTTGGCGATGCCGCTCACTTGCCAGGCATCGCCAACGCCGATGTGATTGAGATGATACCAGGAGGAAATCAGGGGGAAAAACTGCAGTGGCCAGTCGGTGCCGTAGAGCATGCGGTCCGTGAGTCCCGCTATTTCGAGCGCTTGTGCCAGATAACCGAGTTTGTTGATCTGGGTGAGGCTGGAAATATCCACGTACAGGTTGGGGAATTCCGTAAACAGGGGCAGTACACGTTCGAAGTTATCCTGTCCTTCATTTTCGCCGGTGGTGGCAATATGCGCGGCGATGACGGTAACGCCCTGCTCCAGGGGGACGCGGAGCCGCAGCGGGTCGGCAAGCTCGTCGCGGGCATTGGCGAAAGATTTTTCCATGCCGGTGTGGGTCAGCAGGGGGATTCCCAGTTCCGCCATGACCCGGTAAAAAGGCAGGTGACGGGGGTCGGCAGGATCAATATTCATAATGGATGGAATCCATTTCACCAGTACCGCACCGTCGCGCCGGGCGGCGCGCAGGCGTTCGATGGCGTCCTCGCGATTGGGATTAACGCTGGCGCCGTAGATCAGGTTGTCAAAGCGCGCCGTTTCCCTGGCGACATAGTCATTGGGTACATAGATCTGGGTCTGATCCTTATCGAGCACCCCTGCCTCAGTGACATAACCGTCCATGGCGAGAATTACCGCCTTGTCTACCGTTTCCGAGGCTGCGATCCTGTTGCTGAGCCTGTCAAGCATGAGGCGGTCGCCGTGTTGCCGGAGTTCCTCCTCGGTGACATCCATGGCCCACAGATAGAAGGGAAAACGGACATTATTGCGCATGCCTGCATTGATAAAACATCCGCTGTCACCGTAGCCCAGGCCGGCAACGTGGACATGCATGTCCACAATGGATTTGCCGGTACCGGGATCGAGTTCGCCGAGATCGTTGGAATGTATCGCTGCAAAAGCGCTCAGTGTGATAACGATCAGGGACAGCAGTACCAGTAATCGCTTCATACACAGAACCTCAAAATGCTCAACACGATGGTATCAGAGGCTTTCATCTGCTATCTCTACAGGTGGGGTAAGCGACGTTGAGTGTATCAGTGGATCCGGAGAAATGGTACGCGACGGTATGCTTGGACGGCAAGTGGCAGTTGGCCATTAGCGTTCGTCTGGTGTGCTGTTCCGTACTGTTGTTACCATTGCTCATGTAAATTTGCTGCCAACATACTGCCTGCGCTAAAAATAACGATGGTTAGAACAGGAGAGAGTGAAAATTATGGTTGTAAAGCTAGCCGGTGTTCCCGGGATTCTCGCGTTGGCGCTGACCATGGCGGCAAGCCATGGCGCAGAAAACCGCAGTGGTTTTATCGGAGCCGGTATCTCCGTGACACCGGATTATGAAGGTGGCGAAGATTACGAGGCTTTGCCGGTTTTGCTGGGACAGTACAACTTCAGTGGTGGTCGTTACCTTGCACTCGTGCGTGGTGCTGACGCTGCTCGTTCAGGGCGACTGGCGCTTAACCTGGTCAGCTATTCGAACTGGGAAATGGGGCCGACGCTGGGTGTCCGTTATCCCCGCGATAATGTCGACAACAGCCAGGTCGATGGGATGGGCGATATTGACTGGGCGACCGAGGCAGGCGGTTTTGTGTCCTACCAGTCAGGTGCATTGTTTGCTAGCCTGGGGCTGTCAATCGACATATCTGATACCTACGGTGGCTATATCGGTGATCTGTCAGCCGGCTTCAAACAGGAAATCACCAGCAGGCTGGGCATTATCTACAGCGCGAGTATTTCTTACGTCGATGATGACTACATGAACGAGTACTTCGGGGTGGACGGCAGTGATGCTGCAAGCAGTGGCCTGCCGTTTTATGAGGCGGATGGTGGTATCAAGGACTTCGGGATGGGGATTTCCGTTGACTACAGTTTCACTCCGGTATGGGGGGTAATCAGCTGGTTTAATTACTATCGTATGATCGGTGATGCCAAGGACAGTCCGATTGTCGACAGCGAAGGTTACAGTAACCAGCTTAAAGCGGGCCTGGTGCTGACCTACAGCTTCTAGGCAAAGTGAAACCCGTCCCCCCACGGAATTCAATGAGAACAGGTTTTTGCATTATCACTATGGTGTGCGCAAGTTGGCAATGCAACCGCATGAATTGAAAAAGTATTGTTATGACCGGCACGGTTATTCGGCCTGTTTGCTGTCAAATTAGTGCGCAGCAGCTATATTCGTAAGGTGAGATAAGAGTTTCTGCGCTTAATCACGACACAGCCATTGTCAGACTTGAAATTAGCATTGCTTTCGGGGGTTACCTAAAATGTCAGTTGTAGTGCGGATTCGCTGAGAGAATCATGTCAGACACGACAAATCTGCACTGGTCATCGGCGTCCAGGACACACGTGGGCATGGTGCGAAAGCTTAACGAGGATGCCTGCCTGGAGTTGGCAGGGCGCGGTATCTGGGCGGTTGCCGATGGCATGGGTGGGCATGCAGCGGGGGATTTTGCCAGTCAAAGCGTCGTGGATGCTCTCGCTGCCATTCCGAATCCGGCCAGCCTCGGCGCATTGGTCGGTGAAGTGCACCAGCGCCTGCAGACGGTCAATCAAAGATTGTCTGAAGAAGCCGGAAAACGCCGGGAACAGGTCATAGGCAGCACTGTGGTCGCGCTGCTCGCTTATGGTGACCACGCTGTTTCGCTGTGGGCCGGAGACAGCCGGGTCTACCGGTACAGGCAGGGTGAACTGACACAATTGACCCGGGATCACAGCCAGGTTGAAGAACTGGTCGCTCAGGGTCTGATTACACGAGAACAGGCCGAACACCATCCGTCATCCAATGTCATTACCCGTGCCGTGGGTGTAGCCAACAATCTTGAGCTCGACTCCGATATGTTTGAAGTGCAGGAGGGCGATGTTTTTCTGCTCTGCAGCGATGGGCTCTACAACGAAGTGAATGAACCTGAAATCAAGCAAGCGCTGGCGGTTGGGGATTGCCAGTATTCATGCGATCTTTTGGTTGATCGTGCCCTCGCCAGGGGGGCTCGCGATAACGTCACCGTGGTGGTGGTCCGAACGGTTGACGAGGGACAAATTACCAGAACGCAGTTGAACCCGTCGACGGCGGCTGCACGCAGGGTCGAGCAAGACGATGATGATCCGACAATATTGAAATAGCCGAGCGGCTCGGCCGGATTGCCCACAGTTGTGCTCTTTTTGGTGAGCCGTGTGATATACGCGTACGAAAAAAGTGTTGCGCTTCAGCAAACACTTCCTGCGTGAGTTGTTTGACAGGACCATACTTAATTTTTCCGGAGCGTCAGGCGTGCGCTGGGTCCGCACAGCCGATCACCCTGTAACATATTGGTTTTAAGTGATATTAAAAATATTCCCAGATAACTCTGCCAGCTTGGCACGGCTAATGCTTTTTCTGTGTAAGTCATAGGGCTGTACCTTAAGCAGCGTTGGCCGCCTGTCTGGGTTGACAGGTTTCGGCTGGGTGTCAGACTCAAGGTGTGGATCATTAAACTTTCAAGCTGAGTTGGCGGTGCCTGGACAAAGCATGCGCCAGCTTTCGCTGATCGGGAGATTCGAGAGTGGCAGAGGGTGGAATAAGGCGTGGCCGGAGAATTGAGAGCGGTGCTTATCGCCGTAATCACCGTATTGTCGATGTCCCGCGCATCATCCTGGCGGCCGTTTTTTTCCTGGCCTTATTGCCTGCCTGCTCGAACCTGGGCGGCCCTGAGTACCAGCGGCCCGAGTCGGCATCAAAAGCCGGCTGGTCGGAAGATGCCGACGCCGGTGTCTCCGCCGAAGCCGTCATTCAGCCCGACTGGTGGACCGGCTTTGCTGACCCATACCTGAATGAACTGATCAGCAGGGCGATCGCTGACAACATCGATATCAGAATTCTCGCCGCACGTAGCGGGGTGGCAAAGGCCGCCATCGGTCAGGCGAAAGCCGGCTTGCTACCGACCATCAGTGGTGGAGCGGGGACTGATACACTGAAAAGTTCCGGCAGCTCGGCGCGGACACAGTACAGTGTTGCGTCTGATGTCATATGGGAAGCCGATATCTGGGGCAAAGTGCGCAAGGGTGTCGACGCCCAGCAGGCTGAATACAAAGCCACGGAAGCCGACTGGCGTGCCGGTTACCTGGTCATGGTATCTGATGTGGCAAGCGCCTATTTTCAGATTCGCCAGTTCGATGAGCAGATGGATCAGCAGCAGAAAACGATCGGGCGTAACCGGCAGATTCTTGCAATCTATGAGCAAATGTACGGGGAGGGTCTGGTACCCAAGACCCAGGTTCTTCAGCAACAGGCCGAACTAAACCGCTTGCAGACTGGTTTGCTCAGTCTGCAACGATTGCGCAAACTGACGGAAAATGGTCTGGCCACCCTGCTGGGTATGCCCGCGGACAGCCTGAGGGTACCGAAGGCCGGTCTTCGATCGGTTCGAAGCGTCGCTGTTCCGGCCGGCCTGCCGTCCGACCTGATATCGCGGCGCCCCGATATTATTTCTGCCGAGTACCGGGTATTGCAGGCCTACAATCTTGAAGGGCAGGCGCGTCTGGAGCGACTGCCATCCCTGAGCCTGACGGGTAAATCCGGCTCCGCGAGTTTTGACCTGGTTGATTTGCTGCAAACCTGGACATTCGGACTTTCATCGCTGGCATCCATCCCCATATTCGACCCGAATATAAGCGCTAGAATAAAGGTCACCGAGGCCCAGACCGGGGTCGTGGAGGAAGAATATCGGCGCACGGTGCTCGGGGCCTTCGAGGAGGTTGAGAATGCGCTCACCAGCCTGGCAATCCGTAAAGAGCAAACAGCTGAATTGTCCAGTCGTCGTGCAAATCTTGTCACCGTTTCTGAGCAGGTTTATGCCCAATTGGAAGAAGGTATGGTTTCCCAGCTCGAGGTGTTTGAAGTCGAACGTACCTTACTGGATGCGGAACAGGAAATGCTGGCAAATCACTGGCTCGTTCTTACCGATACCATCGCGCTTTTCAAGGCTCTGGGCGGGGGGTGGCCGAAGGAGGTTGTGGCTAGTGCACTATGAGGCAGTACACCAGTCATCCAATTAGCGCTCGACCGACGTTCTAAAGATAATAAACAAGGCACAGAATGCAAGTCATCCTCAAACCAGTCACTCACCCCGAGTTGGGTGAAATAATAATCAAAGACAGCCTGTTTGCTATTGGTCGCCATGAGGTGCCATTTTCGAACTATGACCCGCAGTTCGTGGAAAAACTTTCCAGGCGACATGCCCGTATTTTTGAGCAGGACGGTATTGTCTATATTGCTGATCTTGGAAGTCTGAACGGAACCACGGTAAACGGTCAGTCAGTCGAGACCTTGCCGGTAAGACTGCAGCGGGGTGATGAGATCTGTTTCACGGGCTATCTGTGTTACCAGATCGAGATTCTTGGTGCCGCCGCGAAACGTCCTTCAGAACGGGCTGATTCGCTGTTGACCCAGCTTATCCTTCATCCCGCCAGTCAGCAGTCGCAGCTTGAACCCATTGTTGTCACTCAGTTTCCGTTTCTGGTCAACAAGGCAAGTGATGTGTTCTGCCGTTACAAGGAGACTCTGCCAAAGGAAGTCAGCTACCTGTCCCGGCGCCATGCACATATTTTCCTTAAGGACCAGAATTTATACATAGAGGACCTTGGCAGTACCAATGGTACTTTTTTAGCGGGAAAGCGTCTCGAGGAACATGCTCGGCAGTTGCAGAATGATGACACCATTGCGTTTGGCGGAGATAATTTTATCTACCGTGTGGAACTGGTGTATGCAGAAGAGGAAATAACGAATCAGACGCTGCAGAGCAGTGAACAGTTGACAGGGACAGCCCAACAGTTAACAGCGACAGCCCACGGTATCGATGACGTCACCAGAACCACCTTTGTTACCTCGGCCACTTCGTTTCTGGATATCTATTGTATCGATGACGAAGTCGCCGATGCTGACGAGCACGGGGGGCGGTTAGCGGCAGGCGCTGGAAATTCCGAGATCAGGTCAGACGCAGCCGGCGCCGTTCGTGGCTGGCGCGGTCTGCCAAGGAAGACTGCGTCCCTGATTCGCGAGTTTAAAGCGGCATTTTCGGAAGAAAGAGAAGATCGTTCCGCCAAGTTGTGGGTAGCGGCAGCAGCGCTGGCCGGTGTTGTCGCTTTGGGTCTCTATCTGGCCAGCTCGCCAAAACGGGAAATCAGGGAACTGTTGGAGCAGGAGGCGTATGCGGACGCCGTGGTGCAGGCCAATCATTATCTGCAAAGGAAGGGGGATGACAAGGAGGTGAGTGAGCTGGCGACAGAAGCTTTGTTGAAGGCCACGGTCCCCACCTGGCTGGACTTTGTGCTGGCCGGCGAGTTTTCAGATGCGGAGCAGGAACTTGAGCGAGCCGAAATTCTCAGTCACTTCAATCCGACGGACCGGCAGATACTCGATCTCATGCGCTGGGTTACGCAACTGGAACAGTTTATCGAGGAGCGGGGTGGCGCGGATTCAGCTGTGGTTATGTTTGAGCAGGAAAAGCGCATAAAAGAGATCCTTGACTGGTGGGAGGTAGATGCCAAGGTACACCGCCGCTCGCTGGGCAGTATTTCGCATCATGTGCCCGCTTTCGCCGAGCTTCGTGCGCGCGTGTTCAGTCATCTTCGCAGGCTGGAGAGTCAGCAGTCGCTGGACATCGCTGCAATAGAACGGTTGATTGAGACGGTGGATGAAAAGTTACAGGCTGATGATGCCGGTTCGCTGTACGCCGTCCTGGCTGACTTCGAGGACAGGTATCCCCGTATTATCGGGATAGAAATATTGCGCAGTGATCTGGATAACTATCTCGCAGTGGACGCGGAGATCCATTCGAAAAACTGGATCCGGGCCCATCGATTGCTGTCGGTGGACGACTATCAAACACCGGTGTTCCGCGAGCGGATTCTCTTCATCAATGAAAAGGTGCTTCCACCTGCTGAGCTGGTAAGCCGATACGACAGTGCTATGCGAGCCTGGCAAGACGGTGAGCTCGAGACGGCGATGACCGCACTAGAGTCACTGAGCGAAGAGCGCTGGGGTGAAGTCGCAGAACGCCGTCTGCAACATAAGCGAAGACTGATCAGGGATTTTGAGGCGCTAAAACAGGCAAAGGGCAGTCCGGGATACGAGAAACAGCTGTTGACATTCTACAGCGTGCTGGACCCCGAACAGGATGTCTACTTCGTGGAGGCGGTAGAGGAGAAATTCCAGTTACACAGGAAAAAAGCGCTCGCTGAGGCGCAGCAGGCATTCGACGTCGCCCGGGCTGCCTGGGGAAAATACCGGAAAAGCGGTGGAATTCGCGGTTTGCAGCGGCTTGAGGCCAAGGTCTCACCGACCTACCGGCGACTGGCGAAATTGCTAACAGAGTCCTATGAAAACATGACCCGGGGGCTGCGGGTTTACAAGTTGCTGAGAACAGACCACGCCGCTGAGTGGGATGCACTCTATGTGAAGATATTGAAGGAGGTCCGCTTGCAGCGCCGATCCTTGACTGAATTGGCAATGGTACTGGAACCTTCGTTGAAGCAGGCTAAACTTGACTTACTGCCGATACCGAATTCGGCAGCCTCGATGGAGGCGCCGGATAAACGCGGTCAGGCAAGACCCGGGTCACTCAGAATGGATTCCGCAGAGGAAACTTATGAGCGCTAACGATGAGAAACTCAAGCGTCTTTCCACCGCGCTGGAAGATCACAGCGCGGAGGGCATAGACATTCTCTATTCCGAGCCCTCCAGAATATTCCGTATGACAATACTGCTGGTGCTGTCGCTTGTTGTGGCGGTGCTCGTCTGGTCGTTTGTCGGGCGTGCGGATGTGATTGTATCAGCACCGGGTATCCTCAGTCCTGAAGAAGAAGTGCGGCGCGTTTACGCACCCATTGCCGGGGAATTGGTGGATATTTATGTGGCTGAAGGCCAGCCTGTTTCAGAGGGGGACGTGCTTGCGCGGCTCAATGCTCGGGATGCTATACAGGCGGCGACCAATGCTCTGGAAGCGGAGCTCGCCCTGGCAGAGGTCGAGCAGGAATATAAACAGTTTCCCGCCCGTCGCGAACTTATGCAACGTCACGCAGAAGCGTTGAAGGATCAAATCGAGACGGCGGAGCGGCTCCAGGAAAAGCGTGTGACAGAGGGACTGGACAAACTCGCACAGTCGCAAAGGGCCAAGCTGGAAGAGGCGCGCGGTAAGCTGGAAAAAGCGGGTAGAGCACGCGGTGCCGCCGAGCGGGACTGGACAAAATTCAAGCGCTTGTTCGCCAGACCCGGCGGAGGGGGGGTGTCAAAGAATAAAGTCGAAGAGAAGAACGATATCTATCTGGCCGCTAAAACCGACTACCGACTCGCGGAAGCAAAACTCGGCGAGCTGGAATTTCAACTGAGTGAGCAATACGCTGAATCGAAGGCGGAATTGGAGGGCAGCGATCAGAAGCTGGCGGAGCTTCAAATAGAGTATGAAAAAGCACTCAATGAAATAAAACGTGAAGAATACAGCATAGAACTGAAATATCGCAGTGCGCGTCTGGTGGCAGACGCGGCCAGCCGTATCAAGTTTGAAAATATCGATGAAGAAAATTTCCTTCGCATACTATCGCCGGTATCCGGTGTGGTGACGCACGCGGCTTTTACGCAGCCCGGAGACAAAATACAGGCCAATACCCCGCTCGTCAGTATCGCGCCGAAAGGTGCGCGTACGGTTCTTAAACTGGACATCAATGAAAGAGACAGGGGGTTTTTGCGTGAAGGTCAATCGGTAAAAATGAAGTTCAGCGCTTTCCCGTATCAACGTCACGGCTTCATCAATGGGACACTGGAGTACATCTCTCCCTCGACCCAGCGTTCGTCCGAAACGGAAGCCGCTGTTTTCAAGGCAAATGTAAGCCTGGAGAAAGATTATTACGCCGTCGGGAATGTCAACTATCCGTTGCGTTTCGGCATGACGGCGACGGCGGAAATTGTAGTCCGGCAAAGGCGTCTTATCGATTATGCCTTGGATCCGCTGCGTAACATATAATCCAGCCATGAGCCTGTCGGCTCGGGCTGCCAGCCGAAGGGAACCTGGCTGTTTGTGGTACAGGGATGCAGAAACTCATCAATGAATCCTGCAGGATGGGGGTAGAAGACAATGACTGATCTCGTAAAAATCGATGACGAAGTGATAACAAGCGACGATTTTGTCAAGTTGCTGAAATTTACCGGCCAGTTTGAAACGCTCATGGAAGATATTGTCAAGGACAAGTTAATCGTACACGAGGCAAGAAAACAGGGCGTCGATATAACACCGGAAGACACTCAGGAACGGGCGGATCAGCTGCGAAGAGTCAGAGGTTTGCACCGTGCAGTAGACATGAACAAGTATCTCGACAGCACCGGATTGACGCTGGATGATTTCGAACAGTATGTCACCGAGATGATATTGCTTGAAAAGATTCTAAAGCGGATTGGAAGTGATGAAGCGGTAGAGGAATATTACAGCCTGAATTCACCAAAATTCGACAGCATAGCGGTCAGCCACATTGTCCTGGACTCCGAAGGCAAGGCCAGGGAAATCATGGCCATTCTTGAAGATGATCCGGAGAGTTTCGAGGACATGGCTCGCGAGCATTCGATCGCGGATACACGCGAGGAGGGCGGATATATCGGCAAGGTTCTGCGTGGCGCCCTGCAAACAGAGGTGGAATCAAAGGTATTTAACGCCTCGGAAGGGGATCTGCTTGGACCGTTCCCCTCAGGCGACGAACCATGTTTTGAAATATTTACCGTGAACAGCAAAGTACCATCGACGCTTAATGAGGAAACCAGCGAGGAAGTGCGCCGAATCATCAAGGACGAGTGGATAGCGACGCGTGCCCAGGAGCACATCATTGAAGCCTGTTAGCGGTCAGCACCGGATTCCGACCAGGCAGCTGACAACGGTACAGGGACAATGAGCGACGACGCTGTCATCGACTTCCTCGGCTCCGTCGAGATTTTCTCGGCCTTCAGTACTGACGAACTGGAAGAGTTGGCGGGCCACGCCGAATCCCGGCACTATGACTTTGGCGACACGGTCTACAATGCGGGTGATCCGGGTGACGGCTTGTATGTTATCAGGTCGGGTGCAGTGCGTATCTTTACTGAAGAACAGGGAAAAGAAATCAGTATGGGGCTGCGCAAAGAGGGCGAGGTGTTTGCAGAACTCGCAATGCTTCGTGATTACCCTCATGAATCTTCGGTACGCTCTTCTTCGAAGACCGAGTTGCTGTTTTTCCCGCGCGCGACTTTTGCGCCTGTTATGGCGCGCAGCGAGGCGGCACAGACTTTTATCAGCAGTTATGTCGCTATCAGTTCGGTTGGCGGTTTTGTCTCGCGCCTGTTCAACCTTCGCGGCAAAGTCAAGAAACAGGAGATCGAGGAATATATACGCAGTGTTGGTATAAAGCGGGTAAAAGCCGGCAAAGTTATTCTCGAGCAGGACAGTGTAGAGGATCGGCGCCTGTATGTGCTGCGCCAGGGCCGTGTTCGGGTGGTGCGAAAGGATGGGCAGGTGGAATACCCCCTCGGCAACCTGGAACCCGGGGAAATATTCGGAGAACGAGCCTGCCTCATGCGCCAGCAACAACCGGCGTCGGTCATTGCGGAAACCGACGCTGTGTTGCTTGTTATTCCGGAAAAAACAATTCACTTTATTCTGGAAAGAAATCCAAAGCTGAGCGAAGTCCTGGCGGAAAGAATCCGCTTTGCCGAGCGGGATCTTAACAGGCAGAAGTTACTCGCCGAGCGCAGGAAGAAACCGCTGCTTCTTGATTTGTGGTCCAGGCCGGCACGCGACGAAAAGCTGATCAAACGTTTCAGGCTGGTGGAACAAGCGGAGGAGATGGATTGCGGAGCCGCCTGTCTGGCGATGATATGCCGGCACTACTCTATCCCCATGACACTGGGGAAACTGCGGGAACTGGCCAATGTAACCCGGGAAGGTGCGACACTCGACAGCCTGTCCAGAGTCGGAGAATCGTTGGGATTTACCACTCGTGGTGTACAGTGTAACTACGAAGCCTTGCTCGGTTTCAACCTGCCCTTCATTGCGCATTGGGAAGGTTACCACTACATCATTGTGTACGGTATATCGAAGCACCATGTCTGGGTAGCCGACCCCGGTCCGGGCTTCCGGAAAATGACGGTTGAAGAGTTTGAGAAGGGCTGGACAGGAACCTGCCTGCTGTTCACGCCCGGCAGCGATATGGTCCAGTTGGCAGCTGGACGTTCACCCTGGGTCCGCTTCATTGCGTATCTCAAGCCCTACAAGAATATCCTCGCTTACCTGTTTGTCGCCACCTTCGTCATCCAGCTGCTGGGTGTGGCGCCCCCGGTGATCATACAACACATCCTCGATCAGGTTCTGGTTCACCAGAATGTATCACTGTTACACGTACTGATAGCGGGGCTGGTCATAAGCAGTCTGTTTACGCAATTGACATCGGTCATGCGTGCCTTCCTTTCCACTTTCATGATCAGGAATCTGGATTTCTCGATGATGTCGGGCTTTTTGAAGCACGCCCTGTCACTGCCGATCCCTTTTTTCGCCAAACGGAAAACCGGTGATGTATTTGCACGCTTCCAGGAAAATCAGACCATCAGGGCCTTTCTGACCGAATCGACCGTTACCACAATACTGAACCTCCTGATGGTGTTCATCTATTTCAGTATTCTGTTCATGTACAGCGCAAAGATGACCCTGCTTCTTGTCACCCTGGTCATTCCCATCCTGATACTGACCGTCA
>Ga0209567_10001240_pt1 | contig 13444 bp, 11 predicted proteins | sample COG_12_FD_184756 | JGI IMG/M metagenome (GOLD analysis project Ga0209567, IMG submission 184756) | Pelagic marine sediment microbial communities from the LTER site Helgoland, North Sea, for post-phytoplankton bloom and carbon turnover... | ecosystem: Environmental > Aquatic > Marine > Neritic...
GACGCGGCCGGTCAGATTCTCGCGCGTCTTTTTGGCGACCGCGTCCCATGCCGGCTTGTGGGCCGCCGTGTCTACCTCGATCATGCCGCGTTTGATGAGGGACGCGTATGCGCGATCGTCGTCCCGGCGCGCCATGATGTCGCCGGCGCGCGCGGCGCGTTCGCTGGTCTCCAAGAGCACCTTCTGGTCGTGCTCGCTCAGGAGGTCGAATTTCTCCTGCTTGATGACCGAGCCGCCGATGATGATGCCGAAGTTCTCTTTCGCCATGTAGTTGAGGCGCGTGTACCACTGGAGGGCAACGGCCGCGAGGGCTGACGCAGGCACCGTATCGAGCATGCGTGTCTGCAAACCGCCATATACCTCGGGCACACCCATGCGTACTGGATTGGCGCCTATCGTGGTGATGTAGCCAGCGAACACGGGGTCGTCCTTCCATGCCCAAGGACGAAGCCTCTTGAGGTCTTCGGGTTTGGCGAACTGCTCCATCGAGAAGATGCGGTTCTTGCCGGCCTCACCCCAGGCCAGCATCACGAAACCGTTTTCCTCGAACATTTTCGCGAACCGTTCGGTCAACTGCTCGCGTGCCCGCTCGAGCTGATCGTATTCCGTGATCATCCCGGGCGCGGTCAAAACCAGTACCGGTCGAGCGACCATTCCAAGCCCGGTCGTCGTCACCCCGGCTGCATCCATTTGTCCAGCCCGCACCTTGCGAATGAAGTCGCGCTCGTCGCCCTGACTGCCTCCGGAATAGAAGCGAAGCTCGACTCGATTCTCGGTTTCCTTCTTCAAGCTCCGGTTCCAGGCCTTCATCAACTTCATGAACGACGAACCGGGAGGCGCGAGGGATGCAAAGCGGATGATCGTCGCGGATGCGGCGTTGGCCTGAGGCACGGAAACCGCGCCGGGCAACATGAAAGCGCCCAGGGCGAGGGCCGCGATGAAGAGGTGCTTGGCTTTGCTCATGGGTCTCTCTATGGGGAACGCGGGCTACAACGGCAATCGCTGTGTTTGAAAATCAGACGTGAGTCCCACGACGGGGATTCAAGTTGGAATTGACCTCAAGTGTACGCGGATCCGCCCTGTATGAGCTTTGCAGCCCGATAGCCTATCAACATGCTGGGGGCATTGAGAGCAGAAACCGGTGTCCAGGGGATGGTGGAGGCGTCCGCAATTCGCAGTCCAGTCACGCCGCGTAGGCGCAGTTGCGGATCTACGGCGTGGGCTCGAGTCCCGCCCATGCTGCAGCTGCCAGCGAAATGATAGGTGGTGATCGTGTTCTTCCGGATGTAGCTCGAAACGGCCTCGTCACTCGTCACGCGCCTCCCGGGCATGAGCTCCTTGGGGCCCCATCGCGCAAGGCCGCTCGATGCGCCGATCGCTCTGGCGATTCGAACACCGCGCAGCATCGTCTCCAGATCCTCCGGATGCGAATAGTACGCCGGATCGATCGCGGCTTGCGTGCGCACGTCCGTCGATTGCAAACGCAGCGTGCCACGGCTCTTGGGCTTCCCGAGGATCAAGATGATGCCGAACATGTGGTCGGTGAAGCGCTGGATTGCGCCGACCTTGAACGCTGCCCCGACCATGTTGCGCACCAGCTGTCTCGACCTCGGGCCGTAGAGAGTATGAGGCACGACCATCGGCGGGAGCATGCGTTGCATCATCTGCCTCATCGCGGATGGAGCGGGCCAGTACACGTAGCAGGTGTCGCTTTGCGAGGCAGGAAGGTCGCTCCCCTCGTTGGTGCGGAAAAAACTGTAGAGCTGAGGATAGAAGCAGTCGATGTCCGCCGTCGCTTTGAAGAACACCGGCACGTTGGGGTGGTCGTGAAGCCCTTCGCCAATGGCGGGCCGGTCGGCGACCACCGGGATGTCGAATGCGCGAAGGTGTTCGCTCGGACCCACGCCCGAAAGCAGGAGCAGCTTCGGGGTTTCGAGGGCACCGGCGCACAGGATGATCTCCTTGCGGGCCTCCGCGCATCGCAGCGCACCCTCATGTTCGAACTCGATCGCCCGTGCGCGCTTTTCTGCGGTGAAAACGACTCGGTGCGCGCGCGCGCCGGTGAGCACGGTGAGATTCGCACGCACGCCGGCCTCCTTGATGAACGCCACGTACGAGCTTCGTCGATTCTCGCCTTCATAGGACATCCACTCGTAACCGATGACGTTGCTCAGGTTGCCGTCGTTCAGGTCGTCTTTGCGACGGAAGCCCTGTTCTTCCGCAGATGCGATGCAGGCTTCGGTCCAGCTCGTTGCCGGCCGCCGATGCGGTCGCAGGACCTCTTCGATCGCCTCGAAGTCGTCTTGATTGTCGTCCCAGTGCCAGCCCTCGGGCCATTCCGCATAGTCCTCCCGAGACCCGCGGGTATAGACCATACCGTTCACCGATCCGCTCCCACCCATCACTGTGCCGGTGCCCGCGAAGATGCGGTGCTTGGCAGCGCGCGCTTGGGGGACCGAAAAGCGCTCGCCCATCACGGCGTCGTTGATGAACGCCTCTTTGTAGCCCGCGGCGACCAGGGTCTCTGGGTGCTCCTCCGCCCTCGGCCCGCTTTCCATCAAGAGCACGCGATTGGCAGGATCCTTCGCAAGCTCGGCGGCCACGATGCAGCCAGCCGATCCGCCGCCGACCACGACGTAGTCGTACCGCTGCATCAGCGCTTTCGACCGAACAGCTTGAGAAAGCCGCGCCAGCGCTGTGCGAGGCTGTTGCCGTAAATCAGCTCGATCACCCCACTAAAGACGCCGTAGTCTTTCTCGGCGACGGGAAAGACTCGGTTGGGTTGGTTGATCGGGAACCGGTCATCGACCACGGCTTTGATGTTGCACATCGAACGCAAGCCTTCGCGGCCGTTCATGCGCCCGTAGCCCGAAGCCTTGACGCCGCCGAAGGTGAGCCCTTGCGCCATGTACGTGATGCCGCCGAAGTCGTTGATCGCGCTCATCCCCGCTTCGAGCTTCGAGGCGATCTCTCGAGCGCGTGTGCGATCCTTGGAGAACACCGAAGACGACAAGCCATACGACACGCCGTTTGCGATCTCGACGGCATGTGCATCGTCACGTACGCGCATGAGCAACATCACCGGCCCGAAGACCTCTTCCTGGGCGATCTCCATTTCCGGTGTCACGTCGGCCAAGATCGTCGGCTCGAAATAGTCGCCCTTGTCGCTCAGCGCGCGCTTGCCACCGGCGACGACGCGCGCTCCCTGTGCGATCGCGCCATCGACCGCCTTCTCGATCACCTCTAGTTGGAGCGGCGTGACGATGGCGCCGACATCGACGACCCCTTCACGGCTGCTGCCCTGCCGAAACTCCCGCACCAACTCCGCGGCCCGCGTTTCGAAAGCGTCGTAGAGGCCCTCGTAAACGAGAATTCGCTCTGAGGCGACACAGTTTTGCCCACAATTGATGTAGCAACCGGCCAAAGAAGCGTGCACGGCTTGTTCGAGGTCGGCGTCATCGCAAACGATGAAGGCATCTTTGCCGCCGAGCTCCATCACGACCGGGATGACGCGCTCGGCACTGGCTTCGACCACGCGTCGACCGTTGCGAACCGAGCCGATGAAGAGAATCGAATCGACGGCAGAGCGCGCGAGTGCAGCGCCGGTCGGTCCATATCCATGCACCGCTTGGATCAGATCCGGGTCGTTGCCCGCCTCTTCGATGACTTTGCGAAGCGAATCGATGAACTTTGCGCTCGACCATGCAACCCACTCCGAGGGCTTGAGCACGATCGCGTTCCCGGACATGAGCGCTGGAATCACCGGATTGACGATGTTCTGAAACGGATAATTCCACGGAATGATCGCAGCGATGACACCGAGTGGGTGATACTCGAGGCGCGCCTTCTTGTGGAGCAGCAAGCCCGATGAGACGGCCTCGGGCCGAAGGTGTTTCTCTCCGTTCTTGATCATCCAGCGAAACTTCTCGCAGGTCGGCCAGATCTCCCCCATCAGCGCGTTCTCTCGCGTCTTGCCGGAGTCGCGTTGGACCGTGAGGCAGATCTCATCCTTCTGATCGACCGTGTACGCGAGCAGCCTTCGCAACAGGTCGCGTCTCTCGTCGAACGAAGTCGACCGCCAGCGTTTCTGAGCGACCCTCGCGCGTGCGACGGCGGCTTCCACATCCTCTGCGGAGTCGATGCGGACCTCTCCCAAAGGCTCTCGCGACGCAGGGTCGACGCAGGGAATGTGCGTAGCCTGCTCGGAAGGCGACAGTCGGATCTCCGTAGAAATCGGAATTGACATTCTGATTTTCGCCTTTATCATTCCGACCCAACCGTGTCAACGCTCTCCACAGCCGCAAATGCGCAAGAATCCCTCAGGGATAAGAAGCGCGAGCTCTATCGCGAAGCCGTTCTCGATGCCGCCGAGCGGGTGTTCGGCGAGGAGGGCTACGAGGCCACCAAAGTCCAGCGGATTGCCGCGGAGGCCGGTGTGTCGCTCACCACGCTCTACAGCGTGCTCGAGTCCAAGTGGGAGATCTACCGCGCCGTCCACCGCCGCCGACTGAGCGAGGTGATGCGTCTCACCCAGGGCGTCCTCGAAGCGGACATGTCGTCGCTCGAGATCCTGATCGCAGGGACTCGAACGCAGCTCGAATTCTTCATGGAGCGCCGTGACTTCACCAAGATGCAGCTCAAGGAGGTCACGGCCTGGTCGACGATCGAGCTGTTGCGAAGCCCGGAGCAGGTCGAGGCGCTCGGCGTCGGCCTGAACCTCGTCGCGAGCTTATTGCGGAGCTGCATCGACGAGGGATATCTCATCGACGACGACCCCGAGCTCATGGCGAGGATGATGATTGCGACGCAGCAAGTGCGACTGGCGATGTGGATGGATCGCGGCTGCAAAGAAGATCCAGATCGCCTGGCCGATGCGGCGCTCCGGCATCTGTTGCGCAGCTACTGCAAGCCGGGGCAGCTGGCATCGGCTCTCGAGGCGGCTGGTCTGAGAGCCGAGCCATGAGCGTCGCCTTTCACGAGCTCCAAGTCAGCGCCGTCATCCCAGAAACACCGGAGTGCAGCTCGTTCGAGCTCAGGGTGCCAGCCCCCTTGAAGGAAGCATTTCGGTATCGCGCGGGTCAACACCTCACGCTCGAGCTCCCCTGGGACCGCTTCACACTCACCCGCTGCTATTCCTTGTCGAGCTGCCCTGATCTGGGTGAAACCCTAAAAATTGGCGTGAAGAGAGTCGCGGGCGGACGAATCTCCAACTGGCTGAACGACAATCTGAAGGCCGGAGACTCGATCATGGCGAGCGTCCCCGAGGGTCGCTTCGTTCTCGATCCAGACACCCGATCGGGAGCCCCGCTCTTCCTCTTCGCGGCCGGGAGCGGGATTACGCCGATCATCGCGCTCTTGAAGAGCGCGCTAGCCACCACCGGGCGCCCGATCACCCTGCTCTACGCCAATCAGGATGAGCGCTCGGTCGTCTACGGGTCCGAGGTCTCCCAGCTTGCCGCGGAGCACCCGGGCCGGCTCGCCGTGCATTTTCACTTCGACGCGACGAACGGTTACCTCGAGCAAAGCGACGTTCGCAAGCTTCTCCATCACAGCGACATCGCAGAGTCCTACATTTGCGGACCCGAACCGTTCATGGAGCTGGTCGAGAAAACGCTCGAAGAGGCAGGTGTCCATGAAGAGCTCATTTACATCGAGCGCTTCGTCTCTCCAGCCGATCCTGACCGGGTCCATGCCGACGGCGTCGATGAAGCATCGCTCGAGTCACCGGGCAGCTTCAGCCTCTGGCTCGATGGTCGCTCGCGAACCGTTCCCTACGTGAAAGGCAAGACCCTTCTCGAGTGCGCCCAAGAGGCGGGGCTTCAACCGGCTCACTCCTGCGAGTCAGGTTATTGCGGCTCATGCATGGCGCATGTCAACACCGGCAAGGTCTACATGCGGACGCACGAGGCGCTGTCCGATCGAGATATCGGGCGCGGCGTCGCATTGCTTTGCCAAAGCCTGCCCGCGAGCAACGAGCCGCTCGAGCTCGATAGCGATTCAACCTCGTTTCGCGCGGCATCGGCCGTGAAGTCCTCGTACAGCAAGCGCGCATCGAGGCTCGCAGCGCTTGGGGTCTTTGCTTTCATGATCGCAGGTACGCTCATTCTCCGATTGGTGGACTAGGTGGTAAAATGAATCCTCAGGAATCGACATGAAGGTCTTGTACGTCATTCTCGTGAGTTACGCGTCGGCCGGCCTCGCGCAGGCGGCGCTCATGTACGCCTATCGTTCCCAGGCGGCCCAGAAGTACATGATCAGTGACGACGCCCACCGCTCGAAAACCGACCGGGAGCTCTACTGGCGCGTTGCGCTCAACATCACCGTGTCGGTCACGCTGATCTTCTCCGTGATGTTCGGCCTTGGCGACTACCTCTACTACGACCATGCGGCGCCCGCTTGGCGCTACGCTCTCGAGGCCGTCACCGTCGTTCTGATCTACGACTTCGGATACTACTTCATGCATCGCTACCCCTTCCACGAGTGGAAGCTTCTCCGGGGTGTCCACTCGGTGCATCATGCCGCAAGGAATCCGCGGCAGATCGACAGTCTCTTGCTGCACCCGGTCGAGACCGTCCTCGGGCTTGGGCTCTTTTTCGGCTCGGTGGCCTTGGTTGGCGGGGTGCACATCTACACGCTAGGCGCGCTCTTCACGGCGTACACTGCGCTCAACATTCTCAATCATGCGGGCATTGATGTGCCGCGCTTCCCGTTCAAGACTTTGGGCGTGCTCGCGGCGAAGCACGATCGGCACCATCACAGCATGCTCTCCGGCAACTACGCATCGATCACGCCCTTGCCCGACATCATCTTCGGGACCGTGGAGTAAGTCATGACAGTCAGTTTGGTCACAGGGGGCTGCGGCTTCGTGGGCGCTGCGATTGCGCGCGCCCTCAAGGCTCGCGGCGATCAGGTCATCGTTCTCGATTTGGCGCCGGAATGCCCCGTCGAGGGTGTGGACTACCGGCGTGTCGACATCACCGACAAGGCTGGGGTCATCGAGGCCTGCCGTGGCGTCGACACGGTCATCCACAACGCCTCCATCGTTCACACCAAGCAGAACAAGCAGGACGTGGTTTGGGCGGTCAACCTGGGCGGCACGGAGAACATGCTCGAGGCGGCGCAGCACAACGGTGTCCCCCGTTTCATTTACATCAGCTCCGGCAGCGTGGTCTACGAGGGCAAGGACATCGAAAACGGCGACGAGACTCTGCCTTACTCCTCGGTTTCCCAGGCGCCTTACGCGGACAGCAAGATCGCCGCGGAGAAGCTGGTGCTTGCCGAGAACGGGAAGGGCGGCATGGCGACCTGTGCCCTCCGGCCTCACGTGGTTTTCGGCCCAGGCGACAATCGCTTCATGCCAACGCTTCTGGCGAAGGGCCGCAACGGCCAACTCCGCGTTCAGATTGGGCGCGGCGTTTGGCTCTCCGATTACACGTACGTGAGCAATATGACCGATGCGGTCCTCCTTGCCGACGAAGCGCTTGCCAAAGATGGATTGAGCAGCATCGCCGCGGGCCAGGCCTACTTCATCACTAACGGCGAGCCGATGCCGTTCTGGGATTTCATTCGCAAAGTCGCCGCGCGCCTCGGCTTTCCTCCTGTGAAGTACACGGCCCCCAAGTCGCTGGTCTATGCGATTGCTGCCGTCAAAGAAGGCATCGACACGCTCAAAGGCGGCACGCTCAACGCGGAAGACGGCCTCACACGTTTCGCCATCCGCTACATGTGCACCCACCACTACTTCAGCATCGAGAAGGCGCGCCGAGAGCTCGGGTACAACCCTGCCGTCTCCGTCGAAGAAGGCATCGAGCGCACCTGCCAGCACCTCGAAGCGACTGGCGCGGTCTAGAGGATCGCCAGTCGCCGTGGGTCATGCGCTACGCCGGCTGGCTTGGGTCGAGCCGGAGTTGGACGGGCCGACACCCCCCGATGCGGCCCGTCCAACGGCTCCCCAATGACGCCTTTTGCCATCCGGCCTGTAGCGTTTCTTTACCCGTTGGGATCTTGTTACTCCTTAGGGGTGTAGCTGTCCAGGAATTTCGACAGTTCATTACATTGTTATTCATCCTTTGGGTCTACGGAGGACCGGCGTTTGGCCCAGCAGGGACGCGCTCAGAAGCGGCCCCGATGCGCTCGAATGCCGCAGATCGGCGGACTTGCTGTAGGTGCGCCAGCTGATAAAGAGGCAGGCGTCAGGGGGCTTTCGATCCAGTCGGGGGCGAGTCGCGTGTCTATCGAGATTGTCATCCTACTTTCGGCCTGTGGGCTGCTCATCGTGTTGGGCGTGCTCGAGCTGATCCTTCACCGGGTGCGGCTCAAGAGGATTCCAATTCGCATTCACGTGAACGGCACGCGTGGAAAAACCAGCGTGACTCGGTTGATCGGCGCCGGTCTTCGCGAGGCCGGTGTCCGCTGCGTGGTCAAAACCACCGGCACCGTCCCCCGGTTCATACTACCCAACGGCCGCGAGGTACCGGTTTACAGACCCGGCGGCGCAAATGTGATCGAGCAGAAGCAATCGGTGACCATGGCCGCCGCCCAGCGGGCCGAAGCGCTCGTCGTCGAGTGCATGGCGCTTCAACCGCAGCTTCAATGGCTTTCCGAGTCGAAGCTCGTTCGTGCCACGCATGGGGTCATCACCAATGCGCGGCCCGATCATCTCGACGTCATGGGCCCCACCGAAAACGATGTCGCTCGTGCGCTGGCCGCGACCGTTCCCATCAACGGCGTCTTCCTGACCGCCGAGGAGCATCATCGACCCTTCTTCGAAGAGGTCGCCGTGGAACGCGGCTCACGCTTCCGCGCCGCTCGAGAGATCAGCCGCGCGCTCACGTCCGAAGATGTTGCCGCATTTCCGTATCTCGAGCATCGGGACAACATCGAGCTCGCCCTTGCGGTCTGCGAGGAGGTGGGGGTCGACATGGACACCGCCCTTCGCGGGATGTGGAGAGCCAAGCCAGACCCAGGCGCGATGATCGAATCCCAGGTCGAGTTCTTCGGTCGGCACATCGTGTTCGTGAACGGGTTCGCCGCCAACGACCCAACCTCGACACGCTATATTTGGGAGCAGGCCCTGCGCCGGCACCGCAAGCTCAACAAGCGCATCGCGGTCTTCAATTGCCGCTCGGACCGCGCCGATCGCTCCGAGCAGCTCGCCGAGTCGTACGGGCGATGGCCGCAGGCAGACGAGGTCGTGCTGCTCGGAAGCGGGCAATACATTTTTGCCCGCGCTGCAGTGCGGAGCGGGCTCGACCCGACGCGTTTGGTTTTCGTCGACCAAACGCATCCGGCCGATGTTTTCGAGATTCTGCTTGGCCTTGCCGAGACCTCTGCCCTGGTCATGGGTCTGGGGAACATCGCAGGGCCGGGATTGGCGCTCGCCGAGTACTTCGCCAACCGGGGAATGGATCATGCCAGAAATTGAGTTGTTGACCCTGTCGATCGGGCTCGGCCTCGCCGCCAGCCTTCTTTATGGTGAGCTCTTCGGGCTCGCAGCAGGCGGCATGGTGGTTCCGGGCTACGTCGCCCTCTACATGAACAAGCCGGTCGACATCGGACTGACCTTGCTCGCCGCCATCGTCACCTTCGGCTTTCTAAAAGGGCTCTCGCAAGTCGCGATTGTCTACGGCCGCCGACGAACCGCGCTCACCATCTTGATCGGCTACTTGGTTGGCCTGAGCTTTCGGATGTGGTTGGACAGCACGATCACACCGTTTACCGAGGGAGCGATCATCGGCTTCATCATTCCAGGGCTCATCGCGATTTGGTACCAGCGGCAGGGCGTCCTCGAGACGACGCTGAGCTTGGTCACCGCTGCGATCCTCGTCCGGATGGTCCTGGTCGTATTCATTGGAGACGTGACGATATGAGAGGGATGTATTGGAAGCCGGAAGGCGCCTCTCAGGTACAGCGCGCCTTGGTCGCGGCCCTGGCGGTCGTCGGGCTCGTCGCCGTCGAGGTGTTCCCGACCGAGGAGCAGCAGCCGCACTACGCGGAGAAGATGCTTGCCGCGCGCAAGGCCCAAGACGCATTCGCCGTCGTCGCCGACGCCTCGGAGCGAAAGGGCCTCCGCGTCGAGCCCAAGTTCGATCCGGCGGGCTCGAGGCTGGTCGGTGATCCGCTCTCCCCGATCACCAGCGGGAGCGGCAGCCTCGTATCCAAGCAAACCACGGTGAACCCGAATTTTGCGGCGGTCGTCGTCGAATGGCTGAAGGATCTCCGAATCAAGAGCGGTGACGTGGTCGCTGTCGGGGTGTCCGGCTCGTTCCCGGCGGTGAATGTCGCGGTTTACTCGGCGATTCATGAGCTCGGCATCGAGCCGATCATCATCTCGAGCACGGCAGCCTCTCAGTACGGCGCGAACGACCCCAACTTCACCTGGCTCGACATGGAAGCCGCCCTTCGTAGGAACCAGGTGTTTCCTTACAAGTCTGTTGCCGCATCCCTCGGTGGCGTCGGCGACGATGCGATTGGCCTGACGAAGCGCGGGCGGACCATGCTCGAACGCGCGATCGAACGGAACAAGATCCCCGTTCTGGCAGAAATCGAGGCCAAAGACCTGCCTCCCCCGGACGACGACGATGCCGACAAGGGCGGATTGAACCTCACGCTCGTCGACCAAGATCGAGTCCGTGAACGTATTCGCGTCTACCACGAAGTCGCGGGCGATCGTCCGATCAAGGCGTATGTCAACGTCGGCGGCGGCACCGTCTCGGTCGGCACCAAGGTCGGCAAGCGCAAGTTCGTACCCGGGGTCAACAGTCGGCCGCCAAAAGGCATCGAGGACATGCCGCCTTCGGTGCTGGGCGCGTTCCTAGAGCTGGGCATCCCTGGGATCCATCTGACGCAGATGATCGAGCTTGCGGAAAGGTACGGCCTAGAGATCGCGCCTCGCGTCACGCCGGAGGTGGGCACGGGCGATATCTTCCAGAAGCGCCAAGCGAACCGATGGCTTGCCGGCATCGTGCTCGCGTTGATCCTGCTCTCGCTCTTCGTCGTCGCACGCGCGCCCTGGGGCACGCGCATGCTTCGTACGACCATTCCTCCAGAGAGCATCGTGCCGCCGGCACCTCGCGCGCCCAGTGGCCTCGTGCCCCGCACCGACCAGCGCGATGGGAACGGGAGCGCGACGGACCCTCCGTAGAATTGATCGGCCAGCAGACCGTGCTACTCCAGGGGCACTTGGAGGTCCTCGATGTTTCGCTATTTCCCTTTTGCTATCTTCGCTGCTTCGTCACTCCTAGCCTCGAGCTGCGCCAACGACCCCGTCCAGACCGGCTCCGTCGAGGTTCAGTGGAACCAGGACAATATCGGCGATTTCGAAAGCGCTCAGACCTTTAGCGTCGTTACGTCCGATATCATTCCACTCGAAAGTCTCCCCGATCTCGACGAGAACCAAAGAGCCTTCACCGAGATGGTCAACGAGCTGATTGTCGAGGCCATGCAAGCCGAACCCGTCTGCCTGACGTTCATCGACCCCGAGGAAGTGACCGACGAAAACCAACCCGACCTCTGGGCGGCAAACGGAGTCGCTCGTGACACAAACGGTGGCTACGTCTACCAATGTGTCGGCGGTTGGTGGTGGGGCTACTGGGGTTGGTACTGGGACTCTTGTGCGTATTGGGTTCCGACCTACGTCGAGTATGACGTGGGCAGCCTATTGATTCCCATCGGTCTCCCGATCGTCGGCGATGAGCCGCCGGATTTGATCTTTGCCGGCCTCGCACAGTCGATTGTGGGCTCGGGCGGAGACGCCGAAACCAAAGCGCGCCAGGCGGTTCAACTGATCTTCCAGCAGTGGCCGGACCCGCGGAGCTGTCCCTAGGAAGAGGCTCAGCGGCGTCGCTGCCGGCGGCCGCGCCGATGCTGCTTGGTGAGCTCGACGTGACCGCGCTTGGTCAGCGTTGGCGGGAATACGTAATCCGCCAAGTACTTCAAGGGGTCCAAAACTTTGCCGTCGTGGAACAGGCCGAAGTGTAGGTGGGGGCCGGAGTCCCTAATTCCGGAGCGCCCCACTTCTCCGAGGCGCTGACCCGCTTTGATTCGGTCGCCGATCTGGACGTCGTAGCTGGCGAGGTGCGCGTAGAGCGAGACGACTCCGTTCCCGTGGTCCACCTCCACGAACAATCCGCGGGGACCCATGTGCCGTTCGTGAACGATCACGGCGCCCCAGGGTTCGAGCGGGATGTGCGCGCGGCGTTCCCAATCGACGCCTGCGAAGGTCACGGTGCCGCCAGCGATCGAACGAACGGGCTCGCCTTCCTCGGATACGAGGTCGATGCCGCGATGCGGGCGGCGCCCACCGTCTCGCGGCTCGCCCAAGCCGCTGTTTGCAATCCTCGGGTAGCCATCGAGTGGGCTCACGAACGAGATTCCAAGGAGCCCTCCGCCGGCCTGGTTCAGCCGTGCATGGTTGCTCAACAGCCGCCGCCGAGCGGTGAGGATTCGATCTTCCGGCCCCGTATCGCCAACCCGATCTCCCCAAATGAAGTGAGAAACCGCATGGCGGTGAGACGCCGAGTCAAAGGCCCGGTCGATGTGGGGGCACTGCTGAGCAAACACGCTCAGAATCGCCGCCGCGAAATAGATGTTTGGCTCCGGGCGCACGAGGGCTTCACGGCGAAACCGAAACGCGCTTACGTCCAGCTTCTTTCGCGTCCACCCTTGGTCCGTCCAGATGCCGAAACGGTAGACACCCTTTTGGATGTTCGCCGCATGCATGCCCCGGTTGATCAAGGTGACGCCGGCGCCGTAACTGTTGTTGATCTCGTGATTGCAATTGCTCTGCGTGTACACGAGAGCGGCAAGCATCCAAGGATCGACCGAGAACTCCTCGCTATACCGAACGATGGCCTGGGTGTAAGTCGCGAGCTCGTCCGCTTTTGTGGAGGCCGGGCACAGTTGCGCCATCGCCGCAGCGAGGTCGTTGGCCAACACGCGCGATGGCGCGGCGGGCTCTTGCGGCCAGTACGTCAGATCGATCAAACCGCCTCCACGGGGGCGCAAGCCCAGGCGGCGCATTTCGTCGGCGGTCAACAGGCCTTTTCGACCGGCGGATCGAACCGCTGGAGAGTCGTTCAGCACCACGCCCGTGCGCAGCCGTCGATTCCACGGCGTGTCCTGCGCCCGGCTCGGCTGCAGAGCCGTCGTGAGGCCGATGCACGAGGCGAGGGTTAAGAAAATTGCAAGAAATCTCACGCGGCTCTCCGAAGCTTAACAGGATGCAGCCCGGCAATCACGATTCCAACTAATCGGTCTAAGTTTCCGACCTATTTCGCGTCTTCAAAGGTTTTGCGACATAGGGCCATGTCCGCTAGGCTGCCGGTCGGGACATGCGGCGAAGCGTGGGATGAGCAGACAAGTAGGGACAGATTTTTCGGGGGAGCGTCTCGCTTCGCTTGCAAACCGCCAAGAGCTATTTGCTCGGCGGCAATACGAGCCTGTG
>Ga0209567_10001244_pt1 | contig 13426 bp, 9 predicted proteins | sample COG_12_FD_184756 | JGI IMG/M metagenome (GOLD analysis project Ga0209567, IMG submission 184756) | Pelagic marine sediment microbial communities from the LTER site Helgoland, North Sea, for post-phytoplankton bloom and carbon turnover... | ecosystem: Environmental > Aquatic > Marine > Neritic...
CTTGTCCCAACGGGTCTCTTCGTTGTCGTCGAAGATCCATCCAACGTGCGCGTAGAAGAAGCTGTTCTGCACCGGCGAGTGAACGTCGCCGTCCTGGTCAGAGAGCTTGTGATGGACCCGATGGTGGGCAGCCCACCAGAGCACGCCTTTTTGCGAGCTGCTCTGCGCGAGGACCGCGAGGAAAAACTGAAACACGCGACCGGTCTTGTAGGTTCGGTGAGCGAAGTACCGGTGATAGCCTGCGGTGATACCCCAGAGACGAACGAACAAGAGCACCAAGCAGAGGACGACCGCTTGCCAGGTCACCCCCGACCAGAATGCGCCAAGCACCGCAAGATGCGAAAGCACGAATATCGTAGCCCTTCGCCACTGCTCGGAGCGGCTCAACGATCGCTCGGGAAGCTTGGCCTCCGCAACGTTCATCTCCATGCTTTCGAGGCTATCCCAGGCGCTCGAAGGGCACCGTCACGATTCACCCCCGATTTGTCATAGTTCTGTAAATAAGGGCGCGAGCCCCTTTTTCTAAGCGGTGAATTTGTAGCCAGCGCCTCGGATGGAGAGGAAGTGGGTGGGGGAGCTAGGGTCCTTTTCGAAGCGACGGCGGAGGCGCGAGATGAAGTTGTCGACCGTTCGCGTGTTGCTGTAGTTGCGAAGCTTCCAAACCCGTTCGAGGAGCTCGGTGCGACTCAGAACGCGGCCGGTGTTCTGGGCAAAATAGCGAAGCAGGTCCAGCTCCAACTGGGTCAGCTGGACCTCCTCGCCCGCGACTTGCACTTCGTGAGTGTCGAAGTTGATTCGGGCGTCGCCGAACGACAGAGTGCTGGCTTTGACGTTGTTGCCCAACACTTGCTCCCAGCGTTGGCGCCGGAGCACGGAACGCACCCTGGCAAGCAGCTCACCTAACTCGAAGGGTTTGACCATGTAGTCGTCGGCGCCTGCCTCTAGACCGAGGACTCGATCTTCGGGTGACGAGCGCGCGGTCAGCATGATGACGGGCACGAAATTCCCCGCGTCCCGGAACCTCTTACAGAGATCGAAGCCGTTGACATCTGGCAACATGACGTCCAAGACGATCGCATCGTAGCCGCTCGGATCGAGCAGGCGCTGGCCCGCCTCTTTGGCGTTGGCGGCCACGTCGACTCGATACCCCTCGAGCTCGAGATTCAACTTGAGGCCCGCGGCCAGGTGCTCTTCGTCCTCGACGATCAGGAGCTGCTGCGCTTCGTTGCCGGTCATCATCCGCTCACCGCATGGGCCATGGGCAGCTCGACCCGCATGGTGGTGCCCTGCCCTCGACCCTTCGAAAGTGCTTGTACATCACCGCCGAGCTGCTTCACCAGGGCCCAGACGACGAAGAGCCCAAGACCGGTGCCACGCCGTTGGCGTACCTCCTGATCCTCCACGCGATAAAATCGGTGAAAAACCCGCTTCAGATTCTTCTGCTCGATGCCGATTCCGGTGTCGCTCACCTCGACAAGCACCCTGTTGTTCGAATCCCTACGCGCCGTGATCTCGACCCGGGCTGGACGCTCGGAATACTTCGCCGCATTGTCGATGAGATTGTTGACGACGATCTCGAGCGCCGCGCGATCGGTGGTCACCAGGATCTCAGGGTCGACGCGAACCCGAATTTCGTCTGGCTCGAGCTCATGCCTACTGCGAACCGCTTCGGCGCACTCTTCGGCGAGCTCTGACAGGGGCACGTCGCTGAGATTGAGCATGCCCGGTCGCGCATAGGACAGACGGTTCGCCTCGAGTACGTCGTCGATGAACGCGCGCAAGCGGTCGACGTCTTGGAGCATCATGTGTCGCAACTTTTCCCGCGCATCGTTTTCGAGTCCTTGGCGCCCCAGCGTCTCGAGGCAGAGCTGCAGCGACGCGAGCGGGCTCTTGAGCTCGTGGGTTACAGAGTCGATAAACGTGTCTTGCTTGCGTACTTCGATGATTCCTCGGGCCAAGGAGATGACGAACAAGACCAGCACGACGATGATGAGCACGAAGGACAACGCGCCAAGCACCAGGAGCCAGACGTCGCCCGCGATCTCCTCAGAGCGGGCGATCTTCTGACCGAGGAGGAACGACCAACCCACGAGCAGCGCCAGGCTTAGTAAAACGGTGATCGCGCCCAAGGTGATGGGGATCGAGATCGAGGAGCGGATTTTTCGGCGACGTGCCATGAATCAGACCGAGGCTACTTGCCTCGCAAGAGGCGCCAAAGGTTTTCTTTTTCCCACTTTTGCGCAGCCGAGTGGTACTCGAAGCTGCGCTCTCGCTTTCGAAATGCGCGGGTGTGATAGTGGCGTCGCCCGTTTTGCACGACCGCTGGCATGTCGTGGTGCAGCATCTCGTGAAACACCACGGCTTCGACGAAAAACTGCGGGACCCAGGCCTGGTCGAGCACCGGATGAATCCGGATCAGGCGTTCTTCGGGAAGGTACGTTCCGAGCTGGAGCGAGCGCTGCCGGCGTTTGGGCTGAACGCGCTTGCCCCAGGTGATCCGGACATCGACACCTGCGCCAAAGTGCCGGCTGGCGAGGTCGTCCGCTATCGCGCGAAGATTGTGGGAGCGCCCCTCGGTATGCAAGGCCTCTTGCGGGGGACCTGGGGCAACGAAACGGCTGCGATGCTCTTCGACGAATTGGTCGATGGTGGCGGCCGCCCGCGATGCGTTGCCGCTCAGGTAGTCGCCGACCGCGTCGAGGATATTCTCGTCGGCCGTTAGGAACATGTGGTGCAGGCGCAGCTCGAGGCGTCCGCCTTTGGGTCGAGCAACCAGCATGGTGCTTCGATTGTCGGTGACGATGAGTCGAATGGGTTGACCCAGGCGCGTCGCGAGCGCGCGGCTCCAGTCGGACGCACGGGCATAAGCCCGATCCAGATCGTCCTGGCGACGGTCGGTGACGCCGCGCTCCGCGATCGTCGGCGACTCACCGGCAAACTCGAAGGAAAGTTGGAGCACCCTTCTCCCAGCTAGAGGTTTGCCGCATCCTTGTCAACCGCGCTTTCCGAGAGGCGATCGGCAGGCTAGAATCAGCAGGGATGCGTGCTGCGACTCGGGAGCGCCTCGAAGGCCTGACGGCCTTGCACCGACTGAACAGCGCCGAACAGCGCGAAGCAGCATGGCGTCAGGGTATGGCAACGCTCGCGCGCGCGGTCATCGACGAGCGGCGACCCTTGCCGCTCGAAGGCCTCGATCCCGATGTTCTGCTCGAAAGTTTGCGGGTCGCCGTCGAGGGAGGGCTGGTCGACAAGCTCGACTGGCTGTCGGGTCCAGCTGCAGCGGCGGCGCTCTACGAAGTTGCGGCGGCCCTTCCCCCGAGCTCGATCAAACGCCAGCTGGGGCGGATGGTCCTCAAACGGCTTCGCAGCGGTGACGCAGCGACCTTCGTGTCCGTGGCCACACAGCTGGCGCTCGGGTCGCAGCGTGCCCTCGGCGGCCAGTCCATCCGCGCGCGTGTCGCCCTCGCACTGAGCTTGCCCATCGGCACCGTACACAACGTCGACGCTCTCGCACTCGCGCTGATCTCCCGGCAGGATACGAGCCGCGACTGGGTACTCACGCCTGCGACGGGGTCGCTTCCGTCTCGCCGATTGGCCGCCCGGCTGCTCGAACGCGCGGCCCGCGAAGCAGCGCGGCGCGCGACCGAAGGCGACGACGCAGGCGTGCGTGTGTTCTGCACGCCGGAGGTCCGCGAGGCCTGGGACCGCTTGCTGGCGGACCGTGAGACCCTGGTATGGCGGCACGTGGCGTCCGCACGCGGTCTGCTCGCGGCATCCATGCCGACCTTCCAACAGGAGATCCAGCGCCACCTCGACCCGGAGTTCACGATCACTGAATGGCGCCGCGCTGCGGCTTCACTTGCTGCAAGCATCGCCGTGAATCCCGAAGAGGGTCTTCGGGCGTGCCAGGAACTGCTGGAATCTCTGGTATTCGAGCAGGATCACGGGATCGCCGCGGCGATGATCGCCGGGCTTCCACGCGCAGCGGAAAGCCATCCAGAGGTCGTCGAGTCGCTGCTCGAGCAATTGATGCGCGTCGGCGGCCTGGAGACGGCGGAGGCTCTCGTCGAGCTGCGGGCCGAACGGATTCGGCCGGGCTTCGCGGAAAAGGCCGCAAGACGGGCCGAGGCCCATCTCCGAAAAGCCATCGCAGAAGGCGGAAGCGAGGACCTTGGACGCGACGCGCTCATGAAGGCTCTTGCCGACGAGCTGAGCGGCGCATCGAGCAACGGCGAGCCGACCCTTCGCGACAGGCTGTCCGACGCACTCGAGACTTTCGCGGCCCATGGGGCGTACCAAGCTGCACGCGAAGCTCAGGCGATCCTCGCATCGGCGGCTCGCAAAGCCGAGCTGCTTCAACGTCCCACACTCGGTGACCCCTCGACCGAGGTTCAGGCCTTTCTGGCGCTTCGAGAGCTCAACTCGGCGCTCTTCGAAACCTCGAGCCTCAATGACCTCTTGCTCGTCGGCGAGGACGACGACCAACGCGGTCCCCACGACGTGCGCCTTGGAGATCTCTTCCAGCAAGTCACCAACTGGCTCGTGATTCGAGAGGGCGACCCGCTCGAAGAGGCGAGCCAAGTCAAGCAGTTCACGACGCGTCTGCGTCAGCTCCGGACGATGCTCCACCTCGTCGACGCGGATGGACCCGATGTCGACCCGCGCAAAGAGCTCGTCCGCCAACGGCGGCTCCTGACGCAACGCGTTTTGCTCAATCGCATCCAGCGCGATGCACCGGGCTCTCTTCGACGCACGCTCTGCGCTGCAACGGCTCGCACCTGTGATGCCCTCGTTCGCGAGGACACTGCAGACGTTTCCGAAATCTTGATGGCTGCGGCGGAGCACGTCTCTCAGGTCGACGACCTCAAGACCATGGCCGAGGCATCGATGGTCCCCGAGATCGAAAGCGCGCTCCGGGCCTATGCAAAGCTCCAGCAAGCGACGCGCTTGGCTCAGAGGGACGGACGTGGCTTGGTCGGGGCGACCGACGCACTGAAGGCAATCGGCATCGAGCTGCCGGTCGCGCGGTCGGCTCGAATTGAAGCGTTTCGCCAGGCTCTCTCACTGCTAGCACGCGGGCTTCGCTCCGTGGCCGCGTCCAGCTCGCTTTCGGAAGTCGCGGAGCGCTCGTCGGGCACACCGCTTTCCACTGTCGAACGCGGCGTTGCGGCGCTCGCTCAGCTCGTCAGTGGATCTCGTCGGCGACTCGGGGCTTCGGTTGGCGAGGCGTCTCCGGCAGCAGCCGCTGCAATCTGGGCCATGGGGCTCGAAGTCGAGCGCGCGATTCGCACGTCGATCTCCGAGATGGACCATGTGTTCACCGTGGCGGTCAACGCGATTGATCGTGATTTGCCGGGCGCATTCGCGGAGCTCACCGAGGCGGTTCTCCATCACCTCCGCTCAGTGCCACTCGAAGGCCCGCGACGCGCACCGAGCCTGATCCCGCTCGAGCTGGACGCGGATGCCCCGTTGCCCGCCTGGGCGCCGCCAAGCCGTATCGTCGGCGGATTCTATCTGGTGCGGACGGTTGGCACGGGCACCGTCGGTTCCGTGTTCGTCGCCCGCCGCGCCGAAGAGCGACAGGACGAGACCGCACCGAACTTTGCATTGAAGGTCCCCGACTATTCGGCGGCGGCTGCACGCACACTCTCGGAGGACGAGTTCTTGAAGATGTTCCGCGATGAGGCCGGTGCGCTCCTTGCGCTTCCAGAGCATCCCAACATCGCCCGTTTCGTCACCTTCGATGCCGGTGCGAGCCCCAAGCCGATCTTGGTCATGGAGCTGGTCGAGGGTCCGAGCCTCGAACGCATGCTCGAAATGGGAGACCTCTCCGTTAGACGCGCCCGCGAGCTACTCCTGGGCGTCAGCGCGGGCCTCGATGCGATGCATCAAGTCGGCGTCGGTCACTTGGACCTCAAACCCTCGAACATCATCGTGTGCAACGCCGAAGCCGACACTGGCGTGGGTCAGCCGCCCAAGCCCGTCCTGGTCGACTTCGGGCTCGCCGGTCGTCACCTCCGGCCGGGCTGCGGAACTGCGAACTACGGGGCACCGGAGATTTGGGGCTCGGGAGACCGGTCTCGCGCAATTCCGGCAGACGTATACGCGTTTGGCTGTCTCATCTTCGAGGCGTACACCGGCAAGCCCTTGTTCGATGCGGTCAGCGAGGCCGAATTGCTGAGCCAGCACATGGCCCACGACGGAGACCCCGAAGCCGTGCGGGCGCTGCTCGACCAGCGGGAAACCCGCGACCTCGGCGCCTTGATCGCCCGCTGCCTTCGGCGCGACCCGAACGACCGAATCACGATTCGCCAGACGCGGCAGTTTCTCGCCGAACTGAGCCTCGGCGCCGAGGACCTGGAGTGGCCCGTGAGAATAGCGAGCTGAGGTAAACGGTTAAACGCGAAGCGGGCCCCAGACCGAAGCCTGAAACCCGCCGCGCAGTACGTGCGCCGAATCTGGGCGCTAGCTGTGGCTACTCGGTCGCGTCGGCGGCGTCCTCAGCGCTGTCCTCGAGACCGGTTTCGACGAGGTGGAACTCGACGCGTCGGTTTTGCGCGAGCTCTTCCCTCGTCTTCGCGTCCGCGACGAGCGGCCGGGTGGGACCGAAGCCCTCCGGAATCAGTCGCTCCTTGGCGACCTTGCCCCTACCGACCAGGTAGCGAACGACAGTCGTCGCGCGCAACTTCGACAGCCTCATGTTGTACTTGAGCTTACCGGTCGAGTCGGTGTGTCCCTCGACTCGGATGAGCTCGATCTCCGGGTGCGCATTCAGGACCTCGGCCACGTTGTCCAGGAGCGCGAAGGAGCGCTTCTGAAGCTTGTGGCTTCCGGTCTTGAAGTACACCTTCTCGAGAATTTCGAGCTGGCCTAGGCCGATGATGACCAGCTGCGCGTTCTGACAGCCTTGATTCTCGACGGTGCCAGGCTCGTCCGGGCAGTTGTCGACACGGTCGGGCACGCCGTCGCCATCGCGATCGGGGTCCGGACAGCCGTTGTTCTCGAGGGTTCCCGGCTCGTTCGGACACTGGTCGTCGACATCCAAAATGCCGTCGCCATCGTTGTCCGGATCCGGGCAACCGTCCTCATCCTCGAAGCCGTCGATGTCTTCGGCGTCATTGGGACAGCCGTCATTGACGTCGAGCACGCCGTCGCCGTCGTTGTCCAGGTCGGGACAACCGTCCTCGTCCTGAAAGCCATCGAAGTCCTCAGGCTCAGTCGGACACTGGTCGACATCATCCAAAATGGTGTCGCCATCGATGTCCAGGATGGGCTCGACCCCGGGCATCGTGTAGCCAATCATGCCAACGCCGCGCCAATCGGGCGCGCCGTAGCCCGCGGTCACGCCCGCGCTGCCCGACACACCCACCACGAAGCCCTTGGGATGGAGGTACTTGAAGCCGCCGAGCACCTCGACGGGCGTCTCTTCTCGGGTCCAGAAGTCGACTTGGGTATTCGCTGCTGTGCGGCCAAAAGCTTCCGCGGAGACCATGAACTTGTCCTCTGCGATCATGAACAGCAGACCCCCGCCAAAGGTGAACTCGTTGCCGACGAAAAGATTCGGGGCCACTTCCCGCCCATTCATGTTGCCGAGCTTGTAGCCGACCTGGATCGGAATGCGAACGATGTCGCCGGCATTGAAAGTCATCAAGAGCTCGAACCAGCCACCGATGTAAGGCTTTTTGTCGAATTGCCCGGCGTACTTCTGCTGATTGTCGGAGAGGGACGAGGTGTTGATGGTCATCGTGGCCTGCAAGGCAAGCTCGAACACGTCGTCCCGTGTGCCTAGGATGTTTCCGCGTGCCCCAAAGTACACATCACCGAAGTGGCCGCCGTTCGGGAGCAGGTAGTTGAACATGCCGGTTGCACCGCCAGGGAGCCCAGCCGCTGCGTTCGTCCCTGCGTCGATGATGAAATGGTAGGGGATGTCCATGTAGATCACGAGGTGATCCCACAAGCCCAAGTTCCACATGATGTGGCCGGTCAGCTGGCGGTGAACGACCGACGAGGTCGTGCCGTTGCCGGACTGCTCGAAGACTAGCGCGTCGTCGTTGTAGTCGATGTAGACCATGATCCCGAACCGCTTGTGGCCCTGGCCATCTGCTGTGCTCGTCGCGAAACCATCGGTCGCAAGCTCGGCCGGCCTGTACTGGTTCAGATCGATCTGTGACGTAAATTGCTGGGCCTTTGCCGAGCTCCCGGCAACGAGCAGGAGCGTCCCTGCCACCATTGCCGCCAGAGTCGCGATCCGGCCCCTGTTGAACATTCCTAGGTCATCGCTCTGATTCACGCCGTCCTCCATTCACATCCCCGCCAAGGGCTCGAGCCCTGAATCTTCGCGCAAGTCTTGCCCCTAGTAACGCCACGGCAAAAAAAGCGGCGTAAAATCGACTGAACGAATGGTCGGGAAGCCGCTGATACAGAAAGAATCCGCTAGGATCACAGCGATGTCCTCGACCCGTTACCGAACCGCGCCGGCACCTTCGAAAGGCATGCCACCGGGGATTCCGTACATCGTCGCGAACGAGGCGGCCGAGCGGTACAGCTTCTATGGCATGCGGGCGATCTTGGTCATCTTCATGACCAAGTACTTGATGAACACCGAGGGCGAGCTCGACCTGATGACGGACGAGCAGGCCAAGACCTGGTTTCACGTGTTCGTGATGGCGGTCTACTCGTTCCCGATTCTCGGCGCGATCATATCCGATGGCTTTCTCGGGAAGTACCGGACGATTATGGTGCTTTCGATCGTGTACTGTCTGGGGCATCTGACTCTCGCAATCGACGACAGCAGAGTCGGGTTGGGCCTTGGCCTCGCCCTCATCGCAGTGGGTTCAGGTGGCATCAAACCTTGCGTATCGGCGCACGTCGGAGATCAGTTCGGTCAATCCAACGCCTACCTTCTAACGAAAGTCTTCGGCTGGTTCTACTTCGCCATCAACTTGGGCGCGCTCGCGTCCATCTTGTTTGCAGAGCCTCTCCTTCACCGCTTTGGGCCCTCGATTGCATTCGGAGTTCCGGGCGTGCTGATGGCGCTTGCAACATTCGTCTTTTGGACCGGACGCAACAAATTCGTCCACGTCCCGCCGGGGGGTCTTGCGTTCGTTCGCGAGGTCCTCAGCCCGGAGGGTCTCAAGGTGCTCGGAAGGCTTGCCATCATCTACGCGTTCATCTTGATGTTCTGGGCGCTCTTCGATCAGCAGGGCTCGGCCTGGGTGCTCCAAGCGCAGCGCATGGACCGGCACTTCATCGTCGATTGGGATCCATCGCAGGCCCAGTGGCTCAATCCCGCCCTCGTGCTCATCTTCATTCCGCTCTTCAATCGCGTGGTTTACCCGCTGTTTGACGGATTCTGGCCCCTCACGCCGCTCCGAAAGATCTCGATCGGGCTTTTCCTCACCGTTCCCGCGTTTCTGCTTCCCGCCTGGCTCGAAGCACGGCTGGATGCGGGGGAGACGGTCAACATCGTCTGGCAGCTCGGCTGTTACATCATCATGACCGCCGCGGAAATCCTCATCTCGATCACCGCACTCGAATTCTCCTACATGCAAGCGCCCAGACGAATGAAGTCGGTGGTGATGGGCGCGTTTTTCGCAAGCGTCGCTGCAGGAAACCTCTTCACGGCGGCCGTGAACTTCTTCATTCAGAACCCGGACGGATCCAGTAAGCTCGATGGTCCCTTGTATTATCTCTTCTTTGCGGCGGCCATGGGGGTGACTGCCATACTCTTCGTTCCGGTGGCGGTCTGGTACAAGGAACGGACCTACATACAGGACGAATCGGCAAACGAGGCCGCAGCGTGAGCACCATCGACAGAGCACGATCTTGGATCGCCATGGACCCTGATCCCGAAACGCGGCGCGAGCTCCAGGCGCTCGTGGACCAGGAGGATGTCGCCGCGCTCGAAGAACACTTCGCTGGGACGTTGGAGTTCGGCACCGCAGGGCTTCGAGGCTTGTTGGGCGCGGGCCCATCTCGCATGAATCGAGTGACCGTCGCGCAGGCGACCGTGGGCCTTTGTGCCTGGTTGAAGCGAGAAGTCCCTGACGCGGCCTCTCGCGGCATTTGCGTGGGCCGCGACGCGCGTCCCAAGAGCGACGTCTTCGAGCGCGACGTCATTGAAATCGCCACCGGCGCCGGCATTCCCGTCTGGCGCTTCGGCGGCCTCGCGCCCACCCCTGTGCTCGCGTTTGCAGTGCTGGAGCTTCAAACCGCCGCCGGCGTGATGATCACGGCGAGCCACAACCCGCCCGGATACAACGGCTACAAGGTCTACTGGGAAAACGGCGCGCAGATCATTGCTCCGAACGACCAAGGCATCGCCGACGAAATCGAGCGTTGCCCTCCGTTCGAGCAAATTCCTCGTCTCTCGGTGGAGGAAGCGCGGACCCGCGAGTTGCTCCGCGATGCCGACGAGCTGCGCCAGCGCTACGTCGAGCGTATTGCCGCCGAGGTCCGCGACACCGCCCCCGGCGCTGACCTTCGCATCGCGTACACGGCGCTTCACGGAGTCGCCGAAGACACGTTTCGAAAGGTGATGGCTCGAGCAGGCTTCGACGATGTACACAGCGTGAGCGAACAGGCCCGTCCTGACGGCAGCTTTCCCACGGTTGCCTTTCCCAATCCGGAAGAGCCCGGTGCGATGGACCGAGTTCTCGCTTTGGGAAACGAGGTCAACGCCGACCTTGCGATCGCGAACGACCCCGATGGCGATCGCGTGGCAGTTGCGGTTCGTGGCCCGCAAGGGTTCGAGTCGCTATCGGGCAACGACATCGGTGTGCTCTTGGCGAACGATTTGCTGGAAAGGCATCTGGGCTCGGGCCAACCGGTGGTGATTTCCACCTTGGTGAGCAGTCCGATGCTCGGCCCCGTCGCGGCGAGCTACGGCGCCCGATGGGAGCAGACCCTCACCGGGCACAAGTGGATCCAAAACCGGGCGCTCGAACTCGAAGAAGAAGGCTATGTGTACCTCTTCGGCTACGAAGAGGCGCTTGGGTATGCGCCCTCCTCGGCCGTTCGTGACAAAGACGGCATCAGCTCTGCCCTGCTTCTCGCCGACATCGCGTCGCGCCTCAAAGCGCGGGAAGCCACGCTGCTGGACGCGCGGGATCAGCTCTGGCGCAAGCATGGTTTCTTCGCGGACCGCCAGGTCTCGGTGCGCTTCGAGGGCGTAGACGCCCAGGCACGGATGAACCGCATCGTCGATCGCTGCCGGGAAAGCCCGCCGCTCGCAATCGGCGGGCAAGCCGTACTTCGAATGCTGGATTTGAAGCGGCAGGTGCAATGGACGCCGCTCGCTGTGAGTCCGCTCGTTGGGCGAGCCGCCAGCAACCTGTTGGTTTTCGAGCTGCAAGGTGGCCATCGAGCCATGATGCGACCGAGTGGAACCGAGCCGAAGCTCAAGTACTACTTCTACGCCGCCGCGCCGGTGCGGCTGAGCCATGACCTCGCCGAGGCAAAAAGGCAGGCAGTCTCAGTGCTCGAAGGAATGGTCGACGACCTGGTCACTCCGTCCAGCGATTGCTGAGGAGCGCGCGGGCCATCGCGTCCCAAGCCTTCGATGCACGATACAGCTCTTTGGCTTCGCGGGCAGCGGTACGGTGGCACGGAAGCGGCGGGCGGCCGTACGAGTTGGGCGGCGGTAACTCCGCGCTCAGCTGATGGGCTTGGCGCGCACAAAGCTCGGAGCGCTGGCGACACAGTGCGACGACGTCGTCGGCGGGCGCGACGAGATGAGGCGATAAGTCGATGCCCACCACATCAGAGAAGTCACGCGAGCTGACCCCCGACAGCCACATCGCGCTTTGAACGTCGCGGCCGCGCGCGGTAGGCGAATGGGTAGACCATGCATCGGGCCTGATCTCTCGAATATCGGAGTGGTAGGCCTGCCGCCCCTCAGCAGGTTCAGGTGCGTCGGACTCAGGGCGAAGCCAGGCAGCGAGGCGGGCGGGGAGCATGGGTTGCCACGGTTTTCGCGGAACGCCGCCGCAACGGTCAAAAAAGCTACTGCACCGAAGCGCCGACGACGATGGCAATCGCGGCGAGGAGAACCACACCGGCTGCACCCCAGAGGACGGCGGAGTTTGGGCGTCGTCGACGGCTCCGGCTCGAATCGCGATCCGGGCGTGGAAACCGAAGCCCTTCGGTTAATGAGTCCGGCGTGGAAGCCGTTTCGTCGGGCCGGGCGCCGGTCATGCCCGGCACCGTGAGCGCATCGAAACGCGGGTCCCGGCGCGGGAAAGTCGGACTCGTCCGCGAGATCGTTCGTTTGCGAGCCGGACGACCCTGCAGAGCCCGAACTTTCAGCTTGGGTCCGCCACGTCCGAGCTCGATCTCGTCGTCGGTTCGCAGGGCGGCATGCTTGACGCGCTGACCGTTCAGCCACGTACCGTTGCGGCTGCCGGCATCGATGAGGATGTAGCGCCCGTTCTCGCTGCGGATCTCGGCATGCCGCCCGGATGCATCCAGGTCGACCTCGGGATCGAAGTTCACATCGCTGTCGGGCATGCGTCCGATACGAATCAGATCTTGGTCGAACTCGAGCTCACGTCCCGAATCGGCGCCTTTGGTTTGGCGAAGTCGGATCACGATCGGACCTCAATCACCGGGTGGAATGAGCTCGACTTCCCTCGGCTGCCCAGGCTCAACCACGATGTCCTTGCCCACTTGCGTCCCATCGATTTCCCGCGCCTCGAAATGATACGCGCCGGGCGGCAATCGCAGCAACACGGCCTCGTCGACTCGAAGCGGCCCATAGTTCCTGCCGTTGACGTAGAGCTCGCCTTCGTCGATCGCCGCGCGAACCTCGACCTCGACCGGGACCTCAGCATTTGCAAACGCTGGGGGTGGAGGCGCCGGAACGTCTGTCGTTGGGGTTGCACGCCGTCCCGCGCTGACGATGGCGACGACCGCAGCCAAGCCGAGCAGCCCGAGAACCGATGCTGCTGTGGTCCAGGAGAACGAGCCCTGCCCGGCTGGGTCGGAGGCGCGCTCGCGGAGCGGGGATCGTGGCCTGACCATCCCTGCGGGCACCATGCTTTTGACGACACCGGGCAGGGTCGGGCCGGAGGCCGCGCGGTCGTTCTTGCCGCGTGGGAGCGGGTACTGCTGATAGAACGGAACCTCACCCGCTTCAGGCACGTCCAATCCCTCACCCTGGAAGTCCGCCACGATGCAGGTGATGTTGTCGTGGCCCCCGGCGGCGTTCGCAAGGTCGATCAGAGAATCCACGAGCTGCGGAAGTGGGCGAATCCGTGCCATCTCCGATTCGATGGTCGCATCCTGGACGAGGCCGCTCAGGCCATCGGAGCACAGAAGGAGCCGGTCGCCCCGCCGGAGCTCGACAAACGTGAGATCGACGACGACCTGCTCGGTCGTGCCCAGCGCTTGAAGGATGATATTGGAGTGCTCGAACACCTCGGCTTCG
>Ga0209567_10001245_pt1 | contig 13423 bp, 8 predicted proteins | sample COG_12_FD_184756 | JGI IMG/M metagenome (GOLD analysis project Ga0209567, IMG submission 184756) | Pelagic marine sediment microbial communities from the LTER site Helgoland, North Sea, for post-phytoplankton bloom and carbon turnover... | ecosystem: Environmental > Aquatic > Marine > Neritic...
TCCGGTGCGTCGCTCTCGACGGTCACCACGTAGCGGATTTCCTGGTAGGCGGGCGAGCCGTCCGTCACGCCGTACTCGGCTCGCGCGTCGTAGTCGGCCTGGATCTCGACTTCCAGGCTCTCGATTGGCACGTCGCACTGGATCAGCCATTGCCGGTATGCGATCGCCAGACACGTTCCGAGAGCGGACCGGCCCATGACGCCCGGATCCGGGCCGCGGCCGTCGCCGCCGCCTTTCTCCGACATGTCGACCGTGAGGTTCCAGCGGCCGTCTTCCACCTCGCAGGTGAACCCCTCACGCATGGTCACCCGCGAGACCGCGGTCCCCCGACCGATCGAATCTCTCAGCCGCATGGCCTTGGTGGCACGTTCGAACGCGGTGCGGATCTTCTCTTCACCCTTCATTGGTCGAGCTCCATTGCGTGTGACTTCGCCGGCGCACCTCCCCGTGGCCCCGGCGACACCCCGCATGCTGTCACCGACCGGGCCGAGATCGCAACAGCGCTGGACGACCGCCGTCGACGCCCATAGGACGCGTACGGCTGCGGCGCACGTGAGCAGACGGCCGCCGGGGCTGGTTCGGCGCGCCGCCGTCCGATAGTCTGAGGTCTCGCCGCGAAAGGTCGCGGTCCCGCAGCTCGCTGGCGGGCGAATCGAGGACGCGGCCGGTGGCGTCACGGGAGAGAATCGGATGCGAAAGAAGCTCCAAGCCTCAGCTGCGGTCGCCTCCTCCTGCGCGGTTGCCTGCTGTCTCTCACTGGTCCAGTCGGGGACGGCGATCGCTCAGCTCGTCCCCGAAGGCGCCTTCCGGTCGATCACGGTTGCCGTCGTAGAGGATGGCAGGTCGCCCGGGGATACCCTCCTTCCCCTGATCGAGCGGGAAGTTGAGCGCATCGCCGCTGCCAGCAGCCGTACCATCACGTTCAAGACGGCGCCGGCCTTCAGCGCGGATTGGCGAGCCGACCGGATGCGTCCCGCTTTGCAAGCAGCGCTCGATGACCCGGACGTCGACGCGGTCCTCACGACTGGCCTGCTCATCACGCAGGCGGCGACAGGGATCGAGTTGAACAAGCCGGTGATCAGCGCCTTCGTTCAGCGCACCGACCTGTTTCGCTCCGCCGACCTCGAGGGCGACCGATCGACCGTGCCGAACCTCAACTTCCTCCTGATCGCCGGGAGCGTCGAAAGCGACATCGCGGCCTTGCTGGACCTCGGACTGACGGGACCCGTCTACGTGGCGGTCGGGGAGGAGTACGTCGAGCAGTTCGTGCGGCTCGACGAGGAGGCTGCCGCGCTCTCGGAGGCGACCGGCGTACAGGTGCTCCCGTACGCGGTATCGACCGACGTGGAAGCCTCGGTCGACCGTCTTCCGGAGGACGCCCAGATCGTCCTGCTCGGCAGCACGCCCCGCCTCGGCATCCCCCAACGTGGAGCCCTGATCGACGGCCTCACGACGCGCGGGGCGCGGACCTTCAGCCTCGCCGGCCACGATGAGGTGGAGCTGGGCGCCCTGGCGGCCCGGACGCCCGATGTCACGACGCTCGTGTCGCGCCGGGCCGCCCTGAACCTCGCCGAGCTGGCCCGCGGCACCCCTGTCGCGGAGTTGCCGATCCTCGTCTCGACCGACCCCCGCTTGCTGATCAACGGTCGCACAGCGGTGGCCCTCGGCTATCGTCCGAGCATGCGCGCGCTCGGTTACGCCACGTTTCTTTACGAGGAGGCGCTCGACCTGGATCGGGAGCCACTCACGTTCGCGGAGACGCTGCGGCTGGCGGAACGTGGGAATCTGAATCTGGCTATCGCCGATCGTGACGTGGAGATCTCTCTCCGCCAGAAGGACCTGGCACGAAGCCCCCTGCTGCCGCAGATCGCTGCCGTGTCCGACCTGACAGGTCTGAACGCCGGCGGGCTCGAGGGCATCATCCCCGACCGTATCTGGTCGGCCGGCTTCCGAGCCAGTCAGATGATCTACGACGACCAGCGGATCAGCGACTTCCGCTCCCAGAGCCGACTCTACGAAAGCAGCCAATTCCGCTATCAGGGTGACCGGCTCGATCTCTTCCGGGACGCCGGGGGCTCCTACCTTCTACTGGCGCTTTCGGAAGTCCTCTATCGCATCCAGCTTTCGTTCCTGCATCTGACCGAGGAGAACCTGGAGCTGGCCAGGTTCCGAGAGGAGGTCGGCTACTCGGGTCGCGATGAGGTGTTCCGCTGGGAGTCGGAAGTGGCCCTGCAGCGGAGCGAGGTCTTCAGGCGTCTCGCAGCCTACCAGTCGCAACGCATCGCCCTCAACCAGGTTCTTGCCGTCGATCAGGGGACGCGGTGGGCGATCGTCGGAGCGGAGATCGACCCGGACGTGTTTCCGTTCCTGGACGGTCGGTTTCCCAGGATTCTCGACAGTAAGCAGGTTCTGGATCGCTTCCGGCTGTTCTCGATCGATCTCGCGATTCAGAACGCCCCGGAGCTGGCCTCGGTCACCAAACAGACGGAAGCACAGGAGATCCAGCTCGGCCAGAGGAAGCGGCGCTGGTTTCTGCCCGTGTTCTTCATCGAAGCGGCGTACGACTATCAGATCGAGCGCGATCCCGAGCTGCCGGACGTCGACCGATCCTTCCCTCGGTTCGCGATCGGAGCGCAGTATCCGATCTTCGTCGGCGCCTCCCGGTCCTACGAGGTGAGCCAGAACCGCGCCGCGCTCGAACGCCTCGAGAAGGAACAACGCCTCACGCACGATCTGATCGAGCGTCAGACCCGCACCGCGATCCGTCGCATGGAAAGCAGTTTTCCGTCGATCCGCTTCGAGCGACTGGCGGCGGATGCGGCGCGCAGGAACTTCGAGCTCGTGCAGGACAAGTACGCGCAGGGAATCGTCAACGTGACCGATCTGACTCAGGCCCAGACTCAGGCATTCACCGCCGAGCAGGGCGCCGCGGCGGCCGAGTTCAGGTTCCAGCTCGACCTGGTGGACTATCAGCGGGCGATCTCCTGGTTCCAGGACGACAAGACGGCCCAGCAGGTCCAGGATCTGGCGCGGGGAATCCAGCAGGCGACGGGTCAATGAAACGACGTGATCACGGCACTCTCACCACGCGGACACATGTCATGAAGAGCACCTGGAAGTACTGCGGCCGGGCCGGCGCGCTCGCCGCGCTGGTCCTGGCAGGTTCACTCGCTTCGGCCGGCTGTGGCGGAGGAGAGCCGCCGCCTCCCCCCGAGGTGGCCCGCCCGGTGGCCACCTTCGTCGTCGGCCAGGGAATCACCAGCCGTCTGACCTTTCCTGGCACCGTGCAGGCCGCGGACCGCGCCGAGCTGGCGTTCCGGGTGTCCGGTCCGCTGATCGAGCTTCCCGTGGTCGAAGGGGATGTCGTGCAGCAAGGCCAGATGATCGCCCGCATCGATCCCCGCGATTATCAGATCGCGGTGGCCCAGGAAAAGGCGAACTTTGATCAGGCGGTGGCCGACGCCCAGCGATACAAGCGCCTGTACGAGCGCCAGGCCGTGTCGCTGGCCGAGCTGGAAGTCCGGGAGGCGCGCCGCAATGTCAGCGAAGCACTCTACGAGCAGGCACTGGCGGATCTGGGTGACACCCGGCTGCGCGCCCCCTTCGACGGACAGATCGGCATCAAATACGTCCAGAACTTCGAGGATGTGGTGGCCAAGGAGCCGATCCTCAGCCTGCACAACGTCGACCAGGTCGAGATCGTCATCAGCGTGCCGGAGCAGATCATCGCCTCCGTTCGCGAAGGCGTGACGAGGACAGTCGTCGCCACGTTCGATGCGGCCCCCGGACGCCAGTTCCCGGTCGAGGTCGAGGAGTTCGCGGTCAACGCCGACCCGGCCACGCAGACGTTTCCCGTCACCTTCACCATGCCGCAGCCGGAGAACCTGAACGTCTTTCCCGGCATGACGGCGCTGATCGTGGTTTCGGACATCGCGCTGGCCGAGGACGAGCCCGACGCACCTTTGACCGTTCCGGCCCACAGCGTGTTCTCGGACGAGGCGGGCAACTCACGCGTCTGGGTGATCGATCCGGGCGACCTGACCGTGCACGAGCGCCCCGTGACGGTCGGTCCGGTCACCGGCACCGACGCCATCGTGGTCCTGAGCGGGTTGGAAGCAGGGGAGAGGATTGCGGCGGCCGGCATCTTTCAGCTTCAGGAGGGTCAGACGATCCGCCTGATGGACAACTGAGCGAAAGGCGCCTATTCGCATGAATATCGCCGAGCTCGCGATCAAGAAAAGCGTCATCACGTGGACGCTGACCATCGTTCTGCTCGTCGTCGGCTGGACCTCGTTCCGCGGTCTCGCCCGCCTCGAGGATCCGGAGTTCACGATCAAGGACGCCGTCATCGCCACTCCGTATCCCGGCGCCTCCGCCGCCGAGGTCGAGGAAGAAGTGTCCGACGTGATCGAGCGGGCCGTGCAGGAGCTCGGCCAGTTGAAGCGCGTCCAGTCCACCTCGGTCCGCGGGTTCTCGCAGGTCAAGGCGACGATCAAGGACCAGTACGACGCGGAGACTCTCCCGCAGGTGTGGGACGAGCTGCGCCGCAAGGTCAACGACTATCAGAACCGGCTGCCGCCCGGCGCCGGCCCCTCGATCGTCAACGACGACTTCGGCGACGTGTTCGGCATGTACGTGGTGCTCACCGGCGAGGGCTACACGATGGCGGAGCTGTACGAGTACGCCAAGCTCCTGCGTCGCGAGCTGCTCCTCGTGGGGGACGTCAAGAAGGTGACCCTGTGGGGCAACCACTCCGAGGTGATCTACGTCGAGATGTCGCGCCCGAAGATGGCGGCGCTCGGCATCTCCCAGGACGAGATCTATGCCGCGCTGTCGGCCAAGAACCTGCCCGTCGACGCCGGCCGCCTTCGGCTCGGCCCGGACTTCATCCCGATCAACCCGACCGGCGAGTTCTATTCCGAGACGCAGTTCGGCGATCTGCTGATCAGCAGCCGCCAGGGCGGCGGCGAGCTCATCTTCCTCCGGGACGTGGCGACCATCCGCAGGGGGTACGAGGATCCGCCGTCCCAGATCGTCCGCTACGACGGCCAGCCGGGGATCGCGATCGGGATCTCGACCGTGGCGGGCGGGAACGTGGTCACGATGGGCGAGGGCCTCGAGGCAAAGCTCCAGGCCCTGCAAGCCCAGACACCCATCGGCATGGAGATCCACCCGATCTCTCTGCAATCCGAAGCGGTTACCACGGCGATCAGCGGCTTCATGGTGAGCCTCCTCCAGGCGGTCGCGATCGTGATCGTCGTGCTGATGATCTTCATGGGCCTGCGCAGCGCGGCCATCATCGGCTTCATTCTCGTCCTGACCATCTTCGGCACCTTCGTCTTCATGCAGATGCAGGGGATCATGCTGGAGCGGATCTCGCTCGGGGCGCTGATCATCGCGCTCGGCATGCTCGTCGACAACGCGATCGTGGTGATCGACGGCATGCAGGTGCGCATCGAACAGGGGATGGACCGCATCAAGGCGGCTGCGGAGGTCGTGAGTCAGAACGCCGTGCCCCTGCTGGGCGCTACGGTCGTCGCCGTGCTCGCCTTCGCCGCCATCGGCACCTCCGAGGACTCCAGCGGCGAGTACACCCGCTCGCTCTACTCGGTCATCCTGATCTCGCTGATGTTGAGCTGGGTGACGGCCGTGACCACGACCCCTCTGCTCGGCAAGATCTTCACCAAGGTGAAGCCGAAGAAGGAAGGCAAGTCGGACGATCCCTACGCCGGCAAACTCTTCCAGGGCTACAGGAAAGCCCTTGCGTTTGCCATCCGGCGGCGCTGGGCGACCGTCGGCCTCGTGGTCGCGGTCTTCCTGCTGTCGCTGTGGGGCTTCGGCTATGTAAGCCAGATGTTCTTCCCCAGCTCCACGCGCGAGCAGCTCTTCATCGACACGTGGATGCCCGAAGGTACGCACATTCGGGACACGGAGGCGGCGTATGCCAAAGCCGAACAGTACCTCCTGGGCCTCGACGGGGTGACGCACGTGTCGACGGCCATCGGCGGTGGCGACCTCCGCTTCCTGCTCGTGTACACGCCCAACCCGGCCAGCTCCGCCTTCGGTGTCTTCTTCGTGGACGTCGAGAACTTCGGCGTCATCGATGGCCTCAATGCGAAGGTGCAGAAGGAACTTCCCGAGGTGCTTCCGGAGGCGATCGTCAACGTGCGCAAGTTCCGGCTCGGCCCCGGTGAGGGCGGGCAGATCCAGCTCCGGATCAGCGGGACGGATCCGGCCGAGCTCCGGCGCCTGGCGGCGATCGCAAAGGACATCCTGCAAGAAGAGGGCGCCCGCGGCGTGCGCGATGAGTGGCGGGAGATGGTGAAGGTCGTGCGACCGGTGTTCGCCGAGGCGCAGGCGCAGCAGCTCGGAATCGAGCGTCCGCAGCTGGCCGAGCAGCTCCAGGCCTCGTTCGAGGGACGGACGACCGGCGTGTACCGCGAGCGCGACGAGCTCCTCCCGATCGTCGCGCGGGCCCCCGACTACGAGCGCTACAACGTCGACAACATCCGGGACCTGCAGATCTGGAGCCCGGCGGCGCAGCGCAACGTGCCGATGGCACAGATTCTGAGCGGCTTCGAGACCGAATACGAGGACGCAACGCGATTCCGCTGGAATCGGACGATGACGGTTCGCGTTCACGCCGATCCGGATGGCGAGCTGCCGAGCGACCTGATCGCCCGGGCCAAGCCGCGGATCGAAAGGGCGCTGGGTGTGGACCTCGGCGCCTACTTCGGGAGGAGCTACGACTCCGTCGAAGAGATGTTCGAGGGCCACGACGCATCCACGATCAAGGTCGTGGAGATGGACCAGATCCCCCTCCTGGGCGAGCCGGGCTACTTCATCGCCTGGGGAGGAGAGGGCGAGGATTCGGCTCGAGCCAAGGCTGCACTGGCCGCGTCGATCCCGATCTTCTTCGGCCTCATGGTGCTGGTCGTCATCTTCCTGTTCAACTCGATCCGGAAAACCTTGGTCATCTGGCTGACGGTTCCTCTGGCGCTCATCGGCGTGGCGGGCGGTCTTCTCCTGACCAACCAGCCGTTCGGATTCATGGCGCTGCTCGGCTTCCTGAGCCTGTCCGGGATGCTGATCAAGAACGCGATCGTGCTGATCGAAGAGATGGACCGTCAGGTCGAGCTGGGCGGCGACGGGTTCAACGCGATCCTGGATGCCGGGGTGAGCCGCATGCGGCCCGTGATGATGGCGGCGGCCACGACCATCCTCGGAATGGTGCCGCTGCTCCAGGACGCCTTCTTCGTCGCGATGGCGGTGACGATCATGGCCGGCCTGCTGGTGGCCACGGTCCTCACTCTGATCTTCGTCCCGGTGCTCTATTCGATCTTTTTCAGCATTCGACCCGGCGGAGAGGCCGCCGCGGCGGCGGTCCCGATCGATACGACCACGCCCGCGGGAGGTGCCCCCGAAGGAGCGCCGGCACCGGCCTAGTTCGGATCCGGAAGCGGCGCGAGATCCGCCAGCCGGGCTCCTGAGGTCGGCTTCCAGCGACTTGTCGGGTGGGACGCACGCGAGTTGCGCGACCGCCGCCATCATCGCGATACGCCGGCCGGACGCTGACGACCACTCGGGTGCAGCGAACCGGCCGGCTCTCTCGGCTAGCCGAATTCCAGTCCCTGGGCCAACGTCAGCTCGGTGCTCCAGTTGAGCGTGTTCGTCTGACGCCGCATGTACGCCTTCCAGGAGTCCGAGCCCGACTCACGGCCGCCCCCGGTCTCCTTCTCCCCTCCGAACGCTCCGCCGATCTCCGCGCCGCTGGTCCCGATGTTCACGTTGGCGATTCCGCAGTCGCTGCCGCGGTTGGAGAGAAACGTCTCGGCCTCCCGAAAGTTGTCGGTGAAGATGGCCGACGAGAGGCCCTGAGGAACGCCGTTGTGGAGGGCGATCGCCTCGGAGAGCTCGTCCACCGCCCGGGCCGGCGAAGAGTCGGCGTTCCCGTACCCGATGATGTAGAGGATTGGCGCGAAGGTCTCCTCCTGTACAATCTCGTACTCGTTCTTCGCCGTCGCGATGCAGGGCTTTACCCAATGGCCGCCGGGATAGTCCGGGCCGTCGAGCACTTCGCCCCCGAACAGGATCTCGCCGCCCTCGGCCACGACCTGCTTGATGGCTCCCTGCAGGTCATCCACCGCATCCCGCGTCACCAGCGGTCCCATCAGAGTGTCCGGCTCCCGCGGATCGCCGATTCGAACGTCCTCGTACGCCCGGCACAGCCGGCCCACCAGCTCTTCGCGGATTGACTCGTGCACGATGATGCGTCGCGTGCTGGTGCAGCGCTGGCCGGCCGTGCCGACCGCGCCAAACAGGATGGCCGGCAACGCCAGATCCAGGTTGGCGCTCGGCGTCACGACGATCGCGTTGTTTCCGCCCAACTCGAGAATCGTACGGCCGAGCCGCACGCCCACCACCTCGGCCACCCGGTAGCCCATGCGGCAGCTCCCGGTCGCCGAGACGAGCGGAATACGACGGTCGTGCAGCAGGCGGTCACCAACGGTCGAGCCCTTGCCGACCGTCAGTGAGAAGATGGCCGGATCCACTCCGTTGGCCCGACACACATCCTCGGCGATCTTCGTGCACGCGATGGCCGTCAGCGGCGTCTGGCTGGACGGCTTCCACAGGACGCTGTCGCCGCACACACACGCGAGGGCCGTGTTCCAGCTCCACACCGCGACCGGGAAATTGAAGGCACTGATCACGCCGACCACTCCCAGCGGGTGCCACTGCTCGAACATGCGGTGGTCGGGTCGTTCCGACTTCATGGTGTTGCCGTACAGCTGCCGCGAGAGGCCGACCGCGAAGTCGCAGATGTCGATCATTTCCTGTACTTCGCCCTCGCCCTCCGCGCCGATCTTCCCCATCTCCAGGGTCACCAGCTGGGCCAGCTCCGACTTCAGCTCGCGGAGGCGGTTGCCGAGCTGCCGCACGATGTCGCCACGTCGCGGGGCAGGGACCTTCCGCCACTCGAGGAACGCGGCGTGCGCCCGGTCCACGATCCCGTCGTACTCGTCTTCGGTGACCTGCCGAACCACCCCGATACGAGAGCCGTCGATCGGCGTGATCACCTCGAGCTCCGGCCCGGAGCCGATCCACTCACCGGCGAAACCGCCAAAGTTCTCCTCGGCCAGGCCGAGCGTCGTCAGGAAGTCACTCATGGTGCGTTCTATCCGGTCACAGGTTGTGTCGTCCGCTAGCCGGCCACGAGCGGCCGGAAGGCGATGTTAGCCGTTTTCACAGGCCGCTGCTACATTTCGAATTCGAGCCACGATCACTTCCTTGGTGACACCATGATGAGACTGTCCCCGCCTCTGGTCTCAGCCGCCCTCGCTATTCTCATCAGCCTCGGCACACCTGCAGCGTCTGCCGCTCAGGAGGCCGAGATCATGACCTTCCTCCGCGACCAGGCAGGCTTTTCGGAGAAGGACCTGAAGAAGCTGGACGAGGGAGAGGCGATCACTCGGATCGTGAAGACGGACGACAACCGCGAGGTCACGGTGATGGGTGCCGTGCGGGTCGACGCTCCCGCCGACTACATCGTCGACCGCTTCACTCAGATCGCCACGCTTCTGCGGGGGTCCGAGAGCACGCGCTCGGTGGGTCAGTTCGGGGCGACTCCGGCGGTCGCCGAGATGGCGGCGATGGAGCTGCCGAATGACGACGTGTCGGACCTGAAGAAGTGCAAGCCCGAACACTGCGACGTGAAGCTGCCGGCGAACGCGATCGATGTCCTGCACGAGCGGGTTGACTGGGAGAGCGCCGACCACACGGGTCAGGTCAACGAGTTCTTCGGCGAAGCAATCGTGCGCTATCTGACATCGTACCAGGCGAACGGCAACGCGGCCCTGGCGACGTACGACGACAAGAAGGAGCCGCTCAGCGTCGCCCAAGGGTTTGAACTGCTACTGTCGGACATGCCGGTCCTGCACTCGCTGGAACCGCGACTATTGTCGCACGTGTCCGAGTATCCGGCCGGGTCGTCGGATGAGATCGAGGACGTGTTCTACTGGACGGTGGCGGACTTCGGCCTCAAGCCCGTTCTTTCGCTGAGGCACCTGGCCATCCAGCGGGACACGGAATCACCACTGACCGACGCGATGGTCGTGATCAAGGAGATCTACTCGAGCCACTACTTCCAGGCGGTGGTCGAGGTGCTGGCCTTCACCGAGGTCACGGGCTCGGAGGGAGCTGTCAGCACCATCGTCACGTACATGGGCCGATCGCGCTTCGATGGGAAGGTCGGAGGCCTGAAGCGCCACATGCTCAACGACAAAGTGAAGGATGCCGAGCGCGATGAGCTCGCCGCCGGGAAGGCTCGGGTCGAACAAGAGTACGGGGCCGCCGGGAGCTGACCCGCCCCGGGTCGTAGTCCGGTCGTAGTCTGAGCGCGGTCCTCAGCGGTTCTTCACCACCGCGAACAGTCCCAGCGCCAGCACAACCACGCTGATCACGGCGATCAACGGGAACGGTCCCGCGACCTCTCCTCCACCCTCCGCAAAGAATACCAGCAGGCCGACGGCCACGAAGATGCCGGCCACGAGGGAAAGCGCGAGAGCCCGCTTCGACCTGATCGTCGGATCCGAGCTGCCCCACGCCATGCGGAGTGCCTGCTGGATGTCGCGCGGCTTGGTATCCGGGTAGTTGCTCATGAACTCCTGCAGCGTCTGTTCGATGCGCTGCGCCAGCTCGCGGGCCCGAGGGGATGGGCGCTGGCCGCCGGAGTACTGCGTCGGTACGTACGTCATTCGTTTGTCTCCACGTTCTGTGCCTGCTTGCCCAGCCGTCGCTGCCTCAGCGCCACGACCGAACAGCTCATCGCGCCGCCCAGCAGAAACCAGCTACCGGTGAGCAGGAACCAGATTAGAAAAAAGGCCGCGGCCATCCACAGGCCGGACGCCGAGATCTCGAGGCTCAACCAGCGCTCGAAGCGCACGCCGCCCGTCACGCCGCGGCCGGCGACTGCGTGTCGAAACAGCACCAGATTCTGGAGGTGGCGCATGTGAATCGGGCCCTGCAGACATACGAAGGCCCCGAGCGCGAAGAAATAGAACTCCACCGGGAGCAGCGGCTCCCAGACCACCAGCAGCCACACGGCCAACAGAAACACCGTCGTCGCGAGAACGGAGAGGAGGAGCCGGGGGCTGAACAGGCGCAGCGAGTCGATGTCCGCCTCGTAGGTTGGGTTGAGCTCGTAGCTCCCCTCGACCTCCATGTAGTCCTTTCCACCCGCGTGGTAGAGTCGCGCGGAGCGAATCGTCAGGTAATAGTCCGACACGTAAACCACGGCCGTCACGAGCGGACCCAGCCACCAGTGCTGGATGAGCGCGACCTCGACGCCGGTCACAGCGCCGGTGCCTCCGCGCCGGTCATGCTTTGACCGGTGCGTTCCACGGCTTCCGCGCACCCGTCGATGAACCGGAACAGTTGCAGCCGTGAATCGGTGATTCCATTGCCGTCCGCCGCCAACACTGCATCGCGGTGTTCGCTCAGGGCGGCATGCGAGGTGTAGAAATAGATGGGTACCTCCATACCCGTCGCCCTGACCCTTTCGAGCAGATCGAGCCCCGCCGTCGGTCTGAATCCACCGCGTTCAGTTCGCCCCATATCCGAGATGATCAACATGGGCTCCACACCGGGCAGTTTCTCCACGGCCTCTTCGGTCGATCGGGCGACCGTGACCCTGTATCCATCCGCTCCCAGCTGGTCGATCTCGTACCGATTGTTCCTTGGCTGGTCGTCCACCCACAGGATGGACTCGGTCCGGTTGATCCGTCGCGCCCGCTTGTTGATCTCGGTGCGCAGGAACTGGATCGCGTCGTTGAAGAGATCCCTGAAGCGGCGCTTTGCAGCCTCGCCCGCGGCCCCGCCATCTCCTGGGGTCAGGCCAAGGAACGCCTCCAGCTCGGGAAGAGTCGACAGGCTCCGCCGGGGCGGATTGCCCTCGAAGCTCCGCAATTCCCGGCGGTATTCCTTGACCGTTCTTGTCAGAATCGCCTCGATCTCATCGATGCAGCCGTCGAGCGGGGAGTCCTTTCCGAACAGAGGGACGTTGCTCTCGATATGGCGGAGAATGGACTCAAAATTGAGCTCGGCGTCGATGACGGCTTCCATCTGCTCGTCATACACCGACTTGGGGACGTAGAGAGGGCCGGAGTCCCCAGCCGGATACTCGAGTCGGGCTCGCATCAAACGGCGAGCCCGTTTGGCCTTGTTGTACGCCGAAACGAGGTTGTCGTGCATGGCCGCCAGCATCTGGCGGTCTCGTTCCGTGATTTCGGCCCTCGCGAGCCTGCTGCTCTCTTCGTCAGCCCGCCGCTGCAGGCGAGACTGATACAGGGCCGTGACCGCGCCACCCAGCACGATGACCAACAGGAGCTGCAGAATGGTCTTGACGACCTCGACGTGTACGCTCGAGCCGAGAAGTGCCCGCTCGAGCCCGTAGAACGCGAGCACTGCGGCACACCCGGCGACGATGAACGGAATCGGATCCCTCTTCATCACCGCGAAGACGCGTCCCGAGCCGCCGACCAGGATCCGGGTGACAAAAAACGCGATGAGTCCGGCGACCAGGGCAACGAGAAGGCCGGGCCAGACAAGGTCGATCAGATTCGAAGTGACGTCCGCTTGCACCAGCGTGTTGGCATTGAGGTTCATTCGGAGTCCTCGAGCTCGCTGAGCTTCAGCCTCACCGTGTTGCGGACGGACCCATGCTCATCGATCAACTGCAGGATCACCACCGGATCGACGGCACTCCAGTGGATCTCGATGAGGCCGAAGTTGTTGTCCCGCACGATGTCGCCGACCCGGTTCCGGTTGGGTTCCGTGGTGGGCCATTCTTCGGTCAGACCGCTGGAGGTCACGTCGTAAATGGGATAGAGTCCGTCCGCCTCCAGCCGTGAAATCTCGCCCCAGTGCACGTCGCCCGAGATGAACAGCACGCCGCTCGCACCGGTGCGCCGCACCAGCTCCAGAAGGCGCTCCCGTTCGTGCGGCACGTTAGTCCACGACTCCCAGCCGTTGTACTCGTGCCCGAACTGGATGCTGGAGGCGATGATGCGGACATCGGCCGGAACCCGAAGCTGCTCCTCGAGCCACGCCCACTGCGCGTCGCCCAGCAGGGTGGAGTCGGGGCTCGGGTTCGGGCGGTAGTCGTTCTTGTGCGGCGCGACGCGATCGTTGCGAAGCAGGTCGTCCCGAAATGTCCGGGTGTCCAGCAGGATCACATGGAGGCGCTTCCCGCCTTCCTCGAACAGGTACGACGTGTAGATGCCGGGGCTCGTACGGCGCTCCGTGCCGGCGGGCTCTCCCCAGAAATCGAGGAACAGGTCCTTCGACTCGTCTTTCAGCGGATAGTGGCGACCCGCGTCGTTCTCTCCGTAGTCGTGATCGTCCCAGGTGGCCAGCAGTGTCGTGC
>Ga0209567_10001246_pt1 | contig 13423 bp, 12 predicted proteins | sample COG_12_FD_184756 | JGI IMG/M metagenome (GOLD analysis project Ga0209567, IMG submission 184756) | Pelagic marine sediment microbial communities from the LTER site Helgoland, North Sea, for post-phytoplankton bloom and carbon turnover... | ecosystem: Environmental > Aquatic > Marine > Neritic...
CTAAACACCGCGACCGATAAAGATAAAATCAAATGATGCCAAAAAATATTCTGTCTATACCCGCCGATTGAACCAATTCTCTATGGCTGCTTCTGGCCGAAAGCAGCCTGTCATGGAACAGCTACCCACTGACCGATATCGAGAAAAGCAGCCTCTCCACGTTACCCCGGGAACATTCCTAGAATTCACTTTAAGTTTCGCAAATAGCGTCCCCCCGCGGGGGGATCACTGGCTGCTAAGAGCCGCATAGCCGTCGGTCGATCGATCTACGGTAAGACGACCGCTTCTGGCCGATACCAGACGGTGGATTCCGAATCGACGACCGCCTCAGGAGCCCATCCCTCGACGCATACGCAAACCCGCATATGGTAATACTGGAATAAATTATGTCGGACTGGCACAGTCCGATTGCAGTTTTCTATTGGAGAAGGAGCATTCAGGGAATGAAGAAGAACGTTCAATCAGCGGCCACAATATCTACACTGGCGTTCGCCGTACTTGTCCTTTCAACAAATGCAGTGGCAGATCAATTCGACTTCGAAGTTGCGGCCGCCTTCGATCGCACACAGTTTGAAGGTAGCAAGACGACCACCACCCAGGGTGGGACGGTCTTTAACTCCGGTGAGACCGACACGGATGAGCTAAGCCTGTTCGGCAGCTGGTTTTTCGCCGGCATGTCTGATGACAAGGGACCGAGAGCGCGAGCTGTATTCGTCGATCGTGCGTCGTCAGTCAGCATTGGTTACTCGAGTCTGGATCAGACGACAAAGACGTTAGTCATCTTCGACGATCCTGCTTTCCCGTTTCCGGACTTCGATCAGACGCTCAAGACGGATGGCGATTCGTTCGCTGTGGATGTCCGCTATGTTGATCGCGACAGCGGCTGGTTCGGCGATATCGGACTGCTAACCACGGACGTCACACTTAGCGGCTTTGTTAGCGATTCGGTTGACGGAAACGGGTGGAGATTGGGCGTTGGCAAGTACCTGTTTGATACCACGGCACTCGGCCTGGACTACAGTGACGTAGATGTCGACGGAGGAGGGGGAGCGACGGTTATTGCGGTCTCCTTTACTCACCTGGGCGATCTCGGCAGCCGTTGGCAATATGCGGTCGATCTTGGCTACGCTCGCTCGGAATCCGACTTTGGTACCGAGCTGGATACGTGGGACGCGGCTTTTTCCCTGTACCCGACCCGGGACTTTGAGTTTGGAATTGCCATTGAGGACGTGTCCGGCGATTCTCAGGGCTTCCTCGACTTCGACACCACCGGTATCACCGGATTCGCGAGCTGGTTCGTGACGCCCAACGTCAAGTTGGCTGCTTTATATCGCGTCGACGATGTCGGCTATTTCGGAAACGTCGGCATCCCCGGCGAGCCCACAGAAAGTGACGCCGACCAGGACTCGTTCGGGTTAAGCGTGGCGGTTCGTTTCTAGCCGCACACCCTTTGGTCAGGCGCTATAGGTTGTTCGCCCGCCGAGAATCGTCTGCAGTACCTTGATGTCGACAATGCTGTCCGGATCGACGTCATGCGGATCGTTTTCGAGAATCACGATGTCGGCCAGCTTGCCGGGCGTTAACGATCCCTTGATATCTTCCTCGAACGACGCGTATGCACCATTCATCGTGCAGATCTGCATCGCCTCGGTCACTGCGATTCGTTGACTGGGCCCCCATACACGTCCTTGCGTGTCCTTGCGGGTCACCATGCTCTGGATTGCCATCATGGGCTCGTACGGGCCGGGCGTGAAATCCGACGCGGGCGCTACCGGGATGCCGTAGTCGAGGAAGCTGCGATGCGCGAACATCGACTCCATCATTTCCTCGCCGTACTCCGGCCACTTGTTGCCGTGGTAGTACGCATAGGTATAGAAAGGCGCGGGGACAACACCAGCCTTCTTGATGCGCTTGAGCAATGACTCGTTCACCAGCGAACAATGCTCGATCCTGAATCTCGGGTTCTCTCCCTGCCAGTCCTTCAGTACCCGTTCGTATGCATTAAGCACCCGGTCGATAGCGACGTCGCCGTTGGCGTGGATCCCAACGCGAAAATCGTGTGCGACAGCATCATCCACGGCGGCATCGATTTCCTCCTGCGTCATCGTCAGGATGCCGTAGTCATCGGGCTTGCCCTCATACGGTGTACTGCGACTCATGGTGCGTTCCGAAGCTGAGCCGTCGGCCGCAAATTTGACTGCGCCGATGCGCAGCGTATCGTCGCCGAAACCCGATGCCATGCGCGCGAGCTTCAGGCCCTCGTAGACGTCGGTGTCGCCAAACGGCATGAACGAAACCCGATAGTGCATTTCGCCAGCGGCGCGTGCGTCCTGAAACGCGATGAAGTCATCGAGCGCGCCCCAGGCGTCCGTGGTCGACGTCAGCCCTGCCGCCGCCATGTTCTTGGAGGTCAGCTCAACGGATTTCTGTCGCGCGGCCCGGTCCAGGACCGGCCAGGTGCCCGACTCGAGAAAAGGCTGCATGGCGGAGGGCTCGGCGATCTTGCCGGTGAGCTTGCCGTCTTCACGAAAATACCTTCCGCCAATTGGGTCGGGCGTGTCGATCGAAACGCCAGCCAGTCGGAAGGCCATCGAATTGACGACAGCCGTGTGGCCGCCGCGGTGCCTCACGAACACGGGGTGATTCGGCACAGCCTCGTCGAGATCCGATCTGTTGAGAGGCCTGCCATCTTCAAACTTCGTATCGTCGTACATGGAGCCGAGCACCCAATGGCCGGGCGGTGTCTTATCCGCCTGCGCCGCGAGTGCCGCCTTGACGTCCGAGATACGCCGCAAATTGACGTTCGCGGAAATGCCTTCCTGTGCCAATAACGGGTGGCTGTGGGCGTCGATAAAACCGGGTGTCACCGTGTGCCCCCGTGCGTCGACGACCTCGGTTCGCGGGCCTTTGAGGTTCATGACATTGGCGTCGCTACCGACAGCCAGTATGTGCTGGCCGCGCACCGCCACGGCTGTTGCCGACGGGATACCGGGATCCATCGTAATGACGTTGGCACCTTTAATGATCAGGTCGGCCGGGCCGGTCGCATCCTGAGTTGCTGCTGAACAACCGGCGGGAAGGACGCCCAACGATGCAGCCGCGGCCGCCGATCCGAAAAATCGCCTGCGAGAAATATTCGTCATTGTGCGTGCCCCGGTTATTCGCCAAGTGCGGCGAGTTGGTCAGCCTGGTATTCGTTGGTCAACGAGTCGATGACCTGGTCGAGTCCACCCTCGAGAATCTCATCGAGCTTATAGAGGGTCAGGTTGATGCGGTGGTCGGTCACGCGGCCCTGCGGGTAATTGTAAGTACGAATTCGCTCGCTGCGATCGCCCGAGCCCACCAGCAACTTGCGCTTCTCGGCCTGTTCGGTTTCCTGCGCGACCACTTGCTGGTCGAGCAGGCGCGCCTGCAAGAGTGACATCGCTCGGGCACGATTCTTGTGCTGCGAGCGTTCGTCCTGGCATTCGACCACGATCCCTGTCGGCAAATGTGTCAGGCGAACGGCGGAATCGGTCTTGTTAACATGCTGTCCTCCGGCGCCCGACGCGCGGTAGGTATCGACGCGCAGGTCCGCGGGATTAATTTCTGTTTCTTCAACTTCATCCGGCTCTGGCAGAACGGCAACGGTGCAGGCCGACGTGTGAATGCGACCCTGCGATTCGGTTGCCGGTACGCGCTGCACCCGGTGGGCCCCGGATTCGAATTTGAGCCTGGCGTAGATGCTGTTGCCCGTCACGCGGCTGATGATTTCCTTGTAGCCGCCATGCTCGCCTTCGCGCGCCGACAGGATCTCGATCTGCCACCCGGCCGCCTCGGCGTACTTCGAATACATGCGGAACAGGTCGCCCGCGAAAATGGCGGCTTCGTCGCCACCGGTGCCCGCACGCACCTCAAGATAGACGTTGCTGTCATCGTAAGGGTCGGGTGGGATCAGCGCCTTCTGCAGGTCCAGCAACAACTGCTCGCGACGTTCCTCCAGGCCGGTGAGTTCTTCCTGGCCCATCTCGCGAACCTCGTCATCACTGTCGCCGGCCATCTCCTCGGCCGCCGCGATGTCGTCAAGGATACCTTCGTACTGCTGGAACGATTGCACGACGGGCTCGACGCGCGCGTACTCTTTGGACAGATCGCGAAATTGGTTCTGGTCTGAGATGACGTCAGGGTCGGCGAGCAACCCGGCAATCTCTTCGAAACGATCGCGGACGGACTCGAGCTTGAAGCGGATAGACTCTTTCATGTCTTAGTCGTCGAGGCCGAACAGTTTGCGAGCGGAATCGATCAGCTTCTCATCCGACGCTTCGCCGGCCTTTCGCAGTGCGACGCTGGGCTTGTGCAGCATCTTCTTCATCAGCGCTGCGGTCGCAAATTCGATCGCATCTTCAGCGGACTCACCTTTAGCCATGCGTTTGCGGGCCTTCTTGGCAACCTGCTTGCGCACCTCCTCATGCTCTTCCCGCAAGGTCGCGATAATGGGGGCGACCTGTTTTGAGCGTTCGATAGCAGCGTAACGACGAATCTCATCGTCCAGGAGTCGATGCGCCTCGACGGCGGCCGCTTCGCGATTGCCCTGGCTTTCCAGGATGACCTTGTCGAGATCGTCGATCGTATAGAGGTAGAAGTCTGACAGGTCGCTCGCCCCGGCCTCTATGTCGCGCGGCACCGCGATGTCGCATGCAAAGATGGGTTTGCGTTTGCGCGCCTTGATTGCACTCTCGATCTGCGCGGTCGTGATGACCGGTTCGGTTGCAGCCGTCGACGTAATCAGGATGTCCGCTTCGGGGAGTGTTCCTTCGATCTCCGACAGGGGCAGGGCGAAACCGCCGAACTGGCCAGCCAGTTCCTGTGCACGGTCGATGCTGCGATTAGCGACAAACAGCCGGCCTATGCCGTGGCTGACGAGATGCTTGGCAACCAGCTCGATGGTGACCCCGGCGCCCACGAGTAACGCCGTGTGCTTCTTGAAGCCGGCGAAGAACTGCTGCGCCAGGTGGACGGCGGTTGACGCGACCGACACCGGGCTTGCGCCAATCTCGGTATCGGTACGGATTTTCTTGGCAACGGCAAACGTGTGTTGGAACAGCCGGCTCAGGTTACTGCCGAGCGTGTTCGCCTCCTGCGCGTAGCGAAAGGCGTCCTTGAGCTGCCCGAGGATCTGCGGTTCGCCGAGGACCATCGAGTCGAGTCCACAGGCCACGCGGAATATGTGGCGAATCGCCTCCTCATCGTCGAGGGTGAAAAGGGACTCGGTAAAGCCGTCGGCCAGGTGGCGATCGTCGTGCAGCCATTCCTGCAGATGCTCGCGGCCCCCGTCCTCGCTGATGACATAAAACTCGGTTCGATTGCAGGTAGAAAGCAGCAGTGCTTCCTCGACGCCATCCAGCGCAACCAGGCGCTCGAGCGCCCGCGACACCTCGTCGCCCGCGTAGGCGACTTGCTCGCGTATTTCGACAGGTGCCGTGTTATGGTTCAGCCCGAGTATTTGCAGCGGCATACGTTATGTGGCGTGCCCTGGGGGCACTCTGGAATGACGAAGTGCGTATGATAAGCGAACTGAACCGCGAGTTCCTTGTCTGTGTACTAAACGGACGATGATTTATGCATGAAACTCGACGATGGCCGACAGCCGCTGTGCTGTGGATCCTGACCGCCATCACCTTCACACCAGCCTGGGCAGACGAGGCCGATACCTCGGATGCGGGCGCCTATATTCTCCAGGCAGAGATGGCGCTGCAGCGCGACGACTACCTCATGGCCGCCCAGGAGTATCGCAAGGCCGCCGAACTTAGCGACGATCCGGACGTTGCCCGGCAGGCGGTCCTGATCGGCATGGCCTACGGCTTCAACCGCGAAGCGCTGGCCGCGGCCGAACGCTGGTACAAGCTGGACAAGAACAGCAACGAAGCCAGGGTGTTTCTCGCGCAGTTGAGCTTCCGCGTTGGGGACCTGAAAACGGCTCGGCGCCAATATAGCTATCTGATTGAAAAAGGCGACGAGCCGCCGGGCGACGAGCTCGTCACCCTGATTCGCTATCTGTCGGAGGACGGTGATCCGCAGGACGCCGACACGCTGATGCGCTCTTTGGCGCGACCTTATCCGAAGTCTTCGCGAGCCCAGTACGCTGTCGCGACGATGGCGCTGCGGGCCGGCGATACCGAATATGCGGTCAAGAGCGCGTGGCGCGCGATCGAACTCGACCCGGACAGCCTGGATTCGCGCCTTCTGTACGCTCGGGCCTTGCTGGCGAATGGTGAGGCCGACAAAGCCATCGAATACACGGCACGGATCATTGGCGATGACCCGGATCCGGATCCCGACGCGCGTATGGAACTCGCGATCATGTACATGATGGTCGATCGCGAAGACGACGCTCTGAGCCAGGTCAACCAGGTCCTGCTCGAACAGTCCGGTCGTATGGACGCCTTGCGGCTCATGGCCATCATCAATTTCCACAAGGGCCACCTGGACGCTGCGTGGGACGACTTCCATGACCTGCTCGCGAGCGGCCAGTACCGTACCGACGCACTCTATTATCTCGGCCGCATTGCGGATTACCGCAGCGAATACGATCGGGCGATTCGCTTCTATACCGAGGTGCGCCAGGGCTCCTATGCGCTGTCGTCACAGCAGCGCGCGGCGGCATTGCTGATTCATGAGCACGACGATCTGAAAGGCGCGATGCAGCAGCTTGACGACTTCGCGAAAGCGTCGCCGTCCAATGCGATCCCGGTGCTGGCCGTAAAAGCACAACTGCTCGCGTCGATCGAGGAATACGAGGAAGCACTCGAGTTCTATGACAAGGCGCTCTCGTTTGATCCTGACAACGAGGGTGCAGCCCTGAGTCGCGCCGATGTGCTGATGCAGATGGGTCAGCTCGACGAGGCGCTCGATGCATTCGCTGCTGCTGCCAAGCGGTGGCCGAAGAGCGCGATGGCCCTGAACGCCTATGGCTACACGCTGGCGGATCGAACCGATCGCTATCGCGAAGCCGAGAAGCTGATCCGCAAGGCGCTGCGCTACGATCCCGACAGCCCGGCGATTATCGACAGCCTGGGCTGGGTGCTCTTTAAGCTCGGCGATTATGAAGACGCGCTCGTGGAACTCGAGCGCGCCTACGACGGTATGCAGGACCACGAAGTCGCGGCACATATCGTTGAGACGCTGGTCGCACTGGATCGCAGGGACGAAGCCCTGGAGCGACTGACGGCCGCCGAGGAAAAGACCCCGGACAGTCCGATCCTTATGGAAGTCCGGGAGCGCCTGTTCACCGATGCGCAGTAATCTGGCGCGACTTGCCTTCTTGCCCCTGGCCATTCTGGCCCTGCTGGCGGGCTGTGCGACGACACCCGAGAGCGTCAATCTTCCCGACATCGGATCCTGGGATGCGCGCACGGCCGTGCTCGGGGATATCAGGAACTGGGAGTTTAAGGGCCGCATCGCGGTAAAAGCGGACGACGATGGCTTCAATGGCAAGTTCAACTGGGCGCAGCAGGGCGATGCGTTTAGCGCGACGGTCGGTGGACCCCTGGGCATGGGTACCGTACGCATCGAAGGCGACGGGCAAGTCATCTCATTGACCGACAAGGATGGCGTCGAGACCGTCCTGCAGGATCCCGAGCTGGAATTGAAGTGGCGCTACGGCTGGACGATCCCGATATCGAGCCTGCGCTACTGGGCCCTCGGGATACCGGACCCGGTCCAGCCGGCCAGCACCGAATTCGATGAGGACGGTCTTCTGAGCCGCCTCGAACAAAGCGGCTGGGTCGTCGAAATCTCGCGTTACCGCGAGGGTGGGGGGCAACAAATGCCGCGCACCCTGTCGGCGACGAATCCCGACACGCGTGTCAGAATGGTCATCGACCGCTGGTTGTTCTTCGATCGTTGACAGCCAAGAGGCCTCACCGCACAATTGCGCCGCAGCGCGTATTTAGATTCTATTGGGGCGTAGCCAAGTGGTAAGGCATCGGGTTTTGATCCCGTGTATCGCAGGTTCGAATCCTGCCGCCCCAGCCATCTATCACTAGCAGGGGACTATCGTGGATGTGGCAACAATGGCGGTTTTTTCGGGTAGCGCACACCCGCAGCTCGCACACTCAATTGCCCGCTACCTGCGGATCCCGCTTGCAAAGGCCCACGTCGGCCGCTTCTCGGACGGTGAGATCAACGTCGAGATTCTCGAAAATATCCGCGGTCGCGAGACGTTCATCGTCCAGCCGACCAGCCCGCCGGCCTCTGAACACCTGATGGAACTGCTCGTCATGGTCGATGCAGCCAAGCGCGCATCGTCAGGTCGCATTACGGCGGTCATCCCGTATTTTGGATTTGCGCGCCAGGACCGGCGCCCGCGCTCGTCACGCGTGCCGATTACAGCAAAACTCGTGGCGAAGATGATCGCCACAGCCGGCGTCGATCGGGTGCTGACGGTCGACCTGCACGCCGACCAGATCCAGGGCTTCTTCGATATCGGCGTGGACAACGTCTATGCCTCGCCGATCCTCCTCGCTGACGTCTGGAAGCAGAAATATGCCGACATGGTCGTCGTATCGCCCGACGTCGGTGGTGTGGTCCGCGCCCGGGCGCTCGCGAAACGCCTCGGCGACGCCGATCTCGCGATCATCGACAAACGTCGCGCCAAGGCCAACCAGTCCGAGGTCATGAATATCATCGGTGAAGTCGAAGGCAAGAACTGCGTCATGATTGACGACATGGTCGATACGGCAGGCACCTTGTGCCACGCGGCTGGTGCGCTCAAGGAGCAAGGTGCGGTCAGCGTCGCGGCCTATATTACCCACCCGGTGCTGTCCGGGCCGGCCGTCTCGAGAATCAGCGCATCCGAGCTCGATGAGATCGTGGTCACCGACACGATTCCGCTCAACGAAGAGGCCGAGGCCTGCGACAAGATTCGGCAGCTTTCTGTTGCCGAGATGCTCGCCGAGACGATGCGCCGCATCTCCAGTGATGAATCGGTTTCCTCGCTGTACGTAGACTGATTTCTACGCTACTATGCGCGCCCTTGCGCAGGTTGGTCGCGACCTGCGTGTATACAACCGCTGATAAATAATCAGCAAAATCAATCAGTTATTGGAGAAAGTCATGAATGACGATTTCGATCTGATTGCGGATATCCGTGAAGACCAGGGGAAAGGTGCGAGCCGCCGCCTGCGTCACCAGGGAAAAGTTCCTGCAATCATCTATGGCGCCGGGCGTCCGCCTCGCGCACTGGTCTTTGACCATAACCGCGTAGTCCAGCAGCTCGATAACGAATCTTTCTATTCGAGTGTCCTGAACATCAAGGTTGGCGAGAAGAGCCAGGCCGCGATTCTGAAGGACGTTCAGCGTCATCCTGCCAGGCCGCAGGTCATGCACGTGGATTTCCAGCGCGTCGTTGAAGACGAAGAGATCAAGATGCTGGTTCCGATTCACTTCGAAGGTGAAGACGTGGCACCTGGCGTGAAGGAAGGCGGCGGTAAGGTTTCTCACCTCATTACAGAAATTGAGGTTGTCTGTCTGCCGAAGCATCTGCCGGAGTACCTCGATATCGATGTCTCTGAGCTGGAGCTCGATGCCATGCTCAAGATGTCCGACATCCAGTTGCCGGAAGGCGTTTCGATCCCGGCCCTGGCGCAGGGTGAAGAGGCCGACCGCCCGGTTGTCTCGATCCACATCATCAAGGAAGTGGTTATCGAGGAAGAGGAAGAGGTCGAGCCAGGCGCAGTACCCGTCGAGGGCGAGGAAGTCGAAGGCGAAGAAGGCGAAGTCGCCGAAGGCGAGGAGCCAGCCGACGACGACTCCGACAAGGAGTAGTCTTATCCGTAAGCTTTGCGAAAAGACCGCCTGCAGGCGGTCTTTTTGTTTTCAATATCGATTAACATTGCCACGCTATGGGCAAAGCCATCCGCATTATTGCTGGTCTCGGTAATCCCGAGGACAAGTACGAGCGAACCCTGCACAACGCGGGGTTCTGGTTCGTGGATGCGCTCGCACGCAAGAATGGCGGCAACTTCAAGTATGAGAAGAAATTCGATGCCGATAGCTGCCGCATCAAGCTGCACGGCGAGGAAGTGTGGCTGGTGAAGCCGCAAAGCTATATGAACAACAGCGGCCAGCCTGTTCGGGGGCTGCTGGACTACTATCGACTGGGCGTGAATGAATTGCTTGTGGCCCACGACGAAATCGACCTGCCGCCGGGTACCACGCGTCTCAAGGAAGGCGGCGGGCACGGTGGGCACAACGGCCTGCGGGACATCATCCAGCATTGCGGTCCTGACTTCCTGCGGTTGCGGCTTGGCGTGGGTCATCCTGGCGAGAAACACCAGGTGACCAACTACGTCCTGAAACGCGGTTCGTCGGATGCCGAGGCAGCGATCGAGCGCGATATCGATGACGCGATTGCGGTCATGCCTGAGCTCGTGGACGGCGACATTTCCGCAGCAATGAAACAACTTCACACCAAAGAGCAAGCAGAAGAGTAAGCAATGGCTATTACCTGTGGCATCGTCGGCTTGCCGAACGTCGGCAAATCAACCCTGTTTAATGCACTGACGGCAGCGGAAATCGCGGCCGAGAACTACCCGTTCTGCACGATCGAGCCAAACGTCGGAATCGTGCCGGTCCCGGATCCGCGCCTCGATGTACTGGGCGGAATCGTCAAGCCGCAAAAGATCCTGCCTACGACCATGGAGTTCGTGGATATCGCGGGTCTCGTGGCCGGCGCGTCGAAGGGTGAAGGTCTTGGCAACCAGTTTCTCGCCAACATTCGCGAGACGAATGCAGTAGCACACGTCGTGCGTTGTTTCGAAAACGACGACGTTACGCACGTGTCGGGTTCGATCAACCCGATCGATGATATCGAGACCATCAATACGGAGCTCGCTTTGGCCGATCTCGAATCTGTCGAGAAGCAGCTCGACAAGGCCAGCAGGAACGCCAAGACAGGCCAGAAGGATGCCACCGCTCATCGCGACGCGCTCGCCGGAATCAAGGCTCATCTCGACGAAGGGCTGCCGGTGCGATCGATGGACAAGTCGGACCTGCAGAAGCAGATCCTGAAAAGCGTGCACCTGATTACCGACAAGCCCGTCATGCATGTCGCCAACGTCGACGAAGACGGCTTCATCGACAACCCGCACCTCAAGGCCGTCGAAGACTACGCGGCCAACGAGGGCTCTGAGGTTGTGGCTATTTGCGCTGCGATAGAAGCTGAGATCGCCGTGCTCGACGACGAGGACAAGGCCGAGTTCCTGGCGGACTTTGGTGCCTCGGAGCCGGGTCTGAATCGCGTGATTCGTCACGGCTACAACCTGCTGGGGCTACAAACTTTCTTTACTGCGGGCCCGAAAGAGGTTCGTGCTTGGACGACCAAGGTCGGCGCCACAGCACCAAATGCGGCTGGCGAGATTCACACGGATTTCGAGAAGGGCTTCATTCGCGCCGAGGTCATCGCGTACGACGATTACATCGCCGGTAATGGCGAGCAGGGCGCCAAGGAAGCGGGCCGCCTGCGCCTCGAGGGCAAGGAATACATCGTCCAGGAAGGCGACGTCATGCACTTCCGATTCAATGTATGATCCGAAACTCAACCAACCAAGAGAAGACGAAATGGCAACGTACGAATGCGAGAAATGCGGCATGAGCGTCAACGCAACCTGCGGTAAGTGCGATGCGCCGCTCGAGAACGGCATGTTGGAAGTCGGTGAAGGCAAGGAAGTACAGATCTCTTCGTGCCCGAACGGCCACGGCAAGATTAAGTCGCCGCTGTGTTGCGGCCAGGATATGAGCTGCTCGATCTAGTCAGTCAATCTCTGGTCGCGCCAAAGGACGGCAACGACCAGTTGTAGACGATCGCGAGTCCGCGGACCGCGAATCCCGTGACCACACCAATGGTCAAAGCGAGGTTGGCGCCAAGCGCCAGCTGATCGGCAAGGATGTAAGCCAGGCTGGCTGCGAAGGCGGCTGTTGCGTAGATCTCCCGGGAGAGGATCAACGGGATTTCATTGCAGATAACGTCACGAATCATGCCGCCCGTCACCGCGGTTGTGACGCCCAGCATCACAGCGACAAGCGGCCCGGTGTCGTATTGCAGGCAGATCTCGGTTCCCAGAACGGCAAACAGCGACAGGCCCACGGCGTCCGCCCAGACCAGTACCTGTCGACGTGATCCAGGACGCCGGTGTGGGGCGAAAAACACGACAAGAGCGGCGATCAGGGCGACGGCCACGTAGCGGTTGTCGCTGACCCAGAATACCGGGACACGGTCGATGATGATGTCCCGGATTGTGCCACCACCAACGGCGGGCATCAGTGCCAGCACGCAGAAGCCGAAGATGTCCATGCGCTTGCGCGAGGCGGCGAGGGCGCCACTGACGGCAAACGCTGCAGTACCAAGCATTTCAAGGCTGTAGACGAAGCTCAGGCTCATGGCGGGACTGTACCGGAAACGCCAATCAAGGCGTAGAATATCTTGACAGTGAGGGGTCGCATCGGGACAATCTGCGGCCCTCGCGGGCCGTTCAGGTCCCGACAGAACACAAGGTGATGTAGCTCAGATGGTCAGAGCGACGGACTCATAACCCGTAGGTCGGTGGTTCAATTCCACCCATCACCACCAAGAAATGTAGGGGCCCATTTGGGCCCCTATTACTTAATAAGGTGCCAGTCACCCTATTTCCTGCTGCGAAATAGGGTGACTGGCACCTTTTTGTTTTGAGGTCGCCGGATCTTTACGGGACTTGTACTCGGGCTCATGGGGTGTACCTGCAAGAAAAGGGACAAAATTGCGTAGCGGCGGCGCATCGATCCGACGCAGGTAGGAAAGGAGGTACGTCTGTCCCTTTTATTGGGTTTAGGGATCGCGCGTGGGCTGCCGAGCAAGCGACCCGGTATGCGGCATTGCCAGGCACCACCGAGGCCAGGAGTTAAAGCGAGTATCGAAGGGCTGAAGCGATACAAAGAGATAGGAAATCTATGCGAATGCCGTATCAAAACAGCTATTTGCCACGAATTTGATATTAAAGTGCCTGATTCCCGCGTAGAGACTCCGTCAACTTGACAGCGCTGTCGACTTGGCCTATAAGTAAATATTGACAGCGCTGTCAATATTTACCCGCCATCGAAGGTACAGGAAACTGAAGGTACACGGCGGGGCGTCAGCCGAAATCCGGTTTAGCGACCAATCTGTATTAAAAAGCCCGGGGGGACTTCAGGCATGCAAGATTCTTCATTTACCAGGAAACCACTCGCTGTGGCTGTCGCTGTCGCGGTAGGTACGGCCTTCGCGACGCCTTCGGTGTCTGTCGCGCAAGAAGAAGAACCTATCGAGGAAATTATCACAGTCGGTATCCGCGGTAGCTTGACTCGCTCCATGGACGTCAAGCGCACGTCAGCAGGCGTCGTGGACGCAATTTCTGCTGAAGACATCGGCAAG
>Ga0209567_10001248_pt1 | contig 13413 bp, 12 predicted proteins | sample COG_12_FD_184756 | JGI IMG/M metagenome (GOLD analysis project Ga0209567, IMG submission 184756) | Pelagic marine sediment microbial communities from the LTER site Helgoland, North Sea, for post-phytoplankton bloom and carbon turnover... | ecosystem: Environmental > Aquatic > Marine > Neritic...
TTTCGAGGAGCTCGTCGGCCAGGACCACGTCGCTTCGACACTCCGGGCGGCCGTCGAAGCCGGCCGCGCCGGGCACGCCTACCTGTTCTGCGGCCCGCGCGGAATCGGCAAGACGACCGCGGCCCGCATTCTGGCCATGGCGCTCAATTGCCCCGACGCGGAAGCGGGAGAGCCGTGCGGCACGTGCGAGTCCTGCGAACGGATCTGGTCCGGACAGACGGCTCTCGATGTGCTGGAGATCGACGCGGCGAGCAACCGGGGCGTCGAGGACGCCCGCGGGCTTCGCGAGCGCGCCATGTATGCGCCATCCGATGAAAAGCGCTACAAGGTGTACATCCTCGACGAGGCCCACATGCTCACCCGGGAAGCGTGGAACGCTCTTCTCAAGGTGCTCGAGGAGCCGCCTCCCCGCGTGATCTTCGTCTTCGCCACCACGGAGCCGCACAAGATCCAACAGATCGCGCCCCCGGTTCTCTCCCGCTGCCAGCGCTTCGACTTTCGGCGCGTGGCGGTGCGCGATATCGCGGCCCGCCTCCGGACGGTGTCGGAGCTGGAGGGTGTGGAGGCCGAAGAATCGGCCTTGCTGGCCCTGGCGCGACGGGCCGAAGGTGGGGTTCGAGACGGCCTTTCGCTCCTCGACCAGGTCCTCTCATTCGCTGGCGACCGGCTGGCGATCGACGACGTGCGTCAAATGCTGGGCCTGGTGGACGAGGAGCGGTACCTGAGCTTCTTCGATATCGCGGCTCGACACGACCGCGCCGCCGTCTTTACGCTGGTGCAGGGACTGATCGACGATGGGTACGATCTGCCCGAGTTCGTCCGCGGCCTCAGCGACGCTCTCCGGGCCATGCTGATCCTCAAGATGAACCCGGACTCGGAGACACTGGATCTGAGCGCGGAGTCTCGAGCCAGGTTAGCGACGGCGGCTGGAGAGTTCGACGAGGTAGATTTGCTCCGCATGCTGAAGGTGGTCTCGGACTTCGAGACCACGGGTCGCTTTCGTGACAGCGGACAGCCACGCATCCAGCTCGAGGTGCTTCTGCTCCGCCTGGCCAGCCTGGAGCGCTCGGTGGAGCTCGAAGAACTGCTCCGTGCGGCCGGTGGGCGACCCCAGGGTCAGCCGCCCGCTGCAGCGCCCGAGTCCCGGCCTCGATCGGCACCGGCCACCAAGCGGCCTCCCGGCCGACGAACGACGCGGGCTCGAGGAGACAACGCACCCGAGGCTAAGGAAGCCGGCGGGCACGGCGTCGCGGGAGAGCCAGCGGACACCGGGCCCGCGGAGGACACCGGGCCCGCGGAACCGACCGGCGGCGGGTCTTACGTGATCCGCGACGCGTGGCGCGCCGCGCTGGCCGATGCGCAGGACCTGGGCGGCGAGGCCGTGGTCCTCAAGGGTGCCAGTGTGAGCGAGCTCTCGGACCGGACGATCCACGTGAGCGTGCCCGACGGCCTCAGCGAGGCGGTACGGTCGTTTCTCGATGATCCGAACCGCTCCGGATCGATGCGCACGGCGCTCGGCCGGCAACTGGGCGTCGAGCCCGGCAGCCTGGCGTTCCGCATCGAAGGCACCGGGAGCGCACCGCGTATCTCCGCCTCGGCCGCTCGTGAGCAGCGCCTCCAGGAGATGGTGTCGGTGGACCCCCAGCTCCGGGAAGCGGTAGAAAAACTGGACCTCAGGCTAAAGGAGTAGTGACGCGTGGATAGCATGGGCAACCTTCAGAATCTGTTTCAGCTCGGGCAGCAAATGCAGGCGAAGATGAGCGACCTGCAGCGCAAGCTGGAGAGCGAGACCATCTCCGTCACCAGCGGCGGCGGCATGATCGAAGTCACGGCGGACGGCAAGGGCTCGGTCCGCTCGATTCGTATCGACCCTTCCGTCGTCGATCCGCAGGATGTCGAGATGCTGGAGGACCTCGTACTGGCAGCCGTGTCGGAGGCGCAGCGGCGCGCTCGCGAGAGAATGGAAACCGAGATGCGCGATGCCACCGGAGGCCTGCCGATGCCCGACCTGGGTGGCCTCCTCGGCGGCTGATCGCAGCCTCGCGTCTGGTCTGACAGCATGCCGGCGATCGAGGATCTGGTAACGGAGTTGGCTCGGCTACCGGGCATTGGCCGTAAGACGGCCCAGCGCCTCACATACCACCTGTTGAAGGCGCCACCCGGCGAGGCCCGCCGGCTGGCGCGAGCCCTGGACCGGGTGGCGGCCGAGGTGAAGGCGTGTTCGCGATGCGGGAACCTGTCGGACTCAGACCCGTGCGAGTACTGTGCGAATCCGCGGCGGGATTCCAGCGCAGTGTGCGTGGTCGAGGAGGCCTCGGACATCGCGGCGATCGAGAAGTCGGGACGTTATCGGGGGCTCTATCACGTACTCGGTGGCCGACTCTCGCCGCTGGACGGCGTGGGGCCGGAAGATCTCAGCATCCCGGGCCTGATGAGCCGGTTGCAGGATGGGACGAGCGAGTTGATCATCGCCACCAATCCAAGCGTCGAGGGCGAAGCGACGGCGACGTATCTTCACCGTCTGGCCTCGGGCGTCGACGGCTTGCGGGTGACGAGACTCGCTCGCGGACTGCCGGTCGGCGGTGACTTGGAATATGCCGATGGAGTCACCATCGCAGAGGCGTTCGTGGGTCGAAGGGAGATGTGAGGACACGATGGCAGACAAGATTCTGGTACTGAAGCCGGACTCGGACGATCGGCTGGAACGTACCCTCAAATACGCGGGCTTCGCGGTGCTCGGAGCGGCGGCGCTCTCGGTCGTGGGCGTGCTGTTCGCGCGTGACCAGATGACCCGCCATCGGAACGATCTGTTCAGCCCGCACCCGCTGCGCAGGCTGGCCGCCCTGGCGTATCTGCGCTCCAACCCGGACATCAACAACGTGCTGCTGCTGCGGGATTATCTCGCGTGGGAAGAGCGGCCGCTGTTGAGAAAGCGAGCCGCCAGCATCCTGGAAGGGATGGAGGAGCGACTCGCGGCCAGTGAGAGTGTCGAGGGCATCTGACGTGCTCCCGAAGCGGGGTGCATGAAACCGAATCTACCAAACTCGATTACTACCTTCCGGGTAGTAATGACGCCCGCCGTGGTCATCCTGTTGTTCCAGAACAGCATGACGTCGCGCCTTCTGGCGTTCGCCTTCTTCGTCATCGCGGCACTCTCCGATCTGTGGGACGGTTATCTGGCGCGTAGCCGCAATCAGATCACCAATTTCGGCAAGCTGGTGGACCCGGTCGCCGACAAGCTGCTTCTGGTCGCGACCCTCATTCCGCTCTACCTGCTCACGCTCCGCTACCCCTATCTTGGCGGCCTTCCGGTCTACGGCGGCATCCCGCTGTGGGTGGTGGTATTGCTGCTCGGTCGCGAGCTGGCGATCACGGCTTTGCGGACGGTCGCCGCCAGGCGCGGCCACGTCGTGCCGGCCGGGACGTCGGGCAAGCGCAAGGCACTGATGCAGAACATCTTCCTCGGCTCGATGATCCTCTGGGTGGCCTTCCAGACGGGTGCCCATCAGCAGGGGTGGGACGGCCCGTTCTGGCATTTCTGGGTGCAGTTGAACGGATGGTTCTCGACCGTGACTCTGACCATCGCGCTGTGCCTGACCGTATACTCGATGGCGGAGTATCTCATCTCCTTCCGCCGGATCCTCGCAGGCAAACCCGCCTGATGGGGCGCGGCGCGCCGCCCGACTCCGTCTACATCATCATCGTCGGCGACGAGCTCCTGGCGGGCTCGATTCGCGACCGCAACGGAGCGGCACTGGCCGCCGCCGCGACCGGCCGGGGCGGCCGGGTGGTCGAGATGCGTGCCGTCCCCGACGACTCCGATTCGATCCGGGCCGCCGTGGAAACGGCTGCGGATTGCTGCGCGGTGATCCTGATCGCCGGTGGGCTCGGACCGACGACGGACGACCTCACCCGCGAGGGTGTGGCCGAGGCCCTCGGCCGCCCCCTGGTCGAGTCGGCTGAGTGGTCGAAACAGCTCGAGGAGTGGACGGCCGCCGGTTACCTGACTCCGGGGGTTACCAACAAGCAGTCGCTGTTGCCGGACGGCGCGGAGCTGGTCCGCAATCCGTACGGAACGGCGGCCTGCTTCTTCGCGAGATGGGATGGCCGGTCGCTGCTGGCGCTTCCCGGCGTGCCGGCGGAGCTGGCGGAACTGCTGGCCGGTGAGGCGGGCAGGCTGCTCGACGAGTGGCTGACCGGCGCGGCCATTCCGGAGCGCAGAGTGCGCCTGATCGGAGTCCCGGAATCGCACGCCTCGGCCCGCAGCGGCGGCCTCGCCGAGCTCGGCTCTCTCGAGGTCGCGTACTACGTCCAGGGAGCCACGGTGGACGTCGTCGTGCGCTCGCCGCACCGGCATGGCGACCCGAGCGGGGATCGCCCGGCGCAAGAGGTGGAGGCCGAGCTGCTGGCGGCCGAGCTGGCGTTGGGCCGCGAGTTCGGGGAAGACGTGTACGAGACCGGAGACCGGTCCCTGGCTGAGGTCATCATCGACGGGCTCCGGAGCGCCGGCCAGACCGTGTCGGTCGCCGAGAGCTGCACGGGTGGCTACCTGAGCCAGACGCTGACGGCGGTCCCGGGCGCCTCCGACGTGGTTTGGGGCGGCGTCGTCTCGTACGCCAATGACGCCAAGCTCTCGCTGCTGGGCGTGTCCGAACGGCTGCTCGAAACCCACGGGGCCGTCTCGGAACAGACGGCCCGCGCGATGGCCGGCGGCATGCGAGCCGCCGCCGGGACCACGTGGAGCATCGCGGTAACCGGCGTCGCGGGCCCCGGAGGCGGCAGCGAACAGCGGCCGGTCGGCACCGTCTGGTTTGCCCTCGATGGCCCGCTGAAGTCCGCCCGCAAACGGATGCTGCGGGGAGACCGAGAGGCGGTGCGGGCCCGCTCGGTTCAGCTCGCCCTGGACATGCTGCGGCGCGCGATCGAAGAGGAAGCCGGTGCCTGACTCGCAGACCGGCGTGTTCAAGGCTCACGACGGCGCGCAGATTTTCTGCCGCGCGTCGTCGGTACCGGCGCCCATCGGGTCCATTCTCTTCGTTCACGGACTCGGCGACCACTCCGGCTGGTTCGAGCCCCTGGCCGCGGCCGCCAACGGACGCGGACTCGACTGGTGCGGCATCGACCTCCGAGGTCACGGCCGCTCGGCCGGAAAGCAGGGGCACGTGGAGTCGCTCGATGACGTGCTGCGCGACCTGAACGAGATCCGGAGCCGCCTCGCGTCGGGCGGGGTCCCGATCGTGCTGGGAGGGCACTCGCTGGGAGGGCTGCTGGCGCTCCGCTACTCGCAGGAGCACCCGGCGGACCTGACCGGCCTGCTCCTGGTGGCGCCATTTCTGGCCGTGGCGGCCCGCGTTCCCATCTGGAAACGGGTCGCCGCGCGATTGGCCAAGCGACTCGTTCCCGGCCTGACGATGGACAACGGCCTCGACCATGCCGACCTGATCAGCGACGCCGACGCGCTGGCCGCCCATGAGAGCGATCCGCTCACGCACCACCGCATCAGCGCCCGCCTCTGGGCCGAGATCCTCGTCGCTCAGAAGGCGGCGGGGCGACCGTCCCCGCTACCGGTTCTGTTCCAGCTGGCCGGTGACGACCGGGCGATCCGGACGGCGAGCGCGCAGCGACTATGCGAGGCGTGGGTGGCTCCGAGCCGGTGCGTGGTCTATCCTGGCGCCCTCCACGACCTGTATCATGATCGCGTCGCCGGACAGACTCTGGCGGACGCCGTGGACTGGGTCGCGACGGTCTGCGACCCCGCCCTTCGGACACGATCGCAGCGAGACGATATGAAGAGACGAGAGAGCAGTGACGAGCCGGTAAGTCCGGACAAGGAGACGGCCGCGGATGTCGCGCCATCGGATGCTGGCGTGGGTCCCGGTGAGTTCGACGTCCCGCCGGAGCAGATCTCGGCGGAGATTCGCGAGGAGCTCCGCGAGCTGGACGAGCTCAGGGATCGCCACCTCCGGGTGGTGGCCGAATTCGAGAACTACCGGAAGCGAACCCGACGTGAGCTGGGCGAAGCACGCCAGCAGGGTCAGGGCGACATCGCGGCGGCGTTGCTCGAAGTGCTCGACGACCTGGACCGGTTCGCCACCATCCCCGTGGCCCAGACGACGGTCGAAGCGCTGCACGAAGGGGTGGAGCTGGTGAATCGAAAGTTGCGCAAGCACCTCGGAGACGCGGGGATGAAGAAGGTGGAGGCGGGCGACGGCGTCGTGTTCAGTCCGGCGGTACACGAGGCTCTTCTCACGGCCAACGTGGAGGACCCGGCTCTCGACGACCGCATCTCGCGCGTGTTTTCCCCGGGCTACCTGTTTGGCGAGCGCCTCCTGCGCCCGGCGCAGGTCGAGGTCCAGCAGTACCGCGAAGAGGCCGGGGGCGATGCTTCCGATCCCGGCGCGGCGACCGGAGCCGGAGCGGACAGCGAAGCGTAATGGCCACCCGGACCAAGGACTACTACGAGGTCCTCGGCGTCGCGGAGAACGCGAGCCAGGACGACATCAAGAAGGCCTACCGGGGCCTGGCCAAGCAGTACCATCCGGACGCCAATCCCGACAATCCGGAAGCCGGCGAGCGCTTCAAGCAGATCGGCGAGGCGTATCGGGTGCTCTCCGATCCCGACGATCGCAAGAAGTACGACCAGATGCGGAGGCTGGGAGCGCTGGGCGGCTTCGCGCGCGGAGGCCGCCCCGGAGCCCCCGGCGGTGCCCGCGGCTTTCGCTTCGAGGACATCGCAGACGTGGGTGGGATCGGCGACATCTTCAGCTCGATCTTCGACTTCGGACGCCGGGGACAGAAGCAGCGCAGCGGTCCCGAGCGGGGCCGCAACGTCGAGTACCTGGTCGAGATACCGCTTCGCATCGCCGCCCGCGGCGGCAAGGTGAAGGTGCACGTCTCGATCAACGAGGAATGCGCCGTGTGTGACGGATCCGGCGCCGTTCCAGGATCGGAGCTGCAGACCTGCTCGGAGTGCAGCGGGCAGGGAACGGTGTCGTTCGGCCAGGGCGGCTTTGCGGTCGCGCGGCCGTGCCCGGCCTGCCTCGGGCGCGGATACATCCCCACCAGTCCGTGTTCCGCTTGTGGCGGCCGGGGCGAGGTCCGCACCCGCCGCACGATCAGTGTGAACGTCCCCTCGGGCGTCGATACCGGCTCGAAGATCCGTCTCTCCGGTCAGGGGGAACGGGGGCCCGGTGGGGGAACGCCGGGAGATCTGATCATCAAGTTCCGCGTGAAGCCGGACTCGTTCTTCACCCGCCAGGACCTGAATCTGGTGGTCGAGATTCCGATCAACGTCGCCCAGGCGATGGTGGGATCGCGGGTGAAGGTCCGGACGGTGGACCAGAAGAAGGTCGTGCTCAAGATTCCGGCCGGCACGCAGAGCGGCACGATGTTTCGGATTCGTGGCCAGGGAGTGCACAAAGAGGAGACGCGCGGCGACCAGCTGGTGAAGGTACGGATCGAAGTCCCGGAAGTGCTGTCCGATCGGGGCCGGCAGGCGCTCGAGGAGCTGGCCGAGGCGGAAGAGCTGAGACACTAGTCGGGCCGCGGGCCTCGCTCGCGCGACGACGACCCGGGCGGGCTCAGACGATCGTCCCGCCGCCCACCACGACTTTCCCCCTGTAGAGGACGGCGCTCTGGCCCGGCGTAACGGCGCGCTGGGGCAGCGGCAGCTCGAGCCCGAACCGATCAGTACCCACACTTCGCACCGTGCAATCGACGATCTGGGCGCCGTGCCGGATGCGCACCCCGAGTCGCTCGTCCGTCCGCGGCGGCTCAGCCAGCCAGTTGGCCGCCTCCGCCTCGAGCTCCGATACCGCCAGCGATTCGAGCGGGCCCAGGACCACCGCCCGACGCTCGGGCGCGATCCGCACCACGTACATGGGCTCTCCGAATCCACCGGGCACGCGCTTGCGCTGGCCGACCGTAAACCGGGCGTAGCCGTCGTGCTCGCCCACCTCGGTCCCGTCTTCGAGTAGAAACGGGCCCGCCGTGAGAGCCGGGTGGTCGTCGTTCAGGTAGCGGCGCAGGACGCCCGCGTAATCGTTGTCCGGAACGAAGCAGATCTCGAACGACTCGGGCTTCTCGGCCGTAACGAGGCCGAGATCCCGCGCGATCGCCCGGACCTGTTCCTTCTGCAGGTCCCCGATCGGAAGCAGGAGCCGATCGAGAACGGACCGCGGAACTCCCCACAGGAAGTACGTTTGATCCTTGCTCGCGTCCTCCGCCAGGCAGAGACGGGCTCCCGCCACGTCCGTCTCGATTCGCGCGTAGTGACCGGTCGCCACGTACTCGCAGCCGAGTGTGTCCGCCCGCTGCACCAGGTCCCGGAACTTGGTGAAGCTGTTGCACCGTACACATGGAATGGGAGTGCGTCCGGCGGAGTACTCGCTCACGAAGTTGTCGATCACGTCGTGGGCGAAGGTCTCCGCCAGGTCGGCCACGAAGTGAGGGAAATCGAGGCGAGACGCGACCGAGCGCGCATCGGCGATCCCCTCGAGCCCGCAGCAGGTGTTGGTCGGTCCGTCGGTTTCTCCGTAGCAGAACGTCTTGATCGTCGCCCCGATCGCCTGATAGCCGGCATCGCTCAGGAGCGCGGCGGTGACGCTGGAGTCGACGCCGCCGGACATGGCGACCAGCACGGTCGCGGCGCGCGGAGGAGCGGGTCGGATCACTGGAGTCGCTGGACCGTCCTCACGACGACGTCGGCCGCACGATCCACGCAATCCGTCGTCGTCTCGGGCCCGAAGCTGAAGCGCAGGATGGCTTGATCGCCATCGGCGGGTTCGCCGATCGCCTCGAGGACGTGGGATGGAGTGTTGGAACCGCTACTGCACGCCGAGCCGGCCGACACCGCCACCCGCTCCAGGTCGAGTCCGAGCAGGACCGCTGCCTGGTCCGCGTTCGGGATGGAGACGCTCAACAGGTTGGGCATCCTCTCGGAGGCTCCCTCCCCGTGAACCCGCACGCCGGCCATGCCATCCCGGAGTCGCTCGGCCAGCCGCTCCCGCAACCCGGCCCAGGTCCGGACGTGCTCGGTCCGCTGGTCCGTCGCCAGCTGTGCCGCCTTCGCGAAGCCGATGGCCGAAAGCACGTTCTGCGTTCCGGGCCACAACGATCGCTCCTGCGAGCCGCCGAAAGTGATCGGCTCCAGCTCCGTATCCGGCCGCCGGAAGAGCGCGCCGATCCCGACGGGCCCTCCGACCTTGTGGGCAGTAATCGTGAGCATGTCCACCGGGATGTCCCGAACGGAGAGACCGAGCTTCCCGAACGCCTGCACGGCGTCCGTATGCACCACGGCGCCGTGGCGGCGGGCGACCTCGAGCGCCTGGGCCACCGGCTGCACCGTGCCGATCTCGTTGTTGGCCCACATGAGCGACACGAGCGTCGGGCGCTTGGGATCCGAGGCGAGCCCGTCTTCGAGCGCGGCCAGGTCGATCGTCCCGGTCTCGTCCACCGGAACCTCCCGGACCTCCGCCCCTTCCCGCGCGGCGCAGCCCGCCGCGTTGAGGACGGCCATGTGCTCCACCGCAGAGACGAACACGCGGGGCGAGCGACCGGTCCGCGCCCGCACGAAGCCGAGCACGGCCAGGTTGTTGGCCTGCGTCCCGCCGCTCGTGAAACAGAGATCCGTCCGGTCGGCCTCGATGCAGCGCGCGATTGCCTGTCGGGACTTCTCGAGCATGGCCTGCGCCCGACGCCCGGCGGCGTGGTTGCTGGCCGGATTGTAGTCCGCGTCTCCGAGCGCCGCCTCCATCGCCTTCCAGACTTCGGGCCGCAGTGGCGACGTGGCCGCGTGGTCCAGATACACGCCGTCACGGGCGTTCTGTAATTGCCTGTTCATGAGCCTCGTGCTGTGTGAGTGCTGGGCCCGAACCGGGATCCCGGGTCTCGGGCGGACCGGAGCGTGCAACTATCCAAAATACGCGATTCCCGGTCCGGTTGCGCGCTTTCGATTCCCCTCAGCCGTACCTAGCTTCGAGAAGACGCCAGCGGGACCCCCAACCGGCGAGAGCCCTTGAAACCAGTGCGCGACCGAACCCAGAGCCTCCCTCCGCAAGGTGCGCCGGTCTTCCGCGCTACCGTGCACGGGATCGTGTTCGGAGATCGCACCCGTCACCTCGACGCCATGCAACCGGGCGACGACCTGGTCCTTATTCCGGACCCGCCGGGCTCGGATGTCGATCAGGTCTGGGTCCACCTGGCTAAGGGCGATCCGGTCGGTCACCTGCCCAACGAGATCGGGTGCTGGCTCGCGCCCTGGATGCGGAGGGGCGGCCGCGTGAGAGCGACGACCGTAAAAATCGGCGACGCCAGCGTCCCGAGCTGGAAGCGGCTGCTGATCGAAGTGTCCTGCCTGGCTCCCGTCCGCTCCTAGTCGCTCGACGAGGCACCGCCGCCGAGCCCCTTCACATCGAGCGAACTTCGAGTTCCGCCACGTCGTCCACTCGCATCGTCTCCTCGGTGTAGAACGGCTCGCCGAAAGCGCGCCGGATGAGAGATCCGTAGTGGCGGTTCTGAGTCTCGACCAGCTCGTACAGGCTCTGGCCGGTTGGGAACAACTCTCCGGCCGCGAGCGCGTCGTCGAACTGGGACGCGTAGCAGCGGATAGCCGCCAGCTTGCGCTCGAACTGGTCGGAGATGTCGACCACGAACGTCGGCTTGATGGCGTCCTCCCGATAGCTGAGCGAGTAGAGGATCTTGTGGGGCCGGTGGGCGGGTCCATCGCCGGCGCCGCCGTCGGCGCCCTGACCACCCGTGCCCTCGCCGTCCGGCTCCCCACGGGGCCAGCGAACCAGTCCCGCCAGGTAGCAGGCGTCGCGGGCGAGCTCCGAGGCGAGCCGGTGATCGGGGTGCCGTCCCCGCCAGAATGGGAGGATCACGATGCGCGGCTTCAGGGCGCGCAGAAGGCCCACGATCCGTTCCCGGTTGGCCTGGGTGTTGAACACGCCCCCGTCCGGCAGCTCGGCATTGAGCCGGACGCGAAGCCCCATCACGCGGGCCGCCGCGTCGGCCTCCTCGGCCCGTACTTCCGCCGAGCCCCGCGTCCCCATCTCGCCCGCCGTGAGGTCGATCACGCCGGTCGCGTAGCCCTGGTCGGAGGATCGGATCAGAGTCCCGCCGCAGGACAACTCCGCATCATCGCGGTGGGCCGCGATGGCCAGAACGTCGAGTTGATCCATGCCGCTACTCGTAGCGCAGTGCGTCCACCGGGTCCTTACGGGCGCCCCGCGATGCCGGGTAGAGGCCGAAGCCGACCCCGGTGAGCGCGGAGACGATCAGGGCGGCGGCGATCGCCCACAGCGGGACCTGGGCAGGGACCGGCGTCCAGGTTGTGAGACCGTAGATGATCGCGCCTCCCAGGATCAGGCCCACCGCTCCGCCGAGGACGGTGAGCGTCGCGGCTTCGACGAGGAACTGCCACATGATCTCGCGACGGGTCGCACCCATCGCCTTACGCAGGCCGATCTCCCGGGTCCGCTCGGTGACGGAGATCATCATGATCCCGATCACTCCGACCCCGCCAACCAGCAGCCCCACGCTGGAGAGCGCCACCATCACCGCGAAGAGGACCGAGGTGAGGTTGCCCCAGAAGTCCATGATTTCTTCCTGGGTGACGAGGGCGAAGTTGTCCGCTTGGCCGGGGCTGAGGCCCCGGATCTGCCGCATCCGCCCGCGGATCGCATCGAGCGCCGGCTCCAGCATCACGCCCTCCGCCGGCCGAACCACGAACGACATCAGTCGGTCCCAGGGGTCCAGGTACTTCTCGGCGCTGTAGAACGGAATGAACACGTAGTGGTTGGCCAGGCGGGCGAACAGGTTCGGCGGGGGCCGGTATACGCCGACCACACGGAACCGCGTGCCCGGCTGTCCACGCTGTCCGATCATGATGTTCTTCCCGATCGGATCGCGTCGGCCGAACAGGTCCACGGCCGTCGCGGAATCGATTACCGCCACGTTGGACCGTCGCTCATCCTCCGTCTCCGTGAAAAAGCGCCCGTCGATGATATCGCCGTTGTCGATCTCCATGTAGATGGCCGAGGCGCCCACCAGCGACGCCCCTACCTGGTCGGAGCCGGCCCGGGCGATGTAGCCCATGCCGCCGAGGTCGAAAAACGGCTCCACGTCCCGGATCTGCGGCAGGGCGGCCAGGTCGCGCGTCCATTTGGCGTTGAGTGGCTGATTCCGCATCCACTCGCTCTCCTCGTCCTCGAACCCGGTCGAGAAGTCGGTCCAGTTGGCGTGGGAGATGTAGAAGGTGGTCACGCCGCGTGAGGCGATGATGCTGCTGAAGTCGTTGTTGATCCCCTGGATCACGGCGGCCATCACCATGACGACCATCACGCCGATGGTCACGCCGAGGATCGTCAGGCCGCTGCGCACCTTATTGGAGCGCAGCGAGTCGAAGGCGATGACGACGCCTTCGCCGAAAGCGCTCAGCCAGCGGCCGAATCCGCGTCTCTCACTCATGTCGCTCACTCATAGCGAAGCGCCTCGATCGGATCCAGGCGGGCCGCCCGGTAGGCCGGATAAACGCCGGACAGGAGTCCCACCGTCAGCCCGAGAACGAGGGCGAGCGCCATCACCCACGGCGCCACCGAAGCGGGAAGCGGCGTGAACGTCGAAACCAGCTTGGCCGTGCCGATCCCCATCCCCATCCCGACCGCGGAGCCGACGAGAGTCAGCGTCGAGGCCTCGACCAGGAACTGAAGCAGAATGTCGCGCTGCCGCGCGCCCAGCGCCTTTCGTACCCCGATCTCACGGGTCCGGTTGGTCACCGAGAGCAACATGATGTTCATGATCACGATCCCGCCCACCACCAGAGCGATCGATACGAGTCCCGGCAGGGCCGCCATCAGGATGCCGTTGATCTTCTCCCACACATCGAGGATCTCGCTCGAGGTCTGGAGGTGAAAGTCGTTCTCTTCCCCCGGCCGCAGTTGCCGGTCGCTACGCAGGGCTCCCTCCACGGCCATCATGGCCGCGTCCATTTCCTCAATGTTGTGCATCTTGACGTCGATCTCGTCGACCTCGTCGGCGTTGAGGGCCAGTGCCTCGAGGTAGGTCTGGAAGGGGATCAGCACCGCGGAGTCCCAGATGTCGCCGATGAAGCCACCCCGCCGCTCGAACACGCCGACCACCTCGAACTTGTGGGCGCCGAGGCGAATGTCCTTCCCGACCGCCTCGCCGTCCGGGAAGAGCTTGTCGACGATCTGCGGACCGATCACCGCGACTCGAACGGCCTGCCGCTGCTCGACCGACGATGGGGCCCGACCGGTCTCCACGTCCCACCCCTTGGCGAGCGCGTAGTCGTCCGAACCGCCGATGACGAGGATGTTCCTTCGGCGCCGCTCGCCGGCCCGCACGTCCCGGAACGGCCGGCCCGCGTTCCACGCGATGTACATCGCGTTCGGA
>Ga0209567_10001251_pt1 | contig 13369 bp, 11 predicted proteins | sample COG_12_FD_184756 | JGI IMG/M metagenome (GOLD analysis project Ga0209567, IMG submission 184756) | Pelagic marine sediment microbial communities from the LTER site Helgoland, North Sea, for post-phytoplankton bloom and carbon turnover... | ecosystem: Environmental > Aquatic > Marine > Neritic...
GCAAGAGCGGCACGGGACTGGGCCTCGCAATCTCGAAGGCTCTCGTGGAGCAGCACGGTGGCACAATCGGCGTGGACAGCGAGCTCGGCCATGGTGCGACCTTCTGGTTCGAAGTGTAGTGGGTTAGCTCAGGTGCGGGGCGCTTTTTCGCGTTCAATCACGATCTGATGGACGAGCTCACGAAGCTCGCCGCGCGTCTCTCTTGGGACGTCTCGGTACTTCTTTTGCATCGTCGAAAAGACTTTGCTGAGCCGGCGTCGTGTAGACGTACCGAGTTGATCGAGGATCTTGGGGTCACTTTCACTCGGTGCTGGCAGGTCTTTCTGGGCATGCGCCCACGCCTGAATGCGATCGAAGTGGTCCAGCGATCTTGCCAAGAGCACGAACGGGAAATTGAGTGAAGGGTGCGGCCCGACCCGGACTCTGTAGCCGTCTTTTGGATGTCGCATTGCTGACATTGCCTGGTCGGCGACATTGGACGCACTCGCAAATCGACGTGTGAGCTCATAGATGCCAACACCAAGCCCACCGAGCCCCCCAAGCACGGTTCCGGCGAATACCGACGCGAAACCCACCGCGGCGTCGACCGCTCCACCCGCGGCCGCCCCGGTCAACGTCGTAAGCGTCAAGAGGGCCCTTGGCGAAAGCCCCATGACGTCCCAAGTCTCTCTGGCAAAGAGATCGTCATGCGAGCCCAGTTCTATCTCCGTTTCGGGTGACCAGCCGTCGAGACGGTGCAAGTAGACGGTGGCGATCTTCTGGTGCGCTTTCCTTTCGATCCCTCGAAGCTTGTCGTGAAACTCCCGCTCGAGTCGCGATTTTTCGTGCGGCAGCGCGCGCTCGTCAGGAAGCACGATGCTCAAATGTAGCGTCAGCGCATCGACCATCATGTCGGAGGTGATGCTGGCGACCTGATAGTGTCGGTGCTCTTCCTGCGCCTGCAACGCATCGACCGCTTCACCGATTGAGTGCTCCCATGAGGGTTGCAGTGTCGCAAAGGCTTCGAGTAGCTTGCGGCGCTTTTCCCAAGTCACCGCATGAGCGTCGAAGAGCCTCACGAGCTTGAAGTACTGGTTGAGCGCACGCCGCCAATCTTCGATGTGGGCACCCGATTCGCTACGATTGATCAGTGCCATGGCCGGTTGCCCCGTGTAGCGAAGCACCTCCATTTCCGTTTCGTAGTTCTTTCGGTACGGTTCGTTGCCGTTGACCACGTAGAGAATCGCCGCACCATCGAGAATGGGACGAAGGAGGCGTCGCTCTTCCACGAACTCTTCGGTGCCTTCAAACGCAGTGACGAAATCGCGCACGCGCTGGACCCGGTCGGCCGCCGTGACCTCTCGTTGCTTGATCCAGTGCAGGGCCCGTGGTGCGTCTTCGAACCCAGGTGTATCGATGACCGAGAACAGTACCCGACGGTCGACCTCGACGTCGTACCGGACACATTCGGTCGTCGTGCCGGGCCTCGGAGAGATCTTTACTGCGTCGTTCTCGATCAAGCTCGCGATGACGCTCGACTTGCCCTTGTTGACCCGTCCGACGACCGCGAAGCGGGGCACATCGACGCTCGGCTCGCTCATAGTGCATCCAACGCAATGTACGGGTCGGCCAGCTCGGCCAGGTACCCGGCCCACACATCACGCTGCTCATCGTCGCCGCCGGCCGTGAGCAAGACGTAGATCTTGCGTGTGGAGTGCCCGTTCTCACGCAGGGAGTGCACGAAACGTTTGAATGCGCGATCCGGAGCGTTCCAAGGTTCGGCCACCACGACCACCGGCTGCTCGCCGACCTCGATGCGCTCGAGCAACGCTTGGTCTTCACCATGGTCGTGGCCCCCGGCGTTCGCGATCGGTTCTTCGACAACCGCGCCAAAGCGCTCTCGCAAACGATTCGAAAACGCGTCGTCGGAAATCTCGGCATCTCTCCAGCGAACCGCGATGGCAGGCCCGTCTTTGCTGAATCGCTGCGGCCGACCCAATGGCTGATGCCCTGCGCCGAGCGGAGCCACGTTGCCGGGGTCATTCTGATGCACACGCCGCACCTCTGGAGTGGTGAGACGTGCGATGATTTCGGCTTCGTCTGGTGTGTCGAAGGGCAGCTTCCTCAAGGCGCCATTCATTCCGAGGCTAGCCCAGACGACGAGCAAGAGCCTCGGGAGCAGGCCGTAGACCAAGAGACACATCAACAAGAACGGCCACCATCCACCGGCGAAGGCCACGTCTCGTGCCCGCGCACCGGCCGGCGCATTCACGTACGCGCTGTCGAGCCGAAAGTACTGCGTCGCACTGACCAGGTCGAGCGTTGGAACGGCATCGGGCAACCACAGTCGCCACGGGGCCGCCAGGACTTCGCAGAACCGCTGAAGCCCTTCCGCTCCGACTTGCAGCGTCGTGCTCCAAGCGAAGGCCAAATCGGTGAACGAGACAGCAGCGATGAAGGTCGCGAGTGCACCGACGTTGAACGCGACGGCCCCGACTTGCATCGCTCGAAACATGACCCAGCGCTCTACCCCGGCGTATAGGGAACGCCGCGCCAGAAACCGCCCGGTGTCCTCCACGCCGACCATGCGCACGATCAACCTCCGTATCAACGCACCCAAGGGGAAGCGTCCGAGAAACCCGGGAGAGAAACGCGACCATACGAAGGCGGCGATCGTTGCGAGCACGTTGATCAACTGGAGGAGCACGAATACGCCAAGCACGACCAATACGTTGATCGGGTGGTCACCCGTGAACTGCAACACCGCGAGAGCAACTGCGACGCCGATCAAGCCAAACACGACGAAGATGATCCAGTTCGCCATGACCTGCGCGCGCGCGACCCGTTCGCCCACGGTCGGAGTCGTGGTCCCGCGACGTAGAGAAGCCAACCAACGAGCCACGAGGTCGGAGGGCGCCTTTGGTTCGTCCTGCCAGCGCAATGCGATCTCACGATCACGCGCGACGAGCTCGTCGTCGGGTCGATCGCGGTCGGACGCGAGCTGCACTTCGAAATCGATGAGCTCGGCAAGGCCAAAGCGACCCTGGTTCGACTGTCGCTCAGACGCCGTCACGGATTGAAGTCGTACTATAACCCCGCAACGACGCCAACCGGCACCGCAACGAATATCGTCGAGGAAGCGTAGTTTCGTGCTTTTCAACCTGAGAAGGTTTCCAGGCGGGAAAGCCGACGTCACGCGACATGGTCCCACCGATGGTTGCAGGACTTCCAATGCGCGTGCGACTCGGCTAGCGCTACGATGTTGCAGGGTCCCGTCACAGCTTCCGGCGGGGTCAGTGGCGAGCTGACCGTGACCAATCTGGTGTTTCAGGCGCAGCTCCCGATCGCTGACGCCACGACCTACTGGGAGATCGCAGCGACCGACGCGAATAACAAGATGCTCTGCGCGTGGAGCGGCGGACCCGGTTGCGCTCCGCTTCTCTAATCGCACCTTCGGATTGGACGGCGTCGTCGCAGACCCAGACAACGTGCTGGACCGAATGGAGGAAGGCGACTTCGTCCAAGACATCCCTGGCGTGAAGCCGTTCCCTTGTTCGGTTGCGCCGTAGCAGCAGCCCAAAGCATCGGCGAATTGGCCGTTATCGAATTGCTCGAACGCCGTTTCAGTCGTTTCGGCGGCCGACATCGTTCGGCGTAATTCGCGTTGTAACCTGGGAAGGTGTGTTTGCTCGAAGGCCTCCTGAACACGCTTGCAGTTGCTTCTCGCCGCAAGACTCGATTCTCGCCGCCGTGACCCTTAGACTCTTAAGTGGGGGAAAGCGTGCAAGCAGCGACGAGATCTGCGGACGGGTACGTGGGAAGGCAAGGCTCGCAATGAGCCCACCTCGGATTCCCGGCAATGAAGCTCAACGCCTGCAAGCGCTCGAGAGCTATCGTGTGTTGGATACGCCCCCGGAAAAGGTGTTCGACGACCTCACGGTCATCGCCGCAGAGGTTCTCGACGTACCGATTGCGTTGATTTCTTTGGTCGACGCGGACCGACAGTGGTTCAAGTCGCGCTACGGCCTCGACCTCCTGCAGACGTCACGCGATGTCTCTTTCAGCGGTCACGTGGTGGCAGAAGAGAGGTTGATGGTCGTCGAAGATGCACTGAAAGACACGCGCTTCAGCGACAACCCCTTGGTCATCGGTGAGCCGTTCGTTCGTTTCTATGCCGGATTTCCTGTGCGGACCAACGAGGGTCACGTGCTTGGAGCAGTCTGCGCGATCGACCACGAACAACGAACCCTTACGGAAAAGCAGCGGACAGTGCTGAAACGGCTTGCGGCACAAGCGGTGAATCAGCTCGAAATGCGCAGAAAGCTGTTTCTACTCACCGACTACGAGAGGCTTTTCGAAAACTCGAACGCGATGCCCGCGATCCTAAGCTTGGACGGCTATTTCAGACGCGTGAATGGGGCTTGGTCTCGCATGCTCGGATATTCGGAAGCAGAGCTTCTGTCACGCCCCGTTCTGGAGTTCGTGCACGAAGACGACGTCGAAGCTGTCCGGAACGAGGCCTCGAAACTGCTCGAGAAATCCATGGAGACCGCGACCTTCTCGAACCGTTTTCTCTGCGCCGACGGAAGTTACAAGTGGCTTCTGTGGCACGCGACATCGAACATCGAAGACGAGAGAATCCACGCGGTCGCGCACGATGAAACCCCGCGAAGGAAGGCCGAGGAGTGTGTCAAAGAGGCATTGTCCGAGGTTTGCGACCGCGAGGCGAGGCTGAGCGCAATCGTTGGTAGTGCGGTCGATGCAATCATCACGATCGACACCGATGGGATCATCGAAACCGTGAATCCAGCAGGCGAAAAGCTATTTGGGTACGCGGCGCGCGAGCTCGTCGGACAGAACGTGCACATACTGATGCCTTCGCCGCACCGAGAAAATCACGATCGGCACATCGCGAACTACCTGGTCACGGGGAATAGCAAGATCATCGGCATCGGGAGAGAGGTGGTCGCGCGGCGCAAGGACGGCACCTCATTCCCTGTCGAGCTGGCCGTGAGCGAAATGCAGATCGGAGATAAGCCGATGTTCACGGGCATTCTTCGCGACGTCTCGGAGCGAAAGAAGATCGAACGCATGAAATCGGAGTTCGTCGCGACGGTAAGCCATGAGCTTCGCACGCCACTCACGTCGATTCGTGGCTCCCTTGGCTTGCTTGCTGAAGGCCAAATGGGCGAGCTCAGTGAGAAAGCGTCCGAAATGATCAAGATTGCCAGGAATAACAGCTGCCGCTTGGTGCGCCTGGTCAACGATATACTCGATATCGAGAAGATCGAGTCGGGCCGACTCGAGTTTCAGCTGACACAGGTCGACCTCTCGCAAGCAGTTCACGAGGCGATCGAGAACCATCGCGGTCTTGCCGCCGAGAAAGCAGTCCGGGTGGAGGAAACGGGCGAGCTCCCCGAGCTCTACGTCCAAGCAGACCTGGATCGGCTGACCCAAGTGCTCGTCAATCTCTTGTCGAACGCGGTTAAGTTTTCGCCCGATGGGGGCGTTGTCGACGTTTCTGTGGTCGAACGTGGCGATCGCGCACGCGTGGCCATTCGCGATTGTGGAGCTGGGATTCCCGAGGAATTTCGGAGCAGGATCTTTCAACGTTTCGCACAGGCGGATAGCTCCGACACGCGCAAGAACCCCGGGACCGGGCTCGGCCTGAGCATCACCAAAGCGATCGTCGAGCGGCTGGGAGGCACGATCGGCTTCGAAGACGCCGACGGCGGGGGAGCGAGGTTCTTCTTCGAGCTACCAGTGCTTGGGCGAATGGCGACCGTTCGGGATGGCGCTCCTGTGTGAGCGGCGGTGCTCCGCGCGCCCCTCTTGAAGTGGCGAGTAGCCACTAGTAGATGTGTTGCATGCCTGGTGAACCCCTAATTGCCGTCTTCATCGATTTCGAGAACTTGGCCATCGGCGCGCAAGTCACCGAGTCCGGGCGGTTCCAGATCGAGCTCGTCCTGAAGCGGTTGCTCGAGAAAGGTCGGATCGTCTACAAGCGCGCCTATTGCGACTGGAGTCGCTATCAGAGCGCCGTGCGCGAGTTTCACGGCCAAGGCATCGGCCTCGTCGACATTCCGCAGAGCAGGATGAGCGGCAAGAACAGCGCTGACATCCACATGGTCGTCGACGCGATCGACCTATGTTATTCGAAAGACCACATCGACACCTTTGCGTTGCTCTCGGGTGACAGCGACTTTTCGCCGCTCGTCCACAAGCTCAAAGAAAACGACAAGCGAGTGATCGGCGTAGGCGTCAAGAAGTCGACCTCTGACTTGTTGATCGCCGGCTGCGACGAGTTCATCTACTATGACGACTTGGTCCGCGCAGCTAAGCCAAAGACCGCAAAGGACCGCAGCCGCAAGAAGACCAAGAGTAAGAAGGACGAAGCGGTAGACTTCTTCATGGAGACCGTCGAGTCGCTGGACCAGGACTACGACACGCTGTGGGGCTCGATGATCAAGCAAACTCTCCGACGCGTGCATCCGGGCTTCAACGAGACCTACTATGGGTACCGTGGCTTCCCAGACCTGATGAAGGACATCGAACGCCGCGGCCTGATCACCCTCGAATACGACTCGGACCACGGCAACTACAAGGTGACGCCAAAGCTATAAGGCTACCCCTGACGAGCGTTATTGCGGAATGCCCAGTCCCGCCTTGTCTGCCGCCGAGGCGCCAGGCCCCTACCAGCTAACGTCGTGCTCGGTCAGTTCTTTCGCGGTGACTACGACGTCGACGGTCTTTCCGGGCGTGCCCTTTGGCTGGATCGGTTGGCCTTCTTGGCTTCTCTCATCAACGCGCATGGATCACCGCCGCAAGTCTCCAAACCATCGGTGAGCAGCACGATGGTAGAGCGAGTCCCCTTGGTGCTCGACGCCCGCAACGCCTGACGAAGGGCGGTCGTGATCGGGGTCTTTCCTTTGGGTTTGAGAGCATCGATCTGTTGACCGACGGCGATTTTAGAGGCCTTGGCCGGAGTGACGAGGGTTTCGATATCGCTGCAATCGGATTTGCGCCGGTGACCGTAGGCAACCAGACCGACAGCTGCGTTGTCGGGCAATGCACCGAGTAGCTCTTTGAGTGAGTGACGTGCGATTTCGATTTTGGGCTGACCGTCGAGACGACCCCACATGGAACCCGAAGCATCCAGCACGAAGATGAGCTGATTCCCTTCGCTCTCGTTCGGCTGTGAAAACGTTGCCGATGGCGTCAAGAGCAGAGCGACGACGGCACAATGGATCGCACCGGCGCGGAGTCGGGAGGTTCGTCCGTCGTAGTTGTCTTGGACTGCCACCGCGATGGGATAGTTTCAGGGGAACAAGGTCCGTGTCAATCGCATGAGGACTGGTGCGCCGACCGAGACCGGTGCGCATTTGGGTCTGAAACGCCGAACGCCACCCCGAGGTGGGGTGGCGTCCAGCAGTTGTGTTCTTTGCGGTGAAGAAGCCAGCCTAGGGGCTGCAGCTTGTTCCGTCAGCGACGTTGTGCGAGCGGATGTAGCTGAAGCAGCCGTTGATGGTACCTTCGCCGACGCACCAGTCGGTCATGCGAATGTCCCAGGACTCACCGCTACCATCGGTGAGTCGTATGCAACCGGAATCTCCCACCACGCCCGGCGGATTGCAGTCCGCAAAGCTAGTGCTGATCCACGGACCAAAGTCGCCGATCGTTGCGTCCGCGCACGGCAGAGCCGCCCATTCGGTCAGCGTCGGCGAGGGTGAGTCACATGACCCCGCGTCCGTGTTGTATCCGACCTCGTCATCGCTGTTGAAAAGCCCTTGGGTTGTGTTGCGCGCGATGCACACCAGGGGGCTGATCTGGTCGCAAGTTGGCGTTGCACCAGGCGGCCTTGTGAACTCGACCGTATCGCACTCGCAGACGTGGGTGTCTACGCTGGTGCGGCGACAGATCGCGCCCGAGCCGCATGGATCTGGGTCACACGGGTTCGGCAGACCGCAAACCCCCGGTGTTCCCACGACTTGGAAGCCCTCCGGGCAACCGCAGGTATCGTCCTCGTTGCAGATCGCGTCGGCGTGCGCACACTCATCCGGAGTGGCCGCAGTCCGCCGATACGCGAAGCCTCCACCACCACCTGACTGCCAGAATGAGAAGACCACGTCATACTTCAGGTTGGAATCGGTGAGCCAAAGGCAAACATCCTCCCCGACGATTGAGGGTGGGTTGCTCCCAGTCATGTCGATGAAGTCGTCGAAGTCCAACGCGACGGCCGTCGCGCACGCGGACGGTGCCCACTGCGTCCCGACCGGTGACTGCCCGCCATTTGTCGCCATTTGGACCGGTGAAAGGGCCCCGTTGAATAGACCGCGGGCGCTACCTCGCGTGATGCAGACATCTGGTGTGATGCAGTCTTGAACCGACGCCCCCGAGTTGTTCGGATGGTCGAAATCGAACGCCCCGGACTGCGTGCAGGCACGAACGATCGTGCCGCCGGCACCGCCAGTGCCACCAAGGCCCCCGATTCCGCCGTTACCGCCAACGCCACCGCTGCCACCAACGCCACCGCTGCCACCAACGCCACCGCTGCCGCCAACGCCACCGCTGCCGCCAACGCCACCGCTGCCGCCAACGCCACCGCTGCCACCAACGCCGCCATTGCCACCGGTTGCGCCAACGCCGCCACTGCCGCCGTTTGCGCCAACGCCGCCACTGCCGCCGGTTGCGCCAACGCCGCCAACACCGCCGGTCCCACCGGTCCCACCGTTACCACCGGGCCCAACGTCGTCGCTCTCGGTGCATCCGGCAATGGCGATGAAAATCGCGAGAACTATCGACCAATGCGCAATATTTCGCATTCGCTCCCCCTTCTTTCCGTCATCCCCCCGACGACGAATTGTGATGCGTTGAACATAGTCGGGGCGTTCGGGGCGAGCAATGGGATTTTGATGGTCAGGGTCGCTTTGCAGGGCCTTGGCCCCCAGCGTCGGTCAGATGTCTTGTTGCAGTCCTAGGAACGAAGCGCACACAATGCCCCGCGTGACCGAAACAGAGCCTTCGGCCAGTGAGCTTCCCGACGAGTTCGACCCTTTCGCCCAAGCGACAATCGAGTCGCCTTATGCGTTCTACCGATCGTTGCGGACGCATGCTCCGGTCTATCGCGTGCCAAAGGCCGACTACTACCTCGTGAGTCGTCACGCGGACATCAAATCGGTCGTCATGAATCATCGCACGTACTCCTCCAATCTCACTTCGATCGTCATGGCGCAGACCGATGGTTCGGTGACGAGCCTCGACGTGGGTCAGCTCGGCATCGGGCCGGTCGACGTGCTCGCCGTGCAAGACCCGCCTGCACACGCACGGCAGCGAGCGCTCACCCATCCGCGATTTGCGATGCGTACCGTCCGTGGTCGCGAGCGATCGGTGAGGGATCAAGCGAACGAGCTACTAGACGCCGCACTCGAGAATCAACAAGAGAAGAACTGGATGAAGAAGTTCGCCTGCTTGCTGCCAATGGCGGTCATCATCGACATCATCGGTCTTCCCTTGGAGGATCGCGATCAGCTCAAGGCTTGGTCGGACCTCTCGATTGCGCTCCTGAGCGGCACCAGCACCACCGACCAAATGGCGACCCACGCGATGGGAGCGTTGAGCCTGTTTCAATACGTGCAAGGGCAGTTCGAAGAGGCGCGAAGAGACCCGAAGGATGATTTGCTCGGGCTCTTGGCGGAGGCGACAGGCACGCGCGACGATGCCCTCACGGTCGAGGAAAGCGTGAGCATTCTTCTTCAGCTGATCATTGCGGGGAACGAATCGACTGCCAGCCTCATCGGTAGCGCGACACGCTTGCTTGCCGAAAACCCGGATTTGCAGGAAGCCCTCCGGCGAGATCCGGCGCGAATACCCCTCTTCGTGGAGGAAGCTGTCCGCCTCGAATCTCCATTTCAGGGACACTTCCGAAAAACGACAAAGGCCTGTGAGCTGGCTGGCGTTGCGCTTCCGGAGGGAGCACGCCTGATGGTCCTCTGGGCCTCGGGCAATCGAGATGAGCGCGTGTTTCAGACGCCGGATATCATCGACCTCGAACGCCCCAACTTGGGCGCGCACCTCGGCTTCGGCCATGGCATTCACCTGTGCATCGGTGCCCAGCTCGCGCGCCTCGAAGCCAAGGTAGCGATCGAGGAGCTAGTGAAACGTACCGCCCATTTCGAGATGGCCGGTCCGGTTCGACACGTATCCAGCGTCTTCGTCCGCACACCTGCCGAGCTGCCGATCGCGGTGCACTTCTAGCGAAACTCTCGCGGCGTTTCTAAGTTGGTGCACGCTCATCAGCAGAGGTCGGACCTGTTGAGTGAACTGACGGAACGACCTACGGGCACGCGACGCTGTCGCCCGCGGCGTGCCAGCGGATGTAGCTGAAGCATCCACCCGTGCTGTTTGGGCACCAGTCGGTGAACTGAATGTCCCAGAAAACGTCGTCATCCGTTGTGCGCAGGCAACTGTGTACGCCGACGACTCGCCTCGGCACCCCTCCGCACGCGAAGGCGTCGCTCAGGCACGCTCACGACGCTGTCGGCGTAAATGCCGCCTCCGTTTCCTTCGAGTGCGTGATTGCCCGACACGATGCTTTCCTGCAAATTCAGAAGCGAACTAGAGGACACGAAGAAAGCCCCCCCGTTTTCGGTGGCGGTGTTGTTGAGAAACTGGCTGTTCCTGTAGATGTAAACGTCTCCGCTATTGACATAGATGGCCCCGCCGTTTGTCCCACTCTGGTTCTCTTCGAACACCCCGCTGTACGTGTAGAGCGTCTGCGTGCCCTCCGTGTAGATGGCCCCTCCGCCAATGTTGGCGCGATTGCCGGACAGTTTCGTATCGGTGAGGGTCAGTGTGCCCTCGTTGTAAATCGCGCCCCCGTAATCGACTCCTCCGCCTTCGCTGATGGTCAGTCCGAGAAGCTCCACGGTCACGCCTTGTAGCACGCGGAAGACGCGATGATTCCCATCTCCTTCGATGGTCAGGTCTTCCAGGCTGCCGAGGATCGCGTCACTCTCGATCACAATCTCGGTTGTCGTCGTAACCGTCGGCGGCACCATGCAGCCGAATACGCCGCCGCCCTCTGCGATGACGTCGACAATCTCCTGCTCTGTGCCCGGACACGGGACGACCGGAACGCACGTGCCCGCTATACAGGCGTGGTCATCGGCGCAATCGGCCGGGCCTTCGCAATAGGTTACGCATCTGCCGGGAGTGTCGAGATCATGCTTGTGTAGGTGGTTCTTGGCTCCGGTTTGACGCAAGGCGGTTGTCGACACCGCGAGCTGGACCGGCACGCCAACCTTTTACGTACGCGGCGCACTGGACCCAAACAATTGCGTACGTGAACCCAAACAATTGCGTACGCGATCCAGAACAATTACGGATAGATAGAGAGGTGCACTGCGATTAACATCTTGCTTAGTGCGACACAGGTTCTCGCACTCAGGAGGTTACCCATGCGCAGCTCATCATTGTTCATCGCAATCGCTCTGTCCGTCTCGGGCCTAGCGTGCGCAAGTTCTAGCGTTCAAACCGAAACCACGCGTTTGTCCCGTATTTCAGCGGGAGAAGGACTTGGCGGCCTCTGGGTCGCTTCACAAGAAGCGCAGCCGGAAGGAGATGTCCGGGTCGCACACCAAAACGACGAAGCCGTGAGCGATCTTTGGATCAAGGCAGACACCCAGTTGAATGCCGAGGATATGCCGCGACCGAACACGCCGCGACTCGATTGGGCTCTCAGCCGGTTGACACCAGCCAGCACGTCCACATTCGTAGCAGCGAGTCACCCGACGAAGGCACGTCAGTAACGAGCGTCCGCCCAGGTTGGATTTCAAGCACCGCTTCGGGGTACCTGTCGACAGCTATCCGTGCCGGGATGCAGATCTTGCCGCCGATCAAGTGTGTGACGGTTAGCGCTCTCGTGAAAACTCTGTGGGAATTTCCACAAGCTCGTCGATACGATCAGCAGCCGCGGCAAGCAGCTTACCTTCGTCTGCCTCGCTATCATTTGGCCCGACCTGAAGTACGAAGGCATCAGGCCCCATATATCCGTAGACCGGCACACTGCCCCGAAACAGTCCAAAGAATCGATCCTCGTAGCCCTCGACCGGTCGCAGGCCAAAACTCCGGATGACCTGATCTTGCACGCGACTCACCTGGCCTGCAGTCAGATCGGGGTGATCGTATTTGGAAATCTGAATGAAGCTGCCGGCCTCGGGTATTGCAACACCTCCAGGGGTAAAGAAGTGGTTCTCGACCTTGTTCACCTCGGTCTCATCAACGTGCGAGTACTTCTCATTCATGAAGACAATCGGCTCGTAGGTCTTGCTGGCTTGCATCTTGTACGCGACGAGCCCGACCACGATGACCGCCGCCCCTGCTAGCACAATCTTGTTTCTGTCCATCTGACAACCCTATGAAAGACCGCCCCAGGAGGGAAGTTACGGGAGCTCCTGGTCACCTCGGAGGCACTTTTGCCTCTCTCGGTGTGGATCTCATCCATAGTCGAAACATTCCTGAAATGGCGGAATGCCTGGAGGCGTGCATCTCGGGGACGCAGGATTCCAGTTTGTTTGGCACGCCGGATTGGGCCTAGTCTCCTCGGTATGCTGACGCTTTACGGAAACGCCTTCAGTCCCTTCTCGCGCAAAGTGCAGCTGGTGCTCGAATACAAGGGTATCGAGCACGAGTTTGTCGATGGCCTGACGCGCGCCAACCAAAATAGGCTTGCCGGCGTGAACGAGCGACTGGAAGTTCCAGCGATCGACCACGACGGCCTGATCGTCGTCAACTCGGCGGATATCGTGGCCTACCTCGAACGTGTCTTCCCGGAACAGCCGGTCTATCCGAAAGACGACAAGACATGGGTGAAGGCGCGTGCCTGGGAACGTTGCGCCGATTCGGTCATCGACCCGATTCTCGTCGACATCAGCTACTGGCTTTGGGCGATCCGACCCGATCAGATGCCAGAGGGGCTCCTCGACGCCGCCCGGATCGACTTGGCAACCATCTACGATGCGCTCGAACGAGAGCTCCACGGGCGCGAATGGGTCTGCAGTGAATTCTCGATCGCCGACATTGCGCTCTTTCCGCATCTGAGCGGGACACGAACGTTGCAAGTGCCCTTCGACAGGTCGCATCATCCGCACCTCTACGCCTGGTATAAACGCTGCCGAGCGGAACCGATTTTCGCATCGGACCTAGCGCGCACGCAGGCTTACTTGGCCCGGGCGCCGGAGAGCGACCTCGAGCGCGAAAAGATCTTCTGGCGCGGAGATCGCATCGAGTGGATCTTGGCGCGCGGCTACCACGAGTGGTTCTTCAAAGAAATCGAGGAAGACCGCGTGCTCTGGCCGAAAGTAGGCACCCCCGCGATCACGTGAGAGAACTC
>Ga0209567_10001252_pt1 | contig 13361 bp, 11 predicted proteins | sample COG_12_FD_184756 | JGI IMG/M metagenome (GOLD analysis project Ga0209567, IMG submission 184756) | Pelagic marine sediment microbial communities from the LTER site Helgoland, North Sea, for post-phytoplankton bloom and carbon turnover... | ecosystem: Environmental > Aquatic > Marine > Neritic...
TCTGTCGCGTGGTGCCCGCACACGGCGACGGGCCTGCACGTCTATCGGGAATTGCCGGAGAGCCTGCGAGAGGGCCGTCACTGGATCGTCGTCGCGACCGCACACGCGGCCAAGTTCGATACCATCGTCGAACCGCTGCTGGGCATCACAATCGAGCCACCACCCGAGCTCGCGGCGTTGCTGGACTGGCCCGCTCACTTCGACACGATCAACCCGGCGCTCGCAGAAATCGAGAGCCGGCTTTAACTGGTGGCGACATACGATGCCTGAATTGTCAGACGCTCAATTGATTTATTCCGGCCTGGGCGTTGCCGCCGCGCTGTTGATTCTGATCATCATCATCTGGAGATGGCGCGCCGGTCGGAGTCTGCAGAAGCGCCTCGAACAGTGTGGTGTAGAGTTGCTGTCCAATATCCTGATCCCCAATGGTGAGGGCGGCGAGATACACGTCGAGTACGTGCTACTGACGCGAACCGGGGTCGTCGTCATCGAGATCAGGGACGTGGAGGGCAATGTCTTCGGCAGTGACTCGATGCAGGACTGGACCGTCATCTCCGATACGCGACGTTTCACGTTCAGCAATCCGCAGACGGCGTTCTATGATCGCGTCGCGGCAGTCCGGCGGCTGTTGCCGGACGTGCCGGTCAAAGGCTATATCTCATTCCTGCCCAAGGCGGAGTTCACCAAAGGTCGTCCGTCGGACGTGATCGAATTCGAAGTGATGCTCGATGAGCTCCACAAAGAAATGAAGTCTTCCGTCGCAGATTCGGTCGATGCTTTCTATCCGCATTGGTCGAAACTGCGCGACGAAGCTGTCGCGACGCAGTTCGGTCAACTACTCAAGGACTGAGTTCCGTTCAGCGTTGATTCAGGCCGAAGAGCCGTTCCGCATTCGCTGTCGCCGCTTTTGCAACGACCTCCACATCCTGATTCATGTGCCGGGCGAGCCTCTCGAGGACGTGCGGGAGAACACCCGGTTCGTTGCGCCGGCCCGAGGGTTTTTCCTTCAGGTCGCGCGGCAGCAGGTAGGGCGCATCCGTCTCGATCAGGACGCGGTCGAGCGGCAGGATGGTGACTGCCTCACGCAGAGCATCGCCTCGTCGCTCATCGCAAATCCAGCCGGTGATACCGATATACAACCCGAGTTCGAGATAGGCCTCGAGTTCTTCGCTGCCGCCCGTGAAGCAGTGTGCGACGCCGCCGCTGATGTCGGCAACGTGACCAGTCAGCAGCGCCAGGAACGACTCATGTGCATCGCGCTGGTGCAGGAACACCGGCTTCCCGGTATCGACCGCGATACGCAGTTGCGTCTCGAACACCTGTAATTGCACGTGGCGCGGCGAGTAGTTGCGAAAGAAATCCAGGCCGCATTCGCCAATGGCAACGACCGCCTCGTGTTCAGCGAGCTCCCTGAGACGTGTGACCGCCGCCGCGTCGACTTCCGTCGCATGATGTGGATGTACGCCCGACGTCGCATAGATGCGACCGGGGTACTCGCCGACCAGACGCAATGCGGCTGCAGTGGCTTCGACGGATGTGCCCGTCACAATGATGCGATTAACACCGACGTCCGCGGCACGTTGCATGACGGAGTCACGGTCCGGATCGAAACTGTCATGAGTGAGGTTTGCGCCGATGTCGATCAAGTCATGCATTTTGGGATCCGAGTGCGTTGACGAGTGCGGGCAGAACCCGACCACTGGGTCCCGCGAGAACGAAATCCGCGATCGCGGTCAGCGGCGTGCTTTCTGGATTGATCTCGACGAGGCAAGCGCCCCGTTCCTTTGCCACCTCGGCGAGGCTCGCCGCAGGCTGAACCTGGGCCGACGTACCTGCGACGAGCATGACGTCACAATCGGCCACCGCTTGCAGCGCGGATTCGAGCGCCGCCGGCGGAATCGGTTCGCCGAACCAGACGACATCCGGCCGAAGCGCGCCTCCGCAGTCCGGGCAGCGCGGCGGTGACGTATCGTCTGTTAGGTCGACTTCTACGCCGCAGCCCTGAACCGAGCACTTGCTGCGCATGATGTTGCCGTGAAACTCGATGACGTGGTCGCTGCCGGCGCGCTGGTGCAGCCCGTCGACGTTTTGCGTGATCAGCGTCAGAGCAGTGACGCGGCGGGCCAGTTCGGCGAGCGCACGGTGTCCGGCGTTGGGCTGCACGTCAGCGATGATGCCGCGACGCCATTGATACCAGTCCCAGACGAACTGCGGATTCTGAGCGAACGCTGCGGGAGTCGCGAGATCCTCCGGACGATACTTTGCCCATAATCCCGTTTGCGCGTCGCGAAACGTCGGTACGCCGCTTTCGGCGGACGTACCGGATCCCGTCAGGACGACCGTGAGGGTGGAAGCGGCGAGGCGCTCGGCAACCAGCTGAACGGGGTCAGACTCAACCACTACCAATCAGGCAGCGAGCTGCCGCAGCACGTAGTGCAGGATGCCGCCGTTGCGGTAGTAGTCACGTTCCTTCGGCGTATCGATGCGTACCTGCGCCGTAAATTCGACTGTGCCGCCGTCGACCCTGGTCGCCGTGACGCTGACTTCCGACGCCTCCGCATTATTAAGTCTGGCGATATCGTAAGTCTCCGTGCCATCCAGACCCAGCGAACCGGCAGACTCGCCGTCATTGAACTGCAGCGGCAAGACGCCCATACCGATCAGGTTCGAACGATGGATGCGCTCGTACGTTTCGGCGATAACCGCGCGCACGCCGAGCAGCTTCGTGCCCTTGGCGGCCCAGTCACGCGATGATCCCATGCCGTATTCCTTGCCGGCGATGACGACGAGCGGCGTGGCGTCTTCGGCATAGCGAACGGACGCGTCATAGATCGTCATCTGTTCACCGTCCGGCTGATGTTGCGTCCAGCCGCCCTCGGTGCCCGGGGCGAGCTGATTGCGCAACCGGATGTTCGCGAACGTGCCCCGCATCATGACCTCGTGATTGCCTCGGCGCGACCCGTACGAGTTGAAGTCCTTCGGGTCGACGCCCTGTCCGATCAGGTACTTGCCGGCCGGCGTGTCCGGCGCGAATGAACCGGCAGGGGAGATATGGTCGGTCGTTACGTTGTCGCCCAGTAGCGCAAGCACGCGCGCGCCCCGAATATCTTCGACCGGATCGGTCTGCAACGACATGCCTTCGAAGTAGGGTGGGTTGCGAACATAGGTCGAGTCCGGCGCCCATTCGAAAATCTCGCCGGTCGACACGTCCAGGCTATTCCAGTTCTCGTCGCCGGCGAATACGCCTGCATAGCTCGAGCGAAACATGTCGGAATCGATCGTCGCGCCGACGATCTCCTGGATCTCCTTCTGGCTCGGCCAGATGTCCCTGAGGTAGACCGGCTTGCCTGCGCGATCGTTACCGAGCGAATCCTTCGTCAGGTCGACGTCCATCGACCCGGCGAGTGCATACGCGACGACCAGCGGCGGCGACGCGAGGAAGTTCATCTTGACGAGTGCGTGGATGCGGCCTTCGAAGTTCCGGTTGCCCGACAGGACGCTGCAGCCGAGCAGGTCGTTGTCGCGAACCGCCGCGCCGATCGACTCATCGAGCGGCCCGGAGTTGCCGATACAGGTCGTGCAGCCGTAACCGACGATGTTGAATCCAAGTGCATCCAGATCATCCGTCAGTCCGGACTCGTCGAGATAGGCGCTGACGACGCGCGAACCCGGGCCGAGGCTCGTCTTGACCCACGGCTGAACCCGCAGGCCCCGCGCCGCGGCGTTGCGGGCCAGCAGGCCGGCGCCGACCATGACCGACGGATTCGATGTGTTCGTGCAACTCGTGATCGCGGCGATCAGGATTGCGCCGTCCTTCAGATCGAAGGTTTCGCCGTTCTTCGTGACGCTCGCCGACTTGACGTCGCCGCCACCGGCTTCCTTACGGCAGGATTCGTACGTGCTCGCCGCGTCGGTCAGAGCGATGCGATCGTGCGGCCGGCTCGGGCCCGAAATACACGGTTCGACCGAGGCGAGATCCAGTTCCAGCACGTCGGTGTACAGCGGATCCGGCTGGCCGTCTTCGCGCCACATCCCCTGCGCCCTGGCGTAGGCCTCGACGAGTTCGATCTGCTTCTGCTCGCGGCCGGACAACTCGAGGTAGCGAATCGTCTCGCCGTCGATCGGAAAGATGCCGCAGGTGCTGCCGAATTCCGGCGCCATGTTCGCGAGTGTGGCGCGGTCCGCGAGCGGCAGGCTCGACAGGCCGTCGCCGAAGAACTCGACAAATTTGCCGACTACGCCTTTCGCGCGGAGCATCTGCGTTACGGTCAGCACCAGGTCGGTTGCGGTCGTGCCTTCCTTCAGGCTGCCGCTTAAACGGAAACCGATGACCTGGGGAATTAGCATCGTGATCGGCTGGCCGAGCATGGCCGCTTCTGCCTCGATGCCGCCGACGCCCCAGCCGAGCACGCCGAGTCCGTTGATCATCGTCGTGTGCGAATCGGTGCCGACGACGGTATCGGGGTAGGCGACGCGCTCGCCGTTCTTCTCCGCGTCAAATACGACGCGCGCCAGGTACTCGAGGTTGACCTGGTGGACGATGCCCGTATTCGGCGGGACGACGCGGAAATTGTGGAAGGCGTTCTGTCCCCAGCGCAGGAACTGGTAGCGTTCTTCATTGCGCTGGAATTCGATCGCCGTGTTCTGCGACAGCGCCTGCGGCGTGCCGTACTTGTCGATCTGCACGGAGTGATCGATGACGAGTTCCGCGGGTGACAGTGGATTGATCTTCGCTGCCTCGCCGCCGAGCTTGACGACCGCATCGCGCATGGCGGCGAGGTCGACGACGGCCGGCACGCCGGTGAAATCCTGCATGACGACACGGCCGGGCGTGAAAGCGATTTCCTGGCTCGGCGTGGCCTTCGGGTCCCAGTTGGCCAGGGCGCTGATGTCGTCGGGCGTGACGTCGATGGAATCGGCGTGACGGAGCAGGTTCTCGAGCAGGATCTTCAGCGAGAACGGCAGCCGGTCGACGTGTCCGTCCCTCATGGCCTTGAGTGAGTAAATCTGGTAGTCGGTCCCGCCAACGGACAGGACTGTCTTCGCGTCAATTGCTTGCGCCATCGAGAATCTCCGTGTGAAGTGGCCTATTCCGGCCGCTATGCCCGCTCGCGTTCTGCGCACCGATGCGGCAGACGTGCGGCTGGCTCAAATGAGGCGCGGAATTATAACGGAGCGCTCCCGGTGTCGGCCACTCGGACGTTGAATTCGGTCGCGGCGGATTCATCCGCCGCCAACGCCCTCGCGATTGGCCCGCCGCCGAGGCATTCCGCGCCTCGATAGAACACGGCGTACTGGCCCGGCGTCACGGCCCACTGGGGCTGCTGGAAGTGAACCTCGAGTTCGTCCCCGCAGATGCTGGCGGCGCAGTCGATGTCGGCCTGCCGGTAACGGGTTTTGACGCAGCAGTGCAGCGTGCCGTCGTCCGCCAGTCCGTGCGGCTGGCCGCCGATCCAGTGGACGTTGCTCGCGGCCAGGCCCTCGGACCACAGCAGCGGGTGGTCGCGACCCTGCACGACGACCAGCACGTTGCGCCGCTGGTCCTTCGCGGCGACGAACCAGGGATCGTCGCTGCCGTCGGCCAGCCCACCGATGCCGAGGCCCTGGCGCTGCCCGAGCGTGTAGTAGGCGAGGCCGTGGTGCCGCCCGACGATGCGGCCGTCCGGCGTCAGCATGTCGCCAGGGCTTTCGGGAACGAAGCGACTCAGGAATTCTCTGAATGGCCGTTCGCCGATAAAACAGATCCCCGTGCTGTCGGGTTTGTCGTAGACCGTCAGGCCGGCCTCGTTCGCGATCCGCCTGACCTCGCCTTTCTTCAGGTCGCCCAGCGGGAAGAGCGTCTTGCCGAACGCCTCGCGGGATACCTGGTGGAGAAAATAACTCTGGTCCTTGTTCGGGTCCGCGCCCTTCAGCAGGCGCCCGTCGGGCGTCATGCGCGCATAGTGGCCGGTCGCGATACGCTCGCCGCCAAGCCGCTGGGCGTAATCGAGCAGGACGCCGAACTTGATCTCCCGGTTGCACAGCACGTCCGGATTCGGCGTGCGGCCCGACTCGTACTCGGCGAGGAAATCCGCGAACACGTGCTCGCGATACTCCGCCGCGAAGTTGACGTGGTGCAGGGGGATCTCCAGGTCCGCGCAGATGCTGCGCGCATCCTGCAGATCTGTGGCGGCGGTGCAGTAACCGTCGTCATCCTCCCAGTTGGTCATGTGCAGTCCTTCGACGCGATGACCTGCGCGGAGCAGGGTCAGCGCGGCGACCGCCGAGTCGACGCCACCGGATATCGCACAGATGATTCGGGATTCTGCAGGCATGCGCGAATTATCCGCGCAATTCGGTGACGGAAAAAGGATGCAGGTGAAGAATCTGCGGCGGGCGTGCCGCGGAATCGATCAGACGCGCAGTTCGCGCAGCTCCTGCTGATACGCCGACGCGTCCCAGATCTCATCGAACAGGCCGAGGTAGCGGCGGGCGACGGCGGGCTCGTAGGTGTCGGCGACGCCTTCCCAGCGGCGCGCTTCGGCCCGGTACATCAGCGCCTGCTTGTCGGCGATCAGGAAGGCTTCGCGATGATCGCGATACTCTTCATTGACGTTGCGGAACTGGATATAGGTATTCAGTCGGCGACCCAGCGTCACGAACTTGTGACCGACCTTGGCGAGTCGATGGGGTTCCGAGATGAGCACGCGGATACGGGCGTAGCGTTTGGCCAGCACGAGGCGCTTGGCCACTTCGAGGAAGACTTCCTGATCGTAGATGCCTTCTTCGAGGTCCGGCGTGTAGATGGAGATCCAGCGATTCGCGAGCTTCGCGATCTGAACGACAGCATCCAGCGAATCCGCCTTCGACGACAGTACCCATCGCCGGCTTTGCGTGCGCGATTCTTCCATCTGCCGTTGTGACCTCCCTCGATCCTTTTTCGTATCCGTAGCGTTTACGCCGGCGGTCGCGTGCGACGTGCAGGCAAGCCTGCCGGAACATGAATTTTAGGTGAGCGGGGGCAAAACCCCTGCGCACTGCGTCACGTTACGGAAAACTGGTCGGGGTGGTTTACGGGTGTCAGTCGTCGCCGGACTTGGCGATGCGTCGGGCCAGGGGGGCGGCGAGCCCCGTATAGTTGGCGGGCGTCAACTCTGCGAGTCGCTGTCGCGCCTCCGGCGGGAGATCGAGCCCCTCGATGAACTCGACCATGGCTTCGAGCGAAATCTTTTCGCCGCGCGTCAGTTCCTTCAACTGTTCGTAGGCGTCGGCGTGGCCGTAACGTCGCATGACGGTCTGGACGGCCTCACCGAGCACTTCGACGTTCGCGTCCAGGTCGGCCACCATGCGGGCCGCATTCGGTTCCAGTTTGCCGAGTCCCTTAAGCAGGGACTCGCAGGCCAGCATACTGTGACCGATCCCGACGCCGAGATTGCGCAGCACGGTCGAATCGGTCAGGTCCCGCTGCCACCGCGACACGGGGAGCTTTTCCGCGAAATGGCGCAGCAGGGCGTTGGCGATGCCGAGATTGCCCTCGGCGTTCTCGAAGTCGATCGGGTTCACCTTGTGCGGCATCGTCGACGAGCCGACCTCCGAGTCGACCCGTTTCTGCCCAAAGTAACCGATGGAGACGTAGCTCCAGATGTCGCGGCACGCGTCGAGCAGAATCGTGTTGATCCGCGCCAGCGCATCGCAGTATTCCGCGATCCAGTCATGTGGCTCGATCTGCGTCGTGTACTCGTTCCAGACCAGCCCGAGTGACTCGACGAAGGTCTTACTCAGTGCGGGCCAGTCTGCATCCGGATACGCGACGACGTGCGCATTGAAATTGCCAACGGCGCCATTGATCTTCGCGAGTGCCGGCACCTCTTCGAGCAGCGCCAGCTGACGTTCGAGTCGGGCGACGACGTTCGCCAGCTCCTTGCCCATCGTTGTCGGGCTGGCGCTCTGGCCATGCGTGCGCGACAGCATCGGCTGGTCCGCCGTCGCGGAGGCGAGCGACCGGAAGCGCTCGATGACGCGGCGAACCGCCGGGCGAATCACATGTTCCCGGCCTTCCCGCAGCATCAGGGCGTAGGCGATGTTGTTGATGTCCTCCGACGTGCACGCAAAATGCACGAACGGCCGGATCTTCACCAGGTCAGCGTCGTCTTCCAGCTGTTCCGCGATCAGATACTCGACGGCTTTGACGTCATGATTGGTCGTCTTCTCGATGTCCTTGACGCGGCGCGCGTGAGACGACTCGAAGCCCTCGGCCAGTTTATCCAGATAGCCGTTGACGACCGGCGACAGGGGCCCGAAGTCTTCGATCTCGGGCCGGTCGGCCAGGAACTGGACCCAGCGGACTTCGGTCAGCGTCCGCAGGCGAATCAGACCGTATTCGCTGAACAGGTCCCTGAAGGGATCGCATTTCGCGGCGTAGCGGCCGTCGAGCGGGGAGATGGCGGTCAGGGAGGTCAGGTCCATACGTACTTGTCCAGTAGTCAATATTCAGGTGAGAAATAAGCTCTAACTATCTGTTTTATAGGTCGTTCAGGTTGCGCATATTCGATGTCGCACCTCAATGGGGGCCGCTACTTTACACCGATTCAACGGAGCGGACGAATGGTTCCGGGTTGCCGGGATCATTTTCGTAAACGGTATCGCCCGCCGATTGTGGAAAGTCGCAACGAGTCCAACGCGAATATCGGGCTACAATTACGGGCTGTTTAGCGATCGAAATGTTTCTACAGGAGTCAGGAATGGCAGACGGATACCGCGTTGAAAAGGACAGCATGGGCGAACTGAAGGTTCCGGAGGAAGCACTTTGGGGTGCCCAGACGCAACGCGCAGTGCAGAACTTCCCGATCAGCGGGCTGACGATGCCGCGGGCGTTCATTCGCGCCCTCGGCCTGATCAAGTGGGCTGCTGCCGGCGCCAACGGCGAACTCGGCCTGTTGAATACGAGCAAGGCGATGGCGATCCAGTCTGCGGCAATCGAGGTGGCGGACGGCAAATACGACGCTCATTTCCCGATTGATGTGTTTCAGACGGGCTCCGGCACGAGTTCCAACATGAATTCGAATGAGGTCATCGCACACCTGGCGACCGAACAGCTGGGCGCCCCGGTCCATCCGAACGATGACGTCAACATGGGTCAGAGCAGCAATGACGTGATCCCGACCGCCGTACATGTCAGTGCCGCCCTGCTGATCAACGAGGAACTGCTGCCGAGTCTGCGCCACCTGCACGAGACGCTGGAGGCCAAGGCCCGGGAAACCGAGAACGTCATCAAGACGGGCCGCACGCACCTGATGGACGCGATGCCGGTCAGCATCGGCCAGGAACTGCAGGGCTGGGCGAGCCAGATCGCCCACGGTATCGCGCGCCTCGAGGACTCGATGCCACGACTGTGCGGACTCGCGCAGGGCGGCACCGCCGTCGGCACCGGCATCAACGCGCACCCGAAGTTCGGCGAGAAAGTTGCCGTGCTCCTCAGTGAGACGACGAGCCTGCCGTTCACGCCGGCCGATAATTACTTCGAGGCGCTCGGAACGCAGGACACCGCGGTCGAGGTGTCCGGACAGCTCAAGGCGCTGGCGGTGTCGTTGATGAAGATCGCCAACGACCTGCGCTGGATGAACAGTGGCCCGCTCGCCGGGCTCGGCGAGATCGAGCTGCCGGCGCTGCAGCCCGGCAGCAGCATCATGCCCGGCAAGATCAACCCGGTCATTCCCGAGGCCGTGGCGATGGTCGCGGCGCAGGTCATCGGCAACGACGCGACGATTACCGTGGCCGGCCAGTCCGGCAACTTCCAGCTGAACGTCATGCTGCCGGTGGTCGGGTACAACCTGGTCCAGAGCATCGACATTCTCGCGACCGTGTCGACGCAGCTTGCCGATCGCGCCATCGCCGGCTTCACGGTGAATGAAGCGAACCTGTCGGCGGCGCTCGATCGCAACCCGATTCTCGTCACCGCGATGAACGCGGTGATCGGCTATGACAAGGGTGCCGCGATCGCCAAGAAGGCTTACGCAGAAGGCCGGCCGGTGCGGGACGTCGCCAAAGAGATGACCGATCTGACCGATGAAGAGCTGGATCGATTGCTGGACCCGGCCGAGCTGACCAAGGGCGGCATCAAGGCGTAAACACCCCATGCGCAAGCGGATCGAGCAACGCCTGGGGGCCTCGACCCTCGCGGCCGATCCGGTTGCCGCCGCGCTGGACGCTCTGCCGCCGCACGTCAGTCAGACCTGGTTCGACAAGCCGTTGATACCCGCAGCGGTGCTCGTGCCGCTGATGACCCGCGGCGACGATATTTCGTTATTGCTGACGCAGCGTACCGCGCACCTGAAGGATCACCCGGGGCAGATCAGCTTCCCCGGAGGGCGCACCGAGCCCGGCGACGCGGGCGCCGTCGACACGGCCTTGCGGGAGGTCCACGAAGAGATCGGCATCGCACCGGAGGCCGTCAGCGTCGTCGGCTACATGCATCCTCTGGCCGTCGTGACCGGATTCGCCGTCACGCCCGTCGTGGGTTTCGTGGGCGGCGACTACACGCTCGAGCTCGACGCGTACGAGGTCGAGGAGGCCTTCGAGGTGCCGCTCGACTTCCTGCTCGACGCGGGCAACGAGGTGCCGACCTTGCGCAGGGTCCGCGGCATCGAAGCCCGCTTCTACGAATACCATTTCGACGGTCGCCGGATCTGGGGCGCCACTGCGGTGATGATCAAAAGTTTTGTTGATTTAATTAAATAAAACAAATGTCTAAGAGCAATATCAATAAACTGCTCGAGGTGATGGTTTCGCTCCGCGACCCGGACACCGGGTGTCCGTGGGATCTCGAACAGGACTTCGCGAGCATCGCTCCGTACACGATCGAGGAAGCCTACGAGGTCGCCGACGCGATCGACCGCGGGGAACTCGGCGATTTGCGGGACGAACTCGGAGACCTTCTGCTGCAAGTGGTGTTCCACGCTCGCATGGCGGAGGAGCAGGGTGCATTCGATTTCGATGACGTGGCGGGCGCGATCGCGGACAAAATGTTGCGGCGGCACCCACACGTGTTTGGCGACGACGACGTGGCGGACGCCGAGGCTCAGACGCATGCCTGGGAAGAGCACAAGCGACGTGAGCGCGCTGCTTCCGGCGGTCACGACATCGGCGTTCTGCATGGCATCAGCCTCGGCCTGCCGGCGTTGCTGCGTGCCGCGAAGCTCGGCAAACGTGCCGCGGGTGTCGGGTTTGACTGGCCGGAGGTCGACGGCGTGCGCGACAAAGTCGCCGAAGAACTGGCGGAAGTCGACGCGGCTCGCGCGGGGACGGATCAGGCGGCAGTCGCGGAGGAGGTCGGCGACCTGTTATTCGCGGTCGCGCAGCTCGCGCGTCACCTGCGGGTCGATCCCGAGGAGGCCCTGCGTGCGGCCAACAACAAATTCATGCGGCGGTTCGAGGCCGTCGAAGACGGATTGCGCGCGGATCACGTTCGCTGGGACGAGCAATCGATCGAGGAACTCGAGCGCCGCTGGCAGGCGGTCAAGCAGAAATCCCGATCGAGCGACGCGAGCTAGGCCCCGGAGTCCGGTTCGCGATTCGAAGGCGACCGTATCGTCCGCGTTGCCCCGGCGTTCTCCATGAACGCCTCGACCAGGTCCATCGGCAGCGGAAATATGATCGTGTTCGTGCCCTCGGTCGCGACCTCGGTCAGCGTCTGCAGGTAGCGCAACTGCAAAGACTGCTTCTGCGTGCCGAGCATCTCCGCGGCCTCCGCAAGATGTTGGGATGCCTGCTTCTCGCCCTCGGCGTGAATCACCTTGGCACGTCGTGCGCGCTCGGCCTCCGCCTGAGCCGCAATGGCCCGGATCATGCTCTCGTCCAGATCGATGTGCTTGATCTCGACGTTCGCGACCTTGATGCCCCACGCGTCGGTGTGCTGGTCGAGGATTTGCTGGATGTCCTGGTTCAGCTTGTCACGCTCCGAGAGCATCTCGTCGAGTTCGTGCTGGCCGAGCACCGAGCGCAGCGTGGTCTGCGCGAGCTGGCTGGTGGCTTCGAATACATTCGCGACCTGGATGATGGCTTTCTCGGGATCCACGATCCGGAAGTACACGACCGCATTGACCTTGACCGATACATTGTCTTTCGAGATCACGTCCTGCGTCGGGACGTCCATGACGATGACGCGCAGGTCGACGCGGGTCATCTGCTGGATAAACGGAATGACGATGATAATGCCTGGCCCCTTGACCTTCTGGAAACGGCCGAGGAGGAAGATGACGCCGCGTTCATATTCTTTCAGGATCTTGAAGATCGAAAAGATCGCGAGGACGAGTAACCCGATACCAATGAAACCACCCAACATCTCTATTTCTCCTGCAAACTGAGGGGCATTTATTGCTCGACCGGCGAGACGTCGAGCAGCAATCCGTTAATCCGGTCGACGCGAACGCGGTCGCCTTTTCGCACCGGGACTTGCGTCTGAGCGGACCAGCGCTCGCCATGCACGAAAACCTGTCCGTGCTCATTGAAATCCTCGAGGACCTCGGCGAGTTCGCCGAGCATGCTTTCCGTGCCGCTGACGGCCGGTCGCCGGCGCATGCGCATCAGCATGTACACGAGCAACAGCAGGAACGAACTGGCCACGAGCGCGACGCCGAAGATCAGCGAGCGAGCAATCTGCATTCCGGGTACGTCCGTGTCGAGCAGTATGATTGATCCGAACACGAACGCGGCAATGCCGCCGAGGCCGAGCGCGCCGAAACTCGGCATGAAGGCCTCCGCCACGATCAGCATGACGCCGAGCAAAATCAACGCAAGGCCGGCGTAATTGACCGGCAGCACCTGGAATGCAAACAGGGCCAGCAGCAGGCAGATCGCGCCGACGACCCCCGGGACGATCGCGCCCGGGTTATAACCCTCGAACAGCAGGCCATAGATGCCCGCCAGCATCAGCAGGTAGGCGACGTTCGGATCCGTCAGCGTGGCGAGCAGTTTTGTTCGCCAGTCTGCTTCGAACCTGTCTATGACGAGATCACCGGACTCGATTTCTTCGTCTGCGCCGAGCACTTTGACCGTGCGCCCGTCGATGATTTCCAGAAGTTCGTCCACTGAAGTCGCGATGACGTCGATGACGTTCTGTTCGAGCGCTTGCTCGGCGCTCAGGCTCGCGGCTTCGCGAACGGCTTTCTCCGCCCAGTCGGCATTGCGGCCGCGCAATTCGGCCAGACCGCGAATATAGGCGACCGCGTCGTTGACGGCCTTGCGTTCCATCGCGCTGCCCTTGAGCGGTGCGGGCGCATCGCGGGCGTCCGGGGATGCATCCTTGTCATCGTCGCCTTCAGGCTGCTCTTTCTTTTTGGGTGTTTCGAAAGGTGAAGACGGCTGCTCGCCGCCCCCGATCTGCA
>Ga0209567_10001253_pt1 | contig 13351 bp, 11 predicted proteins | sample COG_12_FD_184756 | JGI IMG/M metagenome (GOLD analysis project Ga0209567, IMG submission 184756) | Pelagic marine sediment microbial communities from the LTER site Helgoland, North Sea, for post-phytoplankton bloom and carbon turnover... | ecosystem: Environmental > Aquatic > Marine > Neritic...
GTCAGATGCCCCAGCTCGTCGCCCGCGCAGGCGAGATGGTCTCGGAAGAGACAGGCCTGGTCGCCGCCGGCGATCCCGAGGTGGCCGTCGTGGGACGGCGAGCCTGGGTGGAGAACAACGTCGCCTCCTTCGGCACCCTCCTCGCACCGGCTGAGGAGCGCCTCGCCAAGCAGAAGGGTGTTGGCGCCTCGATCGCCGGGCGGGTCATGGGCGCCGAGATGGGCGCCGTCCTCGGCTTTCTGGCCCGCCGTGTCCTGGGCCAATACGAACTCGTGCTCCCGTCGCCGGATCGAGAGTTCGGAGATACCGTGCTGTTCGTCGGCGCCAACATCCTGGGGATGGAGCGCCAACAGGAGTTCCGGCCGTCTGAGTTCCGCTTCTGGGTTGCGCTGCACGAGTGCACCCACCGGCTGCAGTTCTTAGGGGTGCCGTGGATGCGGCCGTACTTCCTGGGCTTGGTGAAAGAGCTGATCGCAGCCACCAAACCCGAGCCAGGCCGGATGTCGCGACTCGCCGGCGAAGTGCGAGAGGCAGCCGCGGCGGGGCGTCCAGTGGTGGACGAGGCCGGCATCTTCGGACTCTTTGCGTCTCCGGATCAGCGCCAGATCATGGACCGCGTCCAGGCGCTGATGTCGCTGCTCGAGGGCCACGGACACGTCATCATGGACCGCATCGGAGCTCGGGAGCTGGTGAGCCAACGCCGAATGTCGGCCGTGCTCAAGGCGCGGCGCCGAGACCCGCGGACCGCCATGCTCATGCGTTTGATCGGCCTCGAAATGAAACTCCGGCAATACGAGCTGGGGGAGCGCTTCATCATGACCATCGAGCGCAAGGCCGGCTGGCACGCGTTGGATGCCGCCTGGATCGGTCCCGAGTTCCTTCCGACGCTCGAAGAGATCAACGAGCCCGAGCAATGGTTGGCGAGAATCCACTGAGCGAGGTCGGTGTCGCCGTGCGAGCTGCGGTGGCGGCTGCACTCGCGACGAGCGATTCGGTGGCGGTGTGCCTGGGAGGCGGCGCCGACTCGGCGGTCCTGGCATGGGCGGCGAGCGATGGACCGTCCCCGGTCCGGGCGCTGTTCGTCGACCATGCATTGGCCGGGTCGAGCCGGCTCGCCGAAGCCGCCTCGGCGCTCGCCGACTCGGTCGGTCTCGAGCTCTTGACGGTCGCTGCCCCAGTGGAGGAGGGCCCCTCGCTCGAGGGCCGGGCCAGGGACGTCCGGCGCTCCGCGCTCACCGGCGTTCGCCGGCCCAACGAATGGCTCGCGACCGGGCACAGCCTCGACGATCAGGCCGAAACGGTGCTGGGCAGACTTCTCCGCGGTGCGGGCACGGTTGGGCTGGCCGGCATGGAGCCGCGCCGCTTCCCCTTTGTCCGTCCCCTGCTCGGTTTCTCTCGCGCCGAACTGCGCGCCCTGGCAGAACAGCTGGGGCTTCCGTTCGTCGACGACCCGGCCAACGACGATCTTCGCCACCTGCGCAATCGTCTCCGCCTCCAACTGATCCCACAGCTCGAAGCGGACTACAACCCGGCCGTTCGCGCCGTCCTTGCCCGAACGGCGGCCATCCTCGCCGCCGACGACGCCGAGCTCTCACGCATGGCCGACGACATCAGCGTCGGGGAGCGACTCGGGGCGATGCTGCTCCCGGTGCCGGTCTTGACGACCCTGCCGGTATCGGTGGCGGCTCGCGTTGTGCGGCGAGCCCTGCGCCGCTTCCTCGATCCGTATGCAGGCAACCACGCCGACGTGGTGCAGGTGCTGGCGCTGGCGGCGGCTGGATCCGGACGGGCGACGTTGAGCGGAGGGGTCAACGCCGAGGTCGAGGGGCCGCACATCGCCGTCCACGCGGGTCCGCCGACACCGCCGCGTCCAGCTCGGCTCGGCGTGCCGGGTTCGGTGTCGTGGGCGGACTGGCGCCTCGAGGCGTCCCATGCCCGGCCCGGCGTCTCCCGTCCCGCCCGGAGACAGCTCCTGGACCCCGCCGTGGTCGGCGGCGGCGTCGAGGTTCGCTCGGCCCTCGTGGGCGACCGAATTGCGATCGGGTCCGGGTCAAAGCTCGTGCGAGACGCCCTGTCGGAAGCAGGGATTCCACGCCGGCTCCGCCTCGTCTGGCCAGTCATCCTGGTCGGTGCCAAGATTGCGGCGGTGCCCGCGGTGCGCGTGGCACCGTGGGCACGTCCAGCCGGACCGGATGCCGTGGCGGTAGACATGATCGAGAGGGACGGCACATGAAGATCGGCAAGACCCTCATCTCGACCGACGAAATCAACGACAAGCTGACGGAGATGGGTCGCGCCATCACCGAGGACTATCAGGACAAGGACCTCCTGATGGTTGGGATCCTCAAGGGAGCCTTCATCGTCATGGCCGACCTCGCCCGGCACGTCCACCTGCCAGTCGAGTTCGATTTCATGGCGGTTTCCTCCTACGGAGCCGCCACGAAGACCTCGGGGGTGGTCCGCATCCTCAAAGACCTGGACCAGGAGATCGCAGGCCGTCATGTGCTCATCGTCGAGGACATCATCGACTCCGGATTGACGCTTCATTACCTGATCCGAAACCTCAACGTGCGCCAGCCGGCGTCCCTGGAGCTCGCCGCCCTGTTGATCAAGGACGAGATCGAGCGGCCTCCACTCGACGTGAAGTACGAGGGCTTTCACATTCCTCCCGAGTTCGTGATCGGGTATGGTCTCGACTACGCCGGGAAGTACCGGAACCTCCCTTTCGTGGCCGTCATGGAGGAGGACAACTGACGTCCGTCGCTTTCGATCGACGGTTCTCGCGGTTCCGATCCGCAAACAGCGTTGGGATTGTCTCGCCGACGGCGTACCATGAGCGACAGGCGCAGCTGCCACCTCGGCACTGTTCTGGGACCGCAGATCTCGCAGGAGACAGCCAGGAATCGTGAATCGCACGGCCCGCACCATCCTCGTCTACCTCGCGGTCATCTTCGTCGTCGTGGTCGCGGTGAACGTCTTCGTCAATCAATCGAACGAACCGACCGAGTTCACGCTCGGCGAGTTCAATGACCGGCTCGAGGCTGGTGACATCGAGAGTCCGATCTTGATGAAGGCCAAATCCGATGAGATCGAGGGGACCTATCGGGTATCCGATCAGACGCCGTCGACGCAGGATTTTCGGGTCAGCTACCCGGGCGAGACCGAAGACGAGCTGACGGTGGCCATCGAAGCCGCCGGCGTCGACGTGATGGTGGACAACCAGAACCCGACCCTGCTCGAGTGGTTCCTCACCACGGTCTTCCCATACCTGCTGCTCATCGGCCTCTTCATCTTCATCCTCTTCCAACTCCAAGGCGGCGGCAACCGGGTGATGCAGTTCGGCAAGTCGCGCGCCAAACAAGTGCAAAAGGATGCGCCGAAGGTCACGTTCGACGACGTTGCCGGCTGCGACGAGGCGGTCGAGGAGCTGGAGGAGCTCAAGGAGTTCCTCCAGTACCCCCAGAAGTTCCGGGCCATGGGGGCCAAGATCCCCAAGGGCGTGCTCCTCTACGGCCCCCCTGGGACCGGAAAGACGTTGCTGGCCAGGGCCGTTGCCGGCGAGGCCTCCGTGCCCTTCTACTCGATCTCGGGATCGGACTTCGTCGAGATGTTCGTGGGGGTGGGGGCTTCGCGGGTGCGCGATCTCTTCGATCAGGCAAAGCAGAACGCCCCATCGATCGTCTTCATCGATGAGATCGACGCCGTTGGACGCCACCGTGGGGCCGGTCTCGGTGGCGGGCACGACGAGCGGGAGCAAACCCTCAATCAGCTGCTCGTCGAGCTCGACGGGTTCGATGTGAAGTCCGGCGTGATCGTGATTGCCTCGACGAACCGGCCCGACATCCTCGACCCGGCGTTGCTTCGCCCCGGCCGGTTCGACCGACAGATCGTCGTCGACCGTCCGGACTTGAAGGGCCGGGAGCAGATCCTCGACGTGCACGCCAACGGCAAGCCGCTCGCCGAAGGGATCGACCTCAAGGTCCTGGCGCGCCAGACCCCCGGGTTCACCGGAGCCGATCTCGCCAACCTGATCAACGAGGCGGCTCTCCTGGCGGCGCGGCGGGACAAGTCGGAGATCGGTATGTCCGAGCTCGAGGAAGCGATCGAGCGGGTCATCGCAGGTCCGGAGCGGCGTAGCAGGGTCATGTCCGAGGAGGAGAAGGAGCTCACCGCCTACCACGAGGGTGGTCACGCCCTCGTGGGCTATGCCCTGCCCAACTCGGACCCGATCCACAAGGTCACGATCATTCCCCGCGGCCGGTCGGGCGGGTACACCATGGCGCTTCCGGTCGAGGACCGATACTACAACCGGCGGAGCGAGCTGGTCGATCAGCTGGCAATGTTGCTCGGGGGGCGAACGGCCGAGGAGCTGGTGTTCACCGATCCTTCGACCGGAGCCTCCAACGACATCGAGAAGGCCACCAACCTGGCCCGCCAGATGGTGATGGAGTACGGGATGAGCGACCGCCTCGGTCCACTCCAGTACGGCAAGCCGGATGGCGAAGTGTTCCTGGGACGGGACTACACGAGGGGCCAGGATCTCTCCAACGAGGTCGCCGCGGCGATCGATGATGAGATCCGCAAGCTGATCACCCAAGCCCACGAAGAGGCCCGTCAGATCCTGACGACCCACAGCGACGCCCTCGACCGCATCGCCGCGGTTCTGGTGGAGAAGGAGACCATCGACGCCAGCGAGGTCGTCGAGATCCTCCACGACGTGCCGAAGTGGGAGCACACCGAGACAGGCGCCATCAGGATCAAGGCGCCCGATCGCGTCGGAATGCGAGACAGCGGCTTCGCCGCCGCGCACACCGACGGTCCTGCGGCGTCCTCCTGATCGCCAACGCCAGGTTCCAGCCCCAGGCATGGCGGCTTCGCACGCGGAGCCTGTCCAACGAAGACCACACGCTCCTCATGGGGGTCGTCAACGTGACTCCCGATTCGTTCTCGGATGGTGGCGCCTTCGCGTCGCCCGATGCAGCCATTGCTCACGGCATGCGGCTGGTCGATTCCGGCGCCGACATCGTGGACGTCGGTGGTGAATCCACCCGCCCGGGAGCCGACCCGGTGGACGAAGCCGAAGAGCGCCGGCGCATCATGCCCGTCGTCGCGGCCCTCGTCGCCGAAGGGGCCGTCGTCTCGATCGATACCTCGAAACCGGGGGTGGCGGCTGCAGCCGTCGGCGCCGGGGCGGAGATCATCAACGACGTCGGCGGGCTGCGGGAACCGGGAATGGCCGAGATCTGTGTCGAATCGGCGGCCGGGGTGGTGATCATGCACATGCAGGGAACTCCCCGCACGATGCAGGACGACCCGCGATACGGCGACGTGGTCGTCGACGTTCACGACGAGTTGATGGCGTCGGCGTCGGCGGCCATCAAACGTGGTGTCGACGTGGGTCGCATCTGCCTCGACCCGGGAATCGGTTTCGGGAAGACCTCCGAACACAGCCTGGCCCTGTTGGGGAACCTCGAGGGCCTCACGCAGAGCGGATACCCGATTCTCGTCGGGCCGTCCCGCAAGCGCTTCCTCGGGGACATCCTCCAGCACACCGGTCGGCCCGCGGCCCCGCGAGAGCGAGACGTGGCAACCGCCGCGGCCGTGGCCACCTCGATCGGAGCGGGAGCGTTCTGCGTCCGAGTTCACGACGTGGTGTCGGCGCTGGACGCCGCTCGCACCGCCGACGCTATCGTTCGAGCGTCTCGAAAAGGATGAGAGTGGCAGGTCTCGAGCCACGCGGGTTCCGCTGGGTGATCGCCGGGCGTCTGGCGGTATCGGAGAGGATCGGCGGGTATGGATTTCAACACCGGCGAGTTCGCCGTGAGGAGGAGATCATCTTGCTGAAGGAGCAAGGCATCAATACCGTCCTGACCCTCCTCCCCGGCAACCAGAACCAGGCCGCCTACGAAGCCGCAAGCTTCGTCGTATGGAACGTGCCAATCGATGGCGAACTGGAAGAAGACGAGGATGTCGTCGCCATCTACGAGCAGATGGATGCCGCCCTCGGGCCCCGTGGATCCTCGGTGCTCATTCATCGTGACATCATCGACGACACGGTCGTTGGCCTTCTTGCCGGCTACCTGGTGCACAGCGGCCTGGTGGAGGATCCGATCGTTGCCACCTCCGTCATCCAGGAGATCGTCGGGCGGCCGATCGGACCAGAGGGTCGGAGGCTGATCCCCGTCCAGGAGTAGCAACGTGACGCAGGTCGCCGTAGGTCTCGGCTCGAACGTTGGCGCCAGACAGGAGCATCTCGAGACGGCCATCGCGGAGATGGCTTCGTGCGGCCGGGTGGCAGCGGTGTCGTCGCTCTACGAGACCGCCCCGCTCGGCATCGTGGATCAAGCTCCCTTCCTCAATGCCGTGTCCCTGGTCCTCGTCGATCGGGAACCGCGCGACGTCCTCGCCACGCTCCAGGCGATCGAGCGAGCTCACGGCCGCCGTCGAGGTCGACGCTGGGGTCCGCGCCCGCTCGACCTCGACGTGCTGCTCTTCGGGAATCGTCGGGTCGACGAACCGGGGCTCACCGTTCCGCATCCCCGGATGACGGAGCGAAGGTTCGTGTTGGATCCGCTGCTCGAGGTCTGGCCCGACGCCAAACTGCCCGACGGCACCCTCCTTGCCGGGTTGGCCGCGTCGGTGGCCGATCAGGACGTCAGGGTTGTGGCGACCGACTGGCTCGAAGCCTCTGCTTGATCCGAGAGATGAACCGAGCGACAGGAACGGGCCCGGCACGCCGGCCGTCTCCCGCTCGATCGGCACGCGTCCCCTCCGGGACGGTCTCGTCTCCGGTCCATCCGCGGAGCGCTAGCCTCCCCGCCCGGACCGATACCCGAGCAGGCAGGATCGGAGCCATGCGCATCGCCGTCGTCGGCCCCGGCAGGGCTGGAACCGCCGTCTGCCTGGCCGCCCGTCGCGCCGGGCACGACGTGGTGGCCGTTGCCGCCCGCAGCCGAACCGAAGCCCTCCAAGCGGCTCAGGAACTCGCCGCCGATCCCGTCGAAATCGGACACGTCCTCCCCGGCTGTGATCTGGTCATCGTCGCGGTCCCCGACGTCGCGATCGCTGCGGTGGCCGAGATCGTGGCGCCAACGGTCCCAGCCGGAGCAGGCGTCGTTCACCTCAGCGGGGCCACCACGGTCGCGGCCCTGGGGTCCATCGCGAGTCTTGGGATCCCGACGGGGTCCTTCCATCCCCTGCAAACGCTACCGGGCCCGGAGACGGGTGCCAGGCGCCTTGCCGGGTCCTGGATTGCCATCACCGCCGACGAACCGCTCCGGTCCGATCTGGGCGCGCTCGCCCGTTCCATGGCAGCCAACCCGTTCGACCTCCCAGAGGATGCAAAGGCGCTCTATCACGCCGCTGCAGTTGCGGCATCGAACTTCCCGGTCGCCGCCCTCGCGGTGGCCGAAGAGCTCTTCGAGCAAGCCGGCGTTCCGTTCCATGCGGCTCGTCCGCTGGCCGAGGCGGCGGTAGCCAACGCGTTCGAGCTGGGCCCGAGGCCGGCGCTGACCGGACCGATCGTCCGTGGAGACGCCGATACGGTCGAACGCCAACGGCGGGCGGTCACCGACCGAGCGCCGGATTGGGTGGGCAACGCCTTCAGCCACTTCGTTGCGGGCACGGAATCGGTGGCCCACTCGATACGGAGGGACTCCGAGTGAAGATTGTCGAGCATTTTCGAGCGGTCCGCTCCCGTCGCAGAGAGATCGTGGGCCTCGTGCCGACGATGGGGTATCTGCACGAGGGTCATCTCTCCTTGATCGCTCGAGCCGCCGATGAGTGCGACACGGTCATCGTCAGCCTGTTCGTCAATCCGCTCCAGTTCGGCGAGTCCCGCGATCTGGATTCGTACCCACGTGATCGCCGACGCGACGCGGCGCTGGCCGAGCGCGCCGGCGCCGATGTCCTGTTTGCTCCCGCCGTCCAGGAGATGTACCCCAGGGAGCAGCTGACGACCGTGCGGGTGCGCGGCCTGACCGACGGGATGGAGGGGAGGTTTCGGCCCGGCCACTTCGTCGGCGTGACGACGGTGGTGACCAAGCTGTTTGCCGGCATCGGTCCCGATCGGGCGTACTTCGGGCGCAAGGACGCCCAGCAACTCGTGGTGGTTCGTCGGATGACGGAGGACCTGTCGATGGCGGTCGATATCGTGGCCGGCTCGACGGTCCGGGAACCTGATGGGCTCGCCCTCTCGTCGCGCAACGCCCGCTTGTCACCTCAGGAGCGGCTCGCGGCCGGTGCGTTGAACGCCGGGCTCATGGAGGCAGCCGACGCGGCTGAGGCCGGCGAACGCAGTGGCCCGGAGCTGACGGGCCTCGTGCGATCGGTGCTCGATGCCGACCCCCTCATCGTTCCCGAGTACGTCGAAATGGCATCCCAGGAGAGCGCCACCGGGCTGTCCCACCTCGACCGGGCGGCGTTCCTGGCCGTCGCGGCCGTCGTCGGCGGAACCCGACTGATCGACAACGTCCATTTCGACCCGGGCGCCGGCGGCTTCGTCGCCGATCGCGGCATCCGTATGGAGGAGCCGAGCGTTCTGTACCAGGAGGTGTGATGCTGCTTGCCATCGACGTCGGAAACACCCAGATCGCGCTGGGACTCTTCCGGGAAGACCAGCTCGTCGGACACTGGAGGTTCGGGACCCGTCCCGAACGAACCCCCGACGAGATTCGCTGGGAGCTTCTCGGCATCCTCGAGATCGACGGGTTCGCGCCTCGCGACGTCGGGGGCGTGTGCCTTTCCAGCGTCGTGCCGGAGGTGACGGCAACGCTGCGCAGCGTCGCCCCTGCGCTCACCGTGGGGGAGGTGGTTGTCGTCGAGCCGGGGGTGCGGACCGGCATGCCGATCCTCATCGACAATCCGCACGAGGTCGGCGCCGATCGAATCGTCAATTCCCTCGCCGCCCGCGAGCGGCACGGCACCCCGGCCGTGGTCGTCGATTTCGGCACGTCCACCAACTTCGACGTGATTGGGCCGGAGGGCGCTTACCTCGGTGGGGCCATCGCGCCGGGTTTGGAGATCGCCACCAACGCGTTGATCTCGGGCACCGCTGCCCTTCGCAGGGTCGAGTTCGCGCCGCCGCGATCGCCGATCGGCAAGGGGACCGTCGAGGCGATTCAATCTGGTTCTATCTACGGTCACGCCGGATTGGTCGACGGGATCGTCGAGCGAATCGCGGCCGAGTTCGACAGTGGCGTGACGAGGATCGCAACCGGAGGTCTGGCGCCTACCATCGTCCCCCATTGCCGCAGCGTCGACCTCGTCGACGAGTTCCTCACCCTCGAGGGCCTGCGGCTCATCTTCGATCGCAACCGGGACGATGCATGACGGACTTGCCAGAAGCGGCAGATGGCCTTGCCGACGATCCGCTCACCGCGGGTCGGCTGGCGCAACACATCGAGCTTGTGGAAGCCGGCGCCTATCCGTACCGGTTCGAGCGTTCACACCTCGCAGCTGAGGTTCATGAGCAGTACCCGGACCTCGAGCCCGGCGCGGCCACCGGCGAAACCGTGACCGTGGCGGGCCGGGTGATGTTGCTTCGATCCTTCGGCAAGCTCGTGTTTGCCACGCTCCAGGACGGGTCGGGTCGAATCCAGCTCTTTGTCGATCGGAGCAGCCTCGACGAGGACACCTTCGCCGGGTTCACCTCGGTGGATCTCGGTGACTGGGTCGGGGCCCGCGGCGAGGTCATCACGACGAAGAAGGGGGAGCTCTCCGTCAAGATCGACGACTTCACGATGCTGCAGAAGAGCCTGCGCCCGCTTCCGGACAAGTGGCACGGGCTCCAGGACATCGAGCTCCGCAGCCGGCAGCGCTACGTCGACCTCATCGTCAACGACGCGGCGCGTGAGGTGGCGGTGGCCCGGACCCGCGTCATCGCTGAGCTCCGACGCCAATTCACCGCTCGCGGGTACATCGAGGTGGAGACCCCGGTGCTCCTGGCGGCGGCCACGGGCGCCCTGGCCCGCCCATTCCGAACCCACCATCACGCCCTCGACCAGAACATGAGCCTCCGGATCGCCACCGAGCTCTATCTGAAGCGGCTCGTGGTCGGCGGGATCGAACGGGTCTTCGAGATCGGTCGTATCTTCCGAAATGAGGGCATCGACGCCACGCACAACCCCGAGTTCACCATGCTCGAGGCGTACGAGGCGTTCGCCGACTACCACGACGTCATGGCGATGGTCGAAGCCATCATCGCCGCCGTGGCCACGACGGCGACGGGCTCAACCCAGATCACCTATCAGGGTCGGCCCCTCGATCTGGAGCCTCCGTTTCGTCGGGCAACGATGACCGAGTTGGTCGCGGGCGCCGTTGGAGAGGAGATGTCGTTCGATCGAGACGTCGACGACCTCCGAGGCCTGGCGCGTCGCCACGGCCTCGATCCGGATGCCTCGTCTGGCCACGGCAAGATCATCGATGCCCTCTTCGAAGAGCTCGTCGCGGACACCCTCTGGGAACCCACCTACGTGATGGACTATCCCAAGGAGACCTCCCCGTTGGCACGCGTCCATCGCGAGAACAACCACCTGACCGAGCGATTCGAGCTGTTCATCGCCGGTTCGGAATACGCCAACGCATTCTCCGAGCTGAACGATCCTCTCGACCAGCGGGCTCGGTTCGAGGACCAGGCTCGGGCGCGTGCGAGCGGCGACGACGAGGCCCATCCGATCGACGAGGACTATCTCATGGCGCTGGAATACGGACTCCCCCCAACCGGAGGGCTTGGGATCGGCGTCGACCGGCTCGTGATGCTCCTCACCGATCAGCACCACATTCGCGACGTCATCCTCTTCCCGACGTTGCGACCGGAACCCGGGTCTGCCGAGTGAGGCCCGGCCGCCGGGATCGGTGAGGCGCAGAGCTCGCTCGGCCGTGCCACGGGTGATCCGACGAGCGCCGTCAGATTCGAGCCGTCTCGACCCGCTCCAGCAGGTAGCGATCCAGGGAGTGGAGCACCGGACTGAGGGACTCGTTCGGGATCCGTCCGGCCGCCTTCTCGGCGACCCGAATTCGTTCCACGGCCTCATCGAGCACACGATCGACGTAGCCGCCTGCGTTGGTGAGCTCGATGACTCGATCGATCGCCGAGCGAGGATGCGGTTTGCCCCCAGCCAGCAGCGTTCGAATCTCTGCCCCGTCCGGCCCGTCCGCCGCCAAGAGGACGGGAAGGGTGAACACCCCTTCACCGATGTCCGATCCCGCCGGCTTGCCGAGAAACTCCTCTCGAGCAACGAGGTCGAGCACATCGTCGGTCATCTGGAAGACCATGCCCATCTCCCAGGCCCATTCGCTGATGGCTTCGACGATGTCGGGGCCAGCGTCGGCCACCATCGCCCCGAGGCGGGCCGACGTTCGGATGAGGCTGGCCGTCTTGCCGCCGATGACGCGGAAGTAGCCCTCGGGGCCGTGGTCGAGATCGTCCGTGTACTCGAGTTCGAGGATCTGGCCTTCGCAGAGCGTGGCGTAGGTGCGGGCGATGAGGGCAACGGCCTCTTCGCCGAGCGGTGCGGCGACCTCTGATGCCCGAGCCAGGAGGAAATCGCCCGCCAGGATGGCGATGGTGTTCGACCAGTTGCTGTTCACGGAATCGAGGCCGCGGCGGGTCTCCGCCTCGTCGATGACATCGTCGTGGTAGAGCGAGCCGAGATGAACGAGCTCGACGGAGACACCGGCCTCCACCGGCGAGTCTCCGTTGTTCGCCCCCAGCTCGGCGGCAACCTGGGCGAGCAGCGGTCGATAGCGTTTGCCGCCGGCTCGCAGGAGATGCTGAGCGATCTCGGTGAGGAACGGGCTCTCCGCCCGGGTGACCTCGAAGAGGCGATCCTCGACACGTCCCATCCGGGCCCAGACCCGGGGGATCGGAACGAGGTCTTGGAAGATCGGGCGGTCCACGGCATTGCTCCGGCTCGGCGACACGAGGAATGTCGATGGTAGCCCGGGCGTTTCTCGTATCACGTTGAGTTGATCGGCTCGCAGATGTGCCGAGATGACAAGTGAGCGGTCCGGCGATTCGCCCGGGGTAAGCAAGCCGCCCGCTCTATACTCGAAAAAAGCGCCCCCGCAATGGGAGCGCACAGGTTTATCGAGGGGCAGAGAGCGTGTTCGAACGATTCACCGACAGGGCGAGGCGAGTGGTGGTCCTCGCTCAGGAAGAGGCGAGGCTTCTCAACCACAACTACATCGGGACGGAGCACATCCTGCTCGGTCTGATCCATGAGGGTGAAGGTGTGGCCGCCCGGGCACTGGAAAGCATGGGCATCAGCCTCGAAGCCGTTCGTTCCCAGGTCATCGAAATCATCGGGCAGGGTTCCCAGGCTCCAAGCGGTCACATCCCGTTCACGCCGCGAGCCAAGAAGGTGCTCGAGCTCTCGCTTCGTGAAGCACTCCAGCTCGGCCACAACTACATCGGGACGGAGCACATCCTGCTCGGTCTGATTCGTGAGGGAGAGGGCGTCGCCGCCCAGGTCCTCCAAAAGCTGGGCGCCGATCTCCACAAGGTACGCCAGACCGTGATCCAGCTCTTGTCGGGCGTCCAGGGCGAGGAGGGGTCCGCCCCCCATCCCGGCGGCAGCGGCCGCACTGAAGCCCCTTCGACGGGTTCCACGGTCCTCGACCAGTTCGGTCGGAACCTCACCCAGCTGGCGCGGGAGCACAAACTCGACCCCGTCATCGGCCGGGAGAGTGAGATCGAGCGGGTCATGCAGGTGCTCTCTCGCCGAACGAAGAACAACCCGGTTCTCATCGGCGAACCCGGCGTCGGCAAGACCGCCATCGTCGAGGGGCTCGCCCAGCAGATCGTGGACGGCACCGTGCCGGACACCTTGACCAACAAGCACATGTACACGCTCGATCTCGGTGCCCTCGTGGCCGGGTCGCGATACCGCGGTGATTTCGAGGAGCGCCTGAAGAAGGTGCTGAAAGAGATCCGCACCCGCGGTGACATCATCCTGTTCATCGACGAGATCCACACGTTGGTCGGTGCCGGAGCAGCCGAAGGCGCCATCGACGCAGCCAGCATCCTCAAGCCGATGTTGGCCAGGGGGGAACTCCAGACCGTCGGAGCGACCACCCTCGAGGAATACCGTAAGTACCTCGAGAAGGACTCGGCCCTGGAGCGTCGCTTCCAGCCCATTCAGGTCGAAGAACCCTCCGTTGCCGACACCATCAAGATCCTCGAGGGCTTGCGCGACAGCTACGAGGAGCACCACAAAGTCAAGTTCACCGATCAATCGCTCGTCAACGCGGCGAACCTCGCCGACCGCTACATCGCCGATCGCTACCTCCCCGACAAGGCGATCGATCTGATCGACGAGGCCGGCAGCCGCATGCGGCTGAAGCGAAAGGA
>Ga0209567_10001254_pt1 | contig 13336 bp, 15 predicted proteins | sample COG_12_FD_184756 | JGI IMG/M metagenome (GOLD analysis project Ga0209567, IMG submission 184756) | Pelagic marine sediment microbial communities from the LTER site Helgoland, North Sea, for post-phytoplankton bloom and carbon turnover... | ecosystem: Environmental > Aquatic > Marine > Neritic...
TATTAATTCAATTCCCATGGCAATTCTTATAGACTCCGTTCAAATTTCGAATTCTTCCGTAACCTATGGTGAACTTGGAGTTAAAAAAAGTGAATCAGGTTCGCTTAAAATTCAGGAAATTAATGGAAATATTACCGGGGTCACTAACATGCCTGAAGAACAAATGAATAAAGGTCAATTAGACGCAAAAATTAGTGCCAGCCTCGAAGGTAAAGCCGGAATTAATGTTGCGTTAAGTGTTCCATATGAAAAGGAAACATTTTCATTAGCCGTGGATGTTGGAGCAATGGATTTGACCAGCTTAAACCCAACCTTAAAACCCTTGGCTGGCATTGAAATGGTTACTGGACAAATGAGCCGGATTAAGTTTCATATGAATGCCGGTGCAGTTCAATCCCAAAACAAACTGGTATTTGATTATAGCAACTTACATGTGAAATTGACTAGTGAAAAGAGCAAGGATAAATCTAAGAAAAAGGTGTTACTTTCTGCAATTGCCAATACTGCCATTCGGGCAAATAATATGCCTGGCCAGGACAAATACCTTGTTGCCGATTATCAATCCAAAAGGAATGTAAATCGCTCACCAATTAATTATATTGTTCAAGGATTAATTAATGGGTTTACCAGAATTGTTCCTGGAAAAGGAGTGCAAAAAATGATTAATAAGGATAACAATAAAGGTAAAAAAAGTAAAAAATCTTAAATAAAATATGCCCCCCTGTTATTCATTAATTTCTGCAGGTAACAAAGGATTTGTTTTTATAAATATAATGTTTGTCAACGCATGGGAATATATTCATAAACCGCCAGGAATTCCAAACGCACCTTTAAAACTCATGCCTGCATTATCCTGATAAAGCTGAGCGCGAAATGCGGAACACAGGCCATCCAAATTCCTAAGGCCATGAGAATCATTTAATTAATGATTTTTTAAACAATAAAAGAAGCAATTTAGTACTTTAGTGTGAATTGTTTTCCTACCCTCGTCTTTTGGTTTTGAGCCAACATAAGAACGCTAAAATATGAAAAGCACAATATTAAAATTTGGAGCATACGGGTTTGTCTTTGCCTTGATCGTTTTTTTATTGGTCCTCTTCTTCGGGAAAGACCTGGAATCTTCCATTCAGGTTATCATCGGATATGTAACCATGACTATTTCTTCTTTTTTTATTTTCTTTGGGATAAAACACTTCAGAGATAAGGAAAATAATGGCAAAGTTAGTTTTGGCAGGGCCCTGCTAATAGGCATGCTTATTGCGCTTATCATCTCCTTTGGTATTGCTATTGCCGATTATATTTATACGACTGTATTTAACCCTGATTTTTTTGAGGAATATAAGACCATGATGCGTGCAGATGGCTATGAAGGGGAACTCCCTGAATACAGCAGTGGTTTCATGGCGATGTTAATGAGCGTGACGGTATTTTGCATTGGTTTTGTAGTTTCATTATTATCTACTCTGCTACTACAACGAAAATAAAACAACTATGCAATCTAATGCCAAAACACCAAAAGAATACATCTCCGAACTTCCTGAAGAGAGAAAACAGCCTATAATAAAGTTAAGTGAAACTATCTTAAAAAACCTTCCCAAAGGCTTCGAGGAAGTTATGAGTTATGGTATGATAGGCTACGTGGTGCCTCACTCTATATACCCGGATGGTTACCATTCGAATCCAAAGCTCCCTTTGCCATTTATAAATATAGCTTCACAAAAAAACTTTGTAGCTCTTTATCATATGGGTATTTATAGCGATAAAGATTTATTTAACTGGTTTGTTTCTGAATATCCAAAACATGTAAATACTAAATTAGATATGGGCAAAAGTTGTATCCGTTTTAAAAACATAGGTCATATTCCCTATTCTTTAATAGGCGAATTAGCATCAAAGATGACTGTTGAACAATGGATAAATAAATACGAACAGACTTGGAAAAAATAAGCTGATACTTATGAAAAAAAGAGTTACCGGATTAGGTGGTTTTTTCTTTAGAACTGCAGATCCTGATAAAATAAAGGACTGGTATAAAAATCATTTGGGGTTAAATACAGACCAATACGGCTGTACATTCTGGTGGAAAGACAAGGAAGGCAACGATTGTTCTACGCAATGGAGTCCTTTCAAAGAAGATACCTCCTATTTTGAACCTAGTAAAAAAGAATTTATGATGAATTTTCGGGTGGAAAATTTGGTAGAATTATTAGCCACTTTAAAAGAGGAAGGTGTTACGGTAGTGGGTGAAATAGAGGAATATGATTATGGGAAATTTGGATGGATTATGGATCCGGAAGGCAATAAGTTAGAGCTTTGGGAACCAGTGGATAAAGCATTTCTTTGATTCGAAAATAATTATTACATTTAAGAGCGTATTAACCAACACAAAATAATCATGTCTGAAGAAAACAAGGATCCCGAAGACAAAGCAGAAGGCAAATTTGATAAAGCAAAAGACAAAGCAAAGAAATTTGCTGAAGATGCTAAAGAATCTGCTAAAGAAGCCAAAGAGAAAGCCAAAGAATCTGCTAAGGAAGCAAAAGAGAAAGCCAAAGAATTTGCTGATGACGCAAAAGAATCAGCTAAAGAATTTGCACATGACACTAAAGAAGCAGCCAGTGACTTTGCTGAGGACGCCAAGAAAACTGCAGATGAATTTTCTGAGGGCGTGAAAGGCGTAACTGAAACTGAAAATAAAAAAATACTGGCCGGGATACTGGGTATAGTCTTAGGTGCCTTTGGAGTTCATAAGTTTATATTAGGGTATCAGAAAGAAGGTTTTATTATGTTGGGAATAACCATTGTTGGCTTAGTGCTTAGCTGTGTTGGAGTTGGAGTTTTTATGGTATGGATCAGTGGTATGATTGGATTTATAGAAGGTATTATTTACCTTACCAAGTCTGATGAGGATTTCTATAACACCTACCAGGTGGGTAAAAAACCATGGTTCTAAGATCTAAAAAGTCGGGTTTTTTGCAATCTGACTTTTTTTATTAAAGTTATTATCGTAATATTGCAATATATAAATATGTCATGGGAACAACCAAATCACAAATATTTACTGCCGAACAAAATCAACTGGCTACCATTTTAAAAGTATTGGCCAATCCTGCCCGGATAGCTATCTTACAGCATATTAGTAGTCAGAAAGACTGTATTTGTAATGATCTAGTTGAAGAAATAGGCCTCGCACAACCTACCATTTCCCAGCATTTAAAGGAACTCAAAAGCATTGATTTGATTGAGGGTGAAATAAGCGGTAAAAGGGTCTGTTACTGTATTAACCAAAAGAAGTGGCAGGAAATACTGGCATTAATTAATGATTTCTTTGATAAAACAAATGTAAACTGTTGCTAAAAACAAATTAATGAAAACAAAAGAATTTTTATCTCTCTTAAGGGATAACGGAAATAAAGAATTAGTATTTGACTACAGCAAAGGGGCTTTAGTAGGTGCCAACTATCACTTTACCGAAATAAAAAATATCATTGTTGACTCTGTGGATTGTGGTGCAGGAACTGATTTTTGGAAAGAAACTATAGTCCAACTCTGGGAAAGTCCGTCCGAATTAGACAAAACAAGGTATATGTCTGTTACTAAAGCACTTCAAATTCTTAACAGGGTAAACGAAATTAAACCTATGGAATTGGAAGCCGAGCTTAAGATTGAATATGGCAACGCGAACTTTCACACCGCTCAGTTATTTATTGATGGGTACGATATTTTTGAAGACCGATTACTTATTAAATTAGCCGTAGAAAAAACCGATTGTAAGGCTAAGGAAGAATGCGCTGTTCCTGTTGAAATTAATGCAGAAAAAGAAGCCTGTTGTTCTCCCGGCGGAGGTTGCTGCTAATAATTCGGTGATATAGCCTAGATGTCCATAAACCATTTAAACGAGTCCCGCTTTTTAATTAGAGAAATGTTAGTGGCCCATTGGCCGGTAGTTGCTCAAATATATAAGCAAGGCATTGACACAGGCTTTGCAACATTTGAAAAGGAGATTCCATCATATGAGCAATGGAACCTTAATCATCTTTCAAGTTGCAGATTTGTAGCTTTAAGAGATGATAAGGTCGTAGGCTGGGCGGCACTATCCCCTGTCTCTGGCAGGTGTGTTTATGGCGGTGTAGCAGAGGTAAGTGTTTATGTAGCAGAAACAGTAAGAGGTTTCGGTCTTGGTAGACTTCTTATGGAAGAACTTATTATGGCTAGTGAAAAACAAGGTTTCTGGACATTGCAATCAGGTATTTTTCCCGAAAATATAGGCAGTATTGAACTGCATAAGAAACTTGGATTTCGCTATTTGGGCAAACGCGAAAGAATAGGCCAGTTGGATGGAGTTTGGAAAGACAATTTGCTATTTGAAAGACGAAGTAAAATTGTTGGTGTAAATTAAAAGATTTTAAATCGAAAATTAAAAAAAGTAATTATAATGAAACACATCTTGGTTTTATGTACTGGTAATTCCTGCCGAAGTCAAATGGCACATGGTTATCTACATGCTATACTAAATGGAAAGGCTAAAATCTACAGTGCTGGAATTGAAACGCATGGCCTGAATCCAGGGGCAGTGGATATAATGAAAGAGGATGGAATAGACATTTCAACGCATACCTCAAATAATGTAGATGAATACGATGGGATCCCCTGGGATTTTATAATTACTGTCTGCGACCATGCGAGGGAAAACTGCCCTTATATTCCCTCGAAGGACGCAAAAAGAATCCACCACAACTTTTTTGACCCTTCTAAAGTAATTGGAACAGAAGAAGAAAAGCATGCGGCATTTTTAAAAGCACGAAATGAGATAAGAGACTTTTGTAAACTGTTTGCAGAAACGGAATTGAACTAGGTAGTCCCACTATTTTCGATAAACTTTCTTTCCAACTCTGCCTGGAATTCTTCCATCACAGGCCTTACCGTACTCTCTGGCAAGTCTGCTATTTTTATATACATCAAGCCATCTACCGAATTATTAAATAATGGGTCAACATTAAATGCAACCACTTTGGCATTCTGTTTAATATACTTTTTTATTAACACAGGTAATCTAAGACTCCCCGGCTCTACTTCGTCAATTAGCCTGTCAAATTTATTAAGGTCTGCCTCCGTTTCATCAAATATGAAATCCTTATCTGCATCATTTAATTTCACTTTAAATTCCTTTTTCGGCCTGATATATTGCGCTACATAAGGATCCCAATAGTTAGATTTCATAAATTCTATCATCAGGGATTTGGAGAAGTTTGAAAATTGGTTGCTTATACTAACCCCTCCAATTAAATATTTATGTTCGGGATGCCTTAATGTAGTGTGAACTATGCCCTTCCAAAGCAGAAACAAAGGCATTGGTTTTTGCTGATATTCCTTAACAATATAGGCGCGTCCCATTTCAATGGACTGGCGCATCATTCCGTATAATTCAGGTTCAAACCCAAACAGGTCCTGTAAATAGAATCCATTAATCCCGTAGTTCTTAAAAATCTCGGAACCCATCCCCATTCTATAGGCACCTACTATTTTTTTTTCATCGTTATCCCATAAAAATAAATGGTGATAGTAGTAATCAAATTTATCCAGATCAATAGAATTATTGGTGCCCTCGCCTATTGCTCTGAATGTCAGTTCTCTTTGTCTTCCTATTTCCTTAAGAATAAAAGGCATATCTTTTTCCTGAGCCAGGAACACCTCATAATTCTTACTTTGCAATAAACGACAATCCTTCTCTCTTAATTTTTCTAATTCTCCTTGTATTACCTCTGTCCTTATTTCCCCTACTATCTTTCTTGGAGGTTTTGGTATTTTTAAAGTGGTGGGTATCTGAACTGTTAGGCGTTCTTTTTCATAAGCATTTGCGAGTATGTAGGTTTTTTTACGTAACAGTTCTGAAAACTCCTCTAAGTTTTTATTTTCTTTCTGGGCTTTCACGGAAATTGGTTGTCCTATTCTTACTTTTATAGCCCTGTTCCTTTGAGTGGTAACTTCAGAAGGTAATTTGGCTGTCCTGAAAATGTCATTGAACTTTGATAAATGATAGAATAATTTACTGTTTTTTGCATGAAAATAAATGGGAACTATTGGTACCTCGGCTTTTCGAATAAGTTTTAAAGCAGATTCCTCCCAGGGCTTGTCAACTATTAGTTTCCCATCTTTATAGGTAGATACTTCTCCTGCCGGGAAAATACCCAGGGGATGTCCATCCCTTAAATGGCTCAAAGCGTTTTTAAAACCTGCAATACTACTTTTGACATCTTTGTGGTTTTCAAAAGGATTCACAGGCATTATATAGGGCGCCATTGGTTCGATCCGGTGAAGTAAAAAATTAGCAATAATCTTGAAATCCGGTCTCTGTTTCAACATCAACTTCAGAAGTAAAACTCCATCAATACCTCCCAGGGGATGATTGCTAATAGTAATATAGGCTCCATCCTTAGGAAGTCTCTTAAAATCACCTTCCGGAATTTCAAAGTCTATTTCATAGTGCTCAAGGATGGCTTCCAGAAATTTAGGGCCTTCCATTTCCTTATGCTGGTCATAAAACTTATTGATGTCTGACAATTTGGTTAACCTTACCAGGATCCATCCCATGAACGTTCCCAAAAAACCATATCGCTGGAGATTAATTGCCTTGGCTACTTCTTTTACGGTGACTAAACCCATAGACTATGTAACTATATATAAGTAAATATAGGAAAATCAAGAGGAGAGCCCCTTTTTTTAACATTGTAAAAGTCTGCTTTTAGTTTATTGCTTTACCACGATTTGCAAGGTTTCCTTTCCGCGCTGTTCTATTAGAACATCTCGCCCATTCTGTAAAGATTTTATAGCATCTTTATTAAAATGTCGGATGGTATACAAAGAAACGTCTTCATGGCAGACCACCTTAAACTTACCGGACAGTTGATCCAATAAATCATTAAGCCGGTTAAACTTATTATCTACACAAACGGAAAAACTAATTGCGGAATTTTGAATAAGGTCCACCTTCATTCTATAATCATGAAGCAATTTAAAGAGGTCACCTATACTATCCTCAACAATAAATGAAAAATCCAGGGAGGAGAGTTTCATCAACACCTGGTTCTTCTTAACAATAAAACAAGGAATCTCGGGTTCAATCTTTATACCTTTGCCAACTGTAGTGCCGGCATCCCTGGGATTAATAAACGATTTTACATGCAGCGGTATTTCCTTTCTCTGCAGTGGCTGTAAAGTCTTAGGGTGGATTACAGAAGCCCCATAAAAAGCTAGTTCTATAGCCTCGCGATAAGATATTTTGTTTAAAAGACTTGTCTCTTCAAAATACCTCGGATCTGCATTAAGAACTCCCGGAACATCTTTCCATATGGTAACAGAATTGGCATTGAGACAGTAGGCGAGAATAGCAGCAGTATAATCAGAACCTTCTCTGCCAAGTGTTGTGGTAAAATTATTATCGTTACTTGCCAAAAATCCCTGTGTAATGTATAATTTATTCTTTTCTACACCCTCTGAAATTAACTGTTGTGTTTTTTCCCAGTTTACCCTGCCATCTCTATAGTTGTCATCAGTCTTAATAAAATCCCGAATATCCATCCAGAAATTTTTTATACCTACTTCATTTAAGTACATACTCACGATGGTGGTTGAAAGTAATTCACCATATCCCACGACCTGGTCATAAACAAAACTGTAATTTGGAGATTTGTTCCATGCTAAAAAACCTTGTACTTCTTCAAAAAGAAGATTAACCTTTTGATATACAGGATGTTTTCTGTCCTCAAATAATGCCTCCAGTAGAGTTTGGTGATACAAAACCACTTCTTCCAAAGCACTTTTTAATCCCACCCGCTTATCAAAATACGCCTTAACAACAGCTTCCATTGCGTTGGTCATTTTTCCCATTGCCGAAACAACTAAAAACGTGTTCTGATGTCCTGTCTCCTCAAGGACTTTTACTAAATTTCTGATTCCATCGGCATCTTTTACCGATGCTCCTCCAAACTTAAATATCCTCATAACTTGTTTAAATATTCTTGAATACCTCCTTCGTCTAAATGAACTACATCCCAATCGTGCAATACCTTGGCCCCTTTCTTTTCATAAAAATTTATAGCCGGCGCATTCCAGTCGAGTACTTCCCATGATATACGTTTAACGCCCAATCGAGCCGCGTATTTTACAACTTCTGTTAGTAGTGCAGTACCTAAACCACTGCCTCGTACTTCTTTATTGACAATTAAATCTTCCAAATGTATTACAGGTCCTTTCCAGGTTGAATACCTGGGATATAACAATGCCATTCCTTCAACATTATTATTCATTATCCCCACGAAACAGTGAAATAATTTCTCATTACCAAATCCGTCATTTACCAGACCCTCTGTTGTCATCTCAACGGCATTCTCCTCTTTCTCGAAACTTGCTAATTCTTTTATTAATTTCAAAACAGCTGGCATATCTTCTGCCACTGCTTCCCTGATTTGATATTCCATAACTGTTACAAATAAAACACAAAGTTATAAATTTAAAAAACATACAGTTTCCGAAAACCTTATAGTTTAACAAAATATCCGATATTTGTACTCAAATAAAACAACCTGCCCAAATGGATAAAAAAAATAAAACTCTTGGGGAGTTTATTATAGAAAATCAGGACTCTTTCCAATATTCTTCCGGGGAATTATCTAAATTGATAAACGCCATAAGACTTGGCTGTAAAGTAGTAAATCACGAGGTTAATAAGGCAGGACTTATAGATATCCTTGGAGCAGCAGGAGATACCAATATCCAGGGTGAAGATCAACAAAAATTAGACGTCCTTGCTAATGAAAAATTTATTCAGACACTAAAAAACAGGGAAATAGTTTGCGGTATAGCGTCAGAGGAAGAAGATCATTTTATCAGCGTTAACAGCCATGACGAATTGCATCAGAACAAATATGTTGTCCTTATCGATCCTTTGGATGGTTCCTCTAATATTGACGTAAATGTATCCGTTGGTACTATTTTCTCTATTTATAGAAGGATTACTCCTGTTGGAACCCCTGTTACCCTTGAAGATTTTCTTCAGCCAGGCATCAATCAGGTAGCTGCCGGTTATATAATTTATGGGACCTCAACCATGCTCGTGTATACTACAGGATACGGAGTTAACGGATTTACACTAAATCCGGCTATAGGCACTTTCTATCTTTCTCATCCGGATATGCAGTATCCGGAAACAGGCAAAATATATTCGGTTAATGAAGGTAACTATATCCATTTTCCTCAGGGAGTAAAGGATTATATCAAGTACTGCCAATTAGAAGAGGAAGACAGGCCGTACACATCGAGATATATTGGTTCTCTGGTTTCAGATTTTCACAGAAATATGATAAAGGGTGGTATTTATATATATCCAAAAAGCAGTATTGCTTCTAATGGTAAATTACGACTGCTCTACGAATGTAATCCCATGGCTTTTATAGCAGAACAAGCAAATGGAAAAGCCAGTGATGGTTATTCAAGAATAATGGAAATACAACCAAGAGAATTACACGAACGCGTGCCTTTCTTCTGTGGCAGCAATAAAATGGTAGAAAAAGCAGAAGAATTTATGGCCAGACAGCGAGCCATGTCAAAATAGTAAGCCCTCCATTTTTTAAAGCTGACACTTTTCGCTAATGTTTGAGGATATATAGATAATCATCAAAATTAAATCTTCCACTAAATATTGCCACAGACTTTTCTATTACGTGGTTGGCTTTTTTAACTGGAAATCCCAATCCAATGGCGTATTTCTTTAGCAATACCATTTCCTCATCGTCCACCAAATAATCTACATATATTAGTTTAAATAGATCATATAAGCGTTCAAGGCGTTCTTCTAAACTGTTTGAAGGAGTTATGGGAAATTGGTTAGATTTCTTCATTACTTCTTTATATTCCTCAGAGGTAATATCAAGTTTAAGCGCAAAACGGTCTAATAAGCCTTTTTGTTTGGGATTAACCTCGCCATGTGCAGCAGCAAGGGATGCTAAAGAAGCGAAATGAGCCAAATTTCGCCGATGTTCACTATGAAAATATAAATCTACTATAGCCATAAAACAGCACTTATTTAAGCTACAAAGATACTTTTTTTAAAGGTTATAGTTTTAATAAACATTCAAAATATTTAACGAATTAGTCCATTTGTCATTCTATATTATCGATTGGTTTCAAAGAGAAATTTGTAAATTCACAGAGCTGTCCGCAGGCTCATTTTGTGTCGAAAGACAAATCTAAACCAGGAAAGGAATAACCCCCTTTAAAAGATCAGGACACCGAAAAGATAAGTTTCCAATATCTTTAAACTATTGCCAGCAAAATTCAAAAGCCAAAAAGGAACGAATGACAGTAAAACAACTTTATAATCTGGCAGAAGATTGGTTTAGGCTACAAGATTGGAAACCTTACCCATTTCAATTAAAAACCTGGTCGGCCTTTTTAAATGGAAAACACGGCCTGCTCAATGCCCCAACTGGGAGTGGCAAGACTTATGCGCTATGGTTTCCTATTGTTTTAAACTATATTAAAAATAACCCTGATTTTAAGACAAAACATAAAAAAGGACTTAAAGCCATTTGGATTACGCCTCTTAGGGCTTTGTCACAGGAAATAAAGCAATCCGCAGAAAGAGTGATCCGGGATTTAGATACTCAACTTACCGTAGGTATACGCTCCGGTGATACCTCAACTGCCGAAAGGGCCAGGCAAAGGAAAGTTATGCCCGATCTGCTCATTACCACCCCTGAAAGTCTGCAATTGCTTTTAGCCACAAAAGGATATGACGCAATTTTTAAGAACTGCTCTGCAATCGTGGTGGATGAATGGCACGAATTGCTGGGAACCAAACGAGGGGTACAAACAGAACTTGGGTTATCACGACTTAAGGGAATCGCAAAAGATATTCGTATTTGGGGTATTTCCGCTACTATTGGCAATCTTGAGCAGGCGCGAGAAGTACTGCTGGGTCCGGAATCTTCTGCTCATCAAAATTCTGTACTGATAAAGGCAAATCTCAAAAAAAAGATCACTGTAAAAAGCATTATTCCCAAAGAGATGGAAACTTTTCCCTGGCGGGGCCATTTAGGCCTGCGCTTGCTTGATGACGTTATTCCAATAATAAATAATAGCAGAACAACCTTATTATTTACCAATACCAGAAGTCAATGTGAAATCTGGTTCCAAAAAATTCTGGAAAAACATCCCGAATTAGCCGGAGAAATTGCCATGCATCACGGAAGTATAAATAAGAAAACAAGGCAATGGGTAGAACAAGCCATAAGAAATGAAAGTCTAAAAGCCGTGGTTTGTACATCCAGCCTGGATCTCGGTGTAGATTTCGCACCGGTCGAAACCGTAGTACAAATTGGCGGTCCAAAAGGTATTGCCCGGTTTTTACAGCGGGCCGGAAGAAGTGGTCATCGACCAGGAGAAGAAAGTGTTATTTATTTCCTTCCTACCCACGCCATCGAACTCGTAGAGGCTTCTGCCCTGAAAAAGGCTGTAGAAAAAAAAGCAGTGGAAGACAGGATACCTTATCTCAATAGCTTTGATGTTTTAATACAGTATTTAATAACTCTTGCTATCTCGGATGGTTTTTTTCCTGACAAGATCTTTCCGGAAATTAAGCAAACTTTTTGCTATCAAAGTATTACCCTCAATGAATGGCACTGGCTTTTAAACTTCATTGTTTTGGGAAGTCAGAGTTTACAATCCTATGATGAATACAAAAAGGTGGAGGTAGATGAAAACGGAAAATTCAAAGTAAACAATCGCGGGGTTGCCATGAGGCATCGGTTTCAGATAGGTACTATTGTTGGCGACGCAAATATTACTGTTCGCTATCAGAAAGGAGGTTATATTGGGACCATAGAGGAATCTTTTATTTCCAAATTAAAGCAAGGTGATGTGTTTACCTTTGCAGGTAGAAATCTGGAATTTATCCGCATAAAGGAAATGCAGGCTCATGTGCGAAATTCATCCAAAAAATCCTCAAAGGTGCCGGCATGGATGGGCGGCAGATTAACACTTTCTGCACAAATGTCAAAATTGCTGAGAGAAGAACTTTATTCGGTACAATTAAATAAAAAAGAACAGTCGGCAGAGATTAGAGCACTCAACAGCCTTTTCACCAGACAGCAATTGGAAAGTATAGTGCCTAAACCCGATGAGTTTTTATTAGAAACCTTTCAAACTCAGGAAGGTTACCATCATATTTTTTATCCCTTTGAAGGTAGATTTGTACATGAGGCAATGGGCAGTTTATTGAGTTACAGAATTAGCCTGTTATCTCCAATTACTTTTTCCCTTGCCTTTAATGACTATGGTTTTGAACTCTTGTCGGATAAAGAAGTGGATATGCAACAGGTTCTTGACAATGATTTATTTACGACCTCCTACTTGATTGATGATCTTCAAAAAAGTCTGAATTCAACTGAGATGGCACGGCGTAAGTTCCGTGATATTGCGGTGATTAGTGGAATGGTTTTTACAGGATACCCAAAAAAAGGAATTAAAATGAAGCATTTGCAGAGTAATTCACAACTTTTGTTTGATGTTTTCAAGGATTATGAATCGAATAACCTATTGTATCAGCAAGCTTTCAGAGAGACTTTTGAACATCAGTTGGAAGAAGGTCGTTTGCGAATTGCTCTGGAACGTATTGCTAGACAAAAGATCGTATGGAGACCTTGTACCAGCCCCACGCCCTTCTCCTTCCCATTGATCACGGACAGATTGAGGGAAAAACTGTCTAGTGAAAAGTTGACAGACCGCATCAGGAGAATGACCGCCATTTTAACCAAAAGCAAGTGAAAAGGTAGAGAAATTGTAAGTTGAATAAGAATTCCTTAGCTGCATAAATATTACATTATCTATCTTTGAAAAGATGACCCAAACCATTCAAATTCAAGATCAGAATTTCATCCTGCATCCAAGCGGTACACTTTTTTGGCAAGAGCAAGCCATCCTTTTGATCAGCGATGTGCATTTGGGTAAAATTTCCCATTTTAGAAAATTTGGTGCAGCCGTACCTCAGAGCGCTATTTACAAAAATTTTGATTTATTGGATTCCACCATTGCCTTTTTTGATCCCAAAGTGGTTTGCTTCTTAGGTGATTTGTTTCACTCTTCACTAAACCGCGAATGGGAACTCTTTGAAACCTGGGTTAAGAATTCTAAGCTAAAATTTATTTTAATCAGAGGGAATCATGATATAATTTCACCTCTGAGGTATGAGCGAATTGGAATTCAGGTAGTATCAGAATTAGCCTCGGAAAAATTTCTGCTCACACATCATCCGGAAGAGCGACAAGGATATTTTAATTTT
>Ga0209567_10001255_pt1 | contig 13332 bp, 10 predicted proteins | sample COG_12_FD_184756 | JGI IMG/M metagenome (GOLD analysis project Ga0209567, IMG submission 184756) | Pelagic marine sediment microbial communities from the LTER site Helgoland, North Sea, for post-phytoplankton bloom and carbon turnover... | ecosystem: Environmental > Aquatic > Marine > Neritic...
TATCTACGTGAGTATCGATTCGAGTAACCGCCAGTAGCGCTATGTTGCGCATACTGCTGGCCATGATTTGCCTGCTGCCGGTAGCCGGTCTGGCCGCCGAAGGTGACGCTGTGCCCTTCATGGGTCGGCCTGTAGCTGACGTCATCGACGAATACCGCGACGCCGGGGTTCCCTTTGCCTACAGCACGAACCTGGTCTCGGCTGACCTGATGGTCACTGCCGAGCCCGAGGCCACCGAACCCGTTGACATTGTCCGTGAAATCCTGCGTCCGCATAATCTGACGATTCGGTCCGTGGCCGGTGTCCACCTCGTTATTCGCAGTGACGACGGGCCGCAAGCCACGGGTGCCGGTGCCTCGCAGACAACACAAGCCGCCCGGTCAGAAATCGAAAATGTCGTTATTTCGGCGAGCCGCTACGAAATCCTGAGCGAGCTTGCCGCCTCGCGCTTTTCAATCGATCAGCGCACCATTCAGAAGATGCCGGATATTGGTGAGGACCCGATGCGCGTTGTGCAACGCCTGCCCGGTACAGCCGCGAGCGGGGCCTCGGCGAAGACGCATTTCCGGGGTGGCGAGGATGACGAAATCGGCATCATGCTAAACGGTCACGGCCTGTTCGACCCGTTCCACATTCGCGATTACAACAGCATTTTCAGTGCGATCGACTCACGCGCGATCGAAGGCGTGGAAGTATTTACGGGTGGCTTCCCGGTGCGATTCGGTGATCGTATGAGTGGCCTCGTCCTCATGGAGTCAATTGAATCCGTTGAACCGCGCCACACCGAGGTCGGCATCAGCGTGTTCAATACGTCGTTCCTGACGGCGGGCAACGAGGCGGATCGCAGTTGGATCGTATCGGCCCGCCGCGGCAACCTCGATCTGATTATCGACCCGGAGTTTGGCAGTCCGTCCTACTACGATATCTTCGGTGAGTACAGCTACGACGTCTCGCCGAATGCGACACTGTCATTCAACGCTCTCTTTGCTGACGATAGTGTCGAGGTCATTCTCGAGTCCGAACCGGCCGAGCTTGAACAAGTCGTCAGCGGCACGCGCAATGCACAGCTCTGGGTTCAACTCGACAATCGCTGGTCGGATGAGCTCAGCAGCAAACTCGTGGTTTCTGCCGTCGATTTCGATAATCTGCGTATCGGCTCACTGGGCGACATGGAAAAAATGGTTGCTGCGGTTCGTGACGAGCGCGAGATCCAACAATACGGTCTGCGCCAGGACTGGACCTGGATTTCGTCGAAGAAGCACCTGATGCAGTGGGGCATCGAAGTCACATACTCGAGCGCGCATTACAACTACGCGAATTCGGTGGAGTATTTTGGCCTGCCGGCGATGTTCGAAGACCAGCCGGAGACGAGCGATTTCGCCGCTATCGTGGATCCGCGAGGCAGCAGTTATTCGCTTTATTTTTCGGATCGCATGAGAGTATCGGACAAGACGATACTCGAATGGGGCCTGCGCTTTGACGACCAGACCTACACGGATCAGTCGTCGGACTCGCAGCTGAGCCCGCGCTTCAACGTGATGCGGACGCTGGGTCCAAATACGGAGCTGCGCCTGAGCTGGGGTCGCTACTATCAGTCACAAGGCATCAACGAATTGCAGATCGAAGACGGTATTACGAATTTCTGGCCTGCGCAAAAAGCGGATCACCTGGTTGCGGGCGTGCGCCACCTCTTCCAGGACAAGTACTCGCTGCGTGTCGAGGTGTTTGAGAAAGAGATGCATCAGGTTCGGCCTCGATTTGAAAACCTGTTCGACCCGCTGCGTTTGATCCCTGAGGTGGCGCCGGACCGTGTTCGCCTGGATCCGACCAGCGCTCGGTCACGTGGTCTGGAGATCTTGCTCGATCGCTCAGCCGGACCGTTCACGTGGTGGGCGAGTTACACCCTGTCCGAGGCGACCGACCGGATCAACGGCGTTGACGAGTATCGCAGCTGGCATCAGCGGCATGCGGTGCAGGGTGGCCTGAGCTGGTCCGGAGACAAATGGGACGTTGCATTGGCGACCAGTATTCATTCGGGCTGGCCGACAACCGACCTGGAGCTCATTGACGACGGTGTAGATGAAGACGGTGAGCCCGTTTTCGTCGCTGTCATCGGACCGCGCAACGCCGAGCAGGTTGGGACATTCGCCAGCGTGGATTTTCGTATCAGTCGCACGTGGCAGCTGAAGCGTGGCTCATTCATGGCCTTTGTCGAGGTATCGAATCTCTTCAACCGCAGTAATGAATGCTGCCTCGACTGGGATTTCGAGGAAGACGAGGACACCGGCGAGGATGTGTTTGAGCGGGGTGTCGACTACTGGATGCCGCTGCTACCCGCAGTTGGCGTCCTGTGGGAGTTCTGACCAGGCGTCGACGGTCTTCCGGTAGATGCTGATAACCGCTTCGGTATCCAGTTCCGACGGCGAAACCATCGCCTGGGCACGTCCAAGAATCGATTGACGGATCGGATTCCGGCCGCTCCTTTTCTCTCCATCATATGTCATCACAAATGGCGTGGAGCGCGTCAGCGTCAGCAACAGGCCAACCTGGCCACTCCTGGTGTCGTGGATGTGGACGAGGTCGACGTTCGGCATCAGGCAGTACGCCATTACCGGCGTTCTGACGACCGGGCCAACGGTGACATATGGACAGGACTGGAGGCGGCGGGCGAGCAACGCATTCGATACCAGTACATGCTGGTCGATCGTCAGGCGATCAAGGGACTCGACCAACGTGGCAAACCGCGTGGTCGAGTCCGCTGAGTCAGACGTAAGATATACGTGTCCTATCTTCACAGCCTGTTAGACGGCTCCGTCCAACAAAACCGGTCGTCGGGGGGGATTCGACTCCGGTTACGAGGCTGTTATCCGCCTCTGTATCATGAGACGGTTCGTGCTCGGAAAATCGGTCGCCGCGGATTATCCTGCGTTTTTTTTACGAGCCCGGGCGAGTTGGCTTCGTCTTCTTGATGAAGTAATAGCCGCCAGATAATGCAATCACGAGCGCCGCGATAGCGAACACAGTCATTCCTTCTTAATCAGAACCCAGCAACCATTGCCGCGCCTCGGCTTCAGTGTCGAACAAGCGACCGGGCATTCCACGATTATTCAGAACGGTCACTACGAATTCGACCATGGCCCGGGCATCCTGTTGTTGCTCGACCCACGCGATGCGATAGTGCTGTCCGATGCGGAGTTCTCTGAAGATCGTCGGCAGATCATACCCCTCGACGGCCTCGACTGGCGTCGTGGTATTGCCGATTCCAAGGACGTTGTAACATCCGTGTTGGTCGCAGGCCTCCGCAATTTCGCGCCAGAGCGTTTCCATGTAGCGATAGTCTTTGTCGCCGTCCGCGATCACGAGCACGTAATCACCTTCAAATGTTACCTCGATCTTATTGTCCATTTCGGAGCACTATTTGTTGTGCGAGTGCTCTAATAATAATTGAGGTGCTACATTTTCGCCATTATTCCCCCGTCTCGGACATTCTCCCGAAGGCGCGTTCGATGCTGGCGTTGGTTAGCGGGTGATAGTCGCCGCGGGCTTCGTCAAACAGTTGTTTTGCAAACGCGGCATCTTCGCCATTTTGCGCAAGCGCGACATAGACGGGTCGCACGAGCCGGGTCCGGCCAAATCGCTGCAGGTGCCTGGCGAGACCATCGTATGCCGGCAGGTGCCGGCGCTCGGCGACCTGGATAAACCAGGTCCTGCCGATCTCCGCATTCCGTGTTTCGCTCAGGCCCAATGCAGCGTCGATTTCACTGAGCTTGTCTGTGGACAGGTCGGCGTCGAGGCTGTTAATGAAATGAATCGTTGCCTGCGGGCTCCAGTCGGAAACAGGCAAGTCGGAAACGTCGATTTCGCCTTTTGACCACATCGCCGCCAGTTTTGCAGCAGCGTCCAGGTTTGCAGACGATGGTAAGAGCGCATCCTCGGGCAGCCCAGGCTGGTACATCCAGTTCTCGACCTGGGCACGGCTTACGATGCCGTGGTGGACAGAAAGCAGGCGCTCGTCGAGAAAGTCGACAAATTCTTCGGTCGTAATGCCCTGGAACGCGAACGCGTTGAAATAGTCTGTGATGAACTGGTCGAACACATCCCGGCCGAATTCGTTCTCGAGGTATTGCAGGAACAGGTTGCCCTTGTGGTACGCGATTGAGCCGCTATCACCTTCGGGGTCCACGTGACGTAGGTCGGGAGCCAGCGCCTGGTATTGAGCGTCGACGGTCTCGAAGTTAAGGAGCAGCTCGCGGTAACTGATCAGGTTCTCCTCGTCCGCGCGATCCTCATCGTAGATGACCTGCATGAGCCGGTACTCGAGATAACTGGTCCAACCCTCGTTGAGCCAGCCATCACGCCAGGTCCGGTTCGTGACAAGATTGCCGGACCAGGAGTGCGCGAGTTCGTGAGCGACAACGGATACAAGACTGCGATCGCCAGCCAGCAGGCTGGGCGTCAGGAAAGACAGGCGCGGGTTTTCCATGCCACCGTAAGGAAAGCTCGGTGGCAGAATCAACAGATCGTAACGGCCCCAACGGTAGGGCCCGAACATGGCCTCTGCAGTTTCAAACATGGCTTGCGTGTCGGCAAATTCAAAAGCCGACGCATCAAGCAGCTCGGGTTCGGCATAGACACCAGTGTCCTCACCAATTTCCGCGAAGTAGAGGTCGCCCACCGCAATTGCGAGCAGATAGGCCGGGATCGGTTGCGGCATATCGAATTCATAGACACCCGTGCGCTCAGCATTCGGGTCGTTGTTGGCGCTCATCACAGCCAGTAATTCGGGCGGTGTCTGGATTCTCGCGCTGTAGGTGATGCGAATGGAAGGTGTGTCCTGCAGTGGCACCCAGCTACGCGCATGAATCGATTGCGACTGCGAAAACAGGAACGGGTGCTCTCCGCCCGCCGTAAGCTCAGCCGGCAACCACCCGAGGGCCGTTGAGCCGGGACTGGTCCGATAGTCGATGTGCACCGTCAACTCCGGGCCTTCCTGCAATTCTGCGGGTACGTCAATGACAAGAGGTGTGCCCAGAAAATCATCGACGTCGCCGAGTCGATGCGCAGCATCAAGAGGCTCGCCGCTCGCCAGGACAAATCGGACGTTTTCGATCGTCAGGTCGCGGGTATCGAGAATGATCTCGTCTGCTTCGGCATCCACGCGCCGCATGGTGAGCGTCGCGCTGCCATGCAATTCCCTGGCGTCGAAATCCACAGCCAGGTCGAGATGCAGGTGATCGGTGACAAACTGGTCGGTGTTTGCGAATGAGTAGTGATCTTTGTCCAGTGCGTCGTCTACAACTGGCTCGGGGTCCTGCGAGCAGCCAAAACCTGTTGATGCGATGGCGACCAGGGCCAGCACGTGTCGATTAATCATAGTTTTCCTCAATCCAGGAATTGCCAGGTGTCTGCGCCGTCAAAGTGCCGCAGCTTGATGTCGTCGATGTCACCCGGGGCGCACATGCGGAAATTCACAGCCATGCGTGAATTCTCATCTGGTTGCAGACCCACCCAGTACGGCGTGCATCCACATTGTTTGCAGGTGTGCATTGCCAGCAGCTTGTCACCTTGCACGTACGCGATAGTTGAGTCAGGAGCCGCCGAGATTTCAACGTCCTTAGCCGCAAAATGCGCCCAATGGGCACCGATACGTCGGCAGATTGAGCAATTGCACTCCGTGAGCCATTCCGGCTTGCGCAGCACACTGAATGTCACGTCACCGCAGTGGCATGAGCCCTTGATCATGTTGTTTCCCCCGGTCAGCCGCCCATTATTCAGGTGTGGCAGGCAAAATAAAAGCGCCCGCGGGAATCCGCGGGCGCTTCCAGGCTCAAGCTGACCAGGGTAAATCTACGGCCGGGTACCTCCCAGTACCGGGTCGTCGCTCCAGCCGAGCTCTGTCCAATCGTATTGACCGCCTGTATGGCAGTCACCGCAACTGGAGTCCATGCCCAATGCTTGCTCCTTGGGCGCGATTTCGTGATTGACCGTCAGGTACATGACGGTATCGACGAATTCAAAGGCGCCTGAGTAGGTCTGGCCGGTCCTGGCCGCGCCATCCTGCAATGCCAGATCCCAGTCGTATTTGCCCCAGTACGGATTTGGTCCGCCTTTGGTGCCAAAAAGGTGGGGAACGAGCATTGTATTGTTGGCGGCATCCGCAACCTGGTTGCCAATCATTTTCTTGAACGGGTAGATCATGGCGCCAGGTGTTGTGAAATCAGCCGTCGGTTTGGCGAGAATGACCGGCAGGTCCGTGTACTGATCGTTGACGTTGATCATCATGCGGTCCCATTTGCCGTCGAAGTACAGCAAATCCGGTCGAACGTCATTCGCCCATACGAAGGTGCCTTTTTTCTTGTCATAGGTCGGTCTACCGGTTGCAGGGTCGACAGGGATCGGGTCAATGTCCTGGCCAGCGTCGCCCCAGTACCACTCGACCTTGGTCGACGTCTCTCGGGCAAATGCCGGGACATGGCAGACCTGGCAGGCGAGAGTCGAGTGCACATTCGTCACGGTCTCCACAGACAGACCGGCGTGGATACTGGCCTGGTCGCCGTGGCAGTCGACGCAACCTTTCATGTCACCATCGTCGATCGAGTGAATCGGCATGCCACCGATACCATGATCGAGCATGTCGCCACCGGCATCTTTCATGACCTGGTGGCAGTCGACACAGTCAAAGCCTGCGCCGTCCGTACCCAGGTGGACGTCATACTCACGCGTGGTATCAGCGATCGCCATAGCGATGTCGCCATGCTTGACGTTGTCGCCACCACCGGCGTTCGCATGGCAGAAGGTGCAGTTGTCGTTTGTGGGAACGCCATCATTCAATGCCACACTCCGGGCGACGATATTCAGGTCGACCGCGGGGTCAGGCAGACCGGCCGTGGTTTTCCCCTTTTTATAGGTGCCCGACTGGTCATGGCAAATCAGGCAGTCAACGGTATTTCGATCGTTGAATGCGAACGTATCGTCGGCGTAACCATAGCCGGTGTGGCAGTGTGTGCAACGGCCTTCGTTGGTCGGCACCGCAATACAGAAGTTATTGATAAGGTCGTTTTTGCCGTGAATCTCACCTTCATGTCCCGTTATATTCGAAGAAACGCCTTCCCAGGTGAAGTGCGCATTGGTCAGCAATTCGTCGCCAATAAGGCCATGGCAGTTCATGCATGACTCTGTGCCTTCATAATCGTGCTCCGAGAAATAACCGACATGCAGCTGTGCGTTCTCGTAAGCGCCGCTGACCAGGGCATTGCAGTCGAGAACGTCAACGATACCGTCACCGTTTAGATCTTCGGCCGGATCGGCGATGCCGTTTTCGTTGAGATCCCAGCAGTGGAGGCCCGCGGCCCCGTCATTGCCATCAGCTCCCGCGGCACCATTTGCACCGTCCTTGCCATCCTCGCAGCCAACTACCATGAAGGCCATGAGGACAAAGCTCAAAAGGGTAGGAAGCTGGAGTTTTCTGCTCCTTGAATCTCTCATTTCTTGTGTCCTCGGGTTGAAGTGAAACGTGAATAATTCTTATTTAGTAAATTATAAATTACTAATATTCGATGTCTGCGAGCGTGGATTATCCGTAACTGGAGGATGTTTTGAATACGTTGAGAATGCAGGAAGCTAGGGACTTCCCCGGATTGTCAGCGGTAGCGCAGAATTGCTATTTTAGTGGCGCTTGGGGAACCGCATTTTTGAAGACGAGAGATGCTGCGGCAATGTCCTGGCAGGCCATGCCGATCGACTCGAAGACGACAATAGCCTCTGGGTCGACGGACTTCGATTCGTCGAGAATCTTGCCCAATTCAGCGTAAATATCAGGCTCGTACCGACGCACATTGCCTGACTCCACGAGTGCGCCTTCCCTCGAATCAACGATGACGATATTGGACATCGTATTGGCGTCGAGTTCGCCGCCATCTGCGCCAGCCCAACCGACCGAAGCGACTTTCGCACCAGGCGCGAGCCACTCGCCGTCGAAAATCGGTTCACTTGATGCAGTTGTTGCGATCACAACGTCTGCATTGCGCACAGCTTCCTCGCATGACGTCACGCGAGCTCCAGTTTTCCGGGCCAGGTCTTCAGCACTCTTCGGTGTGCGGTTCCAGATTCGGATGTCGTTAAACTGGCGAACAAGTGACAGCGCCTCGATGTGACTTTCGGCCTGTGCACCGGCACCGAGGATCGCCAGCGACTTCACACTGGGTGCAGCGACAGCATCGATAAACGTTGCAGTTACCGCCGCTGTTCGCATCTTAGTGATGAGCCCACCGTCCATCGTGACCAGCGGCTCGCCGGTCTCGGGATTGAACAAAGCGATAAGTGCCAGGTGGGTGTCGAGTCCTTTGTCCGAATTGCCCGGATAAAACGACACAAGTTTGGCGCCCATCGCGTCGGCACCCACGGCGGTCATTCCGCCGAAGTACCCGCCGTGGCCTTCAACGTCAAGAATTTTCCGTGCTGGTTGTGCAAACCGACCAGCCGAGTAGTCGATCATGGCTTGCCGCATGCTCGGAATCAGCTCCTCCATGCGAAGAACTCTGGCCACGGCCGTTTCGTCAAGATACGGAATGTTCATTCGGGCTCGTCAGTTTGCTTTGGCGCAACTCTGATTCTGGTGGGCGTATATGCGACGAGCTTACGGCTCGAGTATTGGGGCTGCAAGAATCGACGTGGTGCTAGTCAGTGATGAACCGATCTTGAACCTCAGGGGAGGGAACCATGCACTGATCGAAACGCCCAAACCACCGGTACCGGTTGCGGGCAACAACGCCGTACGCCCAGTCACGCATCGGACGTGGCAGGACTCCCAAAATACGAAGAGCTTTCCAGCCACCGCGCAAATGATTCATTAGACTGAGCGCCGCATCGGACTTGATTAATGCTTCGCCACCGGAGATCACCACAAAGGTTTGTGCGTCTTCAGGGTCTATACCAAGCTCTCGCAGGATTCGGGAGCCGGTAGTCGATTGCATCGGGGCAAATCGAAGCACGTGATCCGATTCGTGGCGCAAAACAAACTGCACTAACTTCGTGCAGAAATGGCATACGCCGTCAAATACGACCAGGTTATCCAAGAAGAACGTTGCCGTTTGACGGCGTACTCATAAGTTCGCGTGCCAGCGATGTAAGTGCACGGACGTTCCTGAAGGAAAACGCGATTCGTCCAGCGGCAGTTCGACGTAACCATCCGTGCCGGATAGCGAGGTAAAGTCACCTGATGTGTTGGTCGGCACGGGCATGGCCAGCACCTGGCCACCGGTACTGGATATGAGTCGAACCGGCAGGAAGCTCGTCAGGTTTGGTTCGAACGTGACGTCCTGCGCCAGGGCGGCAAACTCGGGTTGCCGGTCTCTCTGCGCCGATGCCCTGGCGAGTGCTGGAATCACGTACTGCCGACAGCACACCAGCGTGGACACCGGGTTACCCGGCAGAGCGAACACAACCTGGTTGTTTGGCCCGATGCCAAACCACATCGGCTTGCCGGGCCGCTGGCTGATCTTGTGGAATACGACCTCGACACCCAGGTCTTTGAGCACCTCGGGAATGAAGTCGGCCTTGCCCATGGATACGCCACCGGACAGGATCAGCATGTCGGCCGCATTGAGATGCGCACCGATTTTTTCACGTAGCACGTCCGGGTCGTCGACCAGATGATCGTGTTCATTGTTCGAATAGCCATGCTGCTCAAGCATCGCGATCACGGCCGGGCCATTCGACATGCGAATCTGCTGCGGCTCGATAGGCTGGCCGGCCGGAACGAGCTCGTTGCCTGTCGAGATTACCCGGATTTTCGGCGAGCGGCTTACTTCGACCTGAGTCAGGCCGGCGGAATTGATGATGGCAATATCCATCGGCGTTATTCGTTTGCCGGTGGTCAGTAACTCGGCGCCTTCGTTGTGGTCGGAGCCGCGCGCATGGATGAACCGCCGTTGCATCACCTCGTAGTTGTCTTCGAGTGTGGCGATGCCGTCGACGACGGCAATGCGCTCGACCGGAACGATGCAGTCTGCGCCCTCCGGAAGCGATGCGCCCGTCATGGTCTCGATGCACTTGCCTTGCTCGAGTGATAGCTGCTGATCCCCGGCGGCCTGCGTCGCCTGCATCGGGAAGCTACGTGTGCCGTCGCCATAATCGCCGTACGCGATCGCAATGCCGTCCATCATGACCCGATCAAAGGGTGGCTGGTCGCGTTCGGCCACAATGGTTTGCCGCAATACGCGCCCTGTGGACGCGTCGCTTGGGATCGATTCAGAGTCGAAGGCCGGCAGGGCGGCCAGTATGGCGTCGCGAGCTTCGCCGGTCGTGATCACGACGCGTTCAGCTCCTTTCCCGGGCGATAGCGCGATGGCCGATGTCGCCGCGGAAATAGACACCGTCCCAGTCGATCTTGCTAACGGCTGCGTAGGACTCTGCCGCCGCCTGCTCTACGGTGTCGCCCAGACCAACGACACAGAGGACGCGGCCGCCACTCGTGACAACGCCATCGTCGGCTGCCGCAGTACCGGCATGGAAAACTTTCTGTGTCTCGCTGTCCGCATCATCGAGACCCGTGATCAACTGACCCTTGGTATAGTCCTGGGGATACCCTCCGGCAGCCATTACGACGCCCAGTGAAGCGCGCGGGTCCCAGTCCGTGGTTTGTCCGCCGAGTGTGCCATCGAGAGTCGCTTTGCACAGAGCAGCAAGATCCGATTTCAGGCGTGCCATGATTGGCTGCGTCTCCGGATCGCCAAACCGGCAGTTGAATTCGATGACCTTCGGCGTGCCATCGGCCATGATCATCAGGCCGGCATACAGAAAGCCGACGTAGATATTGCCGTCCGCCTTCATGCCTTCCAGTGTCGGCCGAATCACAAGGTTCATGACTTTCTGTTCGATATCCGGCGTCACGACTGGTGCTGGTGAGTACGCGCCCATGCCGCCGGTGTTGGGGCCAACGTCGCCCTCATCACGTGCTTTGTGGTCCTGCGACGTCGCCATCGGCACGACGTTCGTGCCGTCGGTGATGACGATAAAGCTCGCTTCCTCGCCAGCAAGAAATTCCTCGACGACGATGCGAGCACCCGCATCTCCGAATTTGTTGCCAGACAGCATGTCGGTGGCCGCTTGTTCGGCTTCTTCGAGGGTCATCGCAACGATAACGCCTTTGCCGGCTGCCAGGCCGTCGGCCTTTATGACGATCGGCGCGCCCTGCTTGCGGATGTAGGCGAGCGCAGCCTCGAGATTGGAGAAATTCTGGTACGCCGCTGTCGGAATGTCGTGGGTTGCCAGGAAGTCCTTGCTGAATGCCTTGGAACCTTCGAGCCGGGCTGCAGCGGCCGACGGGCCGAAGCAGGGCAGGCCGAGTTCAGTGAAGCGATCGACGATACCGGCTACGAGCGGTGCTTCCGGACCTACAATTGTCAGGCCGATATTTTCTGACTGAGCGAGGCCCGCCTGCGCCTCGATGTCGTCGGAGGATACGTCGACATTGCGGACATTTGCTTCGAGCGCGGTGCCTGCATTGCCTGGCGCCACGAGCACTTCGTCGACATCACAAGATTGCGCACACTTCCAGGCGAGCGCGTGTTCGCGACCACCCGAGCCAATCACAAGTACCTTCATTCGCACGCCCTGTAGGAGTCCGCCCCGGTGGGCGATCACTCAATGCCGGAAGTGTCGCATGCCCGTAAACACCATGGCCAGACCATGTTCATTGGCAGCCTGTATGACTTCGTCATCGCGCATCGAGCCGCCGGGCTGGATGATCGCGGCGATGCCGGTTTCCGCGGCCGCATCGATGCCGTCGCGGAACGGGAAGAAGGCGTCAGACGCCATGACCGAGCCCTTGACCTCAAGTTCTTCGTCCGCGGCTTTGATTGCTGCGATTTTGGTGCTGTACACACGGCTCATCTGGCCCGCGCCAACACCGATCGTCATGTTGTCCTTGCAGAAAATAATTGCATTGGACTTGACGTACTTGACCACGGTCCAGGCAAATAGCATGTCTTCGATCTGTTCAGGTGTCGGTGCCTTGTTGGTGACGACCTTCAGGTCATCGGCTGTAATCCGGCCCATGTCGCTGCCCTGTACGAGCAATCCGCCGGAGACTTTCTTGAAGTCGAAGCCGCCGGCCGATTCCGCCCACTCGCCCGTGCGCAGAACCCTGACGTTCTTTTTTTCCTTGAGTATCTCGGCTGCATCGTCACCGATCTCGGGAGCGACAATGACCTCAACGAACTGACGATCAATAATCGATTTTGCGGTGGTCGCATCAAGCGGCCGGTTGAAGGCGATGATGCCGCCGAACGCCGATGTCGGATCGGTAGTGAAGGCCTTCTCATAGGCCTCGAGGATGCCACTCGCTACGGCGACGCCACAGGGGTTGGCGTGTTTGACGATAACGCAGGCCGGCGCGGCGAACTGCCTGACACATTCGAGCGCCGCATCGCTGTCCGCGATGTTGTTGTATGACAGAGCTTTACCCTGCAACTGATCCGCTGTCGCCAGTGATCCCGTTGCTGCCTGCTGGTCGATGTAGAAGGCCGCTTCCTGATGCGGGTTCTCGCCGTAGCGCATGCGTTCCACGAGACTGCCCGAGTACAGGATACGGTCACCAAGCGGGTCTTGACCAAGTGAATTCGAAAGGTACTGCGTGATGGCCGTGTCGTAACTCGCCGTATGTGCATACGCTTTCGCTGCGAGCGTACGGCGCGCATCGAGTGACAGCTGATCGTTTTTTAGCGACTCAAGCAGGTCATCGTAGTCATCGGGGTCGACGACTACAGCGACGCCGTCGTGATTTTTTGACGCAGCTCGAATCATCGCCGGACCGCCGATGTCGATGTTCTCGATGGCATCGTCAATCGACGCGTCCGCACGGGCAATGGTCTGCTCAAACGGGTAGAGGTTTACGGCGAGCAGGTCGATGGGCTCGATTCCGTGCTCTTCCATGACAGCTTCGTCGGTGCCACGTCGGCCGAGCAGCCCGCCATGGATTGTCGGGTGCAGTGTCTTCACGCGCCCATCCATGATCTCGGGGAAGCCGGTTTTTTCGGCAACCTCGATAACGTCGATACCAGCGTCGCGCAATGAGCGGCAGGTGCCGCCGGTTGAGAGGATTTCAATACCGAGGTTGCTAAGGCCTTCCGCAAAAGGAATCAGACCACGCTTGTCGGATACGCTGATTAGCGCACGTCGCACGGTAAACATGAATGCACCTGGAGTAAGTTGCTGAATTAAAAAGAATTAGTGAATCAGAGAGTAAGACCTGAGTTTCTTCCGCAGCGTGCCGCGGTTGATGCCGAGTATGCCGGCCGCCTGGCTCTGATTGCCGTGTGTAAAGTCCATGAC
>Ga0209567_10001256_pt1 | contig 13330 bp, 10 predicted proteins | sample COG_12_FD_184756 | JGI IMG/M metagenome (GOLD analysis project Ga0209567, IMG submission 184756) | Pelagic marine sediment microbial communities from the LTER site Helgoland, North Sea, for post-phytoplankton bloom and carbon turnover... | ecosystem: Environmental > Aquatic > Marine > Neritic...
AAAGAGATGTACCGCAGTGCGCAGGCCGCGGCGAATGGCAAGAAGGTGATTATCAGCGAAACCGGCTGGCCGAATATCGGTACCCCGACAGATGGCGCCATACCTTCCTTCGAGAGCGCGATCAAATACTTCGTCGACACGTACCGGTGGGCCGAACAGGACGGCATCGAGATCTTCTACTTCTCTTCCTTTGATGAGACCTGGAAAGTGGATACCGAAGGTGATGTCGGTGCTTACTGGGGTCTTTGGGACAAGGACGGACATCCCAAATATGTTTGAAGCACTCAATATGAACCTGGAATACGGCAACGCTATTTGCTATTCCGGTTATCGCGAAGGGCAGTGTCCCGGTGTCGCGTACCCTTCGTACGAAGAGATCAAAGAAGATCTCCTTATTCTGGAAAAGAACTGGACATACCTCAGGCTCTACGACTGCACTCCCCACGCGGAAACGGTGTTGCAAGTCATTGCTAATGAAGCTCTGCATTTCAAGGTGATGCTGGGGGTGGATGTGGCGGCCGAAATGAGCAATCCGCATTGCCCCTGGGGTGCTGATTTTAGCGATGAGACACTTGAGGCAAATCTCCGCGCCAACAGCGAACAGATCGAAAAAGCGATTGCCCTGTCGAACCGCTACCCGGATATCGTGTTCTCAGTATCGGTCGGCAATGAAGCCAGTGTCGAATGGACTGACCACATGGTGCCCGTCGACAGCCTGGTTGCCCATGCTCTCAACTTGAAGAGCACGATCAAACAACCAGTCACATTTTGCGAAAACTATGTTCCGTGGACCTACAAACTGGAGCCACTGGCGGAGGTGCTCGATTTTATTTCGGTGCACACTTATCCCGCCTGGGAATACCGCACCGTGGAGGACGCGCTCGAATACACGAAGCAAAACTACCACTCGGTCGTCGATCATTATCCAGGCAAGCCCGTCGTGATTACCGAGGCCGGCTGGACAACAGCTTCCAACGGTCGCGGTATCGAGCCCTGGAATGCGTCCGAAGAATTGCAGGCGCACTACTACGAAGAACTGCTCGAATGGACCACCAATGAAAAGATCCTCACATTTGTTTTCGAGGCATTTGACGAACCCTGGAAAGGCTCTCCCGATCCGCAAGAACCGGAAAAACACTGGGGCCTGTTTAATGTGGAGCGCAAGCCGAAACTGGTAATGCAAAGTCTCTACTCCGGCAATTGACAACGCTGTAATCAATAGTTTTAAATCTCAACCAGAACAGGGACACACAGAACGCGATGAAAAGACCAACAATATTCGATGTTGCGAAGCTTGCGGGCGTGTCCATCAAGACCGTGTCACGCGTGGTCAATCGCGAACCGAATGTACGCGTATCGACACAGGAACGCGTCGAGAAAGCGATTGCAGAGCTCAAATACCGACCTGACCAGTCCGCGCGAAATTTGGCAAGCCATCGCTCACACCTTATCGGTCTCGTCTACGATGATCCCGCTGCCTATGAGCTACCGACTTCAGGCTACATCATCAAGATGCAACAAGGCGCTCTCAAGGCCTGCCGGTCGGCGTTATCCGAATTGTTGATCCATCCCTGCAACTACCGTGAAAGGGATGTCGCGGCAAAACTCAAATTACTTATTGAGGAAATGCGGCCGGCTGGCATCATCCTGGCTGCACCACTGTCCAATATGCCGAAGATAGTGCGCGCAATCGACGCGACCGACACTCCTTTTGTACGTCTCTCCCCCGGCAAGGCGGACGAAAAGCGATTTTCTATCGCGACGAATGATCGTGAAAGCAGTGCAGAGATGACGCGCTACCTCGCATCACTGGGCCACGAGAGAATCGCCTTTGTCACGGGACATTCGAACCACAAAGCCGTTGCCAACCGCTTTCTGGGCTACCAGGACGGGTTACAGCAAAGTGGCCTCAGGTTCTCCGAGCAGCTAGTCTGTGCCGGCGATAACTCATTGGGCTCCGGCGAGGAGTGTGCGGAGAAATTGCTGAAGCGCAAGCGACCGCCGACCGCAATCTTCGCGGCCAACGATGATATGGCCGTGGGAGTTCTACGCGTCGCCCATCGCTTGCGTATTGATGTACCGGAGCAGCTATCCGTGGCCGGCTTCGACGATATTGCGCTTGCCCGGATGGTCCATCCTTCCCTGACAACCATAAAACAGCCGCTGACTGAAATGGCGCAACGGGCGGCCCAGGCATTGATCGAGGGCAAGTGCGGAGAGGGATCCGAATCTAAACCCGAGATCGTTCCTGCAACGCTACAGATTCGTGAATCGACGGGCCCGGCGCCCTTGTAGATAACGTTTAGCGAATGCGCGGCTTGCCCTTTACCAGTAACGGAACGTTGGCCGTCGCCGCGTTGCCCGACTCATCATAGACATAGACGAATAGACGATACGGTCCGGGTTCCTCAGGCATGCGGACCAATGCGCCATCGCTGCTACTTTCGATAACGGCGCCCTCGACGTCAGGCATATCAGGCTGAAAATCGCCGCCGGTTGCGTCGTCTCCGGACTCCGGACGCAACACCCACCGCACAGAAACAGGAGTGCCCTCGGGATCCGCAGTGGCGGCGCTCACTCGCACAACATCACCTGGATCCATCTGCGCGTTACCGTCGATGACCAGTCGCTCGACCGTAGGTGCGAGATCCGTTGGCGCGCTACCCGTCCAAAGCTCAGTCATGACGTCCACAGCGCCTGTCCGTGATCCATCCTCAAGGAACATGCCAAACCAGGTTTGGGTGCTCTCCATCTTGTGGCCCCAAAGGAAGGCGTAGGAACCCAGGGCGAAGTCTGGAGCGCCGGCGATAGTCTTCTCGTAGGTTTGCCGGTAGAACGCGGCCTTCTCGGTACTGGTCTGCTCGTAAGGAGCCCCCCATTCGGTCTTCGGTGATTCCCAGGGACCGACAGGCCCGAATTCGGTCAAAACAAAGGGTTTTGTCGCACCGCCCGCGCGCAGTTGCTCTGGCACGACCTGGGCGGCGCCATACGCATTGACGCCGTGAATGTCGATGGCCGGGCTGCGCTTGTGCAGGTACTCGATGCGCCCACCGTGGACGAAGACGGTGACGGTCATCGTGGGATGGTTCGAATCGAGTTCTTTGACCATCGCAGCAACATCGTTTACGGCCGTCCAAATCGCCGGGTCATCGCCGTCACCGAATCCTTCCACCTCGTTGCCGATTCCCCACAACAGAACCGCCGGATGATCTTTGAACTTCAGCACCATTTCGCGAGCGCGCTGCAGCTGCTCGGCAACTTGCGTTTTGTCTTTATAGTCAAAACCGTGGCGTTCGTGGGCGAGCCAAATTCCGACCGTTACTGAAAGATCGAGGCTGTGTGCTTCATCCAGTAACGGTCCAATATCGTCGCCGTCCCAGGTACGTACCGAATTGCCGCCCGCCGCAGCCAGTTGCTGCAGGGAGTACTGGCCACCCGCACCGCGGATGAAGTACGGCTCACCGCCGCGAAGCAATTGCCAACCGACTTCGGTCTGCCGTAGTTCCACGGGAATGGCATCAGCCATAGATGCCGTACACACATGCAAGAGCCCTGCAACAAACAGGGCCTTCGCGCAAATCCACTTAGTCATTCGAATCCCAAATCGGTCAGCCGGTAATTACCGATCCTCTTCGCCCGTGTAAACACGCACCCAGTCAACTTCCATCGTCGCCGGGAACACACTGTTGTCGACCGCAAAGCCCGGGAAGTTGCCACCGACTGCGAGGTTCAGGAGGATGTGAAATGGCTGGTCGAACGGCGCGGGATACGGCGCGGCCGTAGAAAACCAATTGTTCTGCACCGCGTAAAGCGCTCCGTCGAAGTACCAGCGAATCTCGGACACGTCCCACTCGATGGCATAGACGTGGAAGTCCTCGGTTACGTCGACCGACGGTGTGTAAGTCTCGCCGCTGTATGTGTTCGCCGGAAACTCGCCACCGTAGTGAATCGTGCCGTAGATTTCATTGCCGCCGGTGCCGTCAAGGTTGATGGCCTCCATGATGTCGATCTCACCGGTGGCCGCCCAGGTTCCGTACGGGCTGTCCTGGGACAGCATCCAGAATGCGGGCCACAATCCCTGCCCGGATGGCAGCTTGATGCTTGCCTCGATGCGCCCGTATCTGAACGCGAAACGGTCTTCTGTATTGATTCGGGCAGACGTGTAGTTCAGACCGCCTAAGGACTCGAGGCGCGCAGTGATCTTGAGGACGCCGTTGTCCAGCTGAGCGCTGTCAGGGAGGTAATACTGCAGCTCGGCGTTGCCCCACCCACCAGGAATCCCTTTCTCCGTACCGTCTCCGGTCGCGAAAAACCAGACTTCAGGGTCTAGCGCTGCGCCGTCAAACTCGTCGCTCCAGACCAGCGTCAGCAAATCTCCAGGGGAAACTTCGAAGTTTTCCGCGACAGTAAGCGTCGGATTATTGATGTTCTGATTGGACTGGGGACCATCATCGGCTGGCGGAACCGTATCCACTTCTGACAGCGGCGTAGAGCGATTATTGTCGCTACATGCCGCTGAAAATAGAGCAGCCACCAAGATAAACGCGGTCGAAAGAGCTCTTCGCGAACGAAGCTTCATTGTTGATTTCCCCCACAATGCACGGAACTTGCGGGAGATATTGCTCCCGTTATACGCGAGATAGTAGTCAAGAAATGACAGCGCTGTCAAGAGTGGCAAGTACTTACGACTGAACACCCCTTTATATGAACGTCGTAGTCGCCGGAACGGACTTTTACATAAGCAGCCGCAGCTTGCGGAGCACCTGAAATCAAACAAAAAAAGGCCAGCATTTAGCTGGCCTTTCAGGGTGCGATTTCCTTATATAGCGCGATCACTTTACGCGACCCGGAAACGTCTGGGCATCCGTAGACGCCATTTTTTCTCACGGGTATCTTGATCCCGACCAGCCAGATTCTGACGCAGCCGATCGTGGGCGATCGCCGGCGCTATGGCGAACGATGTAATCGTCCGCATGCCGCCGAGGCTAAGCCCGAATTCGTCCCGGACCAACTTGTCTCTCTTCATCAAGGTAGCTTTGTTCTACGACTTACGCACAGGGGAAATATGCGGCTTGATGGTAGAAGCACATCCACGGGCGCTGTACCGATTCCCGGCGAACTGGGGCCTGGTTGAACCGATCATCGGCAATAGCCGGCGCGGGAGTGAACGAAGTAACCGTCTTCGTGCCAGCCAGGCTGAACGTAAATGCGTCTCTTGCAGGTTTGTCTTTCTTGAACATTTTCTCTTCTCCGTAGCCAATCAGGCTATTCGCTGATCGTCGAACCGCGTACACCGGGTCGACATGCGAACAATAGGCAGCCACAGCTACTACGACAAACGAAAAGAACTCAGGCGTGAGTTGAGAAAAATTCAGGGGCGATTCGCGAAATTCTGCAATATCCAGTCGCGTAAACGAATGACGCTTTCATCATCTGCCCTCTCCTCTTTGCAGACCAGGTAGTAACTGACCTCGGCGACAAGTTCCTTCTTGAACAGCCGCACGATACTGCCTTCGTCAAACCAGAGGTTTCCTACCGGAACTGGTACCAGTGCCGCGCCGATGCCACGTTGCGCCGCTCGTACCACAGCGATCATCGAATCCAGGCGGATGATCTTGGTGTTCTCAGGAATTTTGATACCCGTGGCGTCAGACCAATCTGCCCAGGCCTTGGGGCTGGTCTCATGCACGATGATCGGGAACTCACTGACGATTTTCTTGTTCTTGACCACCAGTTTCTGCATGAACTCCGGTGAGCCTGCCGGCACCAATCGTAGCGGAAAAAGCAGGTTCGACGGCATGTCCGCTGGCGGTGATCGAAACAGTCGAACCGACAGATCTGCATCCGCAGGATGTTTTTCTGCGGACTCGTCACTCGCGCCGACCTGGATATCGATCTCAGGATGTTGGGTCGCAAATTCACTCAAACGAGGCACAAAAAACTCGCTGGCAAAGAACGGTTGCACCGAGATTCGTATGGAGCTGCTTATGCCGCCTGCTTTGTAGCCTGCAACAACAGTGTCCAGTTGATCGATGAGCGGGCTAACAGCCGCATAGAGCGATTTGCCAGTTTCAGTAAGGCTGCGCGAGCGGCTACTACCTTCAAAAAGCGGCTCACCAAGCTCCTCTTCGAGGCTTTTGATCTGGTGGCTGACCGCGGACGCAGTGACGAAAAGCTCTTCGCTGGCAGTGCGAAGGCTCCCATACCGTGCGGCAACGCAAAACGTTCTGAGTCCGCGCAGAGAAATTTTGGGTGTTGCGGCCATTGTCTGCTACTTGAACACCTGTTTTGGTGTCCGATCGACATTGAAAATACCCCAGTGTTTTTCAGCGCCGAGCGGAACGTCCGGATCGCCCTTCCACGGCTCGTCGAACGCCTCGAAGAAGAATACCGTCACATTGCTTTTGGTGGCCCACTCCTTCAGTTCGCGATAGTAGCGCGCCTGGTCAGCTTCGTTCGCTCGATCGCCAAATTCTATTGCGACCGTCGCCCAGCCAGCTTCAAGTATGGCGGCCGGCTTGTCCGGATGCGCCGCATGCACGCCTTCCATATTCTCGATGGTGTAGTTCAATGCCTCGTCGATGGTCTTTTCTTCCCATGCCGGGTACGTGTGCACGCCAATAAAGTCGACTTCCGCCACCAGCGGCGCGCCATCTTCTATCCACCACACATAGTTATCCGCGACCGTCACAGGTTGCTCGATAGCGTCCTTAACCTGCCGCACGTAGGCGATAACGTTCTCCAAAGGAACCATGTGGTCGTTCCAGCTGACCAGCGCCTCATTGCCAACGTTAACGGCGACGATTATGTCGTCGAATTCTCCGGCGAGTTCAATGCCGCGCTTTACTTCGGCAACGTTCCGTAAGGTGTTTTCGGCCAGCTCGGATTCAGGTGTTGGCTCATCACACCAGGCACAACCCTCATGATTGCTGATTTCCGCTTCGAGCCACATTCCCAGCAGCACCTTGATTGGCAGATTGTGTTGTTGAATAAGATTGAGTGTGGCCAACGAATTATCACCGGAATCGTAGAGACGAATCAGTTTGAAGTCGTGTGCAACAAGGATTTCGAGGTCCTCAAGAATTTCGGCATCGCTTGGGTTCTTTGCGCCATCACCGCGGTCCGGATGCTGGCCCTCACGGAATCCTGAGTACGATATGGCCATGACCTCTCCGGCCACCAGGTCCTCTGGCAGCTGCGAATAGCTACCGGCCCCGACCGTTGTTGATGCATCGTCCGATGAGGAAGAACACCCGCCAATTGCCAAAGTGACGACCAGCGTGATTGTCGCGCTAATTCTTTTGCTTTGGTTCATTGCCTGCTATCCACTCAATTGGTCGCCATCGACAATTCGAAACTCCGTGCGTAATTCGGTTTCGGAACTGCCACCCATCCAGGCGTGGAAGACACCAGGTTCGACTGTCGGTTGATTGTCGCGCCCAAAAAATGCGAGATCGTTTGTATGCAGATCAAAATCGATAGTAATCGTCTGCCCCGGCTCGAGGCGCACTCGAAGGAAGCCTTTCAGCTCTTTGACTGGTCTCGTGATACTGGCAACGAGGTCACGAACATATAGCTGCACGACTTCATCGGCAGCAACATCGCCTCTGTTCGTCAGCTCCGCGCTAACTGTTACCGTGTCGCCGAGGCCAATTTCCTTCGCGCTCACTCGAATGTGTTGGTAATCAAATTCTGTGTAAGACAAACCGTGTCCAAAGGCGAACAGAGGCGTGAAGTGCGTGTCGAGGTGAAATGCACTCATGCCTAGCGACGTTTGCGGGGCACGCGTATCGATGTCATCGATATGCACGATCTTGTCTCGCGACGGGGGCTTGCCAGAGTTCTTTTGGCTGTAGTAGATCGGAATCTGGCCGACCATGCGCGGGAACGTTGCCGGCAGCTTTCCGGATGGCGACTCGATGCCAAACAAGAGATCCGCAATTGCCGGTCCGCCCATCGTCCCTGGATGCCAGGCGTACAGTATTGCGTCGACCTGATCCACAATGTTCGTCAGCGTCAGCGGCCTGCCCGCGAGTATCACGGCGATGACCGGCTTGCCGGTTTCCCTGATGCGTCGCACGAGTTCCGCCTGATCACCCGGCAGATTGATGTCGGCACGTGAGTGCGCCTCCCCCGAGAGAATTGATTCTTCGCCAAGAAACAAGATGGCGGCGTCCGAGTCACGTGCAATTTCTACGGCTTCGTCAAACGCTTCAGTGGCCTTGCTTCGCGAATTCTCCATCGCACGCACATAGCGAACATCAAGATCGTGACCCACCAGACTGTGGATCGCATGCATCGGCGTAACGCTGAGGTCCAGGTCGCCATCGAATATCCATGTGCCCAGCTGCTGGTACGGTGCGTCGGAAAGAGGTCCGATCAGCGCAACCGAGTTCAGCTTTTCGGCCGACAGGGGTAGCGTATTGTGCTCGTTCTTGAGCATGACGACACTCTGCAACGCCGTCTGCTTCGCTGTATCAAGTGACCGCTCGTTTGCGATCGGCGGCAAATCCGCAGGGTTCGTGAATGGGTTCTCAAAGAGCCCCAGTCGAAACTTCGCACGCAGAATGTTCGCAACAGCTGTATCAACGTCACTGACCTCAATTCGGTCTTCCTCGACCAGTTCCGCGAGATGCTTGCTGTACGCGTCACCTGCCATTTCCATATCTACACCCGCCGCCGCAGCCTCGAACGCAGACTCCTTGTCATTCTCTGTCAGCCCATGAATCTGAAGCTGCCGAATTGAGTCCCAGTCGCTGACGACAAAGCCATCGAAATCCCATTCGTCTCTAAGAACCTGGCGCAGCAGAAATTCGTTGCCAGTGGCAGGTATGCCGTTCAAGTCCGAGAATGATGTCATCAGCGTTGTCACGCCAGCGTCAACGGCCGCTTTGAAAGGCCGTAAATGCACATTGCGTAGCTTGGTTTCCGGAACGTTCGTTGTCGCGTAGTCGCGGCCACTCTCTACAGCACCATACCCCGCGAAGTGTTTGGCGCACGAAGCAATAGAGCCAGGCGCCGACAGGTCGTCACTCTGAAATCCTTCAACCATCGCGACGGCGAGCTTGCTCGTCAACAGCACGCATTCGCCGAGGCTCTCGGCGATGCGGCCCCAACGGGCATCACGCGATATATCGATCATTGGTGCAAACGTCCAGTTGATGCCAGTCGTCGAGGCCTCAAGAGCAGCAACCTGTGCGCCTTGCTTCACCAATTCGGGGTTCCACGTAGCCGCCTGCCCCAACGGGATAGGCATGATCGTCCTGAAACCATGAATGACGTCGCGACCCACCAGGAGCGGGATGCCGAGGCGAGACTCCTCGACGGCGACTCGCTGCAGCTCATTGACCGTATTCACATCGGCTACGTTGAGTACCGAACCGACACGACCGGCTCGCAAACCGTCGGCTAGATAGTCCGGGGCGTAGCCGTTACTCGCATCGAGTTGACACATCTGTCCGATTTTCTCGGCCAAAGTCATCTCGGCAAGCAACGCGTTGACGCGTTGATTAATCGCCTCAGAATTGTTTTCTGGTTTCGCTGGGGAGCCGCTCATTTTCCTGGGTATCACCGGGCCGCAGTCGGCGCGCGAGAATGTCATCCTGACAATGATTTATCAAACCGACTTTTAGCAACATTTGACAGCGCTGTCAATTTACTGGAGGATTGCGAAAATAAGAAAATGACCCAGACTTGGGCGGGAAAATTCGGCATGAGCCAGGCAACGCACTACGAAACCGCTCCAGAAGACCGTATCCCGTTCATTCAGAAAGTGATTTTTGGCACCGGCGCCTTCGTCAACAATGTTCTTGCTTACGCAATGGGCGGAATGGTTATCGTGCTCAACCTCGGCCTTGGTATGAACCCGGCCCTGGTAGGCTTGCTCGGTGCACTACCAAGATTGACCGATGCTCTGACTGACCCTTTGATGGGGTACATTTCCGACAACACCAGATCACGTTGGGGAAGGCGGCGACCCTATATTTTCTGCGGCGCGATTACGGTCGCAATTATTTTTGCGGCGCTTTGGCAGCTTCCTTTAGGTAAGAGTGAAGCCTTCTATTTTTGGTGGTTTCTGGGCGGGTCGCTGATCTTCTATCTCGCCTACACGATGTTCGCCACACCGTGGGTCGCGTTGGGTTATGAACTGACCCCGGACTATCACGAACGAACGCGGTTAATGGGCGTGCAGAATTTCATTGGCCAACTCGCCTACATCATTGGCCCGTACTTCCTGGCCATCATGAATAGCAAGATGCTGTTCGACAATATGGTGGATGGTGCTGCGGGACTTGCGATCGTAATAGCAATAAGCGTCGCGCTGATCGGCGTGCTACCAGCCATATTCCTGCGCGAACGATTCGTTGCCAAAGCTGCCGAAGAGGCAATACAGACGGGCAATCCACCACAAAGCTCTGGCAGCGTGATGATGCGTGCGATCCGGGAGTTTTTTTCCGGCTTTGCAACATCTCTCAAGTTCAAACCGTTCCTGAAACTCTGTGCCGCAACGTTTCTGGTCTTCAACGGCTTCATGCTGATTGCCGCGTTTCAGACCTACGTCATCATCTTCTACATATTCGCTGGTGATACCGATCAAGGTGCGGTGTGGGCGGGCCACGCCGGAGCCCTGGGTGCATTCTCGACCTTTTTCATCATCGCCCTGATTACATGGCTATGCCCCAAGTACGGCAAGCGCCGCGCATTCTATGCGACGACTTCGCTATCCATTGTCGGATACTTGCTGAAGTGGATTTGTTACACGCCAGAAACGCCCTGGCTCCTTTTGTTGCCCGTGCCGCTTATCGCTTTCGGATTTGGCGGCCTGTTTACATTGATGCCTGCGATGGTTGCCGATGTTGTCGATGCCGACGAACTCAATACGAATCAGCGGCGCGAAGGCATGTACGGCTCGATCTTCTGGTGGGTTGTCAAGCTGGGCATGGCGGCGGCTCTTGCAGCAGGTGGCTTCCTCTTGAATGCTACTGGTTTTGATGTGGCGCTTGGCTCCGCGCAGACGGACCAGACCTTGTTCTTAATGCGCATCTTCGACATCTTCGTTCCAATTGGCGCGTCAACTTTGGCAATTTGGGCCGTTGCGTCGTACACGATTACAGAAGAGAAGGCTCACGAAGTGCGAATGAAACTCGAAGCGCGGCGGGGAACCTAAATGGAAAAGCTCAAATTCAGGGAGAAGTTGGGCTACGGACTTGGCGACACCGCGTCCAATTTCTTCTTCGCAACCTTTAATGTTTTCCTGCTCTATTACTACACGGACATCTTTGGCCTGACAGCCGCGGCTGTCGGAACCATGTTCCTGTTAACCAAGATCCTGGATGCTGTAAGTGACCCGGTAATGGGCCTGATCGCAGACCGCACAAATTCTCGCTGGGGAAAATTCCGGCCGTACTTGCTGTGGGCCGCCGTCCCCTACGGACTTTGCGGTTACGCGATGTTCGCCAGCCCGGATCTTTCCTACACCGGTAAGCTCATTTACGCCTATGTAACGTACTCGTTAATGATGCTGGCCTACACCGCCATCAATGTGCCCTACTCGGCATTGATGGGCGTGATATCACCCTCATCGATTGAACGGACCAAGGTCGCCAGCTACCGCTTTTTCTGTGCCTTCGCGGCCGGATGGCTGGTCGGCACATTTGTAACACCGCTCAAAAACATTCTCGGCGGCGGTGACGAGGCGTTGGGATTCAAGCTCACGATGGCCATTTTTGCGGTGATCTCCGTCGCCTTGTTCTGGATCACGTTTGCGACAACCAAAGAACGAGTCGTTGCAGCGCCCACGAAGTCCGACATGAAACTGGATTTCAAGGCACTACTCGGCAATGGACCCTGGAGAGCATTGTTCGCAGCCGGGATCTTCACCCTGATAAACATCGCCGTGCGCAATGGCACCCTGCTGTACTACTTCAAGTACTACGTCGGTGATGACGGCACCCGAATTTTTCTCATCTTCGACAAGACTGCAATATTCCTGTCATTAGGCCTGTTGGCGATGATGGTCGGGGTCGCATTGACGAAGACTCTGAGTCAACGCTTTGAAAAACGTCAGTTGATGATCGTTTTATCTTTTCTAAACGCTTTGTCGATGGCGGCCTTTTACTTCACGCCTCCCGATCAGTACTGGCTGATGGTGGCGATCAATTGCGCCGGCATGTTAGCTGCCGGGCCCACGCCAGCGCTGGTATGGTCCATGTACGCAGATTGTGCTGACTATGGCGAGTGGAAAACCGGACGGCGCACAACGGCGCTAGTGTTTTCCACCGTGCAGTTTTCGCACAAGATGGGTCTTGCCGTTGGTGCGGGTCTCGCCGGCATCATCCTGTCGTGGTTTGGCTTTGTCGCGAATGAAACGCAATCGGCAACATCAATGGCCGGCATCCGTTTCATGTTCAGTGTTTTCCCGGCAGTATTTGCCCTGATGGGAATCCTCGCGATTTACTTCTATCGCATCGATTCGAAGATGACGAGACAAATCGAGCAGGAATTGTTGGAGCGTCATAACGCTACGTGAAGCAGCTAGAGTCGCGCCGCTTCCGACGCAAGTTGCGAAATCGCGTCGAAATCGCGGGTGGCCAGCAACTCAGGCGGTGTGATCCACGACCCGCCTACCGAGGTGACGTTCTTTAACTCAAGATAGTCCGCGGCATTGGCAACGCTGATTCCGCCGGTCGGCATGAAACGAACCTCTGGTATCGGTGCACCGGTTGCCTTCAGGAATGGAATTCCGCCGAGGAGTTCGGCGGGGAAAAACTTCTGCAGGGTATAGCCGCGCTGCAGCAACCACAGCATCTCCGACGGTGTGGCCGCGCCCGGAACGAATGGCAAGCGCGCTTGCTCAGCCGCCTTGAGTAAACGGCCAGTGGCCCCTGGCGCGACGCCGAATTTCGCACCGGCTCTTGAGACGGCCGCCACCTGTTCCGCCTGGCGAATGCTGCCTGCTCCAACAACCATGTCAGGCACGTCTTCGACAATCCGTTCTATCGCCTTGAGTCCGGCGTCACTGCGTAACGTCACCTCGATGAATCGAAGACCTGCAGACAGCAGGCACTCCGCCAGCGGCACGGCGGTGTCGATATCGTCAATGACGACAACTGGGACGATCCTGGCACCGTCCATCAGATTGCTCGCATCCATACTATTCTCCGCCGAAGATTGTCGCGCCGCGTTCGGCGCTGCTGACGTTTTTCCGGAATTGGACAAACAACTCGCGGCCCATACCGACATGACTGCTGCTGGGATCACCGCTCCCAATTGACCGCAGCGCCGGATCGTCATTGGCCGTCACCGACAAGACGCCCGCTGCCGCATCAAT
>Ga0209567_10001258_pt1 | contig 13329 bp, 7 predicted proteins | sample COG_12_FD_184756 | JGI IMG/M metagenome (GOLD analysis project Ga0209567, IMG submission 184756) | Pelagic marine sediment microbial communities from the LTER site Helgoland, North Sea, for post-phytoplankton bloom and carbon turnover... | ecosystem: Environmental > Aquatic > Marine > Neritic...
TCCAAATCCCAAACTCCAATTACCAAGCACCAAATAACAAATTCCAATTAATTATTGGTTGTTCCTACTCTTTTGGAATTTGGTCCCGATAGCTATCGGGATCTTAACATAGGATGGAGTAGGAGATAGTCAGCAATTACATTTAGCCATTGCTAGCCTTTCGTTATTTTTTTATTAATCTTTTGTAAATTGCATTAATATAATTTCTTGCTAAGCTTTTATATTCTTTTAAATTTCTTAAATAATGTAGTGAATGTGTTCTGTATGTTCCAACTTTTCTTCTGTATTCGTCATCAGAAAAGCAATCAACATATCTTTATTGTATTTGAAGAAAGACCAATCTGTGTACCATCCCTATTTCTCAAAGTATTCAATATAGTGGCGTTGCATGAACGTATTCTCCTTTTAATCCGCATCAAAAAGCATCTTCACTTGCTCTCTAATTTTTCCACACCTGTCCAGTCATCAGAAACACCCTCCAACATATGTCTTGCTGACCTGTTGCGGAAATAGTGAGCCACCCTGTCTTTTTTGTTTGCCTTAAGGATCTCATCAAAATAGGCCGATGCCTGAGCAAAATCCTGTGCGTAAAAGCAATCCAATCCTTTTTGGAAGATATCGAGGGTTTCATTCTTTAATGCTCTGATCTTTTTTTCATCGCCGTCAAAGCATTCATAGATCCCGACAGCCTGTTGTTTGCCCTTTACCTGAACTTTTCCTAAATACCGGAAATGAAAAAGATCTTGGTTGGTTATGGTATTTAGACAGTCTTCGCTGACTATGATATTAGCTCCATAATACTTAGTCAATCCTTCCATCCGAGATGCTATGTTGACACTATCCGCAATGGTCGTAGGATCGTTACGGTCAGCATCACCAATTATGCCCATGATCAAAGGCCCTTCATGCAGACCCATTCCCACAGCAATTTGAGGAGCACTAAGCTTTTCCTGTGTTTTGTTGAATGCTGACACGTTATGCTGCATTTCCACACAAGCGGCCAGGGCATAATCCAGTTCCTTGGGGAAAATAGCCATGATGCCATCTCCAAGGTATTGGCTGATAAAGCCTTTATGTGACCGTATGATCGGCCCCATCCGGCCGACATAGTCATTGATAAACTGGAAGTTATCTTCCGGGGTCATTGCCTCGGACAATGTGGTATAATGGCGAATATCAGAAAAGAATATGGTTACTTCCTTTTCTATATGATCTCCCAATTGTACCTCTGTAATAGACTCCCGGCCTACTGCCCGGAGAAATTCTGATGGGACAAATTTTCCCGATGCCCTATGAATTTGGTGCAAATTAAGATGCGTTTTAATTCGGGTTAGAAGCTCATCCTTGGAAAAGGGCTTGGTGAGATAATCATTAGCACCTACATGAAATCCTTCCACCAGATCAGTAACCCTGTTTTTAGCTGTCAGCATTACAACGGGCAATTCACTGGGAAGGTAAACATCCCTTATACGATGGCACACCTCATAACCGGACATCTTAGGCATCATGATGTCAAGAAGTACCAGATCAAACTTTTGATCCTTCTTAATGATTTCCAGCGCTTGTGGGCCATCGACAGCCTGGACCACCTCATAGCCTACTCTTATCAGGTGATTTTCCAATACCTTGCGGTTCACAGGTTCATCATCTACGATTAAGATCCTGACTTTGTCGCGGTTCAAGCCAATAATCTCAGTTTCTTCTTTCAGTATCTCGAAGTCATTAATTTCTTCCGTTGCAGAAGAGATAATTGCCGAAAGTCCGGAAGCCGGAATGGCAGGATCCCCATCACCTCGGTCAACCTCGCTCATTGGCAGGGTAAAGGTGAAAATAGATCCTATACCCGGTTCAGAAATTACAGAAACCTGACCCCCATGCAATTCTATCAGTCGTTTGGTAACTGTCAACCCCAATCCGGTACCTCCATATTCACGAGTAAGGCTATCCTCCAACTGCTCAAAAGAATCAAATATAGCATCCAGCTTGTCTCCTGGAATACCCATACCCTCATCCCGGATCGATATGACTAAATGATTATTTTCTTGCTTGCCGGTAGCAGTAATTTTGCCTTTGTCGGTAAATTTAATGGCATTGCCAATCAGGTTGTGCAATATCTGCTGTATACGGTTTTCATCTGCTCTGGCAAATGGGATATCTTTTGGAATGGCATTCTCTAATTCAATCGGTTTTCGCTTTATCATGGGTTTGGATAGGGTAAAAACGACATCTACAGCGGCCTTTATATCTACCGGTCTGAGTTGAAGCTTTAGCTCCTGGTGTCGCAGTTTGGAAAAATCGAGGATATCATTGACTAGCGTCCCCAATCGCTTTCCCGATGAGATAATCATAGCCAAATCTTCCTTTTTATTGGGTTTTTCTTCCTCTTCCAACAGCGACTCGGACAATCCTATGATGCCCTGCAATGGGGTACGCAATTCGTGGGAGGTGTTGGCCAGGAATTGGTCTTTGAGCTGATCTACCCTTTTCAATTCTTCAGTCAGTTTTTGCTCCTGCTCAAGTTTCTTGCGCTCTAGACTAAGTTCCTTTCTTTGCTGTCTTGTCCTCCACAAATACAGAGCATAGAGGATGGCCGCTATGAGTATACCATAGATCAACTTTGCCCACCATGTAAGCCACCAGGGTGGAGCAATGGTTATAGCAAGGGATGTTGCCTCCTCATGCAATACACCGTCATTGTTGGAGCCCTTAATATGAAATACATAATCACCGGGATCAAGATTGGTAAAAGTGACCTTATTTGTATTTCCGAGGTCTATCCATTGGGGACTGAAGCCCTCCAGTTGGTAATAATACTGATTGCGGGAGGGATCCTGGAAACTCATAGAAGAAAAACTTATCTCTATTATATTATTTCTATAAGTAAGCTCAATTTGATCTTTAAAAGAAGCAAGAGGAAGAGACATAGACCTTCCGGTATTGCTTTCTTTATCATGGTACAATAGTTCAGTAATCATGATAGGCGATATTACCTCGTTTTTGGTAATACTATCGGGATGAAAAATGATAAATCCATTGTCGCCGCCATAAATAAATTCACCTGTATGGCGGCTTTTAACAAGAGCAGAAGTATTCCACCTGGAACGTATTAAGCCATCGTGTAAACCGATATTAAAAAAACGTTCTGTTTTGGGATCAAATATGGCAAATCCACCATCCGTGCTGAACCAGAGGTTTTCGTTGTCGTCTTCTATTATGTTGTAGACCATGTCGCTTGGGAGTCCATCAGCGACTCTATAGTGCTTAAAGGTCTGGCTTTCCGGAATGTACTTATCTACTCCTGAACCTTTCGTGGCAATCCAGATGTTTCCTTTGGAATCGCAAAACAAGCTGTAAACGTTATTATGGCCCAGGCTGGAGTCATCTTGCTGATTATTTTTGTATCGGACAAACTTTCTTGTCTCAGGATCAAATTTATTCACCCCATAAGCCATTACACTTACCCAAATCATCCCCTGGTGGTCCTCGGTAATAGAGGTAATCCAGGTTTGACTGATAGATGTAGAGTCCGTAGGATCATGCAAATAGCGAATAAAACGATCATTTGCCGGATCATACCTGCTGAGTCCGGACGCCTGTGATCCAGCCCAGATATTGTGTTGACTGTCTTCGAAAAGTCTCCATATATGGGGATCGGGAAGCGTATTCTCATCATTCGGGTCATGCTGATAAAAGCGATATTGACCCGTTTTAGGGTTGTAATGATTGACCCCTCCCCAAAACGTGCCTATCCAAAGAGATCCCTGGTAATCTTCAAGTAGCGCCCATGCACCCTCTCCGAATATGCCCTGTTCACCTGTAAGGGAACTTTCAATAAGACTAAATTTCTCCGTTTTTCTATTGAATTGATCGAGACCCTTAGTCGTACCTAGTAATATCATTCCATCCCGCTTTTCCAGGATTGTTGCAACCACGTCATCACTCAAGCTATGTGGGTCATCAGGATCATGGCGGTAAAGCCGAAATTGACTTTTCCGCTTGTTCAGACGAGACAACCCTGTGAACCCTCCGATCCAAAGGTTTTCCTCTCTATCGTGAAAAACATCAATTACTCCCCCTGAATTGTATGAGTTTTTAATTAAGGGGTCATACTTAACATGAACAAAGGAATTATCTTTTGGGTCGTAGTAAAAGATGTCACCGTAATAACCAGCCAACCAGAAAATTCCATTATCTGGATAAATTTCCTGAATAAATGTCTTAGTAATTTCTTTAGGAAATTTGAATGCCGGATCATCATGTATTTTTTCCTCGTTTACATTGAAGCAGATTATGTCCTTCGATGTACATACATAGACCTCATTTGAATTATGTATATAAAAATCACTGACCTCTTGTTTCTCGGATTCCCCTAATAAGTGCGTATAGGATATGAATTCATCGGTGCTGGCATTATATCTGATCACGTCGTATATAGTGCCAATCCAAATATCTCCGTTGGGCGCTTTGTCCATCTTAAAGTAGAGGTCTTCACTCGTTGCTTCTTCTATAATACCGTTGGGAAGTAAAGGATGAAATATTTGTTTATCGGGGTCAAGCCATGCAAGCCCGAAACCACACCCTACCCATATTCTGCCCTGATTGTCTTCTTCCATCACCCAGACCCAATCATGGGGTACAGTAGTACTATCTCCTTCGGAATATCTGAAATGTACGAAGGCATCTTCCTCAGAATTGTATAAATTTAAACCACCACCCCTGGTACCTATCCAAAGCCTATTGGCGCTGTCTATGAAAACTTCCTCAACATCCACACTACTGAGACTCGTTGAATCCATAGGATCTGATGTGTATAACTTAAATGCATGTCCATCATAACGATAAAGACCATTGGCCGTTCCTATCCAAAGAAATCCCAGGCTATCCTGGGCAATCGCCCGAATTTCCAACTCAGGAATACCGTCTTTGAGTGTGTATTTGTCAAACTTGAACTGAGGTTGGGCAATGAGAGTCGTACAACTCAATAAGAGCATCAAAATAAGCAAGAGACTCCGACGCCCTATGGATATTTCAAACACCATTTGTATAATAAAAGCATGAATGAGGAAGATAGTCCAAAAAAAAAACGATTTTGATGATCTTGATCAGTTCGCAAGTAAATATTAAGTGGATTGATTGACTATATCTCCACCAACAAGGAAATGATAGCAATTTACGGATATGAGGATTTCAATATTATCTTTTTAACTGGCTCCCTCCACTGATTTATCGACCTGAATAAAAAGCCATGGCCCAATCCGGTATTGATTTCCAGTCATGTAAAATTGGCCGCAGATTTAGATTTTTCTATCCTGTGTTCATAGTTCTTTCCAGCTATTTTATCGGATTTTTCATATATCCCTAATATGTTGTTATGCAGGGTACAGTCATAGGAATTTTCAAGGCGGTCGCTGTTGGCGGCCAGCAATAGATACTATTTTAAAAATAGATAATGAAGGAATGCACTTGGGTTTAATGGATTTTTAGTCAGAAACGAGCGTGACGCTGGCGCTAACGTGGGAGTAATATATTACTCGTCAGAAAGAGTGGTCTTCTTTGAAGGAAATAGTTAGTTGGCTATTTTTGAATTAATGCTTGCAACTAATTCCTTGGCAATAGAATCTTGTTTTTTAAAGTAATCCATAAAGAAGCGATTTTTAAAAAAATAATACCCCGCTGCTTGCTCCAACATCCGAAATCCCATGGAAGTTGGATCGTTAATATAGTCCCAGTCCGATGATTTAAACATGTAATCCTTATCGTATAAATCATTTAATCCCATGTATTTCATAGGAGCTGTAATTTCTGAAGCTTTCCCTAACATTGAAATACTTGTCTGGTTTAATTCGGCAATGTGTGTCGCCGAGATATCATAACTTTTGTAATAATCCAAAATCTTATTTTTTAATGATTTATCCTTGATAACACCCAATTTCCCAGAACTAACCAATTCATCAAAGGTTTTGTCCTGTAGAATAAAGTTATCTGCATTCCATAAAACAGGCGATAACAGATTTATATATTCCTCAGTAGTTTTTTGGATATTGTAGGCATTATGGACCAAATTATGGAGGGCTTTGGTTTCGTTCATTGCCAGTGTCATTCTTTCCTTTAAAGTGATTCTATCCACATAGATATCTGTCAAAAGATTTTCATAGATTTCCTGCTCAATAAGGCGTTCCTTCCTATCCTCATTCCAATTATTAATTGATAGGGCTATCAATATCCCGATCACAACAAGAACGATCTCCCCAATGGCATACCTCATGTATTTTAAAGGCTTATTATCGTCTGCGAGTTTCTTGCGGATTTTTCTAAAGAAGTTGATCATAAGTGGTGGTTGGTTGTTCTTCCTAAGATACTGAATTAATATAAAAGACTTAAAATCAGTCTAATAATACTTAAATAGAAGACCGCCACATTAGAGAGAGTAACAGATGTAGTAGTGGTTGGGCATATTGAAGGCTAACGGTCTTAATAAACGGACGTTTTAATGCCGTTTATTTAATGTTGGTGGTCGTTATTTTTTCAATCAATAAATTTACTTTCCTCATTTAAAATTTTGTCCCAATCAGAATTTACGACCAGTCAATTCATAAATATTGGCGAAATCCTCATCTCTCACATAAATCATTGTGTTTCCATCAGGAGACCAGGCACAATTGTGCGCATGCCATTTCCCTTCCCCATTGGTCAGTTGAATAGGTTTCCCTATAGGAGTTGGAAATTCTGTTTCTTGTGATGGAGGTTTTAGAGGAAGCAAATAAACGTCCATATTCCAATGGCCGGGACCATGGATAAAACCAACTCCAGTGCCATCTGCTTTGACAAAAATTTCTGTCAACCGTTCATTATACAATAGTGTATCACTGCCTGTTACTAAATTGCGAATTCTTAATTCAGATTTTTCGGACCTGGATTTCGCTATTTTGTTGTAAACCACCATGTCACTTCCCTGATACCAATCAAAGCTATGAATGCTTTCTATTGCCACTCGTTGGTTTTCTCCACCTTTATCAACAATCCATAGTGAACGGCCTTTATCTCCATTAGCAAGGTAGCCAATAGATTCCCCATCTGGTGACCACCTGACATTCATTGCATAGTGATAAATAAAATTTGGCACTCTAATGGCTTGTTTGGTTAATCGCTCTGTTTTCATAGTTTCCAGGTTAAGCTTCATAAGCATAAACTCTCCATTCCACTGGGAAAGAAACACAATTTCCTTACCGTCTGGTGACCAGTCTGGCTTGATGTCTAATCCCTTGTGATCTGTTAATTTAATTTCTTCATTAGAAGATAAATCGAACATCCATATTTCATAATTGCCTGTTCGAGCCGATTGATAAACTAATTTTTCTCCATCAGGAGAAATTCTTGGATGAAAATTATACCCATTATAAAAAGTCATTTGGGTTGCTTCAATTTCATTCATATTCAATAAAAACAAATCGGTAGTGTGGGTAAAATGATGATAGGATAGGGTGCCATCTCCGTTCACTACCGGACCTAATTTGGAAATTTCACCAAAGGTCAGCTGTTCTAACTTACCTGAGGAAATGGACATTTGCCATATTTGTGAAAAAGTACCATTGCCTCTGGAGGATGAAAAGATGACAACATCCGGATCCTTAGCCCAGGTTGGTTGACTATTGGGGAATTCATCTTCCAGCAAAGGAACCTCCTTTCCTTCTGTAGTAATAAGCCAAATGTTTCCATTTCTCATAAACACAATTTGCTGGTCATCGAAAGATCGTGATCCCCATAGGTCAATTCCACCTGGTTCAGGAAATGTCAGCTGTTTTTCATTGCCAGACACAAGATCAGCTTCCCAAAGACTAATTTCACCTGAATCGCCCAACCTGGGAAAAATAAATCGATTTCCGTCCGATGACCAGGGCATGGCACCTACGGAAAAAAGCATTTCTCCGAAATGTTCCAGCATATGCAGGTTAGTTTCAGCGATCTTTCTTTCCGCGCCACCCGATGCGGGTCGCCAAAAGAGATCTACTCCAGACCCGCGATCAGCCACATAAGCTATTTTTGATCCGTCTGGTGACCATCTTGGCAGAATTTCGTCCGAAGGTTCATTCGTTAAGGAGATAGTATTTCCCCCTTCTTTTGATGACCATTGGATATTGAAATTTTCTCCATTATGAAACCCATAAGCAAACAAACTTCCATCTGGAGACCAGGTTACATCCATTTTTATTCCAATCCGGGTGGTGGTCAGCGGTTTTTCAATGCCTATAGAATCCTTCGTAGAATCTGATTTTCTTGAGGTTGTAAAATACCAAACGACAATGAGAATGATAAGAAGCAATGATATAATGCCAAGTGTCTTACGCGATTTTGCATGGCTTTTCGCTACATCTATAGGATGAGTACCACTAAATCCGGCATATTCAATCGAGTACATTGCAATTGGAGTATCTATATTCTTTAATTTTCTGGTTCCAATATATTTGCTTTCTATTTCGGGTTTGTTCCGAATGTCAGCATGGACTCTTTCAGAAACACAAATACAATCAGGATTTGCAACATTTTGTATTCTTGACGCTATATTTACCCCATCCCCAAATACATCCTCATCCTGAAATACTACGTCACCTACATGAATCCCTATTCGTAATCTTAGGTTTGGAATGTCCTTAACAGTTTGTTGAAGTTCTACAGCACAAGTAACCGCATCATATGCGCTCTGGAAACTACCCAGAATGGCATCACCTATATCTTTTAATAAAACACCTTTGTTTTTTTCAATATATTCCCTGTGTATTTCCTTGTTCTTTTCGCGAAGTTCCAATCCCTTTTGCTCATCCGTTCCGATTAATGCAGAATACCCCACGATATCACTGAACATGATAGCAGAAAGCTTACGATGCTTTATTTTGTTAGTGGGCTTGTTCATTCGAATCTAATATCATTCTTTCTAATTTTCCTTAAGTTAATTTAATCTTTCCTTTTAATAAAATTTGCCAAGGATTTATATGCAGCCTTTTAATGACCACCATCGACCTTGACAAAATGCGTTTTATGCTTACGCCGAAGCTTCAGCATAGGTGCTAATGCATTCTATTTTTTGTTCGCAGCTTTTATTTTTCCAATAAAAAAGCCTTAGAAATTCTTATAAAGTCCTCTTTATTTTTTCCTTCATGGGCTTTATGAGGACTATTTGGCAAAATCCATAGATCAGATTCAGGAAGATTCTTTCTGGCACGGGTAACCTCTTCAATGGGTATGCTTTCATCATCATCGCCCAAGATGATCAATGTTTTAGATTGAATATTTTTTAGCTGGTCATCACTAAGTTCCACAGTGTAATTCTCAAAATGGTCAAGAATTGCGCGAATTTGATTGTCGCTAGTTTGAAAGACTTTCATTCCGGTAAGGTTCTCAAGATTGGAATAGCTAAAATACTCTATATATTCAGGATTTTCTTTCACATCCCAAGTACCTATAGCACCAATAATAATCATGGATTCAATGACCTCAGGATTAATTAAAGCAAGTTGAAAAAGGACATCACCTCCATAACTTAATCCAATGGCCTTAACTTGATCTAATTCCAAATATTCAATCAATTCGTTGAGGTTATTAGCAACAGAATTTATTGACCAGTTTGGATCAAATATGTCTGATCTTCCATGCCCTTGAAGGTCAATTAAGTAAACTTCAAAATCTTCATAATAATCTAAGAGAAAAGGAAGCCAATATTCAGAGGATTGACCCCATCCATGAAGTAACAATAATGGTTCACCTTTACCATATACCTGATAATAAGTCTTTTTATCATTTAAAGTCACGGTTTCAGCCTTGACAATTTCCTGCCCCGAAACACTTGAGGTGATTAAAAGGGCAATGTAGAGTGTAAATAACTTTTTCATTGAGCTTTGTTTTATGGAGATTGCCGCTGAACTCCTAATCGGAATTCAGTAGCAATGGGCTATAAACGGTGCTTTAGTATCCTTTTTATTGTGACAACTCACCTTTTTCACTTAAAGGAGATGAATGCTCATGAGTAATTTTCCAACCCTCTTCTGTATTGATAAATAGCAGACCCATCTGGGCAGTAATTTTTAAAGTGTCCGACTCGATAATTGGTTGGAAATCAGTGTGAAATGTTGCCAATGCTACATCGCCAAATACATCTATTTTTAAATCTTGCATATCCCATTTATTAATTCCTGTAAACATTGAAAAAAAACTTCTTTCAAATGCTTCGTTCTCTTTCGAACCTGTTCTTCTTTCTCCATCCTGAAATTCAGTGAATTTTGGTCCGTAAGCATGATACGAAATCAGTTTATCAATATTTTTGTCTGCAATGCATTGCCAAATCGTATCCATTACATGAGCAATTTCAGCTTTCGCTTCAGGAAACTCATCATTAACTAAATCGACTTTTTTTTCAGAACTAATTTGTTTCTGCTTTTCTTTACATCCGATGAATAACAACAAGGATGCGAGCATGAGCGCTAATGTTAATTTTGTTTTCATAATGTTTCTATTTTTGGTTTATCAATGTACTACAACGTTCCTTGATAAAATGCATTTTATCTTTTGTTATGCGTTTTAATGCAATTTATACAACTTGTTACCACCCGCTTAATCAATAATTGATTGGTACACCAATGTTTTAAATTTTCTATCAATATCACTTACATTCGGATTAGTTTGTGTTAACAGAATGCCAATAAGCTGTTCTTCAGGATCAACCCAAAAATGTGTGTTAAATAATCCTAGCCACCTGTAAGTACCTGCACTTTCAATTGTTCCTGTTTTGCTTGGTCCTTTGGAAATTGCAAATCCAAAACCGAAAACTTCACCTTTCCGCCCATTAAACATATCACCTGTCTGGTTTGAAGTCATTAGCTCGATGCTTTTCCTACTTAATATTTGCTTGTTTTTATACTTGCCCTTATTTAGAAGCATGGTAAGAAAGTTGTAATAATCTGAAGCAGTAGAAAGTAAGCCACCCCCTCCTGAAAAATAATTTCGATTAGAAGCATAAGTAGCATAATCAGAATAATTCAAAAATCTGCTTTTAGCCTCATCAACTATTCTTTTAAGTTGGTTTTCTTCATAGCCATACATTATAGCTAATCTGTCCTTTTTGGTTTCAGGTAAAAAGAAATAGGAATCTGTCATTTCCAGAGGTTCAAATATCTTCTCTTGAAAAAAGGCTTCTAGGGTCATACCTGAAATAATTTCAATCAAGTAACCAAGAACATCAGCACTCATTCCATATTGGAATTTTTCTCCTGGTTGGTGCATAAGTGGTAAAGAGGCTAATCTTTTAACTGTTTCGCCAATTGTACCCTGTGTTTTTCCAAACCCGCCGTAAATATTATTTTGAATATACAAGTCATAAGTATCTTGAGGGCCCAAAAAAGCATACGATAGTCCTGAAGTATGTGTTAGTAGGTGTCGAATGGTAATTTCTTGTTTGACATTTTCACCATCCATTGTTTTCATGTTCTTGAATTCGGGAATAAAATTGGAGATCGGATCATCCAACTTAAAACGTCCGTCTTCATAAAGCATCATTACTCCAACTGTTGTGACGGCCTTTGTCATTGATGCAATTCTGAAAATTGCATCATCAGTCATTGGTTGATTTTCTTCAATATCTTTCATCCCAAAAGACTTTAAATATCCTATTTCTCCTCTCCTCGCTATTAGAGCTATTGCACCAGGGACTTCCTTTTTATCAATATACTCCTGAAGCACCTTATCAATTATACCCAATCTATAAGAAGAGATACCAACATCTTCTGGATTGGAAATCGATGGGTTTTGAGCTTTTAATAAACCAGAAAAAATGATAAGAACAGCTATTATATATAATTTGGAAGTTTTCATCTTATATATTTTATCTTTGTTATACGTTTTATTTAATATCCACCTTGTTGATCTCAAATAGACTTTTATAGTAAGATAAAATTTGGATAAACTTATTCATAATACTGCATCTTTCTTCTTATTTCCACAAATCTGGGTTCTTCATATAGTGGTTTAAAAATAGGGTCTGCATGCACCATATATGCCATAGGATACTCATTTTTTTCCTGAGCTATTTCGAGCCAGGTCAAAGTTTCATCAACGTTACTCTGCACAGCTGAGATCATTGCCATGGCCAGATTGACTTGATGTGCACCTGAAGCTATTCTCCTTTCTAATTCCTGACGGTATCGTTCACTTTCTGCTGTATTACCAAGCTTAAAGTGCGAATTGGATAAATATGCTACATTGTAGTTGATAGGAATTTCGTCCGATTCAAATGCCTTTTCAAAGTGTTTTAACGCTTTTGTAAATTGACCGTCATGATAATAACTTAAGCCAACGAAAAACTGGAAAAATGGGATATCCATAAGTTGCAGGGCTTCTTCATAAAGTGCCTGAGCCTTTTGCATTTCTCCTTCTATCATATGAATACTTGCTCGATCCCACCAAATAAAAACATTACCGGGGTCAACCTCTCTTCCAAGGTTCGCCAATTCTTTAGCTTTTTGAAGGTCCCCAAGCGCAACATAAGTAGACACAACAGTACAGATACAGTACGTAGTAGGAGTTTTTGGCCAGGAATTCAATGCCAAAGCATACTCTACATCTTTTTTAGCATCACGTATCAAGCCTTTTACATAAAGGTTTGAGTGAGCCCTGACCAAATAAATGTCAGAACTTTTTGGGTTAAGCGAAATTGATTTTTCAATGTAAGGAGAGGTTATACGTACTGTTTCTGATGCTGATCGGTCACCGCCAAACCATGATCCTGTTTGAAAATCTAAGACAAAAGCCAATAACGTATAGGCCTGTGAATAATTAGGATCAAGGTGAATTGCTCTTTCTAACATCTCAATACTTTCTGAAAATCCTTCTGGTGTTAGACTCATAAATTCAGCTTTTGATTTTTAAAGGACTAGAGAGTAATGGGTGTCAAACAGCATGGATCTTGGATCAGATGCCAAGTTTGCTTGGCATCTGATCTGGATCCAAGCTTTTTACATGTGACAGTTTTCTTAAAACGACATTTTAATCGTAATCTAAATTTCAAATGACCATCATCCATTTTGTCTGACAAGAAAATATGCAGTGTCAGCCGATTTAATTAAAATCCACTGGAAGGGTGCAATTTTAACAGTATCCGCCTATATAATACAGGGGCGGTTAAGGATTCTGTGATAGATCGAGGGGGCATAAAGAGAAGCGTAACTGTATATGTGACGTCATCTTGGGAAACCGGGCATATGGAGGGACAAAAAGAACAGGCTCCGATGACCAGACGCCGTGCGTTCTGCACTGTGTCTGATCAGAGCCTGGCCTGTTGTCACA
>Ga0209567_10001259_pt1 | contig 13325 bp, 12 predicted proteins | sample COG_12_FD_184756 | JGI IMG/M metagenome (GOLD analysis project Ga0209567, IMG submission 184756) | Pelagic marine sediment microbial communities from the LTER site Helgoland, North Sea, for post-phytoplankton bloom and carbon turnover... | ecosystem: Environmental > Aquatic > Marine > Neritic...
CGAGCACGACCGCCCGAATGGGACGTTGGCTGGCTTATCCGGAGAGCGCAAGCCGCTGCGGGGCCACGGTGCGCCTGAAGGCCTGCCGCGGAGCAATCCGAACGCGAATAGGCGGACAAAGAAACGGCCGACGCCCGTGAGCGCCGGCCGTTGTCACCTCGGCGTGTCAGCTAGCGACTATCCGAGGGGATCCGGATGCTGGGAAACAGGGTGTTCCCGCTGACCGGGTCGTACAGCGACAGGTTGGCCACGGAACCCGGTTCCAGCGAGCTGACAACCCTCTCGTAGTCGCTGGGGCTCTCGACCTCTTCGCCGTTCACATCCCGCACCAGCCACGGGTACTGAGTGATCCGTCCATTCAGCCGGGTCCGCATTGGCGCTTTGCGCCCCAGGGCGCCACGCAGGTCGGAGTCGGTGATGACCACGCCCCCGATGTCGTCGGAGAGATCGTACTCGCGACGGAACTCGTCCGAGATCGGCCCGACCTCGATTCCGATCGGGTCGCTGCTGGCCGCTGACGCCATCCGCGGCTCTTCCGCCGCCTCCGGGCTGGGCGCCGCCATGAGTTTGACCTGCACGTTGTCCCGCGTCTGGTTCGCGCGCCTGACGAGCGCGACGTCCACGGTCTCGCCGGGTTCGTACTTGCGGATCTTGCGCTGCAGGCCGCTGACCGTGCGGACGGGCTCACCGTTGACGGCCAGAATCACGTCGCCCTCCCGAATACCGGCCCGCTCCGCCGGGCTCCCGTCCTCACCCGGGACGGAGAAGTTGAGCACTTTTACGCCGGCGACTTCATCCAGCCGATAGGCTTCGGCGTCCTCATCGTCGATCGCGCGGACGCCGATGCCGAGGATCGCCCGATGGACTTCGCCGTGCTCGACCAGGTCGTCGATCACCTCGCGGACCAGGTCCATCGGCACCGCGAAGCCATAGCCCACGTAGTTGCCGGTGGTACTGGCGATCGCCGTGTTGATGCCGACCACTTCGCCGCGAGTGTTGACCAGCGGTCCGCCGGAGTTGCCCGGGTTGATGGCCGCATCGGTCTGGATGAAGTCTTCGATCGCCAGGCTGGGGCCGTTGAACTGCCTGTTCAAGATGCCGATACTGCGACCCTTGGCGCTCACGATGCCGGCTGTCACCGTCGTGGTGAGGAGGTCTCGGCCGCTGCCCACGAAGCCGAAGCCGGGGCTCCCGATCGCCACCACCCACTCGCCGACGCGCAGCTGCTCCGAGTCGCCCAGCGGAGCCACCGGAAGGCCGCTGGCCTCCACTTTGAGCAATGCGACATCGGTGGTCGCGTCGCGGCCCACCAGCCTCACATTGTCGAACTCACGCCGATCGGCGAGCTGGATAGTGATGTTCTCCGCGTCCTGGACCACGTGGTTGTTGGTGATGATGTAGCCGTCTTCGCTGATGATGAAGCCGGAGCCGCTTCCCATCCGGAGCCGATCCTCGTGCCCTTCGATGCCCGGCGGGAGTTCCAAGCCCGGTGGCAACACGTTGCCGGAAACGGCCTGAACCGTCTGCTCGACCCGCACCGTGACCACCGCCGGAGACACGCTCTCGGCGATTCCCGCGAATCCATCGGCGAGCGTCACGTCGGGGTTCTGGCCCTCGGGCGCTCCGATCTGCAGCCTGGGCGGCTCGAGCTCCGAGGAAGCCATTCCCCCCGGCGTCAGGTCGAGCCGGGCCGAGAGCCCGAGCCCGAGCCCGAAGGCCACGGCCGCCACCATGATCACGTTCAGCTTGGCTCGAAGTGAGTCTCCGATCATCTTCCGCATCCTCTCCAGTGCTTCGTCTTCACATGTATCAGTCGTTGACGGTCCGGAACCGTTCCCGGTTCTACTCTATACGCGCCACGGGCGCCAGCGGATCCATTGCAGGTCACCTTCGTTGGATGCCAACTCGACCCGGTGGGTTGCCCGAGAGCCCGAAGCCCATACAAGAACGGGGCAGCCGAAGCTGCCCCGTCTGGTCTTGCGCCGTTCGAATCTTCCGCCGTTCGAGCGGCCTTACTTGTCCTCTACGATCTCGTAGTCCGCCTCGACCACGTCTTCGTCACCGGACTCCGGGGCCTCCTCGCCACCGGATTCCTCTGCGAAGTCGGCCGCCTCCGGACCGCCCTCGGCTTCCGCCTGCGCGCCGGCCTGGGCGTAGATCTGCTGCGCCGCGGCCTGCACCGCTTGTTGGATTGCCTCGGTCGCAGCCGTGAGCTCGTCCGCGTCGTCCTGCTTCAGCGCTGCCTTGCCGCGCTCGAGCGCCGCGGTGACCGAGTTCTGGCCGGCCTCGTCGAGCGAGTCCTTCCAGTCCTCGAGGTTCTTCTCGGTCTGGTACACGAGAGAGTCGAGTCGATTACGCGATTCGACTGCCTCACGCCGCTTCTGGTCCTCTTCGGCATGGGCCTCGGCGTCCTTCACCATGTTCTCGATCTCGTTATCAGAGAGTCCCGATGAGGCCTCGATGCGGATCTTCTGCTCCTTGCCTGTCGCCTTGTCCTGCGCGTGCACGTGGAGGATGCCGTTCGCGTCGATGTCGAACGTCACCTCGATCTGCGGCACGCCACGCGGCGCCGGCGGGATACCCGTGAGCTGAAAGCGACCGATGGTCTTGTTGTCCCCGGCCATCTTCCGCTCGCCCTGCAGCACGTGGATGTCCACCGTGCTCTGGGTGTCCTCCGCGGTCGAGAAGACCTCGGACTTCTTGGTGGGGATCGTCGTGTTCCGCTCGATCAGCGTGGTCATCACGCCGCCCAGCGTCTCGATTCCGAGCGACAGCGGCGTCACGTCCAGGAGCAGCACGTCCTTGACGTCGCCAGCCAGCACGCCGCCCTGAATCGCGGCCCCGATTCCGACCACCTCATCCGGGTTCACGCCCTTGTGCGGGTCTTTTCCGAAGAACTCCTTGACCACGTCCTGGATCTTCGGGATCCGCGTGGAGCCCCCGACCAGAATGACCTCGTCCACCTTGGACGGGTCCAGGCCGGCATCCTCCAGGGCCCGCTTCATGGGCGGGATGGTGCGCTGAATGAGGTCATCGACCAGCTGCTCGAACTTGGCCCGCGTCAGGGTGAGGTTCAGGTGCTTCGGTCCCGACTGGTCCGCCGTGATGAACGGCAGGTTGATGTCGGTCTGCGCGGTGCTGGAAAGCTCGATCTTGGCTTTCTCCGCCGCCTCCTTGAGGCGCTGCAGAGCCATGGGGTCCTGCGAGAGGTCGATCCCCTGGTCCTTCTTGAACTCCTCGACCAGCCAGTTGATCACGCGCTGGTCGAAATCGTCTCCGCCCAGGTGCGTGTCGCCGTTGGTGGCCTTCACCTCGAACACGCCGTCGCCGAGCTCGAGCACCGAGATGTCGTACGTGCCACCGCCCAGGTCGAACACGGCGATCATCTCATCGCTCTTCTTGTCCAGACCGTAGGCGAGAGCGGCCGCGGTCGGCTCGTTGATGATGCGCAGGACCTCGAGTCCCGCGATGCGGCCGGCGTCCTTGGTAGCCTGGCGTTGCGCGTCGTTGAAATAGGCCGGAACCGTCACCACCGCCTGCTTGACGTCCTGCCCCAGATAGTCCGCGGCCGTCTGCCGCATCTTCTGCAGGATCATGGCGGAGATCTCCGGCGGAGTGAACGACTTCCCGGCGTTGGGGAGGTTCACCTGCACGCGGTCCTGCGGGTCGCACTCGATCTTGTACGGCACCAGCTTGCGCTCGGCTTCCACCTCGGAGCATTTGCGCCCCATGAAGCGTTTGATCGAGGACACGGTGTTCACAGGGTTGGTCACCGCCTGCCGCTTGGCGATCTGACCGACCAGGCGTTCACCATCTTTCGTCTCGGCGACCACGGATGGCGTCGTGCGCGAGCCTTCGGCGCTGGGGATGACGACCGGGTCGCCTCCCTCCATGACCGCGACGACGGAATTCGTGGTTCCCAAATCGATTCCGATTACTTTTCCCATTGCGTTTCAGTCCTGTGAATTTCGAATATCGCCCCTGCGTTCGTCCCTGGTGTGCGAGGCCCTCAAGTGCAAGCGATGTGCCGCGTTACGAGCCGAATTGCCCGACAATTTGACACGAAACGCACTCGATCGTGTCATAAAGGCAGGCACGCGGCTTTCAAGTTGCGCCCTTCCCGGGCGGCCTCTTATGCTGGCGCATGATTCCTCTCCGCGACGAGAATCCCACCGAGCTCACTCCCTATGTCACGTTCATACTCATCGCCGTCAACGTGGTTGTCTGGCTGCTCGTGCAGCACGCCGGTTCGGGACAGGGCTTCGTGCAGTCCATCTGCACGTACGGGGCGATTCCGGGGGAGATCACGGGCTCCGCGGCCCCAGGGCAGTGGGTAGATCTCGGCGGTGAGGGTTGCCGGCTCGGCGGGCTGGGCTGGGAGGCGATTCTCACCTCCATGTTCATGCACGGGGGCTGGGGGCATCTGCTCGGCAACATGTGGTTCCTCTGGGTGTTCGGGAACAACATCGAGGACTCGATGGGCCACGTGCGTTACCTGATCTTCTACCTGCTCTGCGGGGCGATCGCGGCCGGCGCCCACATCGTTTCAGCTCCCGGCAGCGAGATCCCGACCGTGGGGGCGTCGGGCGCGATCAGCGGCGTCCTGGGAGCCTACCTGGTCCTCTACCCGCGCGTCCGGGTCCACACCCTGTTCTTCTTCGTCTTCTTCATCCGCGTGGTGGACGTACCCGCGTGGGTATGGCTCCTGGCCTGGTTCGGGATCCAGCTCCTGTTCGGACTCGCCTCCGGGGCGTCCGAGGGTGGCGTCGCTTTCTGGGCGCACATCGGGGGCTTCGTGGCCGGCCTCGCCCTGGTCAAGCTGTTCGTACGTCCCCAGCTCGTGGCGGCGAAGCGGGCCCACGTGCAGCTGGATCGGGACCAGTTGCGCCGTCTCCGTTGGTGACGGCCGGTCCTCGCGACCCGGTGCATGCTGCGGCTCCCTCTCCAGCCGCCGCGGCCGCCGTCATAGGCGACCGCTTCGGTACCCCACTTCCTCCGATCGCCCTCATCCTCGGGTCGGGGATGTCCGGTCTTCGCCTCGAGGACGCCCGCTCGATCGCTTATTCCGACTTGCCCGGCTGGCCCGGGGTCGGCGTCGCCGGGCATGCCGGCGAGCTGGTCCGTGGCTCGCTGGCCGGTGTGCCACTGCTGGCGCTGCGGGGACGGGCGCACATGTACGAGGGACACCGGCCGGCCGATGTGGTCCTCCCGGTGAGGGTTCTGAGCGAAGTCGGCGTTCGTTCGGTCGTCCTCACCAACGCCGCCGGCAGTCTGGACCCGCGGCTGCCGCCCGGACGTCTGATGCTGATCGCCGATCACATCAACCACATGGCGCGGAGCCCGCTCGCCGGGCCGGTGATCGGCTCCGAGTCCCGGTGGCCCGACCTGAAGGACTGCTACGACCCGGGGTTCCGGACAATCCTCCGGGAGGCGGCTCTCGAGGAGGGCATCCCGTTGCCCGAGGGCGTGTACGCCGGCGTGCTGGGCCCCAGTTACGAGACGCCGGCCGAGGTCCGCATGCTGCGCCGGCTGGGCGCGCAGGCCGTCGGCATGTCCACCGTACCGGAGGCGATCACGGCACGCGCCCTGGGCATGCGGGTCGCCGGCATCAGCTGCATCACCAATCTCGCCTCCGGAGTGGGCGTCGGCCCGCTGGCGCACTCCGAGGTCATCGAGGCCAGCGGTGAGTTGACGCCGACTCTGGTACGACTGCTCCGTCGCGCGCTACCGCGAATGTGAAGATGGCCGTGGGCCAGGCGACCCGTCAGGACACGGTCTGCTGCGCCTAAAGCGCCCCGGGATCGACCCAGTGGTTCAGCGGGCCGCTGCCGCCGCCGAGCGCGAAGCCGGCGCGAATGGCCGCGCGGGTGAAGCGGATACCGCGATCGACGGATTCGTCCAGCGCGTACCCGGACGCGAGGCTCGCGGTCACCGCCGCCGAGAGGGTACAGCCCGTGCCGTGCGAGCTCCGGGTGTGCAGCCTGGGTGACCGCCACTCGAGCCACGCGGTGCCGTCGTAGAACAGATCGACCACCTCGTCGCCCTCCAGATGGCCGCCCTTCAGCAGAACCGCGCCGCACCCGCTAGCCAGCAGCGCCTCCGCCGCCACCCGCATCTCGTCCTCGCTCCGCACGGACCGATCGGTGAGGATCTCCGCCTCGTCGAGGTTGGGCGTGACCAGGCTCGCGAGAGGCAACAATTCTTTGCGCAGGACGGCCACGGCCGCATCCTCCAGGAGCGGGTCGCCGCTGGCTGCGACCATCACCGGATCGACCACGAGTGACTTCAGGTCCGCCTCGCGCAGAGCCCGGGCCACCGCGCCGATGATCGCCGCGTCGGCGAGCATTCCAGTCTTGCAGGCCGCCGGGTGAAGGTCGGCAGCCACGGCGGCGATCTGGGCCGCCACCAGCTCGGCGGGCACCTTGTGGATCGCGCTCACGCCGAGCGTGTTCTGCACGGTCACGGCCGTCAGGGCGGAGGTTCCGAACACGCCAAAGGCGTGGAACGTCTTCAGGTCGGCCTGAACGCCCGCTCCTCCACCGGAATCGCTTCCGGCTACGGTAAGGGCGACGGGCGGGGCGGCCGGACTACCGGCCCTGGACGACTCGCTCACTCGATTCCCGACCTCTCGAATGCTGTGCGCGGTGCGGCGGCTGCTCGAGCATGATATATACTCGGGCATGATATATAGCTGACGGCAGAGCGCTGTTCACCATCCGGACCCGGCGTCACCGCGAGGAAGGCTATCCGAGCACCGAGTCGTTCAGAAGCCAGGCTGATCCGCGCCACGCACCGCCGCAAGGGGCGACTGGAGACCGGCTGTTTCCTGGCCGAGGGCCCTCGAGTGGTCGCGGAGCTTGCCGCCTCGGACCTCTCCGTCCAGCTCGTCGTGTGGTCTCCGGTCGATGTCACGGACGATTCGGCCCTCCGGCTGCTGGAGGACTTCGGTGCCGCGGGGGTCGAAGTGCGCGAGGTGTCAGGCCGCGCACTCGCGGACCTCGCGGACACGGTGACCCCGCAGGGCGTTCTGGCCGTCGCCCGCATCCCCGTCCGGGACTGGCACGATCTGAACCTCGCCCGCATCCTGATTCTGGACGCCGTCCAGGACCCCGGTAACCTGGGCACACTGGTTCGAACAGCGGAGGCGATGGCAATGGGCGGGGTGGTGTGCCTGACGGGTACGGTCGATCCCTGGAGCGCGAAGGCGGTCCGCGCAGCCGCCGGCTCGAGCCTCCGCCTTCCCATCCTCGCGGCCTCGTGGGCCGACACCCGCCAGCGGCTCGAAGCGGCCGACGTCAGTCTGTGGGCCGCCGACCCGCGCGGAACGCCACTCCTCCGCCGCGACGCCATCCCGGCGCGCGCCGCGCTCTGCCTGGGCAACGAGGGAAACGGGGTCTCCGAGCCGGTGCTGGAGGCCGCCGGCCGGCGGGTCGCGTTGCCTCTGGCCGGACGCGTGGAGTCGCTGAACGTGAGCGTCGCCGGCGCCGTGCTCATGGACCGAATGTTCGGAGAGCCGGGTGCGTCCGGATAGCCCCTTGTACTGGGTGTTCCTGGCCTACGCCGGCGTGATCGGGGCCGCCCTCGGCTCCTTCATGAACGTGTGCGTCGCCCGTTTGCCGGCCGGAAACAGCGTGGTTCGACCCCGCTCCCACTGTCCGGAGTGCGGCTGCTTCATCGCCTGGTACGACAACATCCCGCTCCTCAGCTACCTCGTGCTGCGCGGCAGGTGCCGTCACTGCGGGACCCGCATCTCGTGGCAGTACCCGCTCGTGGAGCTGGTCGTAATCGGGGTGTGGGTCGGCCTGGCCGCGCTGTACGGTCCGAGCTGGCGGTCGCTGACCGGCAGCATCCTGTTCACCGTACTGCTGGCCATCGCCCTCATCGACGCCCGCCACTACCTGATCCCGGACCAGCTGAGCATCGGCGGTCTGGCCGCAGGCCTCGCGCTCTCGCTTCTGCCCGGTCCCGTGACGCCGCTGCAGTCGGTGACCGGGGCGGCGGCCGGTTTCGCCGTTCTGCTCGCGGTCGGCGTCCTGGGCGAGCAGATCTTCAAGAAGCCCGCCATGGGCGGCGGCGACATGAAGATGATGGCGATGGTGGGAGCCTTCCTGGGTCCGGTGGGCGCGATGCTGACGATCTTCCTCGGCGCGCTGGCCGGCTCGGTGATCTTCGGGCCGATCAGCCTCAAGACGCAGAAGCTGGTCCCGTTCGGCGTCTTCCTGGCGATCGGGGCCGCGATCACGTTCCTGGTGGGCGACAGCCTCACGCAGTGGTACGTGGACCTCTTGTTCCCCGCCGGGTGACGGCCGCGTTATTGCTCGCCGTTCGAGGGGTGACGGCCGCGTTAATGCTCGCCGTTTGAGTGGACGCCGGCAGCGCCGAAGCGATCGATCGACAGAGCGCGCCATGCAATGCCCGGTTCCCGTCCGAGCGCCAGATCGGCGACGATCTCGGCAACGAGCGGGGCGAGAAGAATCCCGCTTCGACCGTATCCCGAGGCGTAAGAGAGCCCTGCCAGCTCGGGATCGGGCCCCACGATCGGCACCCCGTCGTCGCTGAGCGGTCGCAGCCCGGCCCACTCTTCGACGATGGCGGCGTCGCCGGCCGCCGGGCACAGCCGCCGGGTGGAATCGCGGATGAACGCGCGTCCGGCTTCGGTGACTTCGGGCACCCACCCCGCTTCGTCCATCGTGCTCCCCGCCAGGGCCCCGCCCGGCCGCGGGACGAGGTAGCGGCCGGCGTGGTCCGCGAGCACCGGACCCGTCGGCAGCCGGCCGGAAGCGAGCCGGAGCATCTGACCTCGAACCGGTCGGACCGGCAGATGCCGCGGAAGTCCGGCCAGCTCTCTACTCCAGCAGCCGGCCGCCAGCACGACGCCCGACCCCTCCACCGACCCGCCGTCCTCCAGCCGTACGCCCGTGGCCCGGTCGCCCTCGCTCAACAGGCCGGCGGCGCGGTCGGAGACGCGTCGTACTCCCGCCGCATCGACGGCCTGCGTCAGCGCCCTGGCGAGAGCCCGGCAGTCCAAGCGCGTCGCCGACGGGAACCACAGGAAGGATTCCACCTCCGGAGCGGCGGCGGGCTCGAGGCTCGCGGCCTCCGCCCCGCTCAGCACTTCCGCTTCCAGCCCCTCCGCCCGGTGGTCGAGTGCCGAGAGGGTGGCCGCTGCGTGCTCGGGGCCGCTGAAGTTGGCGACCAGCATGCCGTGGCCCTCCAGCTCGACGGCACTTCCCGCCAGCGCGTTGACGCCGGCCAGGAACTCGGGATAGCGGGCGGCGCTTTCCATCCCGAGCCGAAAGGTTGGGTCCGACGGGTGGCTCTCGTACTGAGGCGCGACCATGCCGGCGGAAGCGGGCGTCGCGGCACCGGGCCGCTCCGACGCCTGGATCAGGGTGACCGCGCTACCCCGCTCCCGCAGGGCGAGAGCGACCGTGCAGCCCGCGATCCCCCCGCCGATGACGATTATCGGCATGGTCAGACGGAATTCCGGTCCGGCGGCGGCTCCGGTGGGGCGTCGGGCTCCTCCCCGTGTCGCCTCGTGCCCGTACGTCCGGCCTCGCGGGTGAGTCGGGCCTGGACCACCTGGGTACCGGTGGCACCCAGTACTCGAATGCGGATCCCGTCCCGCTCGATCGACTCGTCGGGTTCGGGAACGCGGCCGAACTCGTGCAGCAGATATCCGTTGAGTGAGCGATGCTCGAGGAGCGGAAACGACGCGTTGAAGAAGTGGTTGATCTCCCGCAGGTCCGTCGCTCCGCTGACCAGAATCTCGTTGCGGTCGATCCGCACGATCATCTCTTCGGGTACATCCACCTCGTCGATGATCTCTCCCACCAGCTCCTCCAGAATGTCTTCGAGCGTCACGACGCCATCGGTACCTCCGTGCTCGTCCACCACGATGCCCATGTGGATGCGGCGGGTCTGGAAATCACGAAGCAGCTGGATGAGGCTGACGGACTCGGGAACGAAGAGCGGCTCTCGCGCCAGGTGCCGGAGAGGGACGTCGCGTTGCCCGGCGATCAGCGCCTGATACGCGTCACGCGCATACAGAACCCCCGAGATGCTGTCGAGCGATTTGGCGTAGACGGGGATGCGGCTGAACGGTACCGTCCTCAACTCCTGGGCGACTTCCGCCAGGCGCCGGTCTTCGCTCCAGGCGAAGATTTCGACCCTCGGCGTCATCACTTCCCACACCTGGGTCGTGTCGAGCATGAAGACCCGCTCGATCAGCAGCCGCTCGTGTTCCTCGATCGTGCCGCTGTCGTGGCCGAGCTGCGTCATCAGCCGGATCTCGCCTTCGGTGATCCGGGGTCCGCCGTTGCCCCGGCCGGGAAGGAGCGTCCGGGTGATGGCTTCCAGGGGGATGACCAGGAAAAAGAGAGCGCGAGACAGCACCTCGAAGGTCGGGGCGGCCGCGAGCGCGATGCGGGAGGCGTTGGCGACCGCGAAGCTCTTCGGCGTGATCTCGCCGAAGAACAGCACGAGCAGGGTGACGACGCCCGTCGCCAGGCCCACCCCGGCCGATCCCAGCGCCGAAGTCGCGACGTAGGTGACGATCGAGGCGGCAAGGATGTTGGCGACGTTGTTCCCGACCAGGATCGTGATCAGGAGTCGGTCCGGATTCGACCTGACCCTGAGCAGTGCCCGGGCGCCGCGGCGCCCCTCCTCGGCCAGAGCGCGCGCCTTGGCCTGAGATACTGAAAAGAAAGCGATCTCGGAGCCCGAGAAGAAGGCCGACAGCGCGACGAGCGCCAGCAGCAACAAGACGGTCGCAATCACGTTCCGACCCGCCCCTCAGGCCGGACGCGGGATAGAGGCAGGCGGGGGCTCGCCTCCGTGGGGTTCTTCGCCCTCTACCATTTGCGACTGGTCTCGATCAGCTCTTCGACCAGATCCGTCGCGTCCCGGCCTTCCGCTTCGGCCTCGAAACCGGGCACGACGCGGTGGCGAAGCACGTCGGGCGCCACCGAGCGAACGTCGTCCAGGTTGGGCACCGGCCGCCCGTCGAGGGCCGCTCGCGCCTTGGCACCCAGGACCAGGTACTGCGAGGCGCGGGGTCCGGCGCCCCACGAGACCATGCGTCGAATGAAGTCCGGAGAGCCGGCGTCGTCGGGGCGCGTCGAGCGCACCAGGCGAACCGCATACTCGATCAGCGCCGGCGGTGCCGGCACTCGCCGCACCAGGTGTTGGAGCTCTTCCAGCTTCGGACCGTCGAGCATCGGCTGAATCGGCTCCTGGACGTCCCCGGTCGTGAGAGCCGCGACCTGCGCCTCCTCGCTCGCGCTGGGATAACCGATCCTCAGCTCGAACATGAACCGGTCCAGCTGAGCCTCGGGAAGCGGATAGGTGCCTTCCTGCTCGATCGGATTCTGGGTGGCCAGCACGAAAAAGGGACGCTCGAGGGAGAAGGTCTCGTTCCCGACCGTGACCTCGAGCTCCTGCATCGCCTGAAGGAGCGCCGCCTGCGTCTTCGGGGGCGTGCGGTTGATCTCGTCGGCCAGGATCACGTTGGCGAAGATCGGGCCCGGAATGAAGCGGAAGATCCGCTTCCCGGTCTCGTGGTCCTCCTCCAGCACTTCCGTGCCCGTGATGTCCGACGGCATGAGGTCGGGCGTGAACTGAATGCGACTGAAGCGCAGATCGAGGGCTGACGCCAGGGTGGAGACCAGCAGCGTCTTGGCCAGTCCGGGCACGCCGACCAGCAGGGCGTGACCGCCAGCGAGGATCGTGACCAGGAGTTTCTCGATGATCTCCGATTGCCCGATCACGCGGCGGGCAATCTGGTCCTCGAGCGCGCGACGAACCTGACCCAGCTCGGTCAGGAGCTGGACATCGCGCGCTTCATCTACCGCTGGCTCTCTCGGTTCGGCCCGTACCTGCATCATCGTCCTCTCTACCCCTAGAATTTCCCACGTTCCGGCTTTCCGACCACAACACCCGGCGCCCTCGATTCGCTTCGCGGGCGGGTCGAGTCAGTCATTCGAGACTGTCAGCTGGACGGGGTCGCCGACGGGCTTCCGAAGGGCGGGTTCATGGCGCCGCAAGCTACGGGAAAAACGCCGAAATGGTCAAGCTGGAACGGGCTTGCGAATTTTTTCACAAGCGGGTATGATCGGGCCCGGCCACCCACCTCCGTATGGATATTCGCGATGAATCCACCAGCTGGAAGACGAGGTGGGAACCGGGACCGGAGCCCCCCAACCGTTTGGAGCGAGCTCGGACGCTACGGCGGTCACGGCCTGACGATCGGAATCGCCACGGCGCTCTTCGCCTGGCTGGGCACACTGCTGGACGGGCGGCTTCACACGGAGCCGCTTTTTGTCTTACTGGGGGCGTTCGGCGGCTTCGCCGCCGGCTTCTACAGCATGATGCGTCATCTTACCGGAGCGGGCCAAAGCGAGCCGGAGGCCGATGCGAATCGGGACGAAGACCCCGGGTAAAGGCACCCGGGTCGCCTACCTGCTGGTGACGGCGGGGCTCGGCGTCGGTGGAGTGATCGCCGCGCGGAGCATGGATCTGGCCGACGTCGGCACGGTCGCTCTGGGCGTCGCGACCGCCTGGCTCATTCAGGCCGTCGCGTTCTGGATGCTGCACAGGGCGTTGGCGACGCGGCGGCGGGTGATCCCGGTCTGGGTCGCCGGAATGGTGTCCAGGGCCGGCGCGATCGCGGTGTTGTGGGTCGCGGCCGTGGCAGGGCAGCTGTCGAGCAGGGATCTGCTCGTTTCATACGTGATCGCCATCCTCGTCTTCCTGATACTCGAGGCGGCCTGGCTGGCGATCGGAGCACCCGCTAGAGAACCTTTGAATCAGAGCTCACGATGCGGGGCGTGACAGGCCTCTTTTCTTTCATACAGGAGCACGCAGCGACCGTGCAGGAGAGCGCGGCCGCCACGCAGGAGCACGCGCCCGAGGCAGCTGCCCACGCGCAGGAGTGGGGCACGGAGGCGATGATTCACCACATCGTCGACTCCCGAGTGATCGAGGGACCTTTCGGGCTCGAGTGGCACCTTCCGCAATGGGACCCGATCCACATAGGCTCCCTGGCGATCGACCTGTCGCCCACCAAGCACGTCGTGTTTCTGGCCCTGGCGGCCGTCCTCACGATCCTCACGATGTGGCTGGCCGCGCGACAGGCCGCGAAGCTCGATCACGGCGCCAAAGCGCCGGGCGGGGTGCTGAACGGAATCGAGGCGTTCTACCTCTACCTGAGAGACGAAGTCGCCATGGCCAACATCGGCCGCGGCGGCGAGCCCTTCGTGCCCCTGGTCATCACACTCTTCTTCTTCATCCTGTTCTCCAATCTCCTCGGCCTTCTACCGTGGGGC
>Ga0209567_10001260_pt1 | contig 13313 bp, 8 predicted proteins | sample COG_12_FD_184756 | JGI IMG/M metagenome (GOLD analysis project Ga0209567, IMG submission 184756) | Pelagic marine sediment microbial communities from the LTER site Helgoland, North Sea, for post-phytoplankton bloom and carbon turnover... | ecosystem: Environmental > Aquatic > Marine > Neritic...
CTCCCGAATCCGGGACCGTAACGGCGACCTGTACATCGTCCCCAACGCCAACCTGGCCGCCGCCGAGATCGTCAACTACTACCAGCCTGAGAAGCTCCATAGGATCGTCGTGACGGTGCAGGTTGCCTATTCCAACCCACCGACGCTGGCGAAAGAGATGCTGCTGGATGCCGCCCGATCAACCCCGGGGGTGCGCGAAGAGCCACCGCCCGATGTCAAGGTCGTCACGGTCGACGATCCGCTCATGACCTACGACATCCAAATGTGGATCGACGATCACAAGGACTCGCCCCGGATCAGGAGTGATTTTGGGTCCCTCGTTTGGTACGCATCACACCGCCATGATGTTCCCCTCCCCAGCCCGGCCTACGACCTCTACATGTACGACGGGGTGCGTACGACCGAGGAAAGCAAACCCACCCGGGCCGAGGTTCGTCGCCGCGTGTCCGTTTCGCCGCTCATCTCCCAGCTCGACGACGCCGACATCGACCGAATTGCCGCCGACGCACAACCCATGCGCTTCGCCCGGGGCGAGGTCATCATCGACGGCCGCGCCACCAGCCGCGACCTCTACATTCTGGCGGAGGGTGCGGCTCGCATCGTCGTCACCGCTCCCGACGGCGTAACCCTCAACATCGCTGAACTCGCCACGGGTGAGGTCTTTGGCGTGATCGGAACCGCTCCCACCCGCCAAGAGCGCCCCGGCGTCGTGGCGGTGACCGACTGCGAAGTCGTGGTCGTCAACGAGGCCGTCGCCGCCGAAGTGGCCAGTCGAACCCCGGAGTTGTCGACCGTCTTCAACCGCGTCGTCAAAGCCTGGGAGCGACGTCTCGACCGAATGCTCGAGTCGTACGCGGCTTCGCAGCAGGAGGAAGCGAAACTCCCCACCGAGGCGGGTGCAGAATGACGGCGGCCACCCAAGCGAACCAGCCCAAGCGGAAGGGCCGGCACAGCCTTCGTCGCAAACTGGCGACCACGATGATTCTGGTGGCCCTGACGTCGGTTGCCGTGCTCGGCGTCCTGAACTACATCCAGGTCCGTGATCTGCTCACCGAACAGGTCGAGGAACAGCTGACCATCCAGGGCCAAGCCCGAGCCCGTGCCATCAGCAAGGGCCTGCAGGACATCGAGGACGACGTCACCGTTCTCGCCAGAGACGCCGCCGTCAAGCAAGCCCTGGTGGCCTTCTCAGCGGCCTATCGGGACCTGCTCGGCCAGCCGCAACTCCTCGAGCCGGCGGAAACCGCAGCCGTGGAGGACTTCTATCGCGAGACCGTGGCACAGGTCTACACCGACAAGGGTGTTGACCCACCACCGCTCGCCGACATGCTCCCGACCGCGGAGGCGTCGCAGTATCTGCAGTACCACTACATCGTCAGCAACCCATTCGCGGCGGGAGAGCGAGACGAGCTCATCACGGCCGAGGGCGACACGTCGGCGTACCGGCTCACTCACGAGGAGCATCACCCCGTCATGAGGCAGGTGCGAGACAACTTGCGCTTCGGAGACCTCCTCCTCATCGACCTAGACACCACCGTGGTCTACACCGTCGAGAAGCGCATCGATTTCGCGGCCAACCTCACGACCGGGTTGGGCAGTGACAGCGCACTGGCACGCGCCATCATCGAGAAGATCACCGCGGCTCCTCTGGGAACGGCCGTGCTCAACGACTTCGACTTCTACGTGCCAAAGGACGGAGCGCCGGTGATGTTCGCGGCTGCCTCCGTGCGCAACGAAGGAGAACCGATCGGCGCCGTTGCCGTCACGATTCCGATTGAAGGCCTCAATGACATCATGACCGCGCAAGGCCAATGGCAGGACACGGGATTCGGGAGCACCGGCGAGAGCTACGTGGTTGGCAGCGACCTCACGATGCGTTCCGACGCGAGGCTGTGGCTGGAGGATCCCGAGGCCTTCGCGGCTGAGTTCGCCGCCGCAGGGTACCCAGCCGAACTCGCCGCCTTCATCGCCGCTTTCGACTCAACCGTCTTGCTCCAGCCCGTGGACACCGAGGCCGTCGATGCCGCCTTCGATGGCGACACCTTCATCGGGTCAACAACCAACTACCTCAACCAGCGGACGCTGACGGTGGCCGAACAGGTCGGATTCGAGGACGTCGCGTGGGTCATTGTCTCGGACGTCGCGTGGTCTGAAGCCAAGGAGGCCGTCAACGACTACACACGCAGATTGCTGATCACCGCTGCCATCCTGCTCCCGATCGTGGGGCTGCTCGGGCTTCTCCTCGCCGACCGGATGACGCGGCCGGTGGACCCCGTCGTCGCCGCGGCAGCCGACGTTGCCGCCGGCGACCTCACCACCGAGGTGCCGGATCTCGGACGCAACGAATACGGCGATGTCGGCCGCCGCATCAACACGTTCACGGCGGATCTGCACGCCCAACACGAAGCGCTCATGGAAGAGGCGCACGAGGTCGGAAAACTGCTCAGGTCTGCCCTTCCCGACCGCATCGTCCGCCGGCTCCGGGAGGGAGACCGTCAGCTGGAGGATCTCGCCGACACCGCCACGGTGATTGCTCTCACAGCAACCGGCTCGCTGGTCGATGCGGGAGTCGACCAAGACTGGGCGACGCAGCTCGGGACGCGACTATCGGCCCAACTGGAGACCTATGCGGAGGACCTGGACATCGAACGGGTCCGGTCGGCGGGAAGCAGCCATATTTTCGCGGCGGGTCTGGGAGATCCCGACGTCGCCGCCGAGGCCGCCGCCGAGTTCGCGCTCGCCGCATGCGCATTCATCGAGGACATGACGGAGGAAGCGAACGTCGACGTGACGTACCACGCCGGCCTCAGCAGCGGGAGCGTCATCGCCGGTATGTTCTCCGCCAGCCAAATCACCTACGGGGTATTCGGTGACCCGCCCCGGAACGCCATGGCACTCGATTCGATTGCGGGACGGGCGCAGATTCTGGTGGACGCCTCAACTGCCGCCGAGCTCGGATCCGATTGGATCCTCGAGCGAACCAGCGATCTCGTCGACCTTCGCGGCGAACCCGTAACCGCGCAAGTCCTCGTGGGAAGACGCCGGGGCCAGATCGAATCGATTGAGGGCACCTGAGCGGGCCGCGTTCAGGCGTCTACTTCCGATGCCGCCTTGGTGTGGGACTCGATCCGCTGTGCGTTGATCCAATCCTCGAAGTCCTGGCGAGCGACCCGCCACTCTCGACCGAACTTGACTGCGGGCAGGTTGCCCGACCGGAGTTGACCGGTCACCACAAACGCCGACACGCCCATGTAGTCGCAGATGTCGGCTACCGACAGCCAGTCCTTGTCGATCTCGACCTTGATCAATTCCATCTGCCAACACTATGCGGACAACCCCTCGACGGGCAACAACGTCGCTGCCCGACCAGAAACCACACCAATGGCATTTGCGACGGTTTTCGCGTTCTCTCTAGAGTCCGCTGCGCACACATACATTTGCGACCTCCCTCGGTTGCTCTGCAGGGTCGCAAGGGGCCTCGATGGGCGGAGCGGTCCGGGGAAGGACATTGGATGCGAGTCCGATCATCCACGATCGAGTCGCACCACTTCACAGTGGTACGAAGGCGCGGGTACGACCCCGCTGAAGTCGATGCGGCAATGGGCCGGTTGGCCAACACGCTGCGCGAGTACGAGGCGCTCGCCAACGAACTCGAGGTGAAGCTGCGCGAAGCTGATGACGCCAGCGAGGCCATTCACCGCACTTTTGTTGCGGCGCAGCGAACTCGTGACGAGATGATCGCCGACGCCAAGAAGGAGGGGGCGAACCTGCTCGATGCCGCTCGCGCCCAGGCAGACGAGATCATCGGCGAGACGGGGACGCAGATCGACGTCATGCTCGCCAAGGCGGCGGCTGACGCAGACAGCCTCTACGCCGCGGCAACCGCGACCCAGGCCAACGCCGACGAGGACGCCGCGCGGGTGCGGTCCGAAGCCAACGAGATTCTCGAAATCGCCAAAGCAAAGACTGAGTCCGCCAGGGCCCAAGCCGACGAGGTGCTGACCTCCGCGATTGCCGATGCCGAAGCCAAGAGCGAGGAGGCCAACCACGTCCTTTCGAATCACCACCGCGAGGCCGAAACCACGCTCCGCGACGCCGCGGAGGAGGGGGCTCGGCTCACCGCAGATGCGAGGGCCGAAGCCGAACGGGTAGCAGCCACCGCCTCCGCAGATGCGGCCGCCACCACAGCAGCCAGCCGGCGCGAAGCAGAGACCCTGATTGCTTCCGCCCTCTCGGAGACCAAGGAGTTGCGGACCAGAGTGAAGGCTGAGGTCGACGAGCTGCGCACGACGCGTCGCGCCAAGGCTGAGGCCTTGGTCACGGTCGCCGAAAACGAGGCCGAAGAGATTCGCTCCAAGGCGGTAGCCGGAGCTGCGGCGCTCGTTTCGCAGACGAACGTCCGCACCGAGGAGTTGCTCAGCAAGGCCAAGACGGATGCGGCCGAGCGTGTCTCCGCGGCACAGTCACAATCGGATGAGATCCTCGATCGCGCCCAGGGTCGGGCCGAGGAGATCGTCGAAGAGGCACGACGCGACAAGGAACGACTCGACCGCCGGGCCGCCCAGCTGCGCACCGCCGTGGCAGACATCGAGCGAGAACTCAGGAAGCTCACCGAGACCACGCTCGAGCGCACCGGCATGATCGGTGAGATCATCGACCTCGAACATCGCACCATCGACCTCACCGGCTCAACCTCTGACCCGGCGGCCGTGGCCGAGGCCGCCGGGTCAGAGGCGGCTGATTCGCTGGATCCTGATGTCGAGCCGAGGCCCGATCCGGTCCCCTCCGGTGGGGGCGACTCCCCTGCCGCCCTCACCGAAACCACGGAGACGGACACCGTCGGAGGTCCGGTAGGCCTGGCCGCCGTTATCAAATCGACCGACGCATTCGCAAGCTTGACCCGACGCCGATCCGAGCTGGAGGCCCTGGCTCGGCTGGTGCGAGCCCGCACGGTGGCATTTGCCGAGCCCGATGGTTCCGGTCGGCCCCCGGCCGCCCGAAGGTTGCTGGATCCCGAGACGACGCGACGGGCAAGCGATCCCAGCGAGACGATCTACCAGCGCAGGGCGCGAGGCCTGCGCGCCCGGCTGCGTGAGGAGGGCCAAGACCCAACCCAACGTGGTCGTTAGTTCACCCCCGGCGGAGTGGGGCTGAGAGCGGCGGGTCGTCCTTCCCCCTGGGGCGACCCGTCGCCGCCGTTTCGCTATCTCGCCGCGGCGGTGGCGTCGGCGCGGCGGGCGAGTTCGACTTCGGTAGTCGGGCGGCTGAGGACAAACCAAACTCCGACGAGCCCGAACACAATCAGGCCCGCCCTCAGCCAGGGACTGTCGATGAAGAAGACCGTGGAGACCCCGACTGCCGTCACGATGGAGGTGACGGCAATGATCTTGACGCGGCGAGGAATGCCAAGACCGTCCTTGTAGTCGCGCAACTGCTTACCAAAGAGCTTGTTGGCCAGCATCCAGCGGTGCATCCGCTCGCTCGACATCGAGAACAACCAGAGTGCCACCAGCAGGTTGATGGTCCCGGGCAGGCCCGGAATGATGGTGCCGGCTATCCCGAGTCCGAGGAATGCGAAGCCAAGCGTGGCGTAGACCACGCGCAACAGAACGCTCCGGCTGACTTCGACATCGGACTCCATAAACCAGATGTTATGCAGGTTCGCGGCCCGACAGAGTGTCGACTTTGCGAACCGGCAGCCACGGCCGAGGCCAGGCGCCTCAGATCACCCCGAGGGCGCGCCCGACCGCGGTAAAAGCGGCGGCGCCCCGTTCGAGGTCATCGGAGCTATGGGCGGCAGAAATCATGACCCGAATTCGCGCCTTGCCCACCGGGACGGTTGGGTAACCAATAGCCTGAGCGAACACGTCCTCCGTATCGAAGAGCCGCGCCGAGAACTCTCGAGCCAACTTGACGTCGCCAAGCATCACCGGCGTAATCGGCGTCTCACTCACCCCAATGTCGAAGCCGGCGCCGCTCATCATCGCTTTGAACTGCCGGGAGTTCTCCCAGAGCCGATCAACCAGTTCGGTCGATGATTCGAGGATGTCCACCGATGCAAGACAGGCAGCGACATCGGGCGGAGTTGGGGCCGAGGAGAACAAGAACGGGCGCCCTCGCTGCGTGAGCCACTCGACCAGGTCTTGAGATCCGGCGACGTAGCCGCCCACCACTCCGAAGGCCTTTGACATCGTCCCCACCTCGATGTCCACCTTGCCATGAAGGCCGAAGTGGTCGACGATGCCACGCCCGCCGCGGCCGAGCACGCCTTCGCCGTGAGCGTCGTCGACCATGACCAGCGCGTCATGCGTCTCGGCCGCAGCGACGATGCCGTCGAGCGGAGCAAGGTCGCCGTCCATCGAGAAGACCCCATCGGTGATCACCAGAATCTGCTTGGCGCCGGCCTGGCGTGCCTCGACGAGTCGTTCCTCGAGGGCGCTGACATCGGCGTGCGGGTAGATCATCCGGCGAGCCTTGGACAGCCTGACGCCGTCGACGATCGAAGCGTGGTTGAGCTCATCCGAGACGATCACATCGCCGTCGCCGACCAAGGCGGGGATGACCGCCAGGTTGGCGGTGAAGCCTGACTGCAAGGCGATGGCACCGGGTACGTCCTTGAATTCGGCGAGCCTGCGCTCCAATTCGCGGTGGATGTCCATGGTCCCCGCGATACTGCGCACTGCGCCGGGCCCGATACCGAAGCGGTCCAGAGCCGCCTTGGCGGCCTCGATCAGGCGCGGGTTGTTGGCCAGACCGAGGTAGTTGTTCGAACAGAAGTTGAGGACACGCTTGCCGTCCGCCTCGATCCAGCCGCCCTGGGGGCTGCCGAGGGTGCGGATGCGGTTGAAGTTCCCCCCCTCGCGCAGCGCGGCGAGTTCGGCCGCAAGGAAATCGGACTTGCCCATCAGCTGGCCTCCTGGGGATCGTTGGAAAGCGGCCCGTCGGCATCCGCCGGATCAGGGAACATCACGATCTTGCCGCACTCGCCCGAATCCATGAGCGCAAACGCCTGCTCGAAGTCCTCTAAGGCGAAGCGGTGAGTCACCATCGGAGCCAGATCGATCGCCCCAGACCGCATCAGACCGCGGGTCTGGTACCAGGTCTCCCAGAGCTTGCGTCCGAAGATGCCGTGGACGGTGGCGCCTTTGAAGATGACGTGGTCATCGAGGTCGAACGTGAGCGGATGAGACGTCAGCCCGAGCAGAGCGGCCTCTCCTCCGGGCTTGAGCAGGCTGAACCCGGTGTCGATCGCCTGGGCGGTGCCAGACATCTCGAGCAAGACGTCCACGCCTTCGCCGTCTGTCTCCTCGAGCACCGCAGCATCGACGTCGTCCGTCAGCGGGTTGAGTGCTAGGTCGGCGCCCATCTTCGCCGCGAGTTCGAGCCGATATGCGCTGATGTCGGTGGCGAACACCGATCGGGCGCCGAGCGCCTTGGCCACCGCCAGCGCCATGATGCCGACCGGCCCCATGCCGGTCACCAGCACCTTGCACCCGGCAAGCGTCGGCGTGCTGGCGGTGTGCACCGCATTACCGAAGTTCTCCTGCAATGATGCGATCGAATACGGCATCGTCGGAGGGTCGGGCCAGGCGTTGATGGACGGGACGGCGACGAAGTCGGCATATGCCCCATCACGATGCACCCCGAGAATGCGAGTGTGCGGGCAGAGATGACCCTTGCCGGTGCGGCACCAGGAGCAGCGCTCACAGACCACGTGGGATTCCACCGAGACGAGTTGCCCGATCGCCGGCTCATCCACTGCGGAACCGCGGTCAACCACGATTCCGCACAACTCATGGCCGACGGTGAGCGGCGCCAACACGTGCTCGGCAGCCCAGGGATCCCACCGGTAGATGTGCAGGTCGGTGCCGCAGATAGACGTCGCCTTGACCTGGATGAGCACCTCATCCCGCCCGATCTCGGGCACCGGCACATCGGCCATCTCGAGACCTGCCCCAGGGGCCGTCTTCCGCAACGCTCGCATGGATCCATAGGCTACATGGCCGGATGCCGACCGGCAGCCGGTACCCGGACACACGACGCCGCGGCGCCGGTAGCCTCTCCCCCATGTTCCGCAACCCACGGCGTCGTGACCAACCTGCGGTCGAGGGCTCCCGCCCGACGCGAGCCGACCTGCATCAGTTGCGACGGCTGTTCAGCTTTGTTGCCCCATACAAGGGTCACCTCGCCATTGCGATGGTGGGCGTCATCTTTGCGGCCGCCTTGGGTCTGGTGTTCCCGCTCATCATGGGCGAGCTCGTCAATCAAATGGTCGACGAAACGGCCGCATCCGGATCAACGGCGTCGCTCGATCGGCTCGCCGTAGCCCTGTTGCTCGTGTTCTTCTTCCAGGCCGCCTTCAGCTTCATCAGATCCTATGCGCTGTCGGCAATGGGAGAGGGTGTAGTTGCCGATCTTCGCAGCAGCACATACTCGAACCTCATGACCTTGCCGGTGAAGTTCTTCGACGGACGCAAGACCGGCGAGATCACGTCACGGCTGACCTCCGACGTCGCGGTGGTGCAGACCACCGTATCCACCTCATTGGCGGCCGCGCTGTCGCAAAGCCTGACCCTGATCGGCGGCGTGGTTCTTCTCTTTGTGATCAGCCCGCAGCTCTCGATCACCGTGCTGATCTTTCTGCCGATCATGATCTTGGCCGCGGCGTTCTTTGGCCGGCGGCTGCGCAAGATCTCGACCGAGTTCCAGGACCGCGTCGCCGAAGCAAATGCCGACGCCGAGGAGTCCATCGCCGCGGTCCGCGTCGTGAAGTGGTTCAGCGCCGAGAGGACCGAGGTCGACCGGTACGACAAGGCCGTCCAGTCGTCCTACGCAACGGCGCTGCGTCGGGCGCGTTGGCGGGCGCTGTTCGTCTCGTCGGTGACGTTTGTCGCCTTCGGAACGCTGGCCTTTGTGCTCTGGCGAGGCGGCCGACTCGTCCTCGCCGGCGACCTCAGTGCCGGCGGACTCGTTTCCTTTCTGCTCTACACGTTGACGGTGGCCGGCGCCATCGGCACCCTCACCGGTCTCTACAGCCAACTCCAGGAGACGTTGGGAGCGTCGCGCCGCATCTTCGAACTGCTGGATGAACGCAGCGACCTGGAGGTGCCGGACGAACCGATCTCGATCGATCCGGTCCAAGGCAGAGTTGCCTTCACCGATGTCCATTTCACGTACAGCGACCGAGATGTCCATGTCCTCCACGGGGTCACCCTCGAAGCCCGCGCCGGCGAGGTCGTAGCGCTGGTCGGTCCGAGCGGTGCCGGCAAGTCGACGCTGGTCCAGCTGATTCCCCGGTTCTTTGACGTTACCTCCGGGGTCATCACGGTCGATGACACCGACGTCCGCGAGGTGACCCTCGACGAACTGCGGCACCGCATGGCCGCCGTGCCGCAAGAAACGCAACTCTTCTCGGGGACCATCGCGGAGAACCTGCGGGTCGGCAAGCCGACGGCGACCAACTCCGAGCTGCAGGACGCGGCTCGAGCGGCCAATGCCCACGACTTCATCGTTGCGTTCCCCGACGGCTACGACACGATCGTGGGTGAACGCGGCATGAAACTCTCAGGTGGTCAACGCCAGCGCATTGCCATCGCCCGAGCGCTGCTCAAGGACCCGCGCATCTTGGTGCTCGACGAGGCAACGAGTTCGCTCGACAGCGAGTCCGAGGCGCTCGTCCAAGGGGCTCTCGACGCCTTGATGGAGGGCCGCACCACCTTCGTCATCGCCCACCGGCTCTCCACCGTGCGCAACGCCGATCGGCTCCTCGTGCTCGACGACGGCCGTATAGTCCAGGAGGGAACCCACGACGAGTTGCTGGAACAGGGTGGCCTCTACGCCGATCTCTACACCAAGCAGTTCCGGACCGGCACGGAGGCAGCCGCTCCCGAGGTTGCTCCGATCTGACCGCGGCCGTTCTCGCCGCGGCGGATCCGGCCCTGGCGTGGTCTGCCAGAATTGGCGCATCCGCTCAACGTCTGTGAGGCGCACATGGCTACCCCAACACCAGGAACCGTCGACGGGCGCAGAGTCGCCATCGTCGCCGGTCTTCGCACCCCCTTCATGAAGTCGGGGACCGACTTCCGCTCCCTGAGCACTCTCGACCTCGGCAAGGCCGTTGTGACCGAGCTTGTGCAACGCAACGGGCTCGAGGGCGATCAGATCGACCAGGTTGTCTACGGCGCAGTCGTCGCCGACGTGACCGCGCCGAACATCGCCCGTGAGATCGTGCTCGGCACCGCGCTGCCCCGCTCGATCGATGCCTTCTCTGTGAGCCGGGCGTGCGCCACATCGACCCAAGCGATCGTAGACGGGACAAAGGCCATCCTGATGGGCGAAGCGGACATCGTGATTGCCGGAGGGTCCGACACCCTCTCGAAGCCTCCGATCCAGTACGACGATGCCGTGGTCACCGCACTGATGGCCGCCAACGCGGCCAAGGACACGGGCTCGAAGCTGCGGGCGTTCTCGCGCCTTCGCCCCAAAGATCTGACCCCCAAAGCGCCGGAACTCGCCGATAAGTCGACCGGGCTCACCATGGGGGATGCGGCCGAAAAGATGGCCCGTGAGAACGGCATCTCCCGCGAGGCGCAAGACAGATATGCCTACACATCTCACCAGAAAGCCATCGAGGCCTGGGAGAAGGGCGTGTTCGACGACGAGGTGATGTCGCTGCCGATCCCGCCGAAGTACACGAAGACCTTCGATAAGGACAACATCCCGCGAGCCGACAGCACGTTGGAGAAGCTCGCCTCACTCCGTCCGGTGTTCGACCGTCGCTACGGAACCGTCACGGCCGGAAACAGTTCACCGCTCACCGACGGTGCATCGGCGGTCGTCCTCATGGAAGAGAAGACGGCCAACAAACTCGGCTTCACAACCAAGGCATTTGTGCGTTCCTGGGCGTTCGCCGCCCTCGACCCGAGCTGGCAGATGCTGATGGGGCCATCGTTTGCGACGCCGATCGCCCTCGACCGAGCCGGGCTGAGCCTGGACGACATCGACGTGATCGACATGCACGAAGCCTTTGCCGCCCAGATGCTGTCCAACATCGCCGCCTTCAAGAGCGCCAAGTGGGCCAAACAGTATCTCGGACGCAAGAAGGCAATCGGGGCGATACCTCACGAAAAGCTGAATCTCTATGGGGGATCCATCTCACTCGGCCACCCGTTCGCCGCAACCGGCGCCCGCCAGGCGCTGACCATGGCAAACGAATTGGAACGGCGTGACGGTGGAACGGCTCTCGTCACCCAATGTGCGGCCGGTGGCCTCGGTGCCGCCCTGATCCTGGAGCGCTAGGAATGGCGAACAAGAACGCAGGTCTCGAACTCGACCACATCCACTTCTCCGTCGATGACGACGGGGTGGCCACCGCGCTCATGGACCGCGCCGGCGAAACCATGAACACGCTCGGGCCCGACCTCGCCGGTGACCTCGTCACGATCATCAAACGCTGCGAAACCGATCCAGCGATCAAGGCCCTGGTGCTGAGTTCGGCCAAACCGGACAACTTCCTGGCAGGCGCCGACATCCGGTTCCTGCAGAGCCTCACCGATCCCGGTGAGGCTGTGACGATGCTCGGCGAAGTACACACCGCTTTCGCTCGACTCGAAGCCCTCTCGACCGAACTCGGCAAACCGGTGGTTGCCGCCATTCACGGCGCCTGCCTCGGTGGCGGCATGGAACTTGCACTCGCCTGCTCGATGCGCATCGCATCCAACGACGAGAAGCGCACCCAGCTCGGCCAGCCCGAGGTCCAACTCGGGCTCATCCCCGGCGGCGGTGGGACCCAGCGCCTCCCCCGGTTGATTGGAATCGCCGCCGGCCTCGACCTCATCCTCACCGGCCGCAATGTACGTCCCCGCCGCGCCCTCAAGATGGGAATGGTCGACGAGATCTGCCCCCAGGAAGTGCTCATCGACATTGCCCACAAACGTGCGCTTGAGGCGATCGACTCACCCGCCGGTGACGAGGCCCGTCTGACCAGGATGCGTTCGTGGTTGTCGCCTTCGGCACTCCAGCAGCTTGCCCTCGAGGAGAACCCGGTGGGCCGCAAGGTCCTGTTCTCCAAGGCCGAGGAGAAGATGCTCGAAGCAACCAAGGGCAATTACCCGGCGCCACCCGCCGCGCTGCGTTGCGTCAGAATCGGGGTCGAGGAAGGCGCTGAGGCCGGCTATGCCGCTGAACTTACCGAGTTCGGTGAACTGGTCGTCTCGCCCGAAGCCAAGGCGCTCATGTCGGTCTTCTTCTCCAGCCAGGCTCTCAAGAAGGACCGCGGCATCGACTCGAAGGCCAAGGCCCGCAACGTCTCCAAGGTCGGTGTGCTCGGTGGCGGACATATGGGCGGCGGCGTCGCTGCAGTCAATACCACCAAGGCGAAGACGCCGACCCGGATCAACGAAGTGGATGCCGCGGGCGTCGGCCGCGGCCTCGCCTACGTCCGCAGGGTGCTCGACGGCCAGGTGAAGCGACGGAGGATGAAGCCGGCGGATGCCGACCGGGCGATGAGCCTCGTCACCGGCACGAACAACTATGGCGGCTTCGGCGACGTCGACCTGGTCATCGAAGCGGTGTTTGAAGATCTGGAGCTGAAGCGAGCAGTGCTTCAGAAGACCGAAGCCGCCACTGGCGACAACGCCATCTTCGCCTCGAACACGTCGTCGATCCCGATCTCCCAGATCGCGCAGGCAGCGGCACGGCCGAAGAACGTCGTCGGCATGCACTACTTCTCCCCCGTCGAGAAGATGCCGCTGCTCGAGGTGATCGTCACGGACCAGACCTATGACGCCGTCACAGCGACGGTGGTGGAGTTCGGCAAACGGCAAGGCAAGACCGTGATCGTCGTCAACGACGGCACCGGCTTCTACACCACCAGAGTGCTCGGACCCTACATGAACGAGGTGGGCTATCTGCTCGCCGAAGGCGTCCCCATCGAGGACATCGACTCGGCGATGGTGGCGTGGGGTTTCCCGGTTGGGCCGGTGCTGTTGACCGACGAAGTCGGAATCGATGTCGGGGCCAAGATCGTCAAGATCATGGCCGCCGAGTTCGGCGACCGCATGGCCCCGGAGGCGGGCTTCTCATCACTCGTCGACGACGATCGCAAGGGTCGCAAGAACGGACGCGGCTTCTACCGGTACGAGAATGGAACGAGGCAGGGCGTCGACACCACGGTCTACGAGACACTGGGCGTGAAGCCAACCACCGAGATGCCGCCCGAGGTGATCCAGCAACGCCTAGCGCTGCCGCTGATCAACGAAGCGGTGCGCTGCCTGGAAGAGGGCATCCTGCGGTCGGCTCGCGACGGTGACATT
>Ga0209567_10001264_pt1 | contig 13278 bp, 23 predicted proteins | sample COG_12_FD_184756 | JGI IMG/M metagenome (GOLD analysis project Ga0209567, IMG submission 184756) | Pelagic marine sediment microbial communities from the LTER site Helgoland, North Sea, for post-phytoplankton bloom and carbon turnover... | ecosystem: Environmental > Aquatic > Marine > Neritic...
AGCGCTCATATAATAAGGAAAAGCCATATTATAAGGCTTTTCCTTATTATATGAGCGCTCATATAATAAGGAAAAGCCATATTATAAGGCTTTTCCTTACTATAAGCGCTCCGCAGTTAGGGGTGGGGGGCGTACTACGGAAAACAAGCCTCGTTTATAAAAATGCCGGGAGGGTTGGCTGGGGAGCGCCTATAGGGGGGAAATTTCAGCAGGTAGGGACTGTGGTTAGCCCTGGTTAGCCGAAGGTCAAATGGGCTTAATGAGGGGTTTAGGAAATAAAGGTCAAGTATTAGCTGCTTACGTTATCTTAATTTTTTTATGGGATAGTTTAATAGCCAGTTCTAGTTTAACCCTTGAAAAATGTATGGCCATTAGTGGCTGATGGATGTTAGATTGGTTAGGGTTATCAATGGGGTTATTAAGGATTTTGGTAGCTTTCGCAAGGATGGGGAGAGAAGTGAAGATCTTTAACTTGGACGGCAAGCCCGGGGTTCTAGGTTTTTATACTATCTCAGTTGTGATGTTTTGTATTATATGCTTTTGTACTAGGCATCTAGTGCTATTTTATTTTTTTTTTGAAAGGAGGGGTGTTCCTATGCTAATAATTTTACTAAGTTATGGTACTAGTCCAGAGCGTTTTCAGGCAAGGTTGTATATGGTTTTGTACCTATTTTTTGGGTCTTTACCGATGCTTTTGGTTATTATTGTAGTTTGCACGTCTTTCTGTAGGGATTCATTATTAGTTGTTAGTAATCTAGGGGAGAGGTATTTTAGGGGTAGGCATTTATTATGGGGGTTTTTATTGGCGGCGGTGTTAATTAAGAGGCCAATATACCTAGCGCATGCATGGCTGACTAAAGCCCATGTAGAGGCTCCTACAGGGGGCTCTACTCTCTTAGCAGGTGTACTATTAAAGCTAAGGGTGGTAGGCATGTTGCGATTATCTGGGGCTTTTGGAGTCTTACCATTGAGGCTTTGTATTAGTCTAATTGGGATTTATCTGTGTGGGTCCTTGTTCTGCAGTTTGATTTGTATGGGTTGTCACGATACGAAGTTAGTTGTCGCATATTCTTCAGTTGTGCACATGGGCTTAAGTATAAGGGCTTTGTTAATTAGCATTGGTATTGGTTGATCAGGAGGCGTTTGCCTAAGGTTGGGTCATGGGGTTTGCTCTACGTCTATATTTATGCTGGTCGGAAGTCTCGGTAATAAAATGGGGTCTCGTTGTGTGATAGTTTGTAAAGGAGGTTTGGCAAGAATCCCGATGTTGACTATAATCTGGTTTGTTTATTGTTGCACCAATGGTGGGGTTCCTCCGAGGGTTAATTTTTTTGGTGAGTGTTTGTCCTATATGGAGATTGTACCGTTTATGGGTAAAAGAGTGTGGTTCTATGTGGGGGTCCTATTAATTTTTTTGTTGGGTGGGAGGTACAGGATCGTTCTGTTTAGTAGTTGTGGTCATGGAAACACAACTAAGCTGGGGCGTGGTAGTAGCCCGATCGCTACTATTCGAGAGATTAATGTATTAGTTTTTTTAATACCTTTTTTAACGGTCGGTAGTGCCTTTATGGATGTTTTAGTGGGCTAGTGTTTCGGGCATAGTTTAATTTAAAATGTTGTTTTGTGGTGGCGTTGTTAGGCAGTGGCCTTGCCCGTAGGTCTTCTGAGGCATATGTGGACCTTGAAAGTCCGCTAGAGGCGTTCAATTCGTCTAAAGGCTTGTACTTTGCTTCTGTGGTGTAACTAACACGTTAAGTTTTCGCTTTAGAGATGGGTCTTTTAGGCTCCAGAAGTTTTGGGTTTGTTGGCTAAAGTACTATTGGCTGAGTTGACCGTAAGATCTCTTATTATTTCCCTCGCTTTTGTTGTGGGGTCTAAGCGTGAAACATCTCGCGAAAAGCTAACAAGCTTTGAGTGTGGCTTTGAGCCTATGAGGAAGTCCCGACTAAGGTTCTGCTTGCGGTTTTTTGTGACTGCGCTAGTGTTTTTAGTGTTTGATGTAGAAGTTGTACTTCTGATTCTATACTTACAGTTGTCGGCTGTAGATGCGGGATGGCCTGTGGTTGGGGTAGTCTTTGGGTTTGGGGTGATTTTATTGCTTGGGCTTTTCCATGAGTTGAATGAGGGGAGTGTTGACTGGTTATAAGGCACTGTGCCGGACAAACGGATTACTTTGATGTAGTAAAAAATGTAAGTATGAACCTTTCTGGTGCCAGTGCCTCGGTAGCTAATTAAAGTATAAGCCTTTTAAGCTTGTGATACAGTTGGCAAACTGTTTGGGGCACGTTCTAATAGCTAATTTAAGCATGAGCCTCTTAAGCTTAGGATACAAGTGTTTGTTTAGAACTATGGTTTTGGTCTTTGCTTTATGTCTGGCTTTGTCGTTAGGCTATGTTTTAAGGCGCAGTAAGCATTTTTTATTAGTGCTGTTGGGGCTGGAGTTAGTACTAATAAGGGGGTACGCCTTAAGTTGTCTATTGTTAGGGTCAGACATGATAAGCGAGGGAAACATTATGATGGGGCTTCTAGTTTTAGCTGTCTGTGAGGCATGCTTGGGATTAGGTCTGTTGGTTTGTCGGTGCCGGAGTGCAGGTGTCGACATGCTAGGGGGGTTGTTTAGCCTTGGAGGGTTGGAGGGCGGCCGTAGAGGTGATAAGTTGTAGCCTTATTTATGGAGATGGTTCTTCCCTTCCGGTCTGATAGCTTAAGGTTGTGTTAAGAGTGGTGGTTTTGTAATCCGCAGGTGCCATGTGCTTAGGCCAAAGAGGAAATCGGTTCGTGTTGGGGTTACCACCTTAAGAGATTGCGCTTTAATACATATATTTACAAATATTTTAGGGTGAGAGGGTAGTTTATGTAAAACGCTAGGTTGTCAACCTAGAGATGCTTGTGCAGCTCTTCTCTTTGGTTGTGTGGGGTGCCGGGAATTAAAGCCAAAGTGGTAGAAAAAATATTCAAGGCTTAGGACTTTGAGGTGTGGCTATATGCCCCCTTTGGTGCTCAGGGTAGTAGAAGTTAATACGTCAGAGTTAAGATTTGAAGATGGTGTTACAACCTCTTGAGGTGGAAGTGGTAGTAATGGTCTTAAGGTTGGCGGTAACCTTATTAGGTGTAGCTTATTACGTAGCTATTGAGCGTAAATTAATTGGTATGGTCCAACGGCGCCATGGACCTAATAAAAGGGGGGTTTTAGGTATGGTCCTGCCTTTAGCAGATGGAATAAAATTACTCACAAAAGAGTTAGTCTTACCCAGGTCAGCAGAAAGGTCTCTGTTTCTAAGCGGCCCTATTTTGTTATTTATTCTAGCTTATAGGGCGTGGCTTATATACCCGGTAAGAACGGGGTTTTATGGGTTTAAGTATGGGGTTTTATATTATATGTGTTTGGTTGGTGTTAATGTTTTTGGGCTTATTATCTGTGGCTGGAGCTCTGGGTCTAGGTACGGGTTGCTTGGGGGTATGCGGGCGGTTGCGCAGACCGTGTCCTATGAAGTTGTGTTTAATACAGCGCTTTTTTGCCCCTTGTTATTTTTTAGTGAGTTGGAACTTACTAAGATTCAGGAAGAGGTTTTTTTTCTTTTTTTCCTCTTGCCTGAAGTGGCCCTAGTGTGGGCCGTATCCAGTTTGGCTGAGTTAAACCGTGTACCGTTCGACTTTGTGGAGGGAGAGTCCGAACTAGTCTCTGGGTATATGGTGGAACACGGGGGAGTGGGGTTTGTTCTCCTAGTCCTAGGAGAGTACGCCAGGCTGATTTTCAGAAGGGTAGTAACAGTGTGTCTGTTCGCAAAAAATTGGCAGGGCTTTGTTGGGGACTTCCTTTTTGTTTGTTTGGCAGTAAGGGTGAGGTTATCCTTGGCGTTAATTCGGGCGAGGTTTCCTCGTTATCGGTATGATAAACTTATAGGCTTTTGTTGGGGGTCGCTGCTTCCCCTAGTTAGGGGTATATTTCTGGTTTGTGTTTCCTTAGTTAGGAAAGGTTAGCAAGCTTGAATTCATTGACATGGTTTTGACCTTTGGGGGCGGTTGGTTAAAACATATGTGGGTGCTACTTCTTGTGGTCAGAGGGGTAATAATTCGTGCGGAAAAAAGTAAGTAGGGTGGGGCTTAATAAGCTTTATTTTATTTGCAGAATGGCTAGCTGTTGCCTAGCAGGTGTCACTACGACAAGCTTAGTTGAGTCTAAGGTCCAAGGCCACGTGGAGGGTTTGAGCTATGGGGTTGTGATGCGGTCTGGGGGGCTGAGTCTGGCAGTTGTTGGGTTCGGTAGGTTGCATGGTGAGAATGGAGTTAGAACTCTTGTTGGGGGGTTCTTTTTGCTTAGACGTTTCATTAGTGTTCGACCATCTTGGAGTGGCATTTAGGGTTGTGGTGTTATTTGTTTCTTCTTGTGTGTTGGTGTACAGTCCTTACTATATGGGCTTGGGAGAAAGGTACGTAATGTATTCTTTTTTGGTGAAATGTTTTGTTTTTTCAATGCTAATTTTTGTGTGCTCACCTAACCTGTTAAGCCTGATACTAGGGTGAGACGGGTTAGGTGTTAGTTCATTTTTGTTAGTAGTTTTTTATAAAACTAAGAAAGCTTTAAGGGCCGGCCTACTTACTTTTTTTTCTAACCGGTTTGGGGACGGATGTTTGATTGGGTGTGTTTGTTTCTTGGGGGGGGTGTCTAGGTATAAAGCCAGGGACTTAATTAATGAGGAGTGGGCGACGGTTAGTGCGAGGTTAGTGATGGTACTTGCAAGCATGACCAAAAGTGCTCAGTTACCTTTTAGGGCGTGGTTGCCAGCCGCAATAGCGGCTCCGACTCCTGTTTCTGCATTAGTCCATTCGTCGACTCTAGTGACTGCAGGTTGTTTTATGCTGATCCGGTTTGCTGGGGGGATCAGGTCGGAGTGATACATGTTAATAAGAGTCTTAATCGGGGTAAGTTCGGTTTACGTATCTTTCAGTAGGGTTTTTGAGTGGGATATAAAAAAAGTGGTAGCGCTGTCTACGATAGGACACATAGGTTTAGTGATGGGGGGGGTTTCGGGGGGGGATCTGGTAGGCTCGTTTTTTCATTTACTCTGTCATGCTGTCTGCAAGTCATTATTATTCCTGTGTTTAGGGGTGGTAATTCATGAGTATGGGTTTCAGGATTTGCGGTTTATCAGAGGTGTGAGACTTAAGTTGCCTATTATTAGGAGGCTCATGAGTGTTTCTGTTATGAGGCTTTCTGGGATTCCGTTCATAATTGGATCATATTCCAAAGATCTACTAATCATAAGGTTGTTGGACAGGGAGGTGGGGTTCGTAAGCTTCTTATTAAGTTTGAGGAGCTTTTCATCAAGGGTAGGCTACGGAATACGCCTACTTGAGTCATTATGGGCCCAGAGAAAGTTAGGTAGTATTTACGTAGTTAAACGGCAGGTACGGGCACTGGTTCCTTGTTCTATCCTAGGAACTATTACTTTAGTAGGTGGGATTTTGATGGGAAGCTTATTCCTAGACGAGGGGGGCTCTGGTTGTTTTGGTGAGGTGGCGCTATCTATAATACCCTTGGCTGTCCTGACAAGGGGGCTTAGGGTCTTTGGTGTCGTGTCTTACGGGTATTCAAGTTTCAGGGAAGAAGGGAGGTTGGGGGGTTTACATATGAGGGTGGGAAGGGTTATAAAAGACTCGGTAAAGCGGTTTTGATATCTAGGAGAGGCCAACTCTATATTAGGAGTATATGCCGTAGGTGTGGGCTCTTTTTATACGGAGAAAGTAGAAATGGGTTATGTAACCTGGTTCCTGGATGGAAAGTTGAAGTCGGGTTTGGAGGGAGCTGGTAAAACTTATATGGAGATAAGGGTTACCAGCATTAGTTCTATGTTGGTAAAAGGGAGCTTGTTCTTGATTTTCTATTTTATAATTTGGCTTGTAATTTAGGTGGGGGTCGGTATAGAACAATATGAATAGTTTCGGCCTATTAGAGGGGCCCAAAGGGCCCACCCCCATCATGAAGTACATGTTCCATATGAAATTCTGAATTTTGGAGGTGCTGGCCGGGTCTTTATATAACCTGCCTTGCCCTATCAATTTAAGGTTTTGGTGGAACCTAGGTTCTGCAATGGGCATGATTTTGGTTATCCAGATTGTGAGAGGGGTGTTAATGGCTTGCCATTACACTCCGTCGGTGGACCTAGCGTACTCGTCTGTGGTGCATATTAATCGGGATGTGCATGGAGGGTGGCTAGTTCGAAGCTTACACAGTAACGGGGCGTCCTTTTTTTTTGGTTGCGCTTATGGGCATATGGGTCGGGGTTTATATTACCATTCTTTCTACCTCTGGAAAGTCTGGTCGTTGGGTGTGACAATATATATTGTGCTTATAGGGATTTCTTTTTTAGGGTACGTGTTGCCTTGGGGCCAGATATCTTTTTGAGGAGCTACTGTAATCACAAATTTGTTTAGGGCAATCCCTTATGTTGGGGGAATGATCACGGAGTGGATCTGAGGCGGTTATACTGTCTGTGATGCTACTTTAAAGCGGTTTTATGTGCTGCACATATATCTGCCTCTGGTTTTGAGGGGGATAGTTTTAGTACATATGCAGTTCTTACATGAAGTAGGGTCCAATAATCCGTTGGGGGTTGAGGAAGACGGGAATTTAATTCCTTTCCATCCGTACTACTCACACAAGGATTTTGTGGGAATCTTAGTGATTATTGGTTGATTGTTTATGGTAGTGTTTTTTGTGCCGGACGTATTTGGCAGGCCGGAAAACTTTATCCCCGCAAACCCTTATAAAACCCCGGTTCACATCCAACCGGAGTGGTATTTCCTATTTGCGTATACTATTCTTCGGAGGGTGCCAAATAAGGGCGGTGGTGTAGTCGCGTTGGCAGGGTCAGTGTTCATCCTATATTTGTTACCCTTTCGGCCTAAGACTTTCCACATAGGTTTGGCTTTTTACCCCGTTTCACAGATTTTATTTTGAAGGTTTGTGGCAAGGTTGATAATGTTAACCTTTGTAGGAACTCGGGAAGTCCAAAGTCCTTACTATGAAGCAGGGTATTATGCCAGGGTTATCTATTTTTCCTATTTTTTAGTCTCATGGGTTTGTGAGTATTGGTGGGATTACCTGATTGTACACTTACAATTCAGATCTCCAGCTAAAAATTGAGGAGTTATGGGTATCTGGCCGTTTAATCTGTGGTATCATGGGGGCTATGAAATGGGCTGGGCCGATATCTGGGGAAAGGGGTTTTGGCGGAGTGTGTTAGATAGGTTGGTTACTTTAGGGAAAGAACTTTCTGAACAAGGGTTAAAACGGTCAAATACGGCCATAAAACGCGTGTCTAAGTTTTTAAAAAGCTTAGGGCCGAAGCCTAAAACCCCCAAATATTTTTAGTCGAGCTGAGTTGTAAGTTAAGTAGACTATAAGTTTTCAGCACTTTCAGTGTGGGAGGCCCCACCGACTCAGTTGGTGAGCTGCACAGGCCTGCCGCACTGCGGGGGCTGTTAGGGTATCCTTCTAACGGTAGGTAGTAAGTAAAATGCCTGTCTCTCTTTCAGAGCAAAATGATAGCAATAATATTTATTAGAAAGGTAAATATTTTACTTAGATTAGTCGAGCAACAAAAGTTTTTTGTTTTTTTTGTTTTTTTTTAAAAAACAGGAAAGTTAATAATATTTATTAGAAAATGAATGTTTTGCTTAGATTAGTCGAACCCCTCCATGCCCCTCTTTTTTTTTTTTTGGGGGGGGGGGGGGGTTAGTGGTTTTTTAGTGCCTTTAGAAGAAAAAAAAATTAGTCAAAATATTTATTTTCCAATAAATATTTGGGTTAGAGCAACGCCACCCCACCCCCCCATTTTTTTTGGAGTTTATCGGCCTTAGAAGAAAATTGTTTAGCCATTTTCTTCTAAAGCCACGACCATGGGCCAGGTTGAGAACCCTTAATTAGGGTCCTGTGTTTGGTTTCACGGGATTAGTTTTAACGTGAGGGCTTCATAGGTTATGGTCGTATGGTTGGGGTAAACTAAAAAGGTTATTGGGTTCATACCCCGAATGTAAGGTCAAAGGCTTTCCTCAATTTTGAATAGATTGGGCATATGGGGGTGTGTCCGAAGTATGGTTGGGGTAAACTAAAAAGGTTATTGGGTTCATACCCCGAATGTAAGGTCAAGGGCTTTCCTCAATTTTAAGTAGGTTGGGCGCATGGGTTGTGCCTCAAATAGCTCCTTTATGTTGAGTTGGTGTCTTTGTGGTGGAATGGGCGGCTTTAGGGGGGGTGGTAGTGTTAATGTGGTGGTTTTTAAAGAGTGGTAAATATGAGTTTACATATAAGGGTTAATAATTGGGAATACTTGGTTGCTGAATGGGCTTCTAACCTTTTTCATGAGCAGTTCAATTCTGTTCGTTCCTTATTTTTATTTTTTTCTGTGTCCTGTCAGCGCTAGTAATGGTTAGCCTAGCTGGGCTGGTAGTCTCAGAACATCCTGTGGGTGCTTGTTGCCTTGTTTTAATTAGATACTCCTATTGTTCCTTAGGAGTGTGTTTAGGGTTTAGTATTTTATCGGGTTGTGTGCTATTCCTGGTAGGGGTAGGCGGGGTTTTGGTTGTTTTTTCCTTTGTGGTGGCATTATGTCCTGCACCGGTTTTAAAAAATACACTAAATTTGGGTTTTAGTAAAACAGGCGCGGTCGTAGTGTTAGGGGGGTTGAGAGGGTTGGTCGGGAGGGGTGGGCAGTACACCCCCGAAGAGGCATGGAACTATGGCTGTGGGGTGGATGTGTGGGGGGGCATACTTCCCCTAATCCCATTTTTTGGGTTAATCTTGTTCGTGAGAGTTATCGGAGTTCTATGGATGTGCCGGACGAGATATGGGGCGTTAGGTAGGGTTAGCCCTTTGGGCATGTCTACGTAGCGCGCCATATTTTGTGGTGAGGAGGGGAATAGCATAAAGTCAAGTGTAATCCATTTACGATGGGAGGGTAGGAGAGTTCCTTTCCCCCAACTGTCTTAGCGGTACGTAAAACGGCAGGTTTAGTTAGGTTTTACGGTAGGTGAGTAAAGCTAGTTAAGCCAGCACTTGTAGTATAAATAGTATGTTCGTCTTCCACACGAGAGGTTAAGCTGAGTCTTACGGGTGTTATTCGATGGGTCTTTACGTATTACCTTAAGGTTTTATTGTTGACGGTTGGTTTAAAATACGGAATAGTTAAACTAGGCCGCAGGTGGGCTGGGTTATTTAGTAGGATCAACTGAAGTATGAGTAGTGCGTCGGCTTTGAGGGTCGAGGGTTGGGTAAGCCCAGGGTTGATATGGTTTTAGTGGGCATGGTGTACTGATTAGAATCCTATGGGGTTGACTGTGAATTCCTACTGTCAAATATTATCTTTATTTTATTCTATTTAGTCAATATGCAGGTTGTATTCTGTGTTCGGCATTGGTATCGAAATCGTAACTTAGGCTTAGGTTGTTTCAAAGGGACGATATTATACTTGGCTTATGCAACTCCAGTATCAGTTCGGTTGGCAGTTGTTCATGTCACTTTTCTAATTTTTAACGTAGCGTTTCAAATTAGCTGTGTGGAGGTAGAGTTTTGGGTTTCAATTTTTAGCCCTGTGTTGGGGGAGTACGTAGGTAGGTTGGGGGGGGTTTTTTTAACCATTTTGGTGTTATGGTTTATTTGGCATAAAAAGACTAAGCTGTAGGGTTAAAAGGTTTAAAATCTTAAACCCTAACCTCCCTAAGACCACAGATTCAAAAGTGGGGGGAGGTTCGGGTTTAAGATTTTAACAGCTTTGCTGTGTAAGTCATTGATGTTATTTCATATAAGAGAATGTGGGTGAAGGGCTGGGATCAAGTTTCCCAGGGAAATTTTTAGCTGCGTTAGCAGCGAGGTTAGTCGTTTTAGGTGCGAGAGTACTAGTCTTATTGAAGCTATTTTAAGGGTGCCGACAGTACTAGGTCGTCTTGGATCTGGTATGTCAGTTTCAGACTGGGGGAGGTCTGAAGGAATAAATTTTGTCATTTTACATGACTATTATATTGTAACTTGTTTTTGTATTTTTATGTTGATTGTCAGATCGACATTGCTACTAATTACTAAGAAGTGGTTAATAAGAGTCACTTCTATGTATCGGACTGTGCGAGTGAATAGAAACTTAGAGTTCGCTTGGACTGTTGTCCCTATGGTAGTGTTAGTTTTTTTGGGGTATCCTTCTTTGTGTGCGCTATATGGCGCAGGCATAAATGATTGTGAGAAAGATATAAGGCTAAAAGCCATTGGAAACCAGTGGTATTGAGACTATAACTATTTTGTTAATATAGGTAACTTGGTTGAGAGCTGTGTGAAGCACGGCTTGTTTGAGAGTGTAGTAAAAAGGACTATTGTTGAAATGAATCAGGCTGAAGCCTCTATTGAGGGAGTCCATATTAGAAGGGCGTTAGCAGGCGGCGAGGACGAAGTACATGGGGCTGGGACTTTTGTGAAACCAGCTGGTTCTTTTTTACCTGGAAGTGAGGCACACAAACGCTGAAGTGCGGTTGAGGGGTTGTTAATGTTGGGTAAAGCCAAGCGAAAGCTTGAAAGGGTTACTAAGGGTCGAGTAGTAATACTTCAACACAAGTCTTGGACTAATCTTAAGTCCATTTTTAACGAATCAGATGTGGTGAGGGTTGTTAGGAAAATAAGTGCTAGTGGGAGAGCTTTTATTGGGAGTTTGTCGGATTCATCTAAGCCATCTGCTATTAGCACTGATGGGGGTTGCTATTTGATGGTCAAAGCTAATGGTAGGTGAGGGTTGAGTGTTTTATTTAACCAGCTTAAGGATAGTGTTTTATGTTGCTTTGACTTATTAACTAATAGGTTGTTCTATAGTTCTATGCGTAAATTTATTATGTTTGTAACAGGTGCTGTCGGTGTTGATGGTGGGGGTAATGGCGGTGCTAGTGGTGGTGGCGGTAATGGTGGTAATGGCGGTAATGGTGGAGGTAATGGCGGTGCTAGTGGTGGTGGCGGTGGAGGTAATGGTGGTGCTAGTGGTGGTGGCGGTGGAGGTAATGGTGGTGGTGGGGGTAATGGTGGAGGTAATGGCGGTGCTAGTGGAGGTAATGGCGGTGCTAGTGGTTGTGGTGGGGGAGGTGATGATCCCGATGATCCTAAAGACCCAAAAAACAAAAATAACAGTAGGGGTAAAGCTGATAAGGCTAGCCCTAAAGGTGGTGAAGATGGGTCAGTAAAGGTCAGAGTCAATAATACTCCCAGACCCACCCCTGGACCTAGGGGTGTTGGCACTGGTGGCTTAATGGTGGCCCGGCCCGCGCCTAGTGCCAGAGAGCAGAGGGAAATGGATACAAGCTGAGGGCCAAGCCCCAGACCCACCCCTGGACCTAGGGGTGTTGGCACTGGTGGCTTAACGGTGGCCCGGCCCGCGTCTAGTACCGACAGCTCTAGGACAGGGTCTAGGGCTATGGATACAGACAAAGGGCTAGCGGACAGACCTAGTGATAGGTCTATAGATACCGACAGACCTGCGCCTAGGGTAAGCAGGATGAAGCGCAAAGGAAGTCGGCTTAGGCCTGACGGGGGTACGAATGGGCCCAAGCGTCAAAAGACTGGGTCTGAACCTGAACCTATAGAAATCGATGGATGTGCGGCTAGGTTTGGGTCTGATGGGCCTGAACCTACAGATATGTATATGTTCAGGGACAAGCCTGAACCTATGGACTGAAGTGAAAGGCCAAACCCCGAACCTATGGAGTGAAGTGAAAGGCCAAACCCCGAACCTATAGAAGTTGATAGATGTGCGGGTAGGTTCGGGTCTGACCGGCTTGAACTTATGTACATAAGTGAAAGGTCTGAACCTATAGATATTGATATATGTGCGGATAGGTTTGGTTCTGATCGGCTTGAACTTATGTATATAAGTAAAGGGTCTAAACCTACAGGTATAGATGGATGTGGAAGTGGGTCAAACCCACTCAAGCGCAAAGGAAGTCGGCTCAGGCCTGACGGGGGTACGAATGGGCCTAAGCGTCAAAAGACTGGGTCTGAACCTAGGCCTGAACCTATGGATACAAGTGAAGGGCCTAGGCCCGGGCCTGGGGCCAACGGAGGGCCCACGGCCGGGTCTAGGTCGAACCCAACCGTGCCAAACGGAGGGCCCATGGCCGGGCCTAGGTCGAACCCAACCGTGCCAAACGGAGGGGCCATGGCCGGGCCTAGGTCGAACCCAACCGTGCCAAACGGAGGGCCCACGGCTGGGCTCAGGGCTAACGTCCAACCTGGTGCTCAATCTAATCATGGGAAAGGACCTTTAAGAGGAGGTCTTGGAAAAATTAAGCGGTCAAAGCTTACACATAGTGGCCCTGTTCCGCAGCCTAGGGCTCAGCCCTTATCGGGGGGTGTGGGTGTATCTCCTGCACCAAGAGCACCATTACCGGGAGGTGTAGCTACGGGGCCTAGGGTTAACCCTGGCGCAGGGGATACGCCTGGACCTAACGTGGGGGGTGTCCTACCTTCAGACCCAGCGCAGAATACAGCGCCAGGGGCTGGAATTTGGCCTGACGGGGCTGATCCAGGAAGGATCACCAATCGTGTCCGTTTTCGTGCGGATAATGCCCCTACGGTGGGTCATAACCTTGGCCTTCCTCGAACTGGGGGTGAAGTTGGGGAGAGGCCTGACCCAAATACTAGTAATCCTCCTTCTAGTTTAGACGTTAGCGCGATTTGTAAGTTAACTGGCGATATCCGACTTACAAGGGATGAAGAAAACAACGAAGTTGGAGACGTGCGTTTAGCTTTAGGAAGCCTAACGGTAAGATCAAAAACTGAGCCTGAGGGAGCTACGTCTAATACTAATGGAACTGATAATAATGGTAAGGTTGGTGATAGTGAGTCTAAGGAGGGCCAAGATTCTGACAGTAATCCTGGAGGTAAAGGTGGTAAAAGCAAAGGTGAGTCCGGAGCTCGTTCTGATAAGAAAGGTTCTAAAGACGACGATGATAATAATCCTCCTCGGGGAGGCGGCGGCGGTGCTTGCGCAGCCCCCGCTAATGGAAATAGTACTGGAAGGTCAGGTAATGTTAATAATAGAAGGTTAAACAATTCTATAGAGCACTTGGGGCAGGTTATTGAAAGTGAAGAGATAGGGTTAGATGCTTCATCAGGGGCTTTTTTTTCAGGGCCTGGTAGTCAAGGAGGCCTAGGAGATATTGTTGGAGATGAAGAGCCTGAGTTGGCTGCTTCACCGACTATCCTTTTTTCAGGGCCTGGCAGTCAAGGGGGCTTAGGAGATATTGTTG